>Ga0183095_10366_pt1 | contig 169706 bp, 139 predicted proteins | sample BioMet4_FD_130346 | JGI IMG/M metagenome (GOLD analysis project Ga0183095, IMG submission 130346) | Microbial communities from bioreactor (seeded with sewage sludge) at LBNL, California, USA - Biofuel metagenome 4 (v2) (version 3) | ecosystem: Engineered > Bioreactor > Anaerobic > Unclassified ...
GATAACTTTTGTCTTTGATAACAATAGTAGCACTATCTTTCAAAGATGCTGTTCTGGTTATCGTACCATTTGTAAATCTGACCTTGACGCCGTTGCGAACATAAAGAGGATGAACTCTGTCGAGATCCGAGTATTTCGACAAATCAATAGTTGTGATTTCATCGGCTTTCGTCTGAGCAATGTTGTCCAAGGCGTTCTGCAAGTTGTCTTTCACTTGTCCCGAAACAAGTTGAATGCCTATGAATGTCAAAACAAACGCGAAACCAAAAGTCTTGCAAAAATTCTTTTTCATATCGATAAATTAAGTTGACTAGTTGCTATTATGAGCTATATAATGAACAGATTCTATCATGATTGAGGGTCATTTTTCATTAACCATGGACATTATTGCGCACAAACGACTTTGTAAGAGTTTTTGCCGCAATTGACAATGAAGACACCTTTTCCTGCAATCCGGCAGGTTTCTCTGTTGGTCTTCACAACGCCGCTTTTTATCAGCTGTCCATTGATGGAATAGATGTAGTAAGGATCTCCGACCTGTTGACCGTAAAGAACGATCTGTCCGTCTTCAGCATAAGCGCCTTTCAGCGACATAACCTCTTCCGCTGCTGTTCCTGTGAGTTTGATGACGCCGTTTCCGTTGGATAGAGAGAATGTGTAGTTGCTGTTTCCGGGCGTCAGTTTCGCGATGTCCTGTGCTGTCAGTGTATATCCATTCGTGCCTTGAGCGAATACCGATCCTGAAGTGAGGTTGTCGCCGAGCAAGTGCAACTTGAAATTATTCTTCAAAGCTGAAGTGACAAGCATTTTTGCAGGATTAACGAGAGCCATTATTGAAAGTTTCATTGCTCCGCTGAGCTTAAGGTTCGACCATGAATAGACGTCGCTGAAGTCGTTTCCGGATATTTCGCCGCCGGAGAGAGTCGCATCAACGTTTTCGCCGAAATACACACCGCCGCAATAGCCTGAAGCCTTGTTGTTCTTTATTGAGCCTCCGGTCATGATAAAGGTGCTGTTGTTTCCGTTGGCCACATTTGCTGTACTTGAGTTTCCTGAGATTGTTCCGCCGCTCATGGTGAAAGTTCCGAGATTGACAACAGCACCGCCTTCATTGCCTGTATTGCCGGAGATTTCACCACCTGTGATTTCAATCTTTCCCGTTGATCCGGCATAAATTCCAGGACCGTTATTGTTGGATGTGTTGTAACCGCCTTTGATGACGGAACCGCTGTCCACTTTGAGAGTTCCGTCGACGACCAGGAGCGGCTCGTCGCCTTTCAGATTTGAACCGTCGATAGTCATGTTAGAAAGTTCTACCGTGCTAGTCGAAGGAATGTCGATTATTCTTTTTGCTAAACCAGCGCCATCGTCTTTACGAATGAAATTGACATCTACGAAACGTACATTTAATTTTGTTGGAACTTTAATTGTTTTTGCGCATCCAAATTCGATACTTTTTTCACTGCATGGAACTTCAATGGATCCTTTAGATTCATTTTCGGGATAATTATTTATGTTTTGGGCAAGACTGTCTAGCCAATCTTGTATGTTATCTGGAGTCTTTAATGATAATTCTCCCAGAATAATTGTGTTTCCGCTCAAAGAAAGTTTCCATGACGTTTTCTGGTTGTTGTATATATAATGATTTAAATCATTTGATGTTAATTGATAACCATTTATCCCTACTGCTACGATAGTTCCAGCCTTCAAAGTATTAGTATTATATATGTTATGGTATATTATTGAAGTGTTTGCATGTTTGGCATCTCTCAATATTCGAGCATTGGCATTATTTAGAACAATACGATCACTTATGTTGGATCCGTCTCCTTCTATTGTGAGGGTTGTGTAGATTAAGAATCCTTGATAATTGTTTTTGATGATACCAGCATGTTTGACTAAGCCTGTATAACAAATAATATTGTAATCCTTTGATGTGTTGCCTGAGATTGTACCGGCATTCATGACAAACGAATTTGCGTTGATAACGCCATTCACTGAAGAATTATTTGTTATTGAGCCCCCATTCATCACAAATGATAGAGAAATTTTACTATCATTAATTAATGCTTTCATGCTAAAGTTATTATACAATGAACCCCCATTCATGATAACCGAAGATGAATTTGAACTCCATTCACTCCAAATTAATCCAGCCATGTAATTGTAATTATTTATTCCTATAGCCTTAAAATCGTGAACTTTTGTTCCATCATTGATTATGAGTTTTGAACTCTTCAGATTAAAGGCTGGAAATTGGCATGCAGCGTCACTTATGTTAAGTCTGTTCCCATCAATTTCTATATTTTCCAGGGTGAGGCAACCATCCTGTAGAATGAATAAACCATCTGCGTTGGAATCTCCTTTTATAATCTTTCCACCTGTTAGTTTAATAGATTTGTTAACGATTGAAAGGAGATAGGATTTTACGGTTATTTCACCTTTGACTGTGATAATAGTCGGGTTGCCGCTGCAGGTTCCTGTTGCATTCTTAATAGCATCATAAAGTTCTTTTTCCGTTGTTACAGTGCTCGAAGAACCTGCCGTAAGATCGGGCGCTTGAGTACATCCGCACTTTGGTTCGTAAACTGGTCTGTAGCCTGTAGGCCAGCCATACCAAATGATATGAGTGTCATCATCTTTGGTATAGGTGTAGGAAGAACCGCTTCCGTAATTGCCGCCAGTCATGATAGGCCAAAATTTGTCTGGCCAAAGGTCCTTGAAGTAATGGATTGTCCAGGTGTATTTGATAACAGAAGTCACGTAGATTGTTACCGACTTGTCAATCCAGATATGCCCGAAGTCAATGTTGCCGCTGGTCCAGAAGCTTGCATACGAATAAATGTTGTAAGTGCATTTGATGAAGATTACATTCCAGATCATAAGATAACCGGTTGAGGAGTTGTAGAAACCCCAACCGCAACTGGAGAAAGTTCCGTCGTGGAAGTAGGTTTTACCTTCGTTCCAAAGTCCGTAGGTTGCACCGGTAACGGTCGCGCCGTAAATGTATGAAGTACCGGTCTGTGTGATATAGTAGAAATAGGCGTAGCCAGATGTATTCTTGCAAGTGAACGAGGATCTGATAGTGATAGTTCCCAAGACATAGAAGAAATACTTTGCCTTGAGGTTTCCGCAGTCGAAGACGATGCTTTCCAAAGTAAGAGAAGCAGAAGCGAAAACCTTGAAAACCCATTCTTCGGTGAATTTTGTCACTCGGATAGGTCCGCCTTTTATGAGAATGTTCTTGTTTGCGGGAATATAGATGGAAGTATTGATGTCAATACCGCTGTCAGGGATTGTGATGACAGAAGGATTGGCTGCTGTTCCGTTAGCCGCTTTGTCAATGGCTTGCTGAAGAGTTGTGGCGTCGGTGATAGAGTTAATGCTCCTCATTACAACTTTATTGTCTTCCAATACTAATTTATATTTCTCCAATAAATCAGATGGAATTATTATCTTACTTAAGTCTGACTCTGTAAGATTATAATTATCACCATATGCTATGACACAACCTTCATAATTATCATCTTCAGTAATAACCCGAAATGTCACTTCAGTAACAATAAGAAAACCTATATTTATACGATTTTTCAAGTTTGATGAAATATAAACTCTACCATAGAAAGAACCTCCAACAGTTATATTACCAGAAATATGTGCATTACTCCAGACAGAAGACGTTTGGTCAATACTTCCATTTAATAGATACATATTATCACTAACACCAGCCAAACCTCTTGTATTACTAATTGAACCACCTGTCATCGTAAAAGAATAGTCCTTATTTTTAATATATACTGCATAATCTGAACTCGTTCCGTCTTTAATAGAACCGGCAGATAATATCAAATTACCTTCTTCAACAAGTATAATTTCATGACCTGTTTTAAATCCGCCACCTGAGATAATGCAGCTGTTTCCCAAATCAAGATAACTTTTGTCTTTGATAACAATAGTAGCACTATCTTTCAAAGATGCTGTTCTGGTTATCGTACCATTTGTAAATCTGACCTTGACGCCGTTGCGAACATAAAGAGGATGAACTCTGTCGAGATCTGAGTATTTCGACAAATCAACGGTTGTGATTACATCGGCTTTTGTCTGAACAATGTTGTCCAGGGCTCTTTGCAAGTCATCTTTCTCTTGTCCTAAAGCAATTTGATTGCTAACTAATGTCAGACTAGTAATTAGCAATAATAGTTTGTGAAATGTATTTTTCATCACTTGTAAGTATTTAAAGTTCTAACTTAAGAATATCGATTATTGGGGACTCATAATTATAAGCTCAACCGTGTTTCTGTTGGATAGAATATTGGTCTCAAATTTTTTATTTTTCAAAAGTACAGAATCGGAAATTTATGAAAAAATGCTAAAAGCTTGCATTTGAACTGTTATGACCAGAATAAAGTTTAATTGCCAAAATATTGTGCTTATTTAGTGATATTTTATTAATCAAGCAGATGACTAATCGTTATTCATTCACGTTGGAATAATCATAAGCTGCTTAATTATAGCATGTTCTAACCAATGGCAGAAATTTTTTATGCAATAGAGATGAATGACGATTTCTTCCAAGATAAGCGCGATTTTGTGAAAAACAAACAAGTAAACCGTGGAAATAATCATTAGCGTTGATTCGTCTGTTTTTGCCTATTTTTATTAAAAGTTATATTTGCCGCGCTGATACTGTTTAGAGAAATGAAAAAAAGTACAAGGTAATGATAAAGTAATTTGCGAAAAGGCTTGCGAATTTTGTTAAAATGGAAAGGAAGTATAAGGTTTTAATAGTTGACAGCAATAGGGCTGTCTTTGAAGATGTTGAGATATTTTTAAGAGAGTTCCCTCAATTTCAGATTGCAAACCCGTTAAAGAATGGGCAGAGTGCAAAAGTATTGATATTAAAGGAAAAACCTGATGTTTTGTTCCTTGATGTCGAGTTGCGGGGTGTTTCCGGATTGGACTTGATAAGGTCTATTCGTGAGTCGATAGATTGGAATCTGCATATTATCTTTTGTGGACCATCCAATATAGCTCTTCTTGAGATGATGCGTGAATCGGCATTCGATTTTCTTTTGAAACCGTTGTCAGTCAATGATTTTCGGTTGGTTATGAATCGGTTGCTTAAAGTATTATATACAGAAGAGCAGACGATAAAAGGTCTTCAATATAATGTGAAAAACAAGTCTTTGCATTCCTTTAGTGATGATACGGTTCTTATTACGACGTATACAAATGAAGTACGTGTTTTGCGCATAGATAACATAGGATATTTCCGTCATAATCATGACAAAAGAAATTGGGAGATTGTTTTGACAGATTCAACTGTAATGTCTTTGAGACATATTATTAAAGCAGAAAATATTTTGAAAAAATCATCGGTTTTTTTTCAAACGCATCAATCTTATATTGTCAACTTGGAATTTCTGGAACTTGTTAAAATTTCGTCTTGTCAGTTACTTCCTCCTTTTGAGAAAGTTACGGAAGTGAAGATTTCGGCTAATTACCGGAAACAGCTTTGCGAAATCTATTCTTGTTTTTAGCTTTTTTGAGCAATATATAGGGGATTCTTATTTCTTCAGCAAAATCTTTTCGCCCCAGACGGGAAGGAAGACGTTGGGTTGTTTGATTGATCGGCATTTGTCGACGCCGAACTGATAAGACCAGCGCCATTTGTCGACGGCGTGAGTCATTTCCAGAATATGCGAAAGCAGCACGATTCGAGGCTGGATGATTTGCACGGCTTTCGGAATGTCCAATCCGACAGAGAGATGCGGAATGAAAAGGTCGACATTTCCAATTGGCTCGATTTGGTCAAAATTACAAGCGTCTCCGACATGGAAGATTTTGTAGTTGTTTGTGGCCGGACCGCAATCGATTTCGTACGAAACTACAAAATTGACAAGCGTTGCATTGTGGTCGCACAACGAGGTGTGAATATCAATATCTCCGAATTTTAGTTCTGATTTTCCTATCACTTTGTATTTGTTGTCTATGAAATTGGAAACGACGGGTTTACCTGCATTTTCCATTGCAGCAATCAGTGCGGCAGTATAATGGTCGCCGTGATTGTGTGTTATCAGAAGGAAATCTATGTCGTTGGCAAGCAAATGTCCGTATTTGTGGCAGATATCAATGCCAAAGCATGAAGTTGGCGTTTTGACAACGTAGCCCATATTGTAAAGCAGCCAAACAGCGACTGTTCCCCTTTTTACCTTTGTCTTTTCGATTTCCTTTTTGACTTTGTCGAAAGCGGCTTTGTAATAGTAGTAAATGCCGTTTTGTTCCGTTTGTGTGCAAAACTGCGGATTGTCCGACTTTAGGTAGGTTTTAAAATCAATATTGGAGCAGGAATCGGCAGCTCTCTGCAGGATGTTCATCGCCTCAAAGCGTTTGCTGATTGGTCCGCTGCAGGATGTTTTCTTCCAAAATACATTGATGGCCGATTTGATGCTGTCGATGCTGAGCGCATTACCAACGGCCGACAGTTGTGCAGCTTCCAATTGTTGAGAAGCAAAATCGGAAACGGCAAAAATTATCACGAAGATAAATAAGACTCTTTTCATCGCATGAAATATTGTCGCTCGTGAGCGAAAAACTACAATACAAATGTAGCAAATAAAGAGCTATTATCTTTGTTTTTTCTTTTTAATCTCAGTATGCGCGGGTGTTGATAGTGAAGTTTTCCTTGCCTAAGCCGAAGCCGTTCCCTTCGGTCAGATAAATGCCGAATTCAGCTTTTCCGGTTGGAAGGTCGCGGGAAGTTCTAATATTCACCGAGTAACAAATCTGGTCTTTTGAAGTTATTCTTGAAATAACGACCGGTTGTGAGATTCCAAAATACGATTTTCCTTTTTCTACCTCCAAATGAGGTTTGACATTGATTGCTGTTTGGAGGCCATTATTGACGATTATGAACGAAAGCCTGTACGAACGACCGGCGCACAAAGTCTGGTCGTTGTTCGGGTCTTCGAGATAAATGTCTTGAATTTCCAAAATCGGTCTGTTGTTATCGTTGTACGATGAATATTCGTTAGACTGAATGTTTTGCTGGCGTCTTTGTTGAGGCTCGTTGGCTGAATTGGCCCCAATAACGGCACCTGCAGCTCCGCCGGCTAAAGAGCCAAGCTGAGCGCCCAACGATGCGCCGTCCCAGCGGTCAGACGAACTTCCGATGGCTGCGCCGAGAATTCCGCCCGCCAAAGAACCTATTTGAGATCCTACAACTGTCCGTGAAGTTTGGTCCATCGTTCCGCAACCGGGGAATAAAATCATCGCAGTCAAGGCTATTGATATCAATAATGTCTTTTTCATTTTCTTGTCCCGTTAAAGTTTTCTTCTTTCTTATTCTTAGAACAATTTTACCGCCATAAGGTTTAAAATATTAATTGTCTTAGTTGTTAATTAAAGTTGCCCAAACAATTAAAATGATTCAAATTGTTATTTGCACCATTTCGACAGCGCTTCATGCAGTTTCTCAGCTTGATTCAAACCTGGCGCATTGCGTTATTAGTGCTTTTGAGAAAGATTTTAATTTATTCGCCGAAAATATTCGGAGAATAAACTGTATATTCGCCGAAAAGTTGTAATTTTGTAAAAAGCATGACTATGTATTTACATGAAAGAAAGGATTGGTGGAGATTTCTATACGACAATGAAAAAGTTTTGAATCTTCTTGGCGATGTCAGATCTAAACAAGGTCTGATGCTTGGTCGCATGACCTCTCTTGGCTTTGATTTTCAAGATGAAGCAATGTTGACGACCCTGTCATTAGAGCTGGTTCACTCTTCAGAAATGGAGGGCGAAAACTTGAGTTTTTCAGAAGTCCGTTCGTCAATAGCACGTCGTTTGGGCATTAACTCTGCAGGTTTGGTTCCTTCCTCTCGATATGTTGAAGGCGTTGTTGAGATGCTTATCGATGCTACTCAAAATTATGATAAGCCATTATCGAATGAAAGGTTATTCGGCTGGCATAATGTACTTTTTCCAACAGGAAGAAGCGGATTATATGAAATTGAAGTTGGTAAATACAGAACTGGCGAAATGCAAGTGATTTCAGGAGCTATGGGTAAAGAAAAGGTGCATTATCAAGCTCCAAAACCTGAGAGATTGGCGGAAGAAATGGGGATTTTTATTAAGTGGTTCAATGGAAATACAGAACTTGATTCTGTAATTAAAGCAGCGTTAGCTCATCTCTGGTTTGTTTCTATCCATCCCTTTGATGATGGTAATGGAAGAATTGCCAGAGCTATAACAGATATGCAATTGGCCCGTTCAGAAAATTGCAGTCGACGTTTTTACAGTATGTCAACTGAAATAAAATTAATGCAAAAGGAGTATTACGATGTTCTTGAACATACTCAGAAAGGAAATGGCGATGTCACAGAATGGTTGTTGTGGTTCTTGAGATGTTTTGGAAAAGCTATAGCTTCGACTGAATCAACGCTTGCGTCTGTTCTTAAAAAGAATAACTTTTGGGAACAAAACAAGAACATTGAAATTAACGAACGGCAACGTAAAATCATCAATATGTTGTTTGACGATTTTTTTGGAAAACTGACTTCAAGTAAATGGGCTAAAATTGCTAAATGTTCTAACGACACAGCCTTGAATGATATTAAAGATTTACTGGCAAAAGGAATCTTAATCAAGAATGAAGAAGGCGGTCGAAGTACTAATTATTCACTTGTTATATAGACTATTGAAGCCTTTTTATTTCACAACGTCAGACAACGAACGGAAAGAGGCTTTGCAAGGAATCTTTTGATAGTCTTTGTTCGAATTGTCGTCAGCCTTTATTGCGTTGAAGTGGTCGTTTTCTTTGATTCCGGCTTCCAGAAACGATTTGTATTTATTGTCAGGAAATTCCTTTTTCAATGTTTCATATAGGTCGGGAACAATCGGATCGTATGTTTTGTATGTAATATCTTCGTTGATGAGCGAAGCGTAAGCATATTCCAGATTTTTCCCTTTCATGAACTTTTTCAATTTTTCAAATCCTTCAAATGAGAAACTTATTATTATGCTTTTCATGTCACTGAGTTATTTTAGTCATGTAAAGATTATTTCAACATATTCGATTATTGAACAAAGATACAAACCAAATCATTTCAATAGCTTATTTAGTTGAAACATAAAAAAGTCGCTCCGGATTTCCGAAGCGACTCATCGACATTAAACAAACCGTAGAATATTTGGTTGATATATATTGATTTGAAATGCCGGCTTTCCAGCATTTCTACGAAGATTCAATTTACTTCAGCAAAACATCATCGATTGCCTTGACAAACTGGTTTTTCGACATTGCACCCATTGCCATCGAAGGTTTTCCCTGCATTGGAACAAAGAGAATCGAAGGAATGGAACGGATTCCAAACATTGCCGCCAATTCTTCTTCTTGCTCTGTATCTACTTTATAGACATAGATTTTGCCTTTGTATTCATCTGCAATCTCTTCAAGAATCGGAGCAACCATGCGGCAAGGACCGCACCATGAAGCATAAAAGTCGATTATCGCCGGCTTGTCGCCTAAATATTTCCACTCTTGTGAATTTTCGTTCAAATCAGCCACTTTGGTTTTGAACTCTGCTGTTGTTAAAGGAATTGTTGCCATTTTACTGTCTTTCTTTTCGTGATTGTCAGCTTTTGTCCCTCCGCAAGAGAGGAACAAAAAAGCCGAGATAACACATGATATGAACACCGTTTTCATTTATATCTAAGTTATTTGCCTAACTTGCTTTCTACTTGCTCTTTCGAGAGTTGTTTGGTGCAGAAGAACCAATCGTAGCAGTGAAGGTCTTTGTCTTCGCCTTCCATGCGTGATTTGGCTACACCACAAGAACCTGCCGGCGGAACAATCACTTCGTCGCCTGGACGCCAGTCTGCCGGAAGTGCAACTCCGAAGTTGTCAACTGTCTGCAAACCAATCAGTACGCGTTTGATTTCATCGAAATTACGACCTAACGATTGCGGATAGTACATGATTGTGCGGATTACATTTTCAGGGTCGATGAAGAACACGGCGCGAACGGCAGATGTTGAACTTTCGTTCGGTTGAATCATTCCGTAGCTCTTAGCAACGTTCATCGTGATGTCGACAACCAACGGGAATTTGATTTCGATATTCTTCATTCCTTTCCAATCGATTTTCTCTTTGATTGTGCGAAGCCATGCGATGTGGCTGTGCAAACCGTCGACAGACAAACCAACCAATTGGCAGTTGAGGTCTTCGAACTCTTTTGCCATTTTGCCGAAAGTCATGAACTCTGAAGTACAAACCGGAGTGAAGTCGGCCGGATGGCTGAAAAGGATTTTCCATTTGCCTGTGAAGTCAGACGGGAAATTGATCGGACCTTGAGTCGTTACAGCTTTGAATTCGGGAGCAGCGTCGCCTATGCGAGGCATTGAGATTACATCATTTGTTTCCATAATTGCTTTATTTTAATTGTTGTTTTAATATTGTTTTTTTCTTTCGACGATGCAAAGATATGGTAGGAAATATTATCAATCAAACAGAATTTCTCAATCACTATATTGATAAAAACGATTATCAAGCACTGGCCTCATGAGTACGATAGTTTGATGTTATTAGACAGCTTAAAATTTGTCGTGTTCAAAGGTTGAAATACTTTTATGAGTCGTCGGCAAGCGTGATTTACAGCCTTTTCTGCGGATTGTGTCATCTTCGGGCGAAGATGATAGGTTAGAGACTTTGTTTGTCCGTTCTTCGCGCGTCGGCATGAGGTTTCAGGTTTCAAATGTCTGACATTTCACCGTGGGAAAAGGTCTCAGAATTTTAAATTGTCATCTGCATGCGTCGGCAATAGGTTGAACGATTCGATTGTGTCGTCGCATCGCGTGCTGATAGATAAAATTCTCTGATTGTGTTATCTGCAAGCGTCGGAGACAGATTCTAAATTATAGACCTGTCTCCGCAGCTTGCAGATTGTGTTCCAATATATTTTACCTCATATCTTCGCGCGGGAAATACACTTCGACCTTAAATCAACCTCTTTTTCCCGCAAAATTTGGAAAGAGAAAAAGAATTTTGGTACTTATAGTGCTGTTTGTTGAAAGGTCGTTATTTTATAATCGGTAAGAATAGAAAAAGGAGTGTGTGTTTTTTCTTTTCTCATGCAGCGAAAAGGCTCCTTTCTGCATCATTATTTTAAACAGGCTTTACACGTGAAGTCAGAGATAATTTGCTAGATATATAAATAATGAAACGATTCTTCTTCTTGATTGTATTTGTGGCTGTTTCGGGATTCTTGACAGCTCAAATCTCCTGGAATGTTAAAGGTGGAATATCACTGAACGGTTTATATTCAAGTTTTTCCAGTAGTTCTTTATATGTCGGCGGTCGTGCAGGTGTCGGCATGGAATGGCATTTGAACCGATATGTTTCGATTCAGCCTGCCTTGATGATTTCTCAAAAAGGTGCAAAATCCACTTCAACTACTACAATAACGGTTGAAAACCAAAGCGGGGAGAAAGAGGTGACGCATAAAAAATATTCGTACGATTATAATCTGACTTATTTGGAATTGCCGATTGAACTGATGGTCCGTATTCCGCTGCATCATTCCAATGCATTGCTCTTGGCTGCCGGACCTTATTTTGCATACGGAATTGGCGGTAATTCGAACATGACTAAGACTGTAAACGATTCTTCCACCAAACAAACATTAAGCTCGTTCGGGAATGACGGATTGAATCTGCGTCGCTTCGATTTCGGCCTCGGTAACGGCATTTACTTCGAACACAAACATTTCTTCACAGGCTTGCATTACGAATTAGGTCTCGTCAATATGGAGAAAACGTTTGATGATTCGTTTTGGGTCGGAGCATTGCTCGGTAAACACAATCTAAGTTATAATTTTGATATCGGTTATCGATTCTGAGTCGGCTTTCAACAGTGAACAATCTTATTAATAATATATTCAATTCAAATACTGACAATTATAATACACAAATAATAGAATGAAAAACATGAAACGAATTAATTTTGCAGGACTATTCTTAATCCTCTTTTCTGTAATCTGTTTTGCGAGTTGCTCTGATGATGATAAATCACAAGACAAAGTAGAAACCATCAAAATGTATGTATCCTCTGAGACAGGTACTTATTATGATTTATTCGATTCAGAACAAACGTGTCCAATGGAATGTATGTTAGTTCGAGAAGAAGGCCAATCGGATTATGACAAAATCGCTCTTTCAGCCATTGAAGGTTTTACTTATGAAAAAGGATATGAATACACATTGATGGTAAAAAGGACTACTTTGGCAAATCCGCCGGCTGATGGCAGCAGTTATGTTTATGCGCTAAAGAAAATCGTCAAACGGACAAAGGTTTCAGCCCAATGAATTTGTAATTAATCAAGTAGCCATTTCCAGGCAGGAACGACCTCGATACTTCCATTATTTTCCAATTCAATTTTTTTTTCTTCATCGTATGTGACGATAACCATGCGTTTCAAAGGATGAAATGCATGGAATTTTTTTAATCCATCAATTTCTCGCAATTGCGTATCTTCATCTTCGATTGTATAAGCGACTTGGATTGCGTAAGATTCGTCAGGAATAAAGAAATCGATTTCATAATTTCGTTGGAAATAATAAACATTGTTTTCATACTTCCTGAATAGATGAATAGCACACAAATTCTCCAGCAATAGTGATTTCCCGTTTGTCAAGAATACATTCAACAGTCCGTTGTCAATGAAATAATGTTTCTTTACAGATTCTTTTTCAACAAACTTGGATGCGTAGTTTTCTATGGAAAACAACATACAGGCGTCTTGTGCATAATGTATGTAATCGATAATGGAAGTAACAGAAGTGTTGACACCTGTTCCTTTTACAAGATTGGCAAGTCGATTGTATGACGTTGGATGCATTACATTGTCTGCAAGACGTTTTAGTGCTAGGCGAAGAGCCATCTCATTTTTCACTTTATTACGTTGTATAACATCACTAAGCAGAATCTTTTCATACAGGTCATTCAACCAATGACGTTTGTTTCTGTATAGTAAAAGTTCGGGGAAACCACCCCAAGTGAAGTATTCTGAAAATGATTGTTGGACTTTTGAACGCATTTTTCCGTACATCCATTCTTTCTCAAGCGAAATCCCTTGTGCATCGAGATATTCATGGAAAGAATAGGGAAAGATCTTTGCGTCGATATAACGTCCGCCGAGCGTGGTCTGAATGTCGCGACTAAGCATTCTGGCATTGCTTCCAGTGATATAAATCAGGTATTTCTGATTGGCTAATCTTCTGGCAAAATGTTCCCAACCATCAACGTTCTGAATCTCATCGAAGAATAGGATAGGTTTAGTTTCATATACAGAGTTATAAGCTTGAAGTATCAAATCAAATTCATCAGCAGTCATTCCCAGCAGTCGTTCATCATCAAAGTCGATATAAACGATTTCCTCAAGTTGATGCCCACTCGTTATCAATTGTTTGGCTCGTTTATATAGCATATAAGATTTACCTGCTTGTCGTATTCCGACAAGCACATATCTGCCATGTTGTTCAAATTCAAAAGGACGTTCATAGAGATCTACATCTCTGATTTCTTCTTGACCTTCTCGAATTAGAGATCGGAATGTTTCTTTTGAAATAGTCATTTTATCAGTTTTGGTACAAATATATGCATTTATCCAATGCCAGCAAATAAAAATAGCGAAATTTGTCCAGTAGTATCAAATAAAAAGTTTTTATTTTATCCAACGTCACTGGATAAATATGTCACTTGACTTTATGCAGTATATCAAAACGCATGTTTAACATCTGGTTTGAGATTAATTTTTCTTTTCAGCTGTGAACGATTCGTTCAAAGTCGGCGTCAATGCCGGTGTTCTTGCTGAAATCCCAAAGTGTCAGACTTCTAAGCTGATAGTAATAATACCAGAAGTAAAACAGTTCATCGATGTGTTTCTGTCGCGTTTGGTCCTTGCTCGACTGCGCATCGTTGAGGTCAAGCGTACTGATTTTGCCGACCATAAAAGTCTTGATGTTTGTGTCATATCGTTTCATTGCGATTGTGTCGGCTTCCTCGGCAATCTGCAATTGTGCGAGCTGATTGTTGAACTGCTCGACCAAGATGAACAGATTTTGATTGAATGTCATCGTTTCCTGGCGCAGCTTGCTCTCTGTCACTTCGCGATTGCTCTGAGCCACTTTGACTTGTCCGCGGCGCTTGCCCCAATCGATGAGCGGAATCTTCATGCCTACTTCCACAATCTCGTTGTTGTTCAAATGACGGTATGACGAATTGAGCTTGTCGCTTAAACCTGTATAACCGACTTGTGCATAGAAAGTTATTTTGCGAAGGTTGCCTTTGGCGGTTGCAACATCGTAATCGGCTTGCAATTGCCGACGGACGACATTCTTGCTGAAAGCATTGTTTTCCTGCGCTTTCTCAAGCACATCCTGATAGACAAGTTCCGTCAGCGGAACTTTGTCCGGAATTTCAGGATCAAGTTCGATATCTTCATCAATAGCTAAGAATGAGCGCAGTTTGAACATATTGCTTTTCATTGAGCTTTCGTTGTCTGTAAGCGACGATTTAGCGTTGAGTACGTTCAGACGGAGTTGAAGCACATCGTTTTCGCTGATTTGTCCCATTTTCCGTTTTGCTTTTGCCACTTCGTATAGTTTCTCAGCATTCGCAAGATTCTGCTTTGCGATAGCAACATTCTCTTTGGCCAGCAGCAGATTGAAGAAGTTGTTGATGGTCGTCATTGTCACAGTTTCAGTTGCGGAAAGGAAGTTCGCTTTCGCTTCTGAATATTTCACCGGCTCGATGCGGCGTTTCCATTTTGTGTCGTTGACGCCGAAAATCGGTTGCTCCAATTTCAGTGCAAACGGAACGCTCATGAACTGTTTCGATTTGTCGCCGGAAAAGAGCTTTACATAATCGAGCGAGGTGTTGAGTGAAATGGTTCCTCCTGTAAGCCAAAGGCTTTGTCCGATTGAAAGGTTGCCGAAAACGTCCATATAATTGTTATGAACGAACGAATAAGAGCCGTCGCTGCCTTGATAGGAATTGTATTTTTTCGAGAAACTCGGCATTGTTGCTTCGAAGTTGACTTCAGGCAGCAAGTCAGCGCGGAAAGTGCGATATTCCCAATAAGCGGTTTTCAGTTCGTTAAGTGCGACAGCCGCATCTACGCTCTGCGTGCGGGCAAGCAGAATGGCGTCGTCGAGCGAGATGCTGCGATGTTTGCTATTCTGTGCCCACGCAGGACATAAAACTATGTATAATATAAAGAGAATGATGTATCTGTTCATTGTTATTCTTCGTGCAATGCTTCCGCAGGTTGTACTTTCATTGCCTTACGTGCAGGCATCAGGTTCCCGAAGAAAATCATCAGAGCTATCAGCAGGTAAGTTATTGCGATGGTTGCGATGAAGCGACCTGCTTCGAGTGTTTTTCCGTCCACAGAAGTGTTCAGTTCTGCAGAAGCAAGATTCCAGTCGATGATGATTGCCGGAATAGTTGCAATGGTCAGCAGCAGAATACCTTCTGTCATTTGTCGCCCGAAGATACTCGTGTCGGTCGCACCTAAGGCTTTGAACAATGCGACTTCGCTGCGTCTTTGTTGTGTGCGGAACCAGAATGTTCCCAACAATCCGAGGAAGATGTTCAGCAACAGGAAACCGGCACCGAAGAGATAGTTCCGCATTGTGTTATTCACCGGTTGATTTATTTGTGTCCGCAAATCTGAAAATGATTCTATTTGTGAAACATACATATTCCTGACCTTAAGACGTGTAGTCGTTTCTTTCCAAAGAGTTGACTGAAAATCTTTGTCTTGATTCTCTTTTACTCTTATAGCGATATCACTGTAAGAATCTATATCTTTGTTAGTAATATGACAGATAATGGAGTGTGACTCTTTGTGTGTTTTAAAGTCGTCGTAACGAATAGGTTTGAATAATCCTGCTAAACGATGAGACACTGTTGAGTCGTTGTTGAAATAGAATATTTTTCCAATCATCGACTTCATCGAAGGTTTGGAATCTTTCGGGAAGACGTCTTCTCCGGCTAAAAATGTATCAGGACCTTTTGCCATTAGCTCGCTGAGTTGTTCAGGCGTTTCACCATGTGCTCCGTGAATGCGGAAAATACGGAAAAATTCCGGGTCGGCATACTTGTAATAAACACTTTGAGAGGTGAGTGTATCAAATTTAAAGTCGGACATCATACAGCCTCCACTATAAGGAACTGCATAACTGGAAATGCTGACTTCTTCTACGTCCGGACGTTGACGAAGCCTATCGGCAATTTCTTTCAAGTCTTTGTAAGGGACAGTATCGTTTGGGTCGAAATTCGGGTCAGAAGAATCCAGTGTTGTACAGTGAAGATCGTAGCTGTGCGAAATGTCGAATCCCATAGGTTGAACGTAAGTGAGAACAGTCGTATAAATGTAATCGACAACATACCACATCAGTACACTGACAAAAAACAGTTCGACGAACAACCAGACGTTGGAGCGCCATTCATTCTTTATCTGTTTTAATAATTTCTTATTCATAATCATTCGTATTTATAGCGTTTAACGTGTTCTGCCGTTCAGAGCGTTCACGATGTTCGTGTGTGAAGCATGCAAGGCAGGAATAATAGTGCTCATCAAATTGAGAATGAAACAGAAGATGAAGGCGAACAGGAAAATCTTTGGATTGAGCAGCAGCGATAGGCTGACTGTTGGATGGCCAAAAAAACCGCTCCAATCGGAAGTGAACAGCATATCGGAAGCAAAATAGGCAAAAATAACACAGAACAGCAGTCCTACGATTCCGGCAATAACCGAGAGAACAAGATTTTCATTGATGATGTCGCTAAGCAGTCGTGAGCGAGGACAACCGAAAGCGCGGCGAATACCTATTTCAGTGATATAGCGACGCAATCGGCTTTGCGTCATACTGCTCAGATTGATGGCTGGAACGAGAAGCAGAATGAGCAGAATGATTGCAGCTTTGCGGTAGAATTTCCCTGGCTCAGGCAGTTCGTTCGACCAAGTGGTGATGGAAGATTCGAACTGTGTCATCGGTCTGCCTTTCAGTTCGAGTTTTACTTTGTCAGCTTTTATTCTGCTGTTGATAGCGGCTACGCGGGCGTTCACCTGCGCTTTGATTTTAGGAAAATCGCTTTTGCTGTTTGCAAGAATAACAGCAGAAAACGTACCGCCTAATTTAACATTGTCTAACCCACTTGTCAGTTTCACAATGTCTGACGTTGTGTAAGGAATCCATAACTGAGCATAAGCTTGACTAGCAATTAGAGAAACATCCCTTACAACTCCACAGATACGGTATGGAACGAAATCCATTTCTATTTCACGACCGGCAACATTGACGTCATGAAACAGATGACGGGCAACACTTTCGCTGATGACAACCACTTTCTGTCCGGCTTTGAAGGTTGCATTGTCGAATGGTTTCCCACTTAGGAATTTAAAGTCGAATACGCGCCAGAAGGCATCGTCGGTGTATGCGCTTTCAGCTTGCATCGGGATTGATTTGTTCGCTGAAACCAGTTTGGATAAACCGCCACCACCTGAAAATAGTGTTACATCTTTGACATTCTTCAAAGAACTGAATAGCTCTTTGGCTGTAGCTTCACTCATTCGTCCGCTCGTCATACTGGTGTTTTCTTTTCCAATAGAAGTTTCGGTGAGAGCATTGCAAATCAGGAAAAGATCTCGATTGCTCTCGGGCGAAAATGGAAGAACTTTGACCTCTTGCATCAGAACAACAACCATAATCAGGAAGATGGCAAGTGCTGTTCCTAAAATATTGATGATTGTAACAACTGAATCCTGCTTAAGGCTCGCCCAAATGTTTTTAATATATTGTTTAAACATGATTTGTTTTATTTATAATGAAGTGTAAACTGATTATTCCACTTGGCGACCGTCGAAGAAACGAATCGTACGTGAAGTCTGCTTTGCCTGTTCTTCGTTGTGAGTTACCATGACAATGGTTCTGTTCTCGTCTTTGTTAAGATGATGCAGAATCTCCATGATTTCAGCGCCCATTTTCGAGTCCAGGTTTCCGGTCGGTTCGTCGGCAAGGATTATTTCTGGAGTTCCGATGATGGCTCTGGCGATTGCAACTCTCTGACATTGACCGCCTGATAGCTCTGAAGGCATGTGATGCATGCGATGGCTGAGTCCGACTTTCTCCAGCACTTCTTTGGCTTTCTGATGGCGTTCTTTGGCAGATATTGAGCGGTAGAGCAGCGGCACCTCGACATTGTCGATGACGTTTAGCGATTGAATCAGATGGAAACTTTGAAAGATGAATCCAATCATTTTATTACGGAAAGCAGCCACAACTTTGTCGGGCATTTGCTCAATTGTCGTTCCGTCGATGATTACTGAACCTGAAGTTGGCGTGTCAAGCAATCCGATGATATTCAACAGTGTAGATTTACCGCATCCTGAAGGTCCCATGACGCTGAGAAACTCGCCTTTCTCAACTTCAATGTTTACATTTTCGAGGGCTAAAGTCTCTACTTCTTTCGTGCGGTACACTTTGCTGATACCTTCTAATTTAATCATACTCATAGCTTAAATGTTTATTTGATTTTCAATTTTCCTTTGTTTTTATAATCGGTCATGTCGTTGACGACAACCTTTTCGCCTTCGCTCAATCCGCTGAGCACTTCGATATAGTCGAAATTGCTGTCGCCGAGTTTGATTTTGCGTTTTACAAGTTTGTCGTTGCCTTCTAGTACGAAGAGGTCGTATTCTCCTTTGTCAGCGCTGTAAAACGAACTGTTTGCGATGCGAAGTACATTGTCTTTGATACTGCTCATGACAAAGACTTCGACTTTCAGACCGGAACGCAATGCCGGATCGTCGTCTTTTTCCAGTTGGACGGAGAACTCGTTCATTCCGTTTTGCGACTGCGGAGTGACGTTCGTAATCATGCCGGTCATTTGTTTACTGCCGATTCTGACAATCGCTTTTCCGCCGACGGCGACGCGACTGCCGTATGTGTCGGCAATCTCACAATCGACTTTGTAATGGTTCAAGTCGGCCACGGAAGCTACTTTAGACCCTTGTGCGACTTGTGCGCCGATTTGATTGTTTATGAAGGTGAGAACGGCTTTGCGCGGTGCTTTGATTTGCGCGTCGGCAAAGGTCTTGCGGATGTTCTCTAAATTCTTCTGACTGATGCTGTATTCCAATTCCTTTGATTTATAATTGGCTGCTTTCACCAGTTTCTCGTTGCTGTATTGTTGCTGCATCTGAGCTAATTGGAGTTCGCCTTTCTTCAGATTCATTTCAGCTTCGCGGACTTTGTCAGTCGTGCCCGAACCGAGACTATCCAAATAACGTTCGTTGCGGACTTCCACTTCCATGCGGTTTTCTTCCATCTTTGCGACCTTAACTTTCATTGCCAAGTCGTTGAGTTCTGTTTGGTTGTTCAGCCGAAGCTGTTCGAGCTCGCATTTCTTCATGTTCAATTCGTCTTCAGCTTTGCCGAGGTCTGTTTTTGCTTCCTGCAAGTCGAGCTTGAGAAGCGGAGTTCCTTCTTCAACGGCATCGCCGCTTTTGTGATAGACTTCGAGAACGCGTGAAGTAATCGGCGAATTGATGATTTCCTCGAAAGCAGGCGCCACGACACCCGAAGCTGTGTAACTCGTTTCAATCGTTCCTCTATCGACTGTGCATAGAATCAAACTTTTACGCGGGATGCTGCTTCCAGAAATATTAATGATTATGCAGATGACGGCAATCGCGGCAACAACGATGATTGCTGCACGAATAATCTGCTTCTGTAATGCCTTTCTCCTTACTTCTATAGGAATCTCTCTATCCATAATCTTTCATGTTTGCTGATAGAACAGCAATCCGTATGCCAATTGAATAAATAGTTTATTCTTAGCGATTTCCATTCTGTTTGAGGTGTCCGATTTCGGACACTGTCCGTTTCCGAACACTTAAAACCGAAAATATTTAAAAAAAGGTCGAATATGTTGTGATTGAATAATCTAATTCTTATCTTCGCTTCAAATAATTGTAGGCTATGATATTAGTTGTTGATGATGATAGTGCTATTCGCAGTTCGCTTTCTTTTATGTTGAAGCGTTCTTCCTACAGCGTGATTGCTGTCGGTTCACCAAAAGAGGCAATTGATGTTGTTCGTGAAAAAACACCGCAACTTGTTTTGATGGACATGAACTTCTCATTGGCGACCGATGGAGAAGAAGGTTTGGTTTTGCTAAAGCAAATCAGAATCTTTCGTCCTGACGTTCCGGTCATTCTGATGACGGCTTGGGGAAGTATCCAACTCGCTGTAAAAGGAATGAAAGCAGGCGCTTTCGATTTCATCACGAAGCCTTGGAACAACATCGCTTTGCTGCAACAGATTGAAACGGCCATCGCCTTGTCGGGCCAAACGGCGACGAAAGAGAAACCTAAAGATGATTTGTTCGACCGTTCGCCGATTATAGGCAATAGCAAAGCTTTGAATGACGTGCTTACGATTGTCAAACGTATTTCGCATACGAATGCGCCGATTCTGATTACAGGCGAAAGCGGCACGGGCAAAGAATTGATTGCTGAAGCTATTCATCGCAACAGTTCTCGCACTTCAGGTCCGTTTGTGAAGGTTAATTTGGGCGGCATTTCCCAGTCACTTTTCGAAAGCGAAATGTTCGGGCATAAGAAAGGAGCATTCACTGACGCTACATCTAACAGGAAAGGACGTTTTGAAATGGCCGACAAAGGAACAATCTTCTTGGATGAAATTGGCGAGCTTGACATCTCTTGTCAAGTCAAGCTTCTGCGTGTGCTTCAAGAGCAGACTTTCGAACCGCTAGGTCAAAGCAGTCCCGTTCACGTCGATGTTCGCGTCGTTTGCGCGACGAACGCTGATTTACAGCAAATGGTCGCTGACCGTACTTTCCGTGAAGATTTGTTCTATCGCATCAATCTGATAACAATTCATTTGCCTGCATTGCGTGAGAGGGGAGAAGATATCACGCTGCTTGTCCGCCATTTTGCGGAACTCCAATGTAAGTCGAATAATCTTCCGGAAGTCGATTTCTCTTCCGATGCGATTGAATATCTCTGCCGATTGCCTTATCCGGGCAACATCCGAGAACTGAAGAACTTGGTCGAGCGGACGATTCTTGTTTCCAACAAGAAATTGCTGACAGGCGATGATTTCCGCAATCAATATCAGGAACCTTTGAACACTAATTCAAAGCTTGATCCTGCGCTCATGACGCTTGAAGAAATTGAACGGAACACAATTGTCAATGCTCTGGAAAGTCACAATGGAAATATTTTGCAGACTGCCAGAGCTTTAGGGCTCAGTCGAACGGCTCTTTATCGCCGCATGGAAAAATTTCAAATTAAGATTGATGAATAAGTTATGCGACTGAAATATCTGTTTGCCATATTGGTTTTGTTGATTGCAGCGATTTTCGGATTGTTGTTCTACGAAATGCCTCCGCATCACTTGAAGTGGACTTTGATAGCGGAAGGCGCTTGTGTTGTCGTTCTTCTTTATCTTATTTATTTCTATTATAAGGTCGTTCATCCTTATCACATCATCAAGCAAGGAATGGAAATGCTTAAAGAACAGGATTTTACTACAACACTTCGCCCAGTGAAACAAGTTGAGGCTGATGTCATTGTCGAGATATTCAATAAAATGATGGAGCAGTTGAAGAACGAACGTCTTCATGTGCGTGAGCAGAACTATTTTCTTGACTTGCTCATCAAAGCTTCTCCTTTAGGCGTTATTATTTTCGATTACGACGGACGAATTTCTTCGTGCAACGATGCTGCCATTAGAATTCTTGATTGCGGCGATGCTGATGAGTTGAAAGGCAAAACTTTAGAAATGCTCGATTCGCCGCTCGGAGAACCATTGCTGAATATTGAACGCGGAAAAGATTCTACTTTCAGACTTGGTGACGGCCGTATTTTCCGCTGTTCGAATTTATCTTTCCTCGATCATGGTTTCCAGCATCCTTTTATGCTCATTGAAAGTTTGACTGCCGAAGTGACTGCCGCTGAGAAAAAAGCGTACGAGAAAGTGATTCGCATGATGGCTCATGAAGTGAACAATACAACAGCGGGCGTTACTTCGACTCTTGATACAATTCAGTCGGCATTGCAGGAAAACGGCGAGAACAACGAACTGAGCGATGTGCTCAACGTTTGTATAAATCGCTGCTATAGCATGAGTCGCTTTATCACCAACTTTGCTGATGTTGTCAAGATTCCTGAACCTGAACTTCATCTCACCGACCTGAACGAGCCTGTCAACAACTGTAAACTCTTTATGGAGGAGCTTTGTACGAAGCGCAATATTTCTTTGCATCTGAATCTTTCCGAAACGCCGATTATGGTGAATATCGACAGCACGCTCATCGAACAAGTCATTATTAATATTGTAAAGAATTCTGCTGAAAGTATCGAAAACAAGGGCGACATTTATATTACTACTTCTTCGTCACCCAACACGCTTGAGATAGCCGACAACGGCAAAGGCATCAACAAAGATACTGAAACAAAGCTCTTCACGCCGTTCTTCTCCACCAAACCCAACGGCCAAGGCATCGGTTTGGTTTTCATCCGCGAAATCCTTTCCCGTCATCACTGCACATTCTCACTTCGCACTTATTCCGACGGCTTCACTCGCTTCCGTATCTCGTGGAGCTGAAGAAAGCATTATATTCAGTTCATATTATAAGTGTGCATGCTCATGTTTTGAGCTGCAGGCAAATAATTGATTCCCCACCAACAGACTTGCAGAAATACAAAAGCGACGATGAGCAGAACTGCTGAGGTTTTAGCTGATGAAGAGGGCATTTGCCGATAATGAATGTAAATCAGATAAGAAAACCAAGAAATTGCTGCCCAAGTCTCTTTCGGGTCCCAAGCCCAGTAAGTTCCCCACGCTTCTTTTGCCCAAAGCGCGCCAAACAGCATTCCGACGGTGAGAAAAGCCAATCCGAGATAAACAAGGTCGTCGCAGCCGCTGATGTCGTTCTTTTTCTTCCACAATACATAAATAGCTGTAAGCGCGGCAACGCCAAGTAATGCGTAAGCAAACATATAAACAATCACGTGCGGCGCAAACCACGGACTTTGCAGCGCCGGCATAATCGATTTGCTGTGGATTTCGGGTTTGAAGATGTTGATACAGATGAAAACGATGGCTAGAATTGTGCCGAAGCCCATTATCCAACGGTATTTCTTTCGCATGTAAGTTATCATGCCTGCGAGCGGCAGAAAAAGCGAATACCATAATCTCGTTTCGCCCATTGTTCGCATCGGCGGACGACCTAATTCTATCCACATCAGAATAATGTAAGTAAGGAAAACCAACAGACCGAGCGTTGTGGCTCCGTAGATAATCCAATTCTTCGAGTTCTTATATGAAGCGGCTGCTCCAATAATCCAAAGAACTGCTGCAACGATTGTGAATATGATGAAGTAATTCCACATAAGCGTTATCGATTATCGTTTTTACGTATGAAAAGACAAACGGCTCCGGCGAGCATCATGAAAATCCCGACATAAACTGACGGAAGCCACGGATCTTTCACGAGTTTGAAGATGCTCGCTTCGCTCCAACGTCCTTTTTCCTTCTCATAATCGAGTTGATAAACCTTCCAGCCCATCACATTCAAAGGTTTGTTCACTTCAATAGTGTCTTTTATAACTCTTTCGTCTCTTGTATAAACTTTCACTGCTGATGAGAATTTCTTTGGCTCGCGTTCGGCCATCACGAGTGAATAGCCGTTACTGAGTTTTAAAGTATTAAATGGGAAAAGGTAACTTCCGCAACTAATCCAGCCACTTTTTGTCATGTGCGTTTTGATATTCGTGGCCGTGACTAATGCTGCGTCTGTTGCGCCGCTCGAACCCCATCTGACATACTTGACCGAATCGTTCATTTCAACTGGCGCTGCATATTCGTAATATTTTCTGAGTTCAATCTGCCAATCGAGAATTATTCCTCTCTTTTCCTCAGTCGTCAATAGTTGAGGTTTCTTTTCCGGTTGCGCTTTACCAAACTGATTATCAATAATCATAATTCGTGCAGGATATTGTTCGATTGAAAACTGCTGCAATTCGATAGCAAGAGGAAGTTCGTGCATCATTCCGTTGTCGTCAGTCGCTCGCCATTCCGCTTTCCCAGGAAAAGTTTGCATTGTAAGTTGTTGAATATCTGCATTACCGAGAGTCGCGCACGTTAAGGCGATGAATAATCCCCAATGATTGAGCATGAATGGAATATTCTTAGTCCTGAAAGGGAATGTCCGCCTCAACGCTGTCATGCCAAGGCAAATCGTCATCCAAATAAATGGAAGCACAAACCACCATGCGTGTAGCATGTTGTTTAAACCTATACTAAAATGCTCTCCTAATGATATTTGTTGCCCGTCTTGCTTTATCAGCCCCATTATCAGAGTTAGAGCGGCGACAAAAGATATTGAGACGACTGCCGTTCTCACTTCGCTTAGCGCGCGAAACAGATAAACCTTGCTTTTCAAGGCATTCATTGTGATAAGCAGCGCTATGAATAAGCACAGCATCACAATATTTGCGGGGAACGAAATCAAGCTCCAGTCAATTGCTCCAACAGAAAATTGGAGCATCAGACCAGTTGCAATCAGTCCGACTCCGATAAGATTGTATTCAGAATATCCGAATGGTTTATTCCACATTTAGATTTCTTGAACGAGGCGACCTTTCGATTTAGCCTCATTAATCCATTTTGGAATTACAGTTTCTATGAAACGTTTCTTGTCGGCATTCAGTTTGTTCATATCAAGGCCGATATATTTCTGTGCTTTTTCCTTTGTGGAAACGTCCGGTAATGGAATCTCATCTGTAAAACCATGTTTGGCTACTACTTTAGCGATAACGAGACGAGCAAGCATCGCCTTTTCAAGTCCGTTGCTCAGAATTCGTGTTATTTCTTGAGGTGCGTGGAACGATGCTCCGTGTGAAGCGACTCCAAAATCCCATCTCCATTGACTTTGACGGATATATTGAAGAACCGGTTTCATTTCTGCTTCTGTTGCGCCGTGATTCCATGCAAACTGTGCTTCCAGATGTGCTTTTGTCAGTTCATCTTCCAGTCTAGCGCGGATTTCTTCACATTTGCGTTGACGGTCATAAACGTTTTGTCTCAGCACTTCGGCATCTTGTCTGTGGCAAGTCTGGCAAGTGCGGTCGATATGAGCTAGCGGACTCATAATCTGATGGTCGCTGTATTTTATTCCGCCTTCGCTCTTGTATGGCATGTGACAATCGGCGCATGAAACGCCGCGTTGTGCATGAATTCCCATTCGAGTGGTTTCATATCCAGGATGTTGTGCTTTCAAAATCGGTGTGCGACTTAGAGGATTGATATAGTCGAAATAATTGAGCGAATCGTAGTAAGCTTCGATGTTCTCAACTGTCAAGCCTTTGTCCCAGGGAAAAGTCAGATATTTTCCGTCGCCTTTGAAAAAGTATTCAACGTGGCATTGCGCGCAAACCAACGTGCGCATTTCCTGCTGACTTGCTTTTGTGATGTCGCGTCCTTGTCTTTGAAATGCTTCAATCAATGCAGGACGAGAAATGCGCAGTTTCATGTCCGCTGGATCGTGGCAATCTGAGCATCCTATTGGATTCACTATTTCCGCTCCCAAATCGCTCCATTTTGCACTGTAGAAATTTGCAATTCCGTGTTCTTTCATATATCTCGGAACGTCTGGACTTTTGCAAGTCCAGCAAGTTCCTGGCTGTATGTTCTCTTCACGTGTAAACGGTGTTCCTGTTCGAAGTGTATTCCGCATATCTTCAATAGCGTGATAATGACCTCGCGGCGAATCATAATCACGCGAAAAAGCATATCCTGCCCACAATATGACTTCGGCTGGATGACTTTCCAGGTCGTCGTTTGCTTCATTGCCGTTGTATTCGCTTTTGAAATCTGTATTTCCGGTGGCTTTCCAAGTTTCGTATTCATTCGGGAAGTCGGCTTTGAATTTTTCGTTTTGTGTAACGATGCCACTCATTGGTGTACGGCGGTTATTAAAAATGCTTCCTACTTCAGAACGACGTTCCATCAAAGATGTCACAATCATGCCTAAAACAAATACGATGACCAAACTACCTCCGTAAATCAACCATCCTTGCCATGCTTTAAGTTTCTTTGCCATGTCTATCTAAGTTTTATGTTTTTCTATGATATGCATTAATTTTGTTTTTTGCTGAATAGTTTCTCCAACCATTCTGGTGATGGCGAGTCAGGATAAGGAACAATTGCTCCTGGTGTTGCAGAAAGACTTCTGCTTTGTGTGTGAGGAACCATTCTGTGGCAATCCCAACATGCTTTTCCTTCTCCGATTTTTGTCATCATGTAGTCTGAGCGGCCATCTTTAACGAATTCTTGCGTTAACTGTTTGTGACAACGAACGCAGTTGCCCATGATTACTTCTCTTGTTCCGTCACTGGCTATTATTGCGTTCCGTTCTTGTCGTGTGACAAGTTTATAGACGTGATGCATTCCGTCTGTTCCTTTGAACATCCAGTATTTTACAAAATTCTGATGCGGAACATGGCAATCGTTACAAGTAGCATCTCTACCATGTGAACTGTGAAGCCAAGTTGCATAATATGGAGCCATGACATGGCAATTCATGCAAGCCGAAGGATCGTTTGCCAAATATGTCTGTGCTCTGAGCAAGTACATAAATAGAATGATAAAGCCAGTTAGAATGCCAAGCATAATAATTGCAGTTATCTTCAGCCAGTATGTCGGCAGAATCCAATCTATCAAGACTTTTATTCTATTCATTCGCGTCAAACTCCTTATTTAAAAAAGTTGATGTATGTAAAACGCTCTTGAGACGTGTTTTTATAGTATTCTGCAAATTTAATACTATTTTCAATTTTACCTATCATCCTTCAATTTATTTTCTTTGAGTGTTGTTGTCATTTCCTTGTTCTCCTTTAAATATTCTTGGCTGACGATCGATTCGAATCAAATATTCGATTCTCAGAGACCAATTTTTTATCTCTGTATTGAATTATATTGTACTTTTGTTCGAGACTATCTAAATTATGCTTTGCATTCTGATTTTTTTTGACTTTCTCATTTCAACGCTTTGCCTAGTTTATCTATGATAGTTCATGTTTTATCGATCTTTAGATTAACGTTCTTACTAATTAGATTCATTTTGGTTCATATTCTCAATGTTGATACAATTAAGGGCCAAATATGATAATTTTACCTATCCTCGGAAATTTTTTTACGTAGTACTTTTACATAGTAAAAAAAGAAAGAAACAATTTGTGAAATTTTACCCTATACTCTGTTTGTGAGAATCCCTTAATTCTAACAAGCAAACCTAATTAACATAACCGTGAGGTTACATAATTATCACAAAGTCCGGTTGGAATCCTTTTATAGGTAATTTTCAACCGGGCTTTATTTATACCTGTATTCATTTGCGTTTCTATCAAATTTCATTGCTAAAAATATCACTTATTCTCCTCTTTATTCTCAGAATATGTCCTATTTTCTCTTCAGTTTATCATCTTTAATCAGTAAGAACATTCTCTATATACCCTTTATTTCTCTCAAAAGAGGTGTAAAACGAATCAAAAATGATACGAATACCATTTTTAACGATTCGTTTAACATGATTTAACTGCAAAACTATTGACAAGGGAAAAGAGCGGTTGTATATTTGCAACGTCAAAGGGAGAACATTCAGGACGAGGATGAGGGTCCGAGTCCGACGAGGGAATCGAACTAGCGGTGTATAAAGGGTACATGTATAGGGAAGAGGAAATCGGGGTTCTCGCAGACAGAGTAGGGGTTTAAAGTTTCACGGCATTAAAAGTTTAGGGTTATGGTAAAGTCTTCACAAATTTCGGTACTTGGTTGCATATTTGCAATCGCAGCAGCATTCTCATTATCGGGTTGCAGCGCTACAGGCGGCATCGACGACACTGTCACGGAGGGTTCCACGCCTCTGACGAAGTCGTCGGACTTTTCTTTCACCCTGAAGGTGACGAGTGACGGCAAGGACATTTCGACAAGAGGCGACGTTGATTACACGACTCTGTACGTATTCAACGAGAAGAACGAGTTCGTCAGCCAGATGACGGTTGACCGGAACTATGCGTTGCAGAACAAGACGATCACGCTCAGCGTTCCTGGATCGGAGAAGATCACGGTTGCAGCATGGTCAGGAGCTTCCTCATCAGACCTGACGTCGATGAGCAACGCGAACATCATATCAGACCTTCAGATGTCGCTCAAGAGCGATAACGGAGTCGTATCCACTTCCGGCGACCTGTTCTACGGAAAGACGGTTCTTTACAGCACGGCATCAAAGGCCGGAAGCCAGACGCTCACCATCGAGCGCAAGGTTTCATCCGTGTCTCTGACGACAAGCGGAGTCCTCAAGGTTTACGATTCGCTCGAAGGCACATACTTCTACAAGGTTAAGAAGTCGAAGAGCTCGATCAACGCCGAGGGCCAGATGACGGGAAGCGACATCGAGTACATCATTCCTGCAACGCTTAACTCAAACGGAGTTCTGACGGCTAAGACAACGTCGGTTCTTCCATCGGAGAACGTAACGATAGAGCTATACAAAGACAACAAGCTGATACTTTCGAGCGAAAACGTCAAAAACGCCCAGACGCTCAATGCGCAGGCAGGAAAGCAGCTGACGGTCAATTTCGACCTTTCAAGAAATTACACGAGCAATGTGACTGTTGCTGATTGGGCATCTGTAGTTCAGGTTGTAACAGTCGGCTAAAAGAGACCCTCAATTTTTAATGCTATACCGGGCGCACGATTGAAAATATTCATCGTGCGCTTTTTTTTAGCAAATATCGCAGCCATTATGATACAAATACCACCTTTAATGACATTTGTACCATCGTTAATTAATCTGTAGAAATTTCCTAAACCCGCACTGGAGGCCGAAAGTCCCATTTGATAGATTTGCAATCGTTTCATGATAGGAATACCAATCCGAAAATGATTCTATTGGAATCGGCGCAATCCGAGAGGTAATGAATGTTCGTTTTCAATTTAAGATCTGTGAGTCTGAAACGCTAATTCAAATTTTTTATGAAGTGCTGATTCATCGTCATGATTGTCGCGAATCAATCAGTGTTGCTTAGAGCTTAGAATAAAAATACCGACGCTGTCACAGCGTCGGTATCCTGCTGGTCCGCAATGGATGCCGTTCATCTAATTACATTTCGTTATCCATTGCCCTTATATAATCAGCGTTATGATTAGAAACCATATATGACGTAACAATAAAATATATTATGGTTGGGCTTATCTAACAAATTTATTTTCTTTTAAATTGAAAATGTCTTTTCTTTATCAGAAATCAAATTTCTGTATGATATTTTCCAATGGAACTTTTACGCTTGATGTAAATATGATATGTTCATCTATGAAATTTTATTACAAAAGTAAATCCTGTTGGTTACAGAGCCTTTAAAAATTATATCGTAGCACTATTCCAAAATATTCGGTCCACTCGTTTTATTGATGAAAGATGTTGGTGAATATCCGTTATACTGTTTGAATACGGTAGCAAAATATGCAGGTGAAGAGAAATCTAAATCATAAGCGATGTCTTTGATTGAAAGCTTTTGCTCTTCCAGCATCTCTTTCGCTTTTTCAATTTTCTTGCGGATTATATATTCGGATGGTGGAATACCAGTCTCTTCTTTAAATAGATGTTTGAATCGAGACAACGATAAATTGCATCTGTCGGCAAGTTCCTCTAAATTTGGTGTTTGAAATAGATGAGTTTCAATCAGACGTATTATCATTGATATCCGATCGCTGTATGTTCGGTATTCTCTTTTTTCTCCATCGTAAATGACCTGCAGTAAGAAAGAAATAAGAACATTGTTCAATTCCATTGTAGTTAAGAGGCTTTTATTCTGAAAGTAAGTATGTACAATTTTCAAAAGTAATCGCTCACATTCGGCATCGCCTTTAAAAAGCCGCTTTGGAAGGTGTAGCAGCCTATAAAACAGTTCGCTAGCCTCATTATACTTCAATCCTAAATAACTTTTATCATATTCTGGTTCCTTCAGAACCATCCAATATAGAATACCTTTCTCTTCAGGTACGTCGCCTGTGCCATGAACTTCATTCGGAAACGTTATGAAGATATCTCCACCATAAAGTTTATATGTGTTTTTCCCTACAAAATACTCTTGACTGCCTTTGGATAAATAGCATATTTCAATCATGTTAGGGTGAATATGAGTGGGAAGAATCGCTTGCGCACTTAAATAATTATATCTGCCGAATTCATCAAAAACATCGATGTCATGCCATTTCATGTCTAATAATAGTCGGCTTGATTCCCTATTTTTCATTTGCTATAAAGTTTTAGCAAATATAACAAAACATTCTACGCTGAAATGAATTGTTTTTTGGCGAGTCAAGAATATAATACATATTAAGTGATAATTTCACAGCTGGCTTCCCAAGGAACATTAAAGACATTTTCGTAATTTTGAAATCTTCGGATAATACGTGAATGTCCAGTCAGGCAAATGATAGCGAGATACATGAAGCAGGTTCCGCATATCGGTTGATATAAGATAAGACTATGTCGGTCAGTGCGATTGTGTTGCAGTAATTCTTCGGCACTGCGCTCACCAGTTCTTCGCCGTTGGAAAGGGTCGAAGTAACAGAGCACGCCATAGATTGTTCCATAGTAATCTTAGAATCAAGAGAGTGCCGGATAATTGTTCTTGCCAGTGAAATTCTCGTAATAGACTTGATGAGAGTAAGACGCTGGTCGGAGTGGAGAGGAGTTTCGGTGATGTATCATTAATTTCCTCTATTCCTTTCTGATGACTGGCTTCTTTCAGCACTTCTGCGATAGTCACGATATTGTGTTTCATTGTTCCTTATAGCCAGAGAGATGTTGGTCGAAGGTTATTCGTCCAATTCCTGCTTTGTCCGGATAAAGTTTTGTGAGAAGCGAAATGTGAGATGAGCAACTGAGTTCAGCATTTTATAAGTGGCTGAATCTAACTCTGTATTGTGCAAAACGTTCATATTATATATAAATATCAATACTGTAGCATCTTATGACGGAATAACCGAGGTCGTCAGCGAGGATTATTAAGATGTTCTTACAGACATTTTTCTTCCTCATAATTGTAACTGCCTCATTCAAGTTTGACGAGAAAACAAGCGCAGCAAATGTCAAAGTTTTTATAAATACTTCTTTCTGATGTCTGTTTATCTCCAACATTATTCTAGTGCCCAATTTACGTCCGTCATAAGGTTATGCCAAAGATAATCGAGATTCGTAATTTTTTAAATCCGTCGTAATTGCAGCTGGAGAAATGAATGAAATGGCGCTAATAGTAAAACCAGGCAGATTGAAAGAAATCTTTTGTTTCATTGAATTAGGGTCGTAAATAAATGACAAAGATTGAAAATGATTCGTTGTGAATGAAAGGCGAGCTAAAACAAGAGAGAGATTCCATCATGGAACCTCTCTCTTTAAGTAATAATAAAATACCAATACGTCTCAGTTTTTAATCCCAACCTGGATTTTGAGTCAGATTACTATTGAGAATCATCTCTGTCTTTGGTATAGGACTTAGATAATATGTATCCTTCCACCCTTTGCCTTGTTTCATGAAATCGCCTACACATACAACTCTTCCTATATCGTCTGCTGTTACTGACGCAGCGGCGTTGACGTCACTGGCTGTGATGAAAGTCGAAGCAGATCCAAAGTAATCGCTGCGTTCTGCTGCTGCGACACGAACGCCGAGTGGGCGCATATTCATGAAGTAGTCGGCGCGGTTCCAGCGTCGGATATCGTAATATCCAAAGCCTTCTCCCATCAGTTCAACCATCCGTTCGCGACGGATTTCCCAAGCAATCGGGTCTACCTTCGGGTCACGGTCAGGATCGAACGACGAAGTGATGTCGCTAACCTTCATGTCGGCAACATTCGCTCTCTTACGCAGGCGATTGATGGTGTTGTCGGCTATTGTTTGTGTGAACTGTCCGAGTTCGTACATCACTTCCGCATAGTTCAGCATCACTTCTTCGATGTGGAAAAGTGGAAAATCGGAAACCGCGAACTGACCTCCGGCCTGGATAGCTGTTTCATTGTATGTATTGTAGAGCATATACAGATAATAACCGCCATAGTTACGCATCGGGCCCCAAGAATGACTTGATGTCTGAATCATCGGCACTCTTGACAGGAACTGAGGCTGCCATGTGCGGAGCGGGAATTGATGGTTCGAATCGTTGATTTTGTTCATATAATCGATATAATAGCGATCTTTTGCATCCATTCCATCTGTCCACCAAGTGTTGGCGTTGGCAGTTGTCACAGCAACGCCGTTACCTTTATTGGTCTTGTAAGGAGGAATACATCTCCAATAGAGACGATGGTCGCGGTTCATAAACTCGTCGTTGACAGAAGCTGTTGCACCTGCACCTTTATAGAGTGGACTTGTAGCAATCGGCTTACCGTCTTGGCACAGATAACGACCGATTGTACGGGCATGCATGGCTGTCTTCACTGAACCTCCGCGTTCAGCGCGTGGCATACCGCTCATGATAAGGTCAGCCAAGCATTCTTTGTAGAGAATGATTCCTGCTACGGTACCTAGGTTGTCAGAGCTCCAGACATCGACATATTTGGTTGCAATGGTCGGGAAAGCAGTCATCAAGGCTTCGCTTACGCGTTTACATTCGTTCAGATATGTGTCGGCGCTGCCCAAATTATGATATTTGCGCCATGTGCCTTCAAAGAGACAGAAGCGTGACATCAGTGCGCGGACGCAGTTCTGATTGATTGTGTTCTTGCCATCGGAACTCCCTGCGATGTGCTGTTCGGCATATTGTAAGTTCTTCAGTATGTTGGCAGCCACTTCGTCTCGTGACGTGCGAGAAGCGTAGAGCACATTTTCATCTGTGTCAGAAACGACGTTTTCCAACCAAGGAACATCTCCGTAGCGGGCAAGAAGCTCATAGTAGCGGTAAGCGCGGAAGAAATAACCTACCGAGCGCCAATGCTCTTTCTGAGCGTCGGTCATGCTAGATGCGTCGACATTGCGCAGCATAATATTCACGCGGCGTATATAAGAGAAATCCCAACTGTTGTCCGTATTGGTGGTTGATGTGATGTTGTTCCATTGCCAAACGTTGTTTTGGACATTGGTTCCGCTGGCGTCATACAGATAGTTGGCCTGTACGTCGCCCGTTGCCATCGTCAGATAGCCGGTGTTGTTGACGTCGATGTACTGACGTTGCAGACTAGTGCCGAAGATATCGTACAATCCCCATGCATAGGTCTTGAAGTTATCGTTTGAAATGAAAGCTGTTTCCTCTGTTAGAGAAGTCTGCGGCTTATATTCCAAAAAGCTGTCGTTGCAGGCTGTAAAGGCAGTCACTGCAAATAATCCGAATAAAATATATTTTTTCATATCTTCATGTCAATTATAGTGTAACATTCACACCAAATGAAATAGTGCTTGCATGTGGATAGCCCCAGCCAAGGTTCTCAGGGTCGATACCTGCGGGCAGGTGGTCGATGGTGATGAGATCTTCGCCGCTGGCGAAGATTTTCAGTCCTTTAAGAGGAATCTTCTGGATGATGATATTTGGGAAGCTGTAGCTGATCGTGATGTTTTTCACGCGCATATAAGCTGCGTTGTAGAGGAACTTATCGCTGACAAACTGATTAGCGGCTTGCGAACTGCCGGCGTTTTCATAGATACGACCATAGCGTGCGTTTGTGTTGGTTGACGTCCAGATTTTGCCGATCTGATGTTTGTAGAGTGTGCCATAGGTGCTTGACATCGGGAAAGTGATGTCGCCGCCAATCCAAGCGTCTCTCTTGGCTGTTCCTTGAAGAATGAACGAGAAGCTGATGCCTTTCCAATCCAGGAAGCCGTTGGCTCCGTATTGCCAGTGTGCTCGGCTGTTGCCTATGATTTTGCGGTCGCCGGGATTGTTGAGGGTATTGTCGCCTGTTGTAATCTTGTTCACGTAGCTTTCATCGTCACGCAGATTCTTGTATTTGATATCGCCCAAGTGTGTTGTAACGCCGTTGATGGCCACGACGTCTGTATTGAGGGCTCCGCTCGACTGGAAGTCGCTTTCGGTATAAAACCCGTCGGTAAGAAAGCCCCAAATTTCGCCAATCTTCTGTCCTACATAATAATTGCTCAACAGTTTGTTCTCGTTTTTATATTTGGTGATTTTCGAATTCGAATCGTAGATATTGAATCCAATGCCGTAGTTGAAGTCCTTGGTACTGTTTTTGAAGTTCAAAGCGAACTCCCAACCTGTAGTTTTCAGATCGGCAGCGTTTTGCAGAGGAGCCGAAGCACCTGCTACAGCCGGCAGATCCATACCCGGACCGAGCATTCCTTTCGTATCTCGGCGGTAGATGTCAAATGTACCTGTGATGTGGTTTTTCCAGAAACCGAAATCGATACCGCCGTTGTAAGTTGTCACCTTTTCCCAAGTATAATCGGCGCGAACCATTCCCGGAGCTGTTTCGGTCTTAGGACGAGTTCCGTCGGTCAGCCAATTGGCATTGCTGACTCCCATTGTAGCGAAATATCCGTAGTTGTCGATGTTCTGGTTGCCCAGTTTTCCATAAGAGGCTCTCAGCTTGAGGTTTGACAGAATGTTGGTGTAGTTACTCATGAATGATTCTCGTGTAAGATTCCAGCCCGCGGAAACCGAAGGGAAGAAACCGTCGCGGTATTTTTTCGGAAACTTCGATGAGAGGTCGTAGCGTCCGTTGAATTCGATGAAGTATTTCTGTCTGAAGTTATAGCTTGCACGGAAGAATCCGCTACGGAGAGCATATTTGTCATAAGCGTCGCTCACGTTTGGAGGAGTTGTTCCCGTGCTTCCGCTCAACGAAGGAAGTTCGTTGCTGATCATGTTGTAAGCCTGAGCATACATATAACGGTAGTGACTGTATTCCTGGTTGAAACCGGCAACTGCCGAAACGTTATGGTCATTGGCGAAAGTGTTCTCGTAGTTTGCATATGCGTTTACGGTTGTGTAGCGTTGAGTCGAGGAAGTGCGAGTGTAAGGCATTGTCGTCGTTGAAGGCTTGATACTTTCTGCAAGACCTTGATGAACATAAAACTTATTGGCGTATGCCTGATAGTCGTTGCTTCCGAACTGATATGAATATTCCAAAATGCCTTTCAGTCCTTTGATGATTTTCACTTCGGTTCTTGAAAGGATACGAGTGTCATCGGTGTTCGTTTTTGATGCGTTGGTCAGGCGGATGATGTTCTCAGGCGTCATGATTGGATATTCTTCACCGTTGGTTCCGTATGGCAGATTGCCAATCGGATGATACGACGGAAGATTGGTCTTCCAGAAACCCAGTTCACTTGAACCGTCCAAATAAGGATATCTGGTTTTACCTCTGTCGTAAGTGACGTTCAAAGATGTTGTCAGCCAGCTTGTAATGTCTCCGCTAACGTAAGACGTGACATTAATACGGTCGAAGGCGTCTTTGTTAGTGACAAGAACACCGTTTTGGGATGTATATGCCGCTGAAATTCTATAGTTGATATGCTCACTGCCGCCTTGTGCGGAGATGTTGTGAGTCTGTTTCCAAGAAGTCTCGAACATATCCTTGTTGATGTGGTTTTCACGCAGGAAGTATTTCGTTCCGTTGTACTCAGTCCATCCGTCAGGATATTTCGACGGGTTAGAATTGTATTCGTTGAGCAAATTGAGCCAAACTTCAATGTTCTGACCTGACCAGATTGAAGCATAGCCGCCAGCCTGCAATGCCGTTACCATATCGATAGGCGAAGCGGGTTCAAGCAGGTTGTTGACCTTAGATGCGGCGAAATTGTTATTGTAGTTAATTGACAAAGTCTCGTTTCTTTTTGCCTTCTTAGTTGTGATGAGAACCACACCGAACGAAGCGCGTGCTCCATAGATGGCAGCAGAAGCGGCGTCACGAAGGACAGAAACTGATTCGATATCGGCCGGGTTCAAGAGCTTCAGGTCGTTGTAGACGACGTTGTCGACAAGGATGAGAGGCGAACCGCCGTTGATTGATTCCAGACCGCGGATGTTGAACGAGTTGCCGCCGCCGGGAACAGAAGATGTTGAAGCTGTAAAGCCTGGCATTGCACCTTGCAGTGCTGAGCCGAGACTGGTTACAGGACGGTCTCCCAGTACTTTGTCCATTTCTACTTGTGCTACGGAACCTGTTACATTCACTTTCTTCTGTGTTCCATATCCTACGACAACCACCTCTTCGAGATTCTGAGTGTCTTCCAATAATCTGATATTGAACGACGACTGATTGGCGACTCTGATCTCTTGTGCTATGTAGCCGATGTAGGAAATCTGGAGAATTGCGTTCTGTGGAACGTTGTTCAATGTGAATTGTCCGTCAACGTCCGAGATTGCGCCGTTTGTCGTGCCTTTGACAATGACATTAGCGCCGATAATGGGTTCACCTTTGCTGTCAGTAACAACACCTTTAATTGTTTTCGTTGCCTGCTGCAGCTCGTTGCTGAGGAGTTCCGAAGCCGAAGAGCCTCTGCTGACTGTTGAAGTTTGTGATGCGAAAACCTGAGCTGTTCCTAATAAGAAGAACAGCGCCATACTTTTCGCTACAATCAAGCTTCTTTGCACCGAAGGAGAACGGAACGCGCTCCAAGGCACCTTTTTTAAATTGTAATCCATACCTGTTTAATTTGATTAGAGTTAATATATGTATAGTACTTAAGTTTAAGTAATGATAAATTCTCCAGCCCGTATATACCTTTTTCCTCAGTTCTTTCTTTATCTTCGAAGATAGAATTGAATATTTAAATCAAAAGATTAAAAAGATGTCTGTGGTAATCGAATGCAAGGTAGGTATTTAATTTAATATGACAAAATTATTTTTTAGTATTTTGTGTATTTATCCTCAAAATGAAATAAATAAGAGCATGTTATTAAAATAATTAAGCAATTAAATTTCTAGATTTCAATCATTTATTTAAATTACATTTAGAATCGCCCCTTTACATAAAATTAATATTTTTTTCGCAAATCTAAATAGTCTTAATTCCGAGACGGTTTACCTTCTTTCTCATCCTTAAGTTTTTTCAAGATGTCCGGAACTGATCAGATTAAAGAATGTACAAAAGGAATTGACGAAAAGCAATCCCTAATTAATTGGGAATTCGAATTTTATATTCATTTCTCATTCTAAACTCAATCTTCACGTGCAGATTAGAGGTTTCCACCCGACAAAACGATTTCGCAACATGCAGATTAGAGGTTTCCACTCGACAAAATGATTTCGCAACATGCAGATTGGACTTTTCCACCCGACAAAATGATTTCTTAACATGCAGATTGGACTTTTCCACCCGACAAAACGATTTCGCAACATGCAGATTGGACTTTTCCGACCGACAAAATGATTTCTTAACCTGCAGATTTGACTTTTCCACCTGACGAAATGATTTCGCAACATGCAGATTGCATTTTTCCGCCCGACGACCTCTAATCTGCAAGTTGCGAAGATGATTTTTTAAGAAAGAATGGCATTCATCACTTTGACTCTGTAAAGATTTATGCTTTTACGTGCTGTAAAAGTCCCGGTCTTCCAAATATGTTTATATATAATAAAACGTATATGGAGGAAAGAGAAGTCTTTTACTAGAGAATATGGATGTCAGCTTTGAGCTGCAGTTTTTTTATTTGGTTTTCGGCCGCTTGCCCATGATATAGACGAGTTTTCCTCCATTCATGACGTCCCGATATTGGATTGACGTCTTTTTATAAGCTTTACCATTCAGCGTGGCTGATTGGATGTAATAGGAGTTGCTGTCATAGTTGCGTGCTTCAATCATGAAGGTCTTGCCGTTGGACAGATGAAGAGTCACTTTATTGAAAATCGGGGAAAAGAGCTGATAATCCATTTGTCCTGGACAAATCTGGTACAATCCCATGGCAGACAATGCAAACCAGGAAGACATGCAGCCGTAATCGTCATCCATTTCCAGAAGATAACCGTCGGGCGTGTCTTTATAAACCCTGTCCACAATCGGCTGCGGGAAAAGTTTGTGAGTTCCATAGCGTGAAACAATCGTGTCGCAGCAAATCCTGTGCACCCATTCTTGAGTCTTCCAAGGTTGTCCCGCTATGTTGAAAAGAAATGGAGCATGCAGGTCAATCTGATTTCCTTGAGTATAAAGCCAGTTGTCGAAGAAGTAATTCAGTTCCTTGAGGAATCTCTCCTTGCCGCCGTACAAGGCAATCAATCCCGGAACGTCGTGCAGCGAATTCCAGCGGAACTGCCATTTTGAGCCTTCATAAGTGTATTTCTCTCTGTTCTCTGCAGGGTCGTTTGGAAAATCGAGCCATGAACCGTCGTCCGAGCGCGCGCGGAAAAACATGATAGAATGATCGAACGTGTTTTTCCAATAATTTGCCCGTTTCATGAAATAATCATAATCGGCGGTTTTGCCTAAATCTTTTGCGGCTTGAGCAACAGACCAGTTATCCCAACTGTAATCGCCAGTTACGTCCGCACGTTTTGGAATGAAGCCTATTTTGTCATATTTCTCGGGCATCTGCAGCATGACTTCCTGCTTCATGAAATCGTAAACATCTGAAATCGGGAATTTGCACAATCCTTTTTTATATGCGTCCATCACAACCATCAGCATGTGTTCGTGACGGGTGTCGCTCCACATATAGCCTTTCTTGCCTTGAGCCTTGAAACTTGCTCCATGAGGCGTCTGGTCGCTGTTTGGGAATGGATAATAATTGTCTGTCTGCGAGTAGATTGTCTTCAGCGAAGACGCGATGTCGGAAAACACTTCCGGAATAACCAGACTGTACAGTGCATATTTCGAACGGAATGAATCCCAGAACGCATAGCTTCCATAGAACTTGAAGCCCGGCGAAGGATGGACTTCTCCGTCCATTCCCAAGTAAGTTCCGTCGGCATCACAGAACTGCATGGGCAGGAAACAGGAGTGGTACAATGCAGTGTAGAAGATGGTTTTCAGACGATTGTCTTTCCCTTCCACCTCAACACGTGAAAGAATATTGTTCCACGATTCAAAAGCCTTTTTGCAGGTTTGGTCGAATGAAAGGTTTTCGCATTCAGCCGAGTAATTCTTCCGTGCGCCATCGAGGGAAGTCAGTGACAATCCGACTTTCACCTCAAGAGGTTTTCCGTCAAGTTCACCGAAGTCACAAATATAGCCGCCGGACGGAACATTCTCAACAGCGCTTCCGCTGTCGGTTTTCCCTTCGGCATCAAACGTTCTTGTTTTCCGAACAGGGAAATTGAAAGTCATTTTGAAATTGAAGAAAGTGGAATCGACTTTCAGATAACCTTCCAAGGTGTTGTCGTTTACCTTGCTCACGGTAAAAAGGCCTTTTCTGCCGTCAATCAATATCTTAGCCTCGCTTCCCTTGTCGAAAGTATAGCGATGGAAACCGGTATGAGCGGTGGCAGTCAATTCTGCCAGAATCTTGTCTTCTGTCAGGAACGTCGAATAATAGCCGCATTTCGCTGTCTCTCTTGTTTTATCCACATTCACAACCGGCGATTTCAACCATTCGGCATTGCGTTCTTTCGAGAAAGGAAGAATTGCCAACAGTCCTGCGCGGTCGATGATTTTTGTTCCTCCGCTGCTTCCGCGGCGGAAGTGGGAGAATCCGCGGATTTGACTGTCGGAATAGTCGTATCCTGAATGTGCCAAATCACCGTTGGCAGTCAGACTTCCCGGATAAGTGTCAGGACCGAGCTTTACAATTCCGAACGGAACCAAAGCCGACGGATGCCATTGCCCGTAGTCGCCCTGACTGCAGATAAATGGATTCACATAGGAAGCTGGAATTCCTGACTGATTGTTGCCTGCGGTCCTTGCAGGAAGTTGGCTTTGGCCGTTCACTATTGTAATGAGCAGCAGTATAAATGTAATTATTCCTTTCAGTTTCATATTAATCATATAGCTTTATAAATCTATTAAAATACAAGGCTTAAGCAGCATTCATCCGATGATAGTGCATAAATATATTAAGAGTTTGATTTATTCTGTGAACCGCTCTTTGTAAACGAATCCGGAACGGTAATACGGCAAATTGGGCGGTTGTTTTCAAGTCTTACCCAAGTTTCAAAAGTCTCTTTGTTTTCAGTCAGTTCAAAAACCCGTGCGCCACGGCAAAGTGAATGGTAAGCGTTTAATCCTCCGGAAAAACGACCGTAACCCAAAGCTATCCCATTGTAAAACGACACATAATCATTGTCATGGTCGTGCCCGACAAAAGCTCCTTTTACATCCTTGCAATCAGCGAAGGCCGAAAACAACCCGGAATTGAAGGTCGGCGTGCATTCTTTCTCCAGACGATAGCCGGCAGGTTTGTATAATGGATTGTTGTATGCAGTGACATATTCCGGTAAAGGAATGTGAAAGAAAGCAATCGCGGGATAAGGAGTGCCGGAGTTCTCCTTTGTGAGTTGTTTGCTTTGTTTTTTATACCATTCTATTTGGCTGTCTTTAATCCAATCGTACTGATGCGGTGCATTGGGCAAATCAATTGACGCGTTCGAATCGAAAAGATATAGGATAAAGCATTTCTTCGAAGGATTGTCAGAATGATAAATGGGAATGACTTGATTGGTTTCGCCAAAAACATCAGACATCGATTCGGGTTTCGGAGTGTTCAGACAGCCGTTTAATCCGGCGACAAGGTTCATCAGCTCGTTTCTCGGAACATCGAATTGTGAATCGTGATTACCGAAAACGACGGCAAAAGGAATGCCGCGTTCATAAGCCATACCTGTAATCTTTTCCCAAAGATCTTCAGGATTATTGTCTGTCGCAATATCTCCCGTATAAATAACGAAGTCAGGCTTTTCCAAGTCCAAAATCCTGTTCATAATCGGATAGGCAGGGTCTGTTTCGCCCGGTTTGTGTATCGCGTGGATGTCGGTAAACTGCACTATCTTGAACTTCCCGTCTTTATTGAAGTATAATTTCTTTTTTTCGGAAGAAGGCGATGAAGCAACTGATTTCGGAACAATAAGATTGTGTGCAGAGACATTCATTTCAGTAAAGCCAAGAGCACCTACTGCTATTATGGAATTCCGGATAAAATCTCTTCTATTGATATTCTTACCTTTCATTGTTTATCTTATCATTTAAAAAACACGCGCATTTCCAAATTAAAAATCAGGACGATACGCGTGTCTTTCGTTTAATGAAATATGAAGATCACAATCTTAAAGTTCTATTGATAAGCGGTGTTGTTTTGTTTCTCCAATTCAGGAATCTGCCAGTAATATTTTGAATACGGAGCTTTGGTTGCAGTGTATTGACCTGCATCGCGGTCGCCGATTCCGATATCCTTGCGAAGTCCAATGAGCCAGAAGAGGCGGTCGCCATGTTCGCCGGTCATTTCCTTGATTCGTTCGTTTTCAATAGCCAGTTCAGTAATATCCGAAGCATTGATATCAGCAAGTCCCGCACGTTTGCGTACGACATTCAAGTCTGCAGCAGCACCTTGTTTGTCACCGTTGTTGAAGCGGATGATGGAACGAAGCAGAAGCAGGTCTGCCAAGCGGAGCATCGGTTTGTTGGAACGACGTCCCGACGTAGGAGCACGGAAGTGTTTGTCCTGATAAACCATTGGAACCGTAATGGCTGGGTAACGTGATTCATACTTGTTGAGGAAAGCATAATATTCATCAGTGCCTGATTTGTACGGATTCGGTTGATAGCCTTCCAAACGGATATAGGTTTGTTGATAACGCAAGTCTTTGGTTGCTTCCACCGGTTCCGACAAGTCGTCATTCATCCATCCGATTTGTTTCAGAATCTTATATGACAATGTGAAAGCAGTCCAAGCGCACATGTTCCATTTCTTTCCTCGACCGCCGCCGTTAGCCGAATAATTGCATTTGGAGAAAATTGTAGGATTACGGTCGAATTTTGTTGATGTAGAATTGATAGCTATTTCCCAGATAACTTCATTGCTAACACCTTCGCCTGAGATGCGGTTGAAAGCTTCTATAGGAGCATCTTTCAAGTCATACATTCCGCTGTTGATGACATCAGTGAGTAAAGGCTCTGCCAAGTTGTGTTTGCCCATATAGAAATAGACCTTAGCCAACTGAGCTTCGGCTGCATATTTATTTACGCGGCTGCGAGGATCAGCTTCGTCGGATACATAACTTGTTGGAAGGCATTCTATGGCGTCCTTCAAGTCTTGGACAATCGCTGCATACACTTCTTCAACTGTTGCCAGCGTTCCGTTTTTCAGTTCAGATGAACCGTTGACGTATGTGCGTGCCAAAACAAAGTGTTTTGTTGAATTGTCGCCATTCGGGTCGTAAGGAGGAGCCCAAGTGCGTGCCAAATAGAAATAACACCAGGCGCGCATAAAGAGCAGTTCGCCTTTGTAGCGTTTCACTGTCTGGCGATCCATATCAGACATATTTGAAAAGACATCTTTGCCTGCATCTTCAGCGTCTTGTATCAGTTTCAGAGGTGCGTTAGTGGCAGTTGAAATCTCATACAGATATTGGAAAGCAAGTTCCAATTCTTTTTGGTTGCCGAGTACAGTAGTCTCCCATGCACGTGTATAATATTCGCGGAAGTAGCTGTCGCCGGTTATTCCGTTGAGATACTGAGCTGCATCAGATTCCGCAAATCCACGCAAGCCTAAGGCTCCGACGGGACTTCCCCAAGCGCTTCCCATTGTTCTGAGATAAGGTTCGCGAACGGCCAATTCCAACTCGCTTACCGATGTCCAAGGATATTGGTTGGCGCGCTGTAATTCAAAGAAGCTGTCGTTGTCGCATGCTGTAGTAAGCATTCCCAGACCTAATATTGTTGCTATTAAAATCTTTTTCATTGTTCCGTTGTTTTAGAAGTTAACATTTATACCAGCCATAAGCGTACGTGAGGATGGCATTACATAAAAAGAGGATACCGAACTACCGGTTGTTTGATCAATTGAGAGTTCAGGATCGTAACCTGAGAAACCTGTCAAAGTAAGAAGATTGTTTCCGCTGATGTAAATACGTACATTTCCTAAATGGCAGCGTTGAACCCAAGCTGCAGGCAGATTGTAGCCGATAGTCAGGTTGCGCAGTTTCAGATAATCTCCTTTTTCCAAGTATTGTGAAGTAGGAGTGTTGTTGTCCGAACCATAGCTTATGCCGCTTTGCGTAGCATTTCCATCGTTGTCGTAGAAATAAAGGTTGCCTGCTGTCACCTGTGGATATTTTGCATTATCACCTGATTTTTCCCATGAATCGGTGAGCAGTTTCGTATTCAAAACTAGCATACCGATATTCGGTGTCATTGAGCTTTGCAACAAATGGTTGTAGATGTAATTACCGGTAACGAATGACCAAACCATGCTCATGTCGAAGTTTTTGTATTTAACATAAGCGTTAAAGCCGCCCAATACTTTTGGCATTGAAGTTTTGCCTTTTAATATCATACGATTATTCGTCATATTTTCATTGGTTGCAGGAATGATTTTTCCCGTGTGCTCTGTTGTTCCATCTTCGTTGGTTTTAACCTCGTAAATCATAGGAATACCTTTTTGAGCATCAACTCCTGCTGACTCAGCCATGTACCAGGTTCCATAAGCCAATCCTTTCTTTGTGATGGTGCGGAGAATACCATAGCCGTAAGTGGCTGAACCTGTAAGTAAAAGGCCTGTTCCGTTTGCATCTGATTGCGGATCGAGACTGAGTACTTTGTTAGAGTTCGTGGAGATGTTGAACCCTGCGGTTACAGTCCAATCTTTCTCATTGAGGATTGTAGAATTAATATCAAATTCAAAACCTTCGTTGCGCATGTCACCGATGTTTTCCCAACAGCGGTTTCCGCCATGAATACCTGCGGAAGGAGGAAGAGAAACAGCCAACAACATGTCAGATACTTTCTTTCTGTAGTATGCGATAGAACCGTTGATACGGTTTTTGAATAGACCGTAATCAATTCCAACATCAACTGATGTTGTCGTTTCCCATTTGATATCAGAGTTTCCGATAGAATTCAGTGTAGTACTGTTTTCACCGACTAAAGTGTTTACGCCAGTACTTTGTCCCCATGAGTCGGAAGTAATATTGCTTGGAGTGTTGATGTTACCGGTTTGGCCATAACTGCCACGCAATTTCAATAAGCTGATTGGCTCGAATTTGAAGAATTTTTCTTCAGAGATAATCCAGCCGAGAGAACCGGAAATGAAGGTTGCCCAGCGATTGTCGGATGTGAACTTGGAAATACCGTCGCGACGTACACTTGCGCCAACGAGATATTTATCTAATAGTTTGTAATTGGCTCTTGCGAAATAGCCTCTCAGATACGATTCGTCTGTGATTCCTGTATTGCCACTCAAAGTGGTTGGTGTGCCGACTTCAGGATAAATACCTACTAGACCGTTGCCTTTTAAATTCATAACATGAGTATATTGGCGTGTGTTTTCAATACCAGCGACCAAATTGAGTTGATTGGCATTGTTGATAGGCACGTCATAATTAATGAATGCATTATAATTGCTGACAATGGTTTCGTATTTTTGTTCCTGAGCTTCTGCACCGTTAATCAGCAATGCAGAACTTCTCCATGAACGGGCGCGGTCGGCGACATAGTTCAAACCATATTCGCCTTTTATGCTTAATCCTTTGATAGGCAGATGCAAGGTTCCTGTTAATGACGATAGAACGTTGAGCGTCTTAAGATTTGATTGTGCATTGACCGGATCTATGCTGGCCAACGGATTGACACTTGCTCTAGAGTTCCAATAACCGTTAAAACCTGCTGGGTCGTAAATCTTCATCCAAGGCAATGCGTTGGAGTTGACCTGTGCCCAACCGCCGGCTCCTGCTTTACCATCACCTGATTTCAGACGGTCGTTGTCGGTATAGGAAGCGAACAAACGATAACCCAAATCGAAAACGTTCAGAATATGGTAGTTGGCATTTGTGTTTGCCGACATCGTTTTCATGTTGTTGAATTTTAGGTTGCCGTGATCTTCGCGCCATTTGAGTGATGTGTATGAGTTGCCTTTTTCTGTTCCTTGACTAGCCGATAGGTTGGCCTCGTAGAAATTACCTGTACGAGACATGACGTCTGCCCAATTGGTGTTGGTTTGCAAAGCCTCTGCTTGTGTCATGGTTTCTGTAGCACCATCCAAATTACGGATTGTGTTTGTCACTTCGTATTTACCAGAACCGACATTGGTCAAGGCTTTGTCCATAATGGAAATGTATTCGGTATTGTTTGCGTATCCAATGTCAGATTTTGCCCAATTACTGATGCCCGTTTTATAATCAGCAGATACTTTAAGCGCGCCTTTCTTACCACTTTTTGTTGTAACAAGGATGACGCCGTTAGAACCGCGTGAACCGTAAATTGATGTTGCACCAGCGTCTTTCAAGACTTGGATTGATTCGATATCGTTTGGATTGAACATTGAAAGTACACTCTGATTCGTTTCACCGTCGATTCTATTATCAATTACATGACTCTGAACAGGTATTCCATCGATGATCCATAAAGGGTCGGTTCCTGACGAGATAGAGCCAATACCACGGATTTTGATTTGTTGAGGAGCTCCCGGAACACCGTCTCCAGTGTTGACTTGGACGCCTGAAGCCATACCTTGCAGCGTTGACTCGATAGAAGTCGGAGCCAATTTCATCACATCGCTTGAGTTCAAAGTAGCCATGGAACCGATGACATCGCGTTTCTTCTGTGTACCATAAGCTACGATTACAACTTCATCTAAGGTTTTTGTATCTTCTTTTAAGACTATCTGGATTGAGGTTTGGTTTTTAACCGATATTTCCTGTGTCAGATAGCCAACGAATGAAACGACAAGTTCAGCTTTTGCGGGGATATTTTCCAAAATTGCCTTGCCTTCTGTATCCGTCATAGTTCCGATTGTTGTGCCTTTTACCATCACATTCGCACCGATGACAGGACCGGAAGCGTCGGTTACAATACATGTGATTTTCCGTCCAGCTTGTTGAACGCCGTTTGAGCGAGATGCGTTTTCTTTATAAAGAACAATGTGACGGTCATCGATTGCATAGCGGACATGTTCTTTTGCGAAGAGTTTGTCGAGAATATTCGTAATCGATTCGTCACGAAAGTCTACTGACACTCTACGGTTGGCATTGATTTGATTGACATTGTAAGTGAAGATGAACTCACTCTCCTGTTCAATGGCCGAAAGAACTTCTTGGACTGTGGAGTTCTCTTTGCTCAACGTGATTTTTGTACTTTGCGAATAGGAAATGCTGGCAAAAGTTTGTAGCGTTCCAAATAGCAAAAACAGAATTACATTTCTCATGATAGTTAAACTTTTTCGCACCGATGGAGATTGAAATGTGTTCCATGGTACTTTTTCTAAAATTAAATTCATACCTTTGTAAATGATTAATGAGTAAATTGTTGAACGAGTTTATTTAGTAATCAAAAAGGTCGGGATGCCGCGAACACTCCGGCCTTTATCATTTTATTTCGTATTCATAGGCATAACAGGTTTAATGGTGATGCGATTGCCGATGATGGAATAATCAAGACGGCGCGTTTCTCTCAGTAGATTCATTATATCGATAATGCTGTCGCTTTTAGTAAAACGACAGCTGAACTTGTCGGCCGCCAACTGACGGTCCGTGATTTTTATGGTAACGTCGAAACGGCGCTGCAAGTCTTGACAAATCTCGCCCAGGCTTTGATTGAGATAAGCCGATTCGCCTTCAATCCAGTATTTCGTAATTGCAACATTAACATGCCTTGTCAACATCCAACCTTCCGATTTGGAATAGGTGACTTGCTCGTTCGGATGCAGAATCAGCTTGTTCTCGTCCGTATTCGAGCCAACTTCAATACAGCCTTCCGCTAATGTGACGATAGCTTTTTCATTGGAGTATGCTCGAAAGTTGAACTTTGTTCCTAAAACAGTGACATGCACAATCTCAGACTTTACAGTGAAAGGCTTCGAGTTGTCATGAGCTACTTCGAAATATCCTTCACCAAGCAGAGTGACCTGACGAGTTTTTGACTTGAATTCAGCAGGATAAATTAGGCGTGATTCGGAGTTGAGGATCACTTTAGTCCCGTCGGAAAGAATGACGGAGGCGCGCTCGCCTTTGGGAACGACAACAGTGTTCAAAGGTGTCGGCCGCCGATGATCGTCGTATGTCCGATAAATATTGAATGCCAGTAAAATGACAATTATTGCCGCTGCAGAGTATTTGAGAAGTGTCGGAAGCGAAAGGGATTTCTTTCCTGCGTTCTTCTTTCTCTTCTGAACTGTGATAAAACGGTGCCATGCCTTTTTGATTTGCCTGCGGTCTGAATAGTGCAGTTCATCATGATAGCTCCAAATCCGCTCGATTTCGAAGAGCCACTCTGCATTTGCCTTGTCTGCTGAAATCCAGGCGTCAACTTGCCCTAATTCATCTGCTGAACAGGCGTTTGTCAGAAATTTTATCAATAAATCTTCATCCATCTTTTCTGCGGTCTTTATATTAAGACAAGTAACGTTTTGTTTTTTACTTAGTCAAATGTGTTAAATTTTTATTTTTTTTGGATATTCTCTTACTCTCAGAGATTATAATCTTTTTGTCAAAAAAATATCGATAATCATTGTAATATCAATAAAAGTACCTACCTTGCGGTGCTTTTTTACACATGAAATGCTGACATATTGCTAATCTTACAATTAAATATATGAATTTTACACTTGATGAAACATTGCCTGAATACCCGACTTTTGTTGAAGGTATTCGCAGAGCGCCTGATCGCGGTTACACGCTGAATGCCCTACAGACATCCGTCGCATTGAAAAATGCATTGCGTTACATTCCCTGCAATTTGCATGAGAAACTTGCTCCCGAGTTTCTGGAAGAGCTCCGTACACGTGGAAGAATTTATGGCTACCGTTTCCGTCCGCAAGGCGACTTGAAGGCGAAGCCTATCGACCAATATCGCGGAAAATGCATAGAAGGCAAGGCCTTCCAGGTGATGATTGACAACAACCTGTGTTTCGACATCGCCCTTTATCCTTATGAACTTGTGACATACGGTGAGACTGGTCAAGTCTGCCAGAACTGGATGCAATATCGCCTCATCAAAAAATATCTCGAACAACTGACTGATGACCAGACTTTGGTCGTCGAGTCGGGTCATCCTCTCGGACTGTTCCGCTCGCGTCCCGAAGCACCGCGCGTGATTATCACCAATGCGATGATGGTCGGCATGTTTGACAATCAGGAAGACTGGCACACTGCCATGCAGCTCGGCGTCGCCAATTATGGTCAGATGACGGCTGGCGGCTGGATGTACATTGGTCCGCAAGGTATTGTTCACGGCACTTTCAACACGCTGCTCAATGCCGGACGGCTGAAGCTCGGCATTCCTCAGGACGGCGACCTCCGCGGACATCTGTTTGTCTCTTCGGGACTAGGAGGAATGAGCGGCGCACAACCGAAAGCAGCCGAAATTGCCGGAGCGACTTGTATTATCGCTGAGGTTGACTCATCGCGCATTGAGACACGCCATAGCCAAGGCTGGGTAAATCACATCACCGATAGTATTCCCGAAGCCTTCAAGATTGCACACGAAGCGATGTCGCGCCGCGAAGCTTGTTCAATAGCTTATCACGGTAATATTGTCGACCTGCTCGAATATGCTGGCGAAAAAGAGGAGAAAGTAGAACTCCTTTCCGACCAAACTTCATGCCATGCGGTTTATGACGGCGGCTATTGTCCTGTGCAGCTCAGTTTTGAGGAGCGTACGCGGATGCTGCACGAGAATCCGCATAAGTTCCGTGAACTGGTCGATGCTTCGCTACACCGTCATTTCGAGGCCATCAAGCGATTGGTTGCACGCGGCACATATTTCTTCGATTATGGCAATTCGTTCATGAAAGCTGTCTTTGATGCCGGAGTTATTGAAATCGCACGCGACGGAGATGTGAAGAACGGATTCATTTGGCCGAGTTATGTCGAGGACATCATGGGTCCGCAGCTGTTCGATTATGGTTATGGACCGTTCCGTTGGGTTTGCTTGAGTGGAAAGCATGAAGACTTGGTTAAGACCGACCATGCGGCAATGGATTGCATCGACAAGAACCGGCGTGGTCAGGACCTCGACAACTATAATTGGATTCGCGATGCCGAGAAAAACAATCTCGTTGTCGGTACTGAGGCTCGTATTCTCTATCAGGATGCCGAAGGACGTTTGAAAATCGCTCTCCGCTTCAATAAGATGGTCCGTGAAGGAGAAATCGGTCCGGTCATGCTTGGGCGCGATCATCACGACGTCAGCGGCACCGATTCTCCTTTCCGAGAGACAGCCAATATCAAGGACGGCAGTAACATCATGGCCGACATGGCTGTGCAATGCTTCGCCGGCAATTGCGCACGCGGCATGAGCCTCGTGTCTCTCCACAACGGTGGCGGAGTCGGTATAGGCAAAGCTATTAATGGTGGTTTCGGAATGGTCTGTGACGGCAGCAAGCGTGTCGATGATATTCTGACTTCGTCAATGACTTGGGATGTGATGAGCGGTGTGGCTCGTCGCTCATGGGCTCGGAACGAACATGCTTTGGAAACAAGCAAAGCTTTCAATGAGTCGCACGGCGATTTCTATCACATTACAGTACCTTATATCGCCGACGATGAACTGATTAATAAATGTATCTCAAATAAATAAAGAATAGTTTTTATCATGAATAAAATCATTGAATGTGTCCCCAACTTCAGCGAAGGGCGAGACTTTGAAAAAATCGAGAAGATTGTCGAACCGTTCCGCGGCAAAGAAGGAGTGAAGCTGCTTGACTACAGCAACGATGTTGACCACAACCGCATGGTCGTCACATTGGTCGGAGAGCCCGAACCATTGTGCAAGGCTTTGCTGGAAGCTATCGGAGTTGCTGTAAATTTGATTGACTTGAATCACCATCAAGGACAGCATCCGCGCATGGGCGCTGTCGATGTCGTGCCTTTCATTCCAATCAGAAACTCTTCAATGGACGAATGCATAGCTCTTTCCAAAGATTTTGGAGCCAAAGTTGCGGAATTGTATAATATTCCTGTGTTCTTATATGAGAAATCGGCTTCTGCCCCAAACCGTGAGAATCTTGCCAATATTCGCAAGGGCGAATTCGAAGGCATGGCTGAGAAGATCAAACTTCCCGAATGGAAACCCGATTTCGGACCAGCAGAGCGTCATCCGACGGCAGGTACAGTTGCCATTGGTGCGCGCATGCCTCTTGTTGCTTATAATATCAATCTCGACACACCAAGCCTTGAAATTGCTCACGACATCGCCAAGAAAATCCGCTTTATCGGCGGCGGCTTGCGTTACTGCAAAGCAATGGGCGTCGAGCTGAAAGACAGAGGCATAACGCAGGTGTCCATCAATATGACCGACTTTACCAAGACGGCGCTTTATCGCGCTTTCGAACTGGTGCGCATCGAGGCGCGCCGCTATGGAGTCAACATCGTCGGCAGCGAAATCATCGGCTTGGTCCCTATGGAAGCGCTCATCGACACTGCATCTTATTACCTTGGACTCGAGCATTTCTCCATGCAGCAAGTGCTTGAATCGAGAATCATGGAGCAATGAGCAAAAGCCTGATTATTTATAATGCCAGGATTGTGACGCCTCTCGGTCACGCTGCCCGAAAAGGCAGTGAAATGTCGAATCTGCAAGTTATCGAGGGTGGCGAAGTTGAAGTTCGCGACGGAATCATCACTTATGTGGGCAAGAGTCGTGGCAACAGAACTTCCGGCATCCACGATGGCATTCTCAATTATGATGCACAAGGAAAATGTTTGCTGCCGGGCTTCGTGGATTCGCACACGCATTTTGTGTTCGGAGGCGAGCGAGCGGAGGAATTCTCATGGCGACTAAAGGGCGAAAGCTATATGTCGATTATGAATCGTGGCGGCGGCATTGCAAGCACGGTGAATGCGACAAGAGCGATGTCCAAAGAATCGCTGCGCGATTATGCTTCTAAATTCCTCTCAAGAATGAGCGTGATGGGTGTGACGACAGTCGAAGGGAAGAGCGGATATGGTCTTGACTTCCCGACCGAAGTGAAGCAGCTCGAAGTGATGAAGCAACTGAATGAATCCGCAGATAAACGTGTCGATATAATTTCTACATTCCTTGGTGCGCACGCTGTGCCGAAAGAATATAAAGGACAGAATGAGAAGTATATCGATTTTCTGATTGAGAAAATGCTTCCTTATGTGTGTGAGCATAAACTGGCTGAGAATTGCGATGTGTTCTGTGAGAAAGATGTTTTCTCCATCGAAGAGTCACGCCGTCTGCTCTCAGCTGCCCAAAAGATGGGCTTGGGCTTAAAGGTTCATGCCGATGAGATTGTCTCTCTCGGAGGCGCTGAACTGGCAGGCGAATTGCATGCGCTTTCGGCTGACCATCTTCTGCATGCATCGGATGCCGGAATCAGAGCAATGGCCGAGAATGACGTTGTCGCGACATTGCTGCCGCTGACCGCCTTCGCTTTGAAAGAACCTTATGCACGCGGACGCGAGATGATTGAAGCTGGTTGTGCAGTTGCATTGGCGACCGACTTGAATCCCGGAAGTTGCTTCTCTGGCTCCATCCCTCTCACTTTTGCTTTGGCTTGCATTTACATGGGCCTTTCGGTTGAGGAAGCCATTACTGCGCTCACAATAAATGGTGCGGCAGCCGTGAACCGTGCTGACATCATTGGAACCGTCGAAGTAGGCAAGCAAGGCGATTTTGCTCTTCTTTATTCTTCAGATTATAATGTTCTTCCCTATTATGTCGGGATGAACTGCGTCGAGGCTGTTGTCAAGCGCGGTGCTTTATTTACTACAGATACAAATACACAAACAATTTAAACAGATAATTTTATGTTAGTCGATTTATCAGTAATCAAATTCTTAGATAAAGTTGCGAGCAATGACCCGATTCCTGGAGGTGGAAGCATTGCAGCGCTCAATGGCGCCATCGCGTCGTCGCTGGCCGCAATGGTGGCAGGTTTAACCATCGGCAAGAAAGGCTATGAAGAGCAGTCGGGTTTGATGGAAAGCATCCAAAGTGTCGCCGTTCATCACAAAGAAACTTTCGTAGTCGATGTTGACCGCGATTCTGAAGCTTATGACAAAGTGTTTGCTTGTTTCAAGATGCCGAAAGACACGCCTGAAGAGAAGAGTGCCCGCAGCCAAGCCATTCAAGAAGCAACAAAGTTCGCTGCCGAAGTTCCTATGTCTGTGGCTCGTCGTGCTTATGCGCTCATGGACAGCATCGTCGAAGTGGCTCGCAAAGGCAACAGCAATGCTGTGACTGATGCCTGTGTCGCTATGATGTCGGCCCGTTCTGCAGTACTCGGTGCTCTCATGAATGTCCGCATCAATCTCGGTTCACTCAAGGATATAGAATATGTGAAGAAGATGCAGGGCGAAGCCGATGAGCTTGAGAAGAAAGCATGCACAAAAGAGAAAAATTTGTTAGATGAAATTAGTCAGAAACTTAGAGTATAGATTATGAGTAAAGAATATTTAGTAGGTTCGGGCGACTTGAACTTTGAAGTTATTGAAAAGCTACTCAGCGAGAAAACTCCGCTCGCATTATCTCCGGAAGCTGAAGTCAGAATACAACACTGCCGTGACTATCTTGACAAAAAGATTGAAGAGTCGGATGAGCCGATTTATGGCATCACAACTGGCTTCGGTTCATTGTGCAACAAGAATATCTCACTGAATGAACTCGGCTTGCTGCAGGAAAATCTGCTCAAGAGCCATGCCTGCAGCGTCGGCGAAGAGATTCACCCGACCATCATCAAACTGATGCTGCTCTTCAAGGCACATGCGCTTTCTCTAGGTCACAGTGCAGTGCAGGTCAGCACCATCAAGCGTATTCTCGATTTCTACAACAACGATATTCTTCCAGTTGTCTATGACCGCGGTTCGCTCGGTGCGTCGGGCGACCTTGCGCCTCTTGCCAATCTTTTCCTGCCGCTTATCGGTGAAGGCGAAGTAACCTATAAAGGCAAACGCTGCGACTCGAAAGAAGTGCTCGACCAGTTCGGCTGGAAGCCAGTCAAGCTGATGAGCAAGGAAGGACTTGCATTGCTCAATGGCACGCAGTTCATGAGCGCCAATGGCGTCTTTGCTGTGATGAACGCTTTCCGCTTGTCAAAAATGGCCGACCTCATCGGCGCCATTTCTCTTGAAGCTTATGACGGCCGCATCGAACCTTTTATGGACTGCACAATGCAGCTCCGTCCGCACAAAGGTCAGATTGAAACCGGCGCTCGTTTCCGCTTGTTGCTCGAAGGCAGCGAATTGATTCGCCAGCATAAGAAGCATGTGCAGGACCCATATTCGTTCCGCTGCATTCCGCAGGTTCACGGTGCAGCCAAAGATGCCATTCATTATGTGGCTTCTGTCCTGCTTACTGAGATAAACTCTGTGACTGACAATCCAACTATTTTCCCTGACGATGATCTCATCATTTCAGGCGGTAACTTCCATGGTGAGCCGATTGCAATACCTTTCGATTATCTCGGAATCGCACTGGCTGAACTTGGAAACATTTCGGAACGTCGTGTGGCGCAGCTTATTCTTGGCTTCCGCAATCTTCCTGAATGTCTTGTCGTCAATCCCGGACTTAACTCTGGTTTTATGATTCCTCAATATGCCGATGCGGCAATGGTAAGTCAGAACAAAATGTATTGTTATGCGGCATCCAGCGATTCGATTGTTTCCTCGAATGGACAGGAAGATTTCGTCAGTATGGGAGCCAATGCCGTTATCAAACTGCATAAGATTGAAGATAATTTGGAACGCATCCTGAGCATTGAACTGCTCAATGCAGCTCAGGCCATGCATTTTCGCCGTCCGCTAAAAAGCTCGCCAATCATCGAGAAGTTCCTCGCCGGCTATCGCAAACTTGTTTCTTTCATGGAAAACGATGTGGTCATGTATCGTCTTATCGACAAGACTATTGAGTATGTGAGAGCGGCAAAATTAGATTTCTAAGTTTTTCTTCTACTAAATAATCAGGTTATCACATAAGAATAAATGGAAATCAAAGTAAAAAGAGTATATGAAGCTTTTTCCGACAAGGATGGACTTCGCGTGCTTGTAGATAAATTCTGGCCAAGAGGAGTAAAAAAGTCTGCTTTGCAATATGACATTTGGGCAAAGGAGGTTGCGCCTTCATCAGAATTGAGACGGACATTTCATCTCAATCCTGACCAAAATTGGCCGGCTTTTGTCAAGGAATATACCGAAGAGTTGGAACATTCTGATGCCTTCAAATCTATGATTGAAGAAATCAGAGAAATCAATCCCTCTTGTATTACATTACTCTTTGCTTTTAAGAATTGCGACAAAAACCATGCACTGATTTTAAAGAGTGCAATGGAAAAGGCTTTGTCCTAAACTGAAAGGCCGACAACTGATTGAGCATCGATTGAAAATGACTGATTTTGGGATGACGGATTTTGACAATTTGGATGTTAACGGCCTTTCACTGATATTTGTTTGATTGGGATGAGACGAACCGGTCCGAGAAGGCCGGATTTCTGAGGTACAAAAGTCTTCGCATCTATATTGAACTCGATGTCATAAGAACCGGGGATTTCATAGAACCATTTAACGCCGCGTTTTTGGAGGTCTCCGGTGCGGTTGATGGCGGAGCTGGAAACTTCGACGGTGAGTTTATTGCCGTGCTCTTTCAGTTTTTGGTTGAGCAGCAGTTGCACTGGTTGGGAGATAAGCTCGCCCAATTTCTCTCCGTTCAGAAAGACTGTTGCTGTGCAATTGACTTTGCCCAAGTCAAGAATGAATCTGTTGGCATCGGCAGGTTTGTCGAATGTGGTTTCATATCTTGCCGTGCCTGAGAATCCTTTGAGTTTTTCGTCTTGGTCGGTTTGCCAATCTGTCCACGAAGTGAGTGAATCTATTTTCTCGGGATGAGGCATTTTCTCACCGCCGGCGATGAAACTTATATTCCAGTTTCCTTTCAGTGTCGTGGGCTGAGCAGCTGTCGTCTGGAAATAATTCCAATCGCTGCCGTTGACATTCGTGTCGAAGACTCTGACGATGCAGCTTTGGTTCGGCTTGAGTTGAAGATATACTTTGCTGCCTTCGGCATTGTTGCTAAAGGCTGCTTTTCCTATTTTGCCCGTCATGGCGTCATAGATGACGGCACTTTTTCCTTTCGTGCTTAGCGGAATCCATCCATCGATGCCTTCTTTGTTGTCCGGGAGATTGACAATGAAATAGATGCGGCTGAGATTATCGCTTCGGCGGATGTATCGCAGTCCTCTGTCCATCATTTTTTCGCGCTGAATGCCGGCTGTCAAGCAACATTGCTCAGCATTGTCACCCATAATGAAGCGTCCGCGGCCGATGCGAGATTCTGCTGTTCCATTCGCAAGAATCTTCCGATTGTCGGTTATTTGATGCATCAGGCTGTCGAATTGTTTTTGCCTTGCCGACAGGTCATGCAGTCCTGGAACACTTTCAGGCAGTTTCCCAATCATGACGATTGTTCCGCCTTGTTCCGCATAACTGATGAGTCGCTTGAGCGTGCTTATAGGCATTTGATTGCAGTTGCTGATAACAATGGCTTTATATTGATTCGCCGGAGAGACGAAGATTCCATTTTTGACGGTCAGATATCGGGCAAGCAGATTGTCAGTCACAAAGTCGAAATCGATGCCCATCTTCCAAAGTTCGTGCGTTGTCGGCATGTCAGCCGAGGCGAAGCGCACATTGCTCATGTCAACTTTTCCAGGCTTTTTCCCTTGCGGCGATGTGACGATCGACCATTCATCGTGCATCGGGAAGTAAAAGAGCACGTCGTTGTCAGAGCGTCCTTTTTGCAGGAAAATCTGATTGCGGGTGATATAATCGCTGAGCTGTTTCATATTGCGCCATTGTGGATTGAAAGGTCCAAGTTGTGTTCCGGCATAGAAAAGCCAGCCTGGCCAGTGCGCATTGTTCGGCGAATATGTGATTCCATGATAACAGGTATTGTTGATGCCGGCGATGAAGTCGACATCCGTCTTCATTTTGACATCGTTCAAAGGCGTTCCCAAGTTTCCCATGCAAGTATAAGTTTCAGAGGAAACAAAAGGTTTTCCCAGGATATGAGCAGAAGCAGCCGGCACTTTGGCTCGCATGAAAAGCTGGTCGAGCACATAGTCGCCGTTCTGAAAATACCAGTCGAGGCCGCCGCCCATGTCGGCCTGCGGAATGTCATAAAGCGAATTGACGTCAATTTCGTTAGCTGGTTCAAATTGTACTTCGCCGATGATTTTGCCGTCGTGTGATTTTGCCCAATGTTTGAAAGTCGGAGTGAAGACATCAAGGATGAGGTCCGACAAAGTCTCACGGTAGTCGCAAGTCACTCTTCGGATTGTGTCGGCCGAGCCGAAGCCGATGAATTCCGGCATATACATTTGCAGGTCATAGCCGCGGCGTTGTTTGAACTCGTCGAAGAACTCTTTCGTCCAGTCGAGATTGATTTCCCAAGAGTCGTTGTTGTAGGCGCGGGGAAGTTCGGCGCGCGGAATTCCGGCAAAGGCTTTGTCGAAGGCGCTGAAATAGAATTCAACATCTTTTTTGTTCAGGTGATTTATGACATAGCCATTCCAGTCGGGTGTCGCAGCACGGACCTTCGAACTGCCTTGAACATTGCAAGTCGCAAAGATATCCCATTCGTCAGCTTTCATGAAATCCCATTGCAGAGTGCCTGCCGGCGATACTTTGTCGGTTGCAAGGAATCTGCGTGAGCCGTCTTTCGAGACGACCAAAACTGATTGGAGATTCTCAAGATTGAATGACTTGCTTTGCGGAAAGCCGAAGAAGATGTTTTTCCCCGCAGTGAGGAAAGCTGCGTCGACAGGAATCTTATGAACTTCGACCACTGAGCAGGAGCGTTCTTTCGGAACGAATTTTCCTCCGAAAGCCCAGCCTCCGACGGGCGATATGTCGGCATCCATACCCATCGAGCGAGCTTTGCTGATGGCGAATCTCATCAGGTCTATATATTCTTTCGAGAGATAATCGACATTGTGTTTGGTGCTGTCGACGACGTCGTTCACACAGACGATGTTCACGCCGCCGAGTCCGATGTTGTGAAACTGCTCAAGCATTGTCGTGATGCTTTCTTTTTCGGCGTCGCACCCGTGCCACCACCACCAAGTCCAAGGACGAGTTTCTGAATGTGTCACTTTAGGCCAGACAAAAGGATTGTCCTTCGTCTGCGCATCTGCGCCGACAAAGCAACTGCTTAAGCTCAGCAGAATTAGGCATACGCCGATTCGCATCATCTGTCCGACAGCGCCTATATGGATTTTATGTCTTTTGTCCTTTGTTCCCATGATGAACCAAAGGTAATAAATAATCCTGGATTAGACAAATTTTTCAGACTCATAAAAGATTATGATTAACTTTGCCGCGGAAAAACGGGATAAGATTTCATCAACAGTTCCTAAATCCGATAAATAATTCCAGATGAAGAAGATATTAGTTAAATACATATTGTCCGTCGTTGTAGCAGGGTTCATGCTTCCTCTCGGCAGTTGTGATGTTTCGTCGCAAACGAAACGTATAACGGACATGATTGAAGTGCCTGCCTATTCCAGTGACAGGGCTGAACAAGTTATTTTCCACAAAGCATATACTGTTTCCTATAACCGAGACCATAAAATTCCAAATTGGGTCGCGTGGGAACTGACAAGCAAACATACTACCGGTCCGATAAAAAGGACCGATTCGTTTGCTCCCGATCCTTTGGTCAGAGCGGGCGATTATTGTCCCACGCAGTATGATTATAAATACCACGAAACAGGTTATACAAGAGGGCACATGTGTCCTGCGATGGATAACAAATGGGATTCGCAAGCCATGGAAGAATGTTTTTATATGACTAACATTTGTCCTCAGACAGACGCGCTCAATGGAGGATTGTGGGAAAATCTCGAGCAAAAATGCCACAGTTGGGCAAACGAATTCGGTGAAGTATATATTGTTTGCGGTCCGATTATTCCGGAGCATGTGACTAAACAAATCTCAGACCATCAAATAACGGTTCCCGACAGTTTCTTCAAAATCGTTTTGAGAATCAATGGCGATGAAGCCAAAGCTGTCGGTTTCATCTTCACTCAGGAAAACACCCAAAAGAGTGAATCCGTTGATGCTATCGAAAAGATGACAGGCTTGGATTTCTTCCACAATCTGCCCGAAAACATACAGACGAAAGTCGAAGCCGAAAACAACAGTTCTTTGGATTAAACAGAGAGAGGATGACAAATCCTAATTTTGCGGAACGACGAAGCTGTAATTGTCGGATTTATAAGTCGGCGTAGTGTCGGCGTTAATGACGACTTGATATTGCACAGTCTGATTTCCTTTAGGCAAATGCAGTTCGCTATAAGGCATGAACTGAGTCAACGGGATGAAACGGACATTTCCGCTATTCGGTTTGTAATCGAAATGCAGGCAGACATTTCCATTATTGTCGCTATATCTCCTGTTGGTGCTCTTTAAGGCTCCAAGACCTACAGCTTCGAAATAAATATCGATGGTACCTTTTTGTGATTTCATGTTGGAAACAATGGCATAAATAGAAATATTGATTCCTTTTTCGCCGGCAGTTGTGGTCGCTGTGTCTTGAACAATTTTATAAACAGCAAGCGACGAGTCGGGTGAAGTTCTTAGCAGTGCGGCTTTTCCTTCATAAATGCTGCTGCTGTCACTGACTGCAACTCCTTGTTTGATAAGTTCAGCGCGCATGACATTCGAGAATATGGCATTCTCTTGAATATCGGGTGCAGGCAGCAGTTTGATTTGCGGATTCTTCTTGAGCTTCGTTAACCAGTACAGTGCTTTTTTGCTGTCTTTTTTTATCGAGCTGTCGCCATAGCAATATTCGAGTGTCAGGATTTTTTGCGCTGACAAAATATTCTGTTCAGCAGCTTTCGACAGATAAGATTCAGCCAGTTTGCCATCTTTTTCGTTCCCCAAGTATAAGATGCCGAGATTTGATTGAGCGGCGGCAAAACCTTGAGCGGCAGCTTTGCTGTACCAATCCTTTGCCAACTGGTAATCTTGTTTCACTCCGATGCCTTCGCCATACATCAATCCTAATCTGTACTGAGCTGCGGCCATTCCGCTTTCAGCAGCTTTTTTATACCAGGTGAAAGCTTGTTCGTTATTATTGGTGCTGCCATATATTGTGCCTAAGTAATATTGAGACTGAACATGTCCCTTCTCAGCAGCTTTCTTGAACCAGGTGATGCCTTCAGTTACATTATTGGTGCGCAGATAGGAAAGAGCAAGATTATATTGAGCAATCGGCAAGCCTTTCTCAGCGGCTTTCTTGTACCAGTAAATGGCTTGGCTGTTGTTCTTGCTGTTCTCATACAATGCTCCGAGGTTGTTCTGGGCGTTTGTATTGCCTTGGTCTGCAGCTTTCTTGAACCAGTAAGTCGCTTGTTCGGCATTCTTTTTGTTGTTGTATATGATTCCCAGATTGTATTGAGCATTGACCAATCCTTGGTCGGCCGCTTTTTTAAACCAATAGATAGCTTGGTCAATGTTGTTTTTCTTTGAATAGAGAACTCCTAAGTCATATTGTGCAATAGCATTTCCCTGCTTTGCCTCTTCCATATACTTTGAAGCGTCCTGTGCATTAACAGAAGAGAATGATAAAACAATTAGTAATAGATAAACAAGTCTCCGTGTCATAATTATACAAATTCAAATAGTTCTTGTTGTTACGAGTTCGTCGCTGAACAGATTTCGTTTCAGCGATTTCGGCCGCGAAGTTACATTTTTTTTCAATTCCGACCAACTCTTTCCTTTCTCACTTCAGATAGGATTGTCGGCGGCGCAATCTTTACAAAAAAGGATGCAATTCTAAAGGTTGATTTCCTTTAAGTTCTTCATTTGAGCGTGATTGATTGGACAACGATGTTGCTGTCTCTTTGAGTTGTCACTTGCCGATTGTCGAGAATCTTTGTGTCGCGGCAGCTTTCAATGCGAATCAGATTGTCGGCATTCTTGTTCTTGTCGAAAGACTGAAAAGTGTTGTGGGCGAAAGTGAGTCCTTTCACACTCTTGGCAAAGAGCAGCAGCGCGCCTGAAGGAACGGTGAAATGATTATTTTCGACAACGATATTGGAGTGATAGAATCCTTGAGGTGCTTGAGGCATTTCAGGAAAGACCGAAACGATGCCGTCGCAATACTGATAATAAGTCGTCAGACATTCGTTGAATCGATTTCCTCTGATGACGACGTTCTTGCAGGCGCCCGAAAGGAACCATGAATTGCCGTCGGACGATAAAAGAATGCCGCTGCCTGAGCAATGGTCGAAAAGATTTCCTTCAACGAGGACTTTCTTCGGCGTACTGAACAAAGCTCCTCTTGCCCGGTTGTTGCGGATTGTGTTGTTGCGATAGACGACTGAAGCCGTCCAGTCGAGATTTTCGACGCAGTCTTTTATCTGCAGTGAAGCGGGAACAGGCTCTTTGAATGTGATGGAAGTTTTGTAATCGTCTATTCTTTCAGCCTTCAACACTTTGGCCTGACCCATCGGCATCAGATTCTTTGAGTAGATGAACTGCACCTTTTCGCCGTCGAGCACAGCTTCGTAACCAAACGATTGATGATGTTTATATGCGATGGTCAGTGTTTTCCTGTCTGCACTGATGTCGGTCACCTGAAGATAATCGCCGTGCACATTAATGGCATCGTCCTGCATATTTTCATACAAGCCGTTAGTGACTGTAATCCGACCTTTGCAGACGACGAAATGCAGAGCGTCGACCGTCGTGTAATAGCGGTTCGAACCGTCTCGCAAGCGGACATTCACACTTTTGGCCGTGACGTTCTCACAACGCTGCGACAACATTCCCATGCCTTCGGACCAATAGATGTCGATGTCTTCGAAATGCAGATTCTTGCATCGCTGATTGAAGATGCCGGGACTTGGACGAGCCGTGTTGCGCATGAAAAGTACTTCTCCTTTTTTCAGCATTTTGCTTTTCGCCCCGAAGAGACGGATGGTGCCGTCATCTTTCTGTTCGACTGATGAGAATGTGAAATCGCCTGTTTTTGGAAGGACGAACTTCTGTTCCCTGTCGAACGCCATGCATAGGAAGAGCTCCCTTTTTCCGCGGCAGCTTTCAATATAAAGTTTCTTGTTTTCCACCGAATGTTTAATGTCCGGTGCGAATCGGATGTCTGTATAATTCTCGTTTGCGTCGATGATTGAGGCTTGGGTGAAATAAGGTATGTCGAAATCAATTGAGAAGCCGCGCAGCGTGACGTTCTTGCAATCGGAAAGCGCGATGGGAAGCATATCGCCGTGGAAGATGAAATCGCTTCCGTTGCCGTCGATGGTGAAATTCTTCATTCCGTGTATGTCAATTGCGACGTTGCGCACTTCCTGATCGTCGTGAGAAGAGATGAAGAAACGTTCGGTCTGCTCATCGACCGGTGAAAATGTGTAAGTCCCTTTAGGGAAAACCATAGTCGAATAGTTCTGTTCCTTACATATTTTGATTGCTTTGATAAGATAAGGCGTTGCGTTTTCATTTGTTCCGGGACGAAGTCCGAGTGTCGAAAGATTGAGTGAGCCTTTGGCATTGGCAAGGAAAGGCAATGCAATCAATAGGAGAACAATCGGAAAGAGATATGATCTCTTGAGCGTGGGAAATGACTTTGCTGTTGTGTCCATCGAGTTGAGTTATTGAGTGTGAGATTCGTAATACAGAAGAAGCATATAAAGCGGCACGTCTTTCAAGTCTTTGCGGAGGAAATCGAGCGCTTTGTAGATGTGTTGTTCGACAGTCCGTCGCGATATGCCCATCGATTCAGCCACTTCGTCGCGCGAAAGGTCGTCGAGATAGCACAGCCGGAAAGCTTCGGCGCATTTGGGCGGCAGCTTGGCGAGCGATTGCTCGACGGTTGCATAGAAGTCGGAATGTATCAGCCGCTCGAAGGTCTCGTTGTCCTCGCTGTTCTGCATCAGGAATTCCTCGCGCGCCTTGGCAATGCGCGTGCGCGCCGCATAATTGTCGACGACGACCTTGTGATTGACATAATTGATGCAGTCGTTTCTAAGCCATTTGAAGAGGAACGAGACGATGTCATCGGCTTCGATGTTTTCTCGCTGCTCATAGTAAGAGGAGAAAACACCTTGCACAAGGTCTTCGGCCTCGTCTCTGTCGACGAATCGGCAGGCGACGCCCATCAGCTTGGGATACAGTTCGGTGAAAAGCCGCTTGAACGCTGCTTCGTCACCGTTTTTGATTCTCTTGAAATCTATTCCTTCCATTCTGCCTCACTGATGTGTTTTCTTAAAAGATTCCTCGATTCAAAGATACAACATTTTATATATTCTCACAAATCTTATTGAAGCAAAAGATTGAATGTCTTTTCCGTCTGGTCTCTGAAAACCGTGATATTGAGCGACTCTTTCCATCGGTTTTCTTGTGTGAGTGAGGAGAGTTTGTCGAGAGTCGCAACGGTTTGTCCATTGATTTTTCTGATTACATCACCTTTTCGGATTCCGGCTTTCGACAGTTTGCCGTTGTCTTTGACGCTGACGACGATGATGCCGCTTTCGTCAGGCAATCCATATACCGAGCGGTCGCCCAATCCTCTGACAGCGCGCACTTTGGCATCGAACCAATTCATTTCCTTGTTGACTTCGTCGCCCGTGAAAACCATCAGTTCGGGAAAGGCAGGTTTTTCAGAGATGAGCTTGAGTTTCTGAGAATAGACGCCGAAGCGGTCCATGGGGAAGTTCTCGAAGCCGATGGCAAAGGCTGCATTGTCGTGCGTCAGTGTGTAGTCGCCGTGCGCTGCATCGGCGAAGGCGAGTGAGCCGAAAATGCTATGTTTGTCCGTTCCCTGTTTCTGTGATTTTTCAAGGTCCTCCTTCGACAGGAAGAAATTGTAATCGACCGATTTTCCCCAACCGTTCAGCGAAATAGGATAATAAGGCCGCATCACGATGTTGCGTTGGAAGACGTCGCCGCTGTTCACGAACCAGACATGCGGATGGAAGGAGTTGTTTATCATGATGTTGTTTTCAGCGGTGCGATAAAATCCTTCCCTAAGTTTCAGACCGCCCGAAAGGCAGACGTTATTGTAAATATGATAGTTGCTGCTTCCGTCGTCCAGGTCGATGTCCCAGCCGTGGTCGCAGCGGAAGCGGTTGTTGCGGATGACGGTTGTATAAAGTGCGTCGAGCAGAATCAGTTCCGGATGTTCGGCGACAATCGAGTCCATTGTCTGTCGGTTAGGATTCCAATAGCGGTCGCGTCCCCATGAGTTGAATGCGCCGTGGTCGCTTGTCTCGAGCACAGTTTCGAAGACGTCGTTGTACTCAATCAGATGGCCGCCGAAAGCTCCGTCGCCGACATTGATTCCGGCGCGTGGAACATGACAGATGGTGTTGTGGCTGACATGGATTTGTGCCGCAAGCTGAATTTCAACTCCTGCGACCTGTTTTTCCACTTGTCCGATGTACCGAATCAGATTGTCTTCCACCGTGCATTGGCGCGGATAGCGGTTGTTGGCCGGACCTGGAATGATATCAATTGTTTTGTATTTCTCCGATTGTGAATAGTCTTTCGAGCTTAGTCTTACTGCCGAAGTGTCGCCGACAAGGCAGACGGCACTTGCTCCGATATTGTGAAAATAATTGTCGCGGACAGTGTCGCAGAGATTGTATCGGCTGATAAACAGGGCATTTCCGCCCAGGTCGGCAAACTCGCAGTCGCTCACGGTGCAGTCTTCGGTGTTTTCGAGCATCACAGCTGCTCCGCGGTAGATGCGCCAATCGCTGCGCATCAGCGGTTCGTATGGCTTCATGAATGTTCTGCAAGTTAGTGCGAACTGAAGGCCCTGGATTGAGATATTCCGCAGCGGTTTGTCTTCTGAGCCTGTAAGCTCGATGAGATGAGGAAGAAGCGCCGCCTCGAAGGTCGCGTTGTTCAGGTCCTCACCTTCGCGAGGCATATAATAAAGCGTTTGTTTCTGCTTGTCGCAGTACCATTCGCCCGGGCTGTCCAGTTCCTCGAAGATGTTTTCGACGAAGCGGTATTTCTGATGCATCTTCGACGGCCGATTGTTTTGCCAGCCGCCTTCGTATGTCACTTCCGAGCCTTTCTTTCCTGTAATCACATAATGCATCGCGCCCCATTGTCCGCCGTGCATTGCATGAATGAAGCCGCCTTCGGGATGTTTCCATCGTTTGACGCGGGCAGGCGACAAGGCATCTTCGGCCGTACCGTTAAAAATGACGTTTTCTGTATAATTCGGATAACGGGCTAAGATACACGGTTTCCCATTGATGAAAAGCACGTCGAAGTCGGTTGTCTCGACATGGCTTTGCATAATTCCGTTTTTTGCAGCTTTCCATTGCAGTTTGAGTTTCTGTCCGCCGCTGACGACAGCTTTCTCATCGGTGTAGGAGGAGAGAAGCAGGCTTCGGCAGTCGAATTTGTCTGAACCGATTTGCAAAGGTTTGTCCAAATAGTAAGTTCCTGCACGCAAGAAGATTGTTACTGCTGAGCCTTTCATCGCTCCGGCTTTTGTGATGGCTGTCTGTATCGAGGCCAAGGGAGCTTCTTTTGTTCCGTTGTTCGAGTCGCTGCCGTCGGTTGCGACAAATAAAGTCTGTTGTGCATTTGTTGCTATGATTGCTGTCAGAAGACAGATGAGAAGAAATGATACTTTTCTTAATTTCATGGTTGTTAGAGTATTTCGGTGTTTCCGATTGTCCGACACGGAAACCGGCTGCAAGTTAAGGAAAAAAACGCTCATTGCCAAACAAGTAAAAATGGTTGAAAAATCAGTAATCGGAATATCATTTACTTCGGGCGGACGGCATATCTTTGCATTATACAAAAAACTCGTAAATATAAAGGTTTGAATCATGAAGAAATTAGGATTCGGAATGATGCGTCTGCCTCAGTTGAAGGCCGACGACTACAGTTTGGTTGATGTTGAGCAGGTGAAAAAGATGGCTGATGAGTTCCTTGCCAAAGGATTCACCTATTTCGACACTGCTTATCCTTATCATCTTGGCAAAAGCGAAGAGGCTTTCCGAAAGGCAGTTGCAAAGCGTTATCCGCGCACGGCTTATACCATCACCGACAAGATGCCTTGTTGGCTGATTCATTCGGCTGCCGACATGCAGCGTATCTTCGACGAGCAGCTTCAGCGCTGCGGAGTCGATTATTTCGATTATTACTGGATTCATGCGCTCAACAAAGAATATTACCGGACGATTCAGAAGTTCGACGGTTTCGGGTTCGTCTCAAAGATGAAAGCCGAAGGGAAAATCAAGCATATCGGATTCTCGTTCCACGACGAACCGGCGCTGCTCGAGCAGATACTGAACGATCATCCCGAATCGGAATATGTGCAGCTGCAAATCAATTATATCGACTGGAGCAATCCTTCAGTAAGTGCCGGCATTTGTTACGAGATTGCCACGCGCCACGGTAAGCCTGTCATCGTCATGGAGCCGGTCAAAGGCGGCTCATTGGCTAAAGTGCCTGAAGAGGCCGAGAAGCTTTTCAAGGATTACAATCCCGAAAGCAGCGTCGCTTCCTGGGCTGTGCGCTATGCGGCTTCGCTCGACAATGTCATGGTTGTTCTGAGCGGCATGAGCAACATGGAGCAGATGGGCGACAATCTTTCCTATATGGACGACTTCAAGCCGCTTAACGAAGAGGAATCGTCAATCGTGGCCAAAGCAGGAACAATCATCAACGGCAGCATCGCCATTCCTTGCACCGCTTGCCATTACTGCACTGAAGGCTGTCCGCAGCACATTTGCATTCCCGAATATTTCTCTCTTTACAACACGATTCATCAGTTTGGCCGCGAACGTCAGTGGATGAACACATCGACTTATTATGGTGTGCTCAACGACTCGTATGGAAAAGCTTCAGACTGTATCGAATGCGGTCAGTGCGAGGACCATTGTCCGCAGCATATTCCGATTATCGATAATCTGAAGAAGGTCGCTGAAATGTTCGAATAACAAAAACCGTTCGTTTTGTTATAGGGGCAAATAAACATTTGCCCCTAGAAATAGGGACGGACCTGCAGCCCGCCCCTAACAATTTCTTCTCCTTTTTTGGAATATGAAACAACGGAGTCAACCCATTTTGTGTTTTCGAGAAGATTTTCCCTCCATTTCTTCTTCTCATTCATAAAACATTCAAATAAAGAATTCGCGCACGCGTTTTCCTTTTTTTCTTTATTTAAATTATTATTCGAAGAAGAATAATTAATGTTGTTTTGTTTTGTGTTGTTTTGTATTGTTTTGTTTTGTTTTGTTGAAACACGGGCGCGCCCACGCACGCGTGATGGGCAAATAATCATTTCCCCTACAATATTTCCCGTCACCGCAACGCGTGGAAACAGACAATCATTTGATACGAATGCCCGTAGAGACACTATATCTTGTATCTCAGACAAAAAACGCAATCTTCACGTGCAGATTAGAGGTTTCCGACTGGAAAAATGATTTCGCAATGTGCAGATCTGACTTTTCCGACTGGAAAAATGACTTCGAAACATGCGGATTTGACTTTTCCGACCGACGAAATGATTTTGTCACTTGCAGATTGGACTTTTTCAATCGGAAAAATGATTTCGCAACTTGCAGATTACATTTTTTCGCCCGACGACCTCTAATCTGCATGCTGCGGAAGAGCAAATCGAATCAAAATACTCGTTTGCTGTGCAGATAGAATGCACAGGAAATTTGTTCCTTCACGGCAAATAATGTCAATATGATGAATTTTCTATTACATGTCACTGGCTGGATTTTAAATATCCTCATAGTTGTAGGATGCATCGGCATGATAGTTAACGCATTTAAGGCGGCTTTCGAGAACCCTCGTTGCGGTTTCGACAGACTGACGGATGAAGAGCTGATTGAGTCTCTTTCACAAGAGGACGATATCGACAAATCAAAATAACAATTTGGAGCACGATACATTTGCAAAAAATGTAAGCGTTTATAACAACAAATTGCAGGGTAGAAAAGTCATTCGCAATAATGAAAACCACCGCTCCAAATATATCCGAATGTTTGGAAACATAATCTTTTTTGAATTTTGTAAATTTTCTACTCGAAAAAAAATGTTCATTAAAAATAGTTTTATATATTTGTCGCGAAAAATTACAGCAATGTGTATAGAAATCAAAGATATTGCAGAAATTCATACTGGAGTTTACTTGAAGAGTGAACCCGATGCAGATGTCTTGTACTTGCAAGTCAGCGATTTTGATAGTGAGGGACATTTCAAAAGATTATCTGTCCCCTATTTGAAAGCGTGCAATGTCAAAGTAAGTCATTTGCTTAAGAACGGCGATTTACTCTTGGCTGCAAAAGGCGAGACCAATTTTTGTACCGTTTATGACGCGGATACGATGGGAAAAGCAGTGGCATCATCATCATTTTTAGTCATTCAAATCAAAAATACCGGAAATGTTCTACCCGAATATCTAAGATGGTTTCTGAATCGAGACGATATATTGAAGCATTTTCAGACCAAAGCGAAAGTTGGACGTTTTTTGTCGATAACGAAGGCACAGCTAGAAGAGACTGAAATTGAGATTCCTTCCGTCGAAATGCAGCACAAAATACTTAATGTTGATTGTCTGCAACGTCAGTCCGAAAAACTGGTGGTACAGATAGCCATAAAAAAACGGCAATTGATTACATTTCAATTAATTCGAGCATCAAAAGAAATTTAAATATGGAAACTGAAAAAAAACTCACACAAAGTGAAATCAACGCAATTGTTTGGAAAGCATGCGATACATTCCGTGGCATCATTGATCCAAGCCAATACAAAGATTATATCCTTACGATGTTGTTCATCAAGTATATCAGCGATGTTCATAAAGCGAAATATAACGAATATCTGAAGAAATATGACAATGATGTAGAGCGGACAGAACGTGCTATGCGTTACGAGCGGTTCATCGTACCGAAAGAGAGCTCCTTCGATTATCTGTTCGAAAATCGCAACGAAAGTAATATCGGTGAACTCATCAATATAGCTCTTGCAGAACTCGAAGATGCAAATCGTGAGAAAATGGGCAGTGAAGACGGTAGCGGCGTCTTTCGTAATATCGACTTCAATAGCGGTAATCTTGGCGACAATAAAGACAAGAACATACGCTTGAAAAATCTGCTTATCGATTTTTCTGCCATGACGCTCGACCATTCGCATTTGGATGGGGAAGACGTTATTGGCAACGCTTATATGTTCTTGATTTCGAACTTCGCCGATAAGTCGGGCAAGAAAGCCGGAGAGTTCTTCACTCCGGCCGAAGTTTCTACATTGTTGGCAAAGCTGACCAAGAGTACGTCGGGTTCGCGAATTTGCGATCCGACCTGTGGCTCTGGTTCTCTGCTCATTAAGGCAGGACAAGAAGTCGAAAGCAGCAACTTCTCACTTTATGGTCAGGAATTGAACGGAAGCACTTGGGCTTTGGCGAAGATGAACATGTTTCTGCACGGTTTCGACAATGCGGTCATTCGTTGGGGCGATACACTTCGTAATCCGAAATTGAAAGACGGAGATTCGTTGATGCGGTTCGATACCGTTGTGGCTAATCCGCCTTTCTCGCTCGATAAATGGGGCGCCGACGAAGCGTCGAACGATAAGTTCAACCGTTTCTGGCGAGGCATTCCTCCGAAAAGCAAAGGCGATTGGGCTTTCATCAGTCACATGATTGAAGTTGCATACGAAGGACGCGGTAAAGTTGGTGTCGTTGTGCCTCACGGAGTCCTGTTCCGTGGAGCCAGTGAAGGTAAAATCCGTCAGAAAACCATCGAAGAGAATATTTTGGAAGCCGTCATCGGATTACCTTCGAACCTGTTTTTCGGCACAGGCATTCCTGCAGCGATTGCTGTCTTTAATAAAGGTAAACAGACTGAAAATGTGCTGTTCATTGATTCAAGCAAAGAGTTCGAGAACGGCAAGAACCAGAACAAACTTCGCAACCAAGACATTGAGCATATTGTTTCCACTTATCGCCGTTTTGCTGCCGGTGAACTTCCGGCAGGTGTCGTTGAAGAAAAATATTCATACGTGGCGACATTTGACGAGATTAAGGATAACGACTTCAATCTGAACATTCCGCGTTATGTGGACACTTTTGAAGAAGAGGCAGAAATAGACATCAACAGCGTACAGAAAGAGATTGATGACTTGGAGAAACAGCTTGCCGACGTGCAGGTCAAAATGAACACATATTTGAAAGAGTTGGGATATTAATTAAAACCGTAAATATGGAAAAAGACAACAAGAAACCAAGAGCATTGAGCATCAAAGACGAAATGAGCAGTTTCCTGCTTTATACCGCACCCGAAGGAAACGTGAAAGTTGAAGCTATTCTGTCGGATGAAACTGTTTGGATGTCACAGGAACAGATGGCTGAACTATTTGGGGTTCAAAAGGCAGCCATTTCAAAGCATTTGAAGAACATATTCGAAAGTGGCGAATTAAATCCTATTTCAGTTGTTTCCATTTTGGAAACAACTGCTTCTGATGGTAAGAAATATCAAGTATTGTATTACAACCTTGATGCCATCATCTCTGTAGGTTATCGTGTCAATTCCACTCGTGCTACGCAGTTCCGTATTTGGGCGACCAACACCTTAAGAGAATTCATCATCAAAGGATTCGTGCTCGATGATTATCGTCTGAAAAACGGTCGTTATTTTGGAAAGGACTATTTCAAAGAATTGCTTGAGAGGGTACGTTCCATTCGCGCCAGCGAACGCCGCATTTATCAGAAAATCACAGATATCTTTGCCGAATGTAGTTCCGATTATGACAAACGATCACAAACCGCACGTGATTTTTATGCAGCGATACAGAACAAGTTCCACTACGCCATTACGGGGCAAACGGCGGCTGAAATCATTTATCAAAATGCCAATGCCAAAAAAGAATTCATGGGCTTGAAAACATGGGAGCATGCTCCTGAAGGCCGAATTTTGAAACGTGATGCTTTAGTTGCCAAAAATTACCTTCCTCAAAACCAGATTCAACAATTGGAACGACTCATTAATTCGTTTTTTGACTATATAGAACTTCAGATAGAAAAGCACAACGCTTTTACTATGAGTCAATTCTCCGAAAGTGTTGTCAAGTTTCTGAATTTCAATGAATATAAAATCCTTAAAAACAAGGGAACTATCGGAAGCATTCAAGCTATGCGAAAAGCCAGCGAAGAATATGACCAGTTCAACAAACGCCAGAAGATCGAATCGGACTTCGACCGTATTATTAAGGAATTAAAGAATAAAAAGCAAAAGGACGATGAAACAGACCGATAACATCCCCGCAGGCTACAAAAGCTCGCCGCTTGGCATTATTCCCAAAGATTGGGAAGTGAAAAGATTGGGAGAACTTTTTGTATTTAAAAATGGAATAAATTCAGGTAAAGATAATTATGGGCAAGGTGTTAAATTTGTAAATACAATGGATGTTTTAGGCAATTCATTTATGTCTTACGGATCATTAAGAGGGTCCGTTCTTGTTTCAGATGTTCAACAAAAAGAATTTTCCGTGATGAATGGAGATGTATTATTTAATAGAACATCGGAAACTCGTGAAGAGGTGGGATTTGCTTCTGTATATATTGACAATAAAATAGCTGTTTTTGGTGGCTTTATAATACGTGCGCATAGTTTAGATAATTCAATAAATATAAATTTTAAAAAGTATTGTTTTCAACCTCAATATATAAGGAATCAAATTTCGTCTTTTGGGAATGGCGCTATTAGATACAACTTAGGACAAGAAGATTTAACTAAGGTATTGTTGCTATTGCCGCCTCTTCCTGAACAGCAAAAGATTGCCGAAATATTGAGCGGATGGGACAGCGCCATAGAAAAGCAAAGCGCCCTTATCGAGAAACTCGAAACGCGCAAGCGCGGTTTGATGCAGCAATTGCTCACTTGTCGGGGCGAATCCCATTCGCCCACTAAGCGACTGAAAGGATTCAGCGGAGAATGGAAGAAAGTAAAAGCGGAAGATGTTTTTATAGAAGTAACGACTCCAAATGATGGAATGCACAATTATCCAGCTATGACAATCTCATCAAAACAAGGACTAGTCCCTCAACAAAATAAATTTGATAGAGTCATTGCCGGCAATAGTTTAGGCAAGTATATTCTCTTACAAAAAAACGATTTTGCCTATAATAAAGGTAATTCAAAAACATATCCAATGGGCTGTATATTTAAATTAGTCACACATGATAATGCACTTGTACCGTTCGTTTATATTTGTTTTAGAAAAGCTATTCAAATAAGTAACGAGTTTTATGAACAATGGTTTAGTAATCATGGCTTGGACAGACAATTAAAGCGAATTATTACGTCAGGAGCAAGAGGCGATGGTCTATTAAATGTAGATTCGAGGGACTTCTTTAGATTAATTATACCATTGCCCAAAATCGAAGAGCAAACCGCCATTGCCAAAATCCTAACCACTGCTGACGACGAAATAGCCTTGGCCAAACAAAAATTGGAAAGCCTGCGTCAGCAGAAAAAAGGTCTGATGCAAGTATTATTAACGGGAAAGAAACGAGTAAAAATATAAAAAATAAAAAATTAAATTATGACAGCACGTATTAAAATTACTTTGACAGAATTTATGAATTTTGTTAATAAGTCAGGAAGTGCTAAAGCAACAGTTGTTAAAACAGCAAAAAGTAGAAGAGAAAATGAGAATAGTCCATATTCCCCTGCCAATGATTATTGGTATTATTTAAGGAAACAAATAGTTGAATTCCATAAGAAGAATAAAAAGGTAGAATTTTTAGACGAAATACTAAAGTCAATATCCCAAGACAAAAACAAAAGGTCTAACTATAAATTATTAATAGACGGATACAAATCTTTTATTGGGAAGAAACAAAAATTTGAATATATATTACCCATTAAAAAAACATGGATTATTGGAAATATTAATATAGCATTAAATCCAGAACTCATTTTAAGTGATAAAAGAAGTGTATTATATGTTATTAAACTTTTTTTGTCGGCAAAGGATAGTATGGATAGAAAACACGCAGATTTGATTTTAACACTATTAGAACATGAGATGAGAGGTAAAGTTGGAGGTCTTGAACCCATTTTCGCGGTTCTTGATGTTAGAAAACATAAATTGTTTAAACAAAAAAATACTGATTTGTCTTTATATCCTCTATTGAAGGGAGAAGCATTAAGTTTTGAAACACAGTGGAAAGCATTAGTATAGAAAATCAACATACAATGAACCAATATGAAATCATCTGAAATTAAGGATTTATTCCAAATGTTTGAAGCTGCCGCCATTATGGTTGATAACGTGGAATGTTGGAGTGCACGCGAACTGCAAGTCTTGTTAGGCTATAATAAATGGGAAAATTTCGCCAACGTCATCAACAAAGCAAAGGAAGCCTGCGCACAAGTAGGCCATCGGGTGGAAGATCATTTTCCTAACATCAGGAAAACGATACCAATGCCTAAAGGTGCTGAAAAAGAGATAGATGACCTACTCCTAACGCGTTATGCCTGCTACTTAATCGCTCAAAACGGTGATTCCAAAAAGCCGCAAATCGCTTTTGCTCAAACCTATTTCGCCATACAGACACGGCGTGCGGAAATGGTAGAACAGCGGCTGTTGGAATATGAGCGTGTAAAAGCCAGAACGAAACTGCAGGAAACGGAGAAACATTTGTCAGGAGTGTTGTATGAGCGCGGTGTAAACGACCAAGGATTTGCCATTATCCGCTCGAAAGGAGACCAAGCGTTGTTTCGCTTGAATACCCTGCAATTAAAAAGGAAATTGGGTGTTCCAGCGAATAGGCCTGTGGCCGATTTCATGCAGACAATCAATATCAAAGCTAAAGATTTTGCCGCGGAAATGACCAGTGTGAATGTCCAAGCTAAAGATTTGAAGGGCGAGTCTTCAATAGGAAAAGAGCATGTGGACAACAATCTGGCTGTTCGGAAAATGCTGCTCGAAAGAGGTATTATACCGGAAAATCTGCCTCCTGCTGAAGATGTGAAAAAGGTGGAGCGCAGGTTGAAAAGCGAAGAAAAGAAAGCAATCAAAGGTAAAAACAAAACGAAATGACACTATCATTCAAGGAAGACCATATCAGTCAGATTCCGGCTCTGCTGCTGTTGCAAAAGTTAGGTTATACTTATCTTTCGCCGGAAAAAGCACTGACACTGCGCGGAGGAACAACAGCCAACGTACTGCTGGAACCTATTCTACGCAAACAATTGGAACTCATCAACACTGTTCAGATCAGTGCTACAAGAACGACTCTTTTCTCCTCGCAGAACATTGAAAATGGTATAGAAGCGCTTCGCAACGTTCCGATGAACGAAGGCTTTATGGCAGCTAGTCAATCGGTTTACGACCTTCTGACTTTTGGTAAAGCTCTGGAACAAAGTATCGATGGCGACAAGAAAAGTTTCAATTTGCAATATATCGACTGGAAGAACATCAACAACAATGTCTTTCATGTTACATCCGAATTTACCGTTAAACGTGCGGGAATGACGGAAACTTACCGCCCTGACATCGTGCTATTTGTGAATGGTATTCCGCTTTGCGTGATTGAATGTAAGCGCCCCGACATCAAGGATTCGCTCGAGCAGGCCATTTCGCAACAGCTCCGGAACCAACAAGCCGACGGCATACGTTCACTTTTTATCTATTCAACACTTCTGCTTGTTTTATCAACGCAAAATGCATCGTATGCCACGAACGGAACGCCGGCTAAATTCTGGTCGAAATGGCGCGAGCAATATTCCACACGCGAAGAAGAATTAACGTACAAAGTTAAGTTGGACGAAGTGGTTAACTCAGTCTCATCGGAACGCGACAAAATTTTTGCAGAAGATTACAAATACGCAAAATCCTATTTCGATTCGCAAACGAAACTACATATCGAACCGTCGGAACAAGACGCTTATTTATATTCTCTGAGCCGACCGGAAAGATTGCTTGAACTGATGTTTAACTATACTCTTTTCGACAACGGCATAAAAAAGATTGCCCGCTACCAACAGTTCTTTGCTGTCAAAGCGACTATGAAACGGTTGCATAACATTGAAGGCGGACGACGGCGCGGCGGCGTCATCTGGCATACTCAAGGAAGCGGAAAGTCGCTCACAATGGTGATGATTGCTCAAGCCATCGTTCTCGATAAATCGATAAAAAATCCGAAACTTGTGTTGGTGACCGACCGCACCGATCTTGACAGTCAAATCACCGAAACATTTAAGAAATGCGGCAAATTTGCTAAAAATGCTAGTACAGGCGTAGGCCTGACAGAGTTGCTGGAAAGTAAAAGCGATGCGGTAATCACGACTGTCATCAATAAATTTGAAACGGCAGTGAAAAAGATAAAGCAACCGCTGACTGACCCGAACATTTTTGTACTTATCGATGAAGGTCATCGCACTCAATATGGTGAATTGTCCATCAAAATGCAAAAAACTCTTCCTAATGCCTGCTGCATTGCAATGACTGGCACGCCGCTGATGAAGAAGGAGAAAAATACGGCACAGCATTTCGGAGGCATTATACATCCGGTTTATACCGTCGATCAGGCTGTTAGGGACAAAGCCGTCGTTCCGCTTCTCTATGAAGGACGAATGGTGCCACAGATAGTTCATGAAAATGTCATCGACAAGTATTTCGATAAAGTTTGCGAACCGCTCACCGAATATCAAAGTACCGATCTAAAAAAGAAATTCAGCCATGCCAATGCCCTAAATAAGGCCGAACAACGAATTTATGCCATTGCTTGGGATATCTCTGAACATTTTAGAGACAATTGGCAAGGAACAGGATTTAAAGGACAGCTGGTCGCGCCACGCAAACGGATTGCCATTTTATATAAAAAGTTTTTGGACGAAATTGGCCTTGTTTCTTCTGAAGTCCTCATCACTTCACCAGATGACCGCGAAGGCGAAGAAGAAGCATACGGAGAGACAAGCAGCGAGGAAAAGATATTTTGGAAAAAAATGATGGATAAATACGGTTCTTCGAAGGCTTACGAGAAAACTTTGATTCACGATTTTAAAGAGAACAATACTCCGGAAATCATCATCGTGGTCGATAAACTGCTGACTGGTTTTGATGAGCCGAAAAACGTGGTGATGTACTTGGATAGGAAATTGCAAGACCATGCACTTTTGCAAGCGATTGCACGAGTCAACCGTGTCTGTGACGATAAAGATTACGGGTATATAATCGACTATTGCGGCGTTTTGGAATTTTTAGGGAAAGCTCTCGATTTGTATTCTGATTATGACCCTGAAGACCTCGAAGGAACAGTCATCAGCATTGACGAAGAAATTAAGAGGCTTCCGCAGAAACACTCTGAGCTGTGGGCAATATTCAAAGGGGTCGTGAACAAACGTGACCTTGAGGCTTATGCAATGTTGCTTCGTGACAAAAATCTGCGTGACGAATTCTATGAGAAATTGTGCATTTTTGCCCGTTGTCTGAAAATGTGTCTTTCGTCGATTGATTTCCAGAACAATACTCCCGAAAAAGAAATTGTGAGGTATAAGAACGACCTCGCCATGTTTCTTAAACTCAGAAGTGCTGTACAGGAAAGATATTCCGACACAATCGATTATAAACAGTATGAAGGCCAAATTAAAAAGTTGATTGATACGCATATCGAAAGCGGCGATGTGAAAACGATTACAGAATTGGTCAATATTTTTGACAAGGATAAATTCACCCAGGAAGTCGAAAAGGTCGAAGGGAAAGCTGCTAAAGCAGATATGATTGCCAGTCGCACGGCAAAACATGTTTCCGAAAAGATGGATTTAGATCCGGCTTTTTATAAGAAGTTTTCCGCTTTGCTGAAAGAAACAATCACCGCTTATGAACAAGGTAGAATTGATGAAGCTGAATATCTGAAACATGTGACCGAGCACATGAATGCAGTCCTCTCTCATACCGACAGCGACATTCCTGAAGTCTTAACTGAGAATAATGCTGGTCGTGCCTATTTTGGTCTTGTATTGGAAGTGCTTAAATCCATTTTAGGCGACAACTATAAAAATGTGAAATCCTATGCTCTTGAATCGGCACAAGCACTTGATCAGATTGTAAGGAAACATGTTACAGAGAATGGAAAAGCTGTCGTCGATTGGCAATCGAAAGGAAATATTATTGGAGCAATGAAAATTGAAATGGAAGATTTCCTTATCGACAATATTAAGCGTAAATATGATATTCCGCTTTCATTCGATAATATGGATTCTATTATAGATCGATGTGTTGATGTAGCAAAATTGTGGATGAAATAATGGAAACAGGTATTTTGTACGGAATGAATTATTCCTTCGAATATTCGTTTTCGTTTTGTGGCAGGAAGACATTGGGCATCACTGTTCTTCCCGATGGAAAGGTCGAAGTGAGAGCTCCTTATGATGTGAATCGTGAGCAGATTGAGATGAAACTGCGAAAACGCTCAGCCTGGATTTTGAAACAACAGGAATATTTCAGAACGTTCGAGGTTAATATGCCTCCACGCCGATATATCAGCGGGGAATCTCATTATTATCTCGGTCGTCAATATCTTTTGCATGTTTCTGAAGGACATCCAAATTCCGTCAGTTATGAAGGACATTCGTTTAATATTGTTTGTTCTCCAAAATCTAAAGCTGGCGAATTGATGAAAGCATGGTATTTTGAACGTGCAAAGATCAAGTTCATTGAAATCGCGAAGCCAATTATCGAACGTTTCACCTGTTACAATGTCAAGCCTTCAGTAATCCATATTCAGAAAATGGAATTCCGATGGGGAAGTTGTACAACAAAAGGGAAACTCATATTGAATGCAGAACTTATTAAAACAGCTAAACCATGTATCAAATATGTGATTACACATGAATTGTGCCATCTTGTCCATCGTAATCATACCAAAGAATTTTATGAACTTTTGGAAAAGGAGATGCCCGACTGGAAACGCTGGAAAGAAAAATTGGAAAGAATTTCTTATATGATTGAATAAAAGAGCATTCTTTTATTATTTCGAATGATTATTCGTCAAAGCTGCGCCTCGGCATAAAAAATGAATTAACTCATTTTGTTCTGCACTCGGTTTGCGTTATCTTTGTAAACAATAAGGATTTTGAATGATGAATAAAATACTTTACATATTTGCTTTTATATTTGCTTTTTCTGCATTCAACGCTCCTTCTGCCTAGGTGGCCGATTCTTCGTCGCTGATTGCACCGCATCCGAAATATGAAGTTCTGCAAAGCGGATTCGTGTCGTCTCCGCTTGATTCTAAAATACGGGTATTTTGGATATGGAGTAACGCTGGAGCTACAAGAAAATCGATTACACAGGATTTGGAGGCGATGAAAGCCAATGGCATTGGAGGAGTAATAATAGCTGATAATGGCACATAAGATCTATTAAAGATTTATCTGGGACGGTATTATGAGCGATGCGTGGAAGGAACTTTTTGCTTATGCGATTAAGGAATCCGACCTTTTTGGTCCAGTTGTCATTCAATTTTCCACCTGTGTGGATGCTTTGTCTGAAATGGCTTTGCGTAAATAAGTTCGACTGATAGGCGACACAAAAAGGAGATACGAAATTTTGTGTCTCAACGGGGATTTCATATATTTGTAAAATCTTTCAAAATGTCTGGCATGTCTTGTTGACGCTGACGCCTGCTTGAAAGATATAACAATGATAACTAATTTAATATCTGAGAAATGAACAGCTTTGAACGGATGCGGATGGCAATCAATCATAAGGAACCTGACCATGTCCCTTACGACCTCGCAGGAACGACAGTGACAGGAATCTGCAAACAGGCTTTTTTAAATGCTATGAAAGAACGCGGCTTGAGTACGGATTATGACCAGGCATTGTGCGACCCGATTCAGCAGATTGTGACGCCTGCTGAGGAGACGCTGCTCAAGCTGAAGGTCGACACTCGCCGCATCGGCACCCGACGCGTCCTCGATTATGAAAAAATACGCACCGTTGACGCTGACGGTAAAATGAGCCTCGTCGATAACTGGGGCTGCGGCTGGAGCATGTCGACGCATGAGATTTATTATAGCCAGTTCTCGTCGCCTCTGAAGGGTTATGACAGCATCACTGAAGGCCTCGAACATTGGCATGTGCCCGACTGGGGAGAAAAGGAAATTGCCATCATGGAGAAAGACCTTGAGCCGCTGGCTGAACGTCTGGGCGATTTCTGCGGCATCGCCGACCGCAACTGCGCCGGCATTACGGAGATGAGCACGCGCGTCCGCAGTCACGAGCTTTGGTATATGGATACACTGATGGACCCCGACGGCGTGAATGCGCTGGCCGATGAGGTCGCCGAACATAAAATCAAATATTGGACTTCGCTGTTCGACTGGATTAAGAAACGCGGCATCGCCGACAAGATTCTGGTCGCTTCGGAAGCCGACGACCTCGGAACGCAGGTCTCGACACTGATTGACCCTGACCAGCTCCGCGACTTTGTCATCCCGAAGTTCAAACGGATTTTCACGTCCATCAAACAGCAGATGCCGGGAATAAAGGTGTTCATGCACAGCTGCGGCTCGATTCGCCCGATTATTCCCGACCTGATTGAAGCGGGTCTGGATATCCTCAATCCTGTGCAGTTCACAGCCAAAGACATGGAACTGAAAGGACTGAAAAATGATTTCGGCAAAGACCTCGTCTTCTGGGGCGGCGGCGTCGATACTCAATCGACGCTCTGTAAAGGAACGCCGGAGGAAGTGAGCGACCAGGTGAAACGAATACTCGATATCATGGCACCGGGCGGAGGCTTTGTGTTCACGCCGGTGCATAATGTGCAGAACGACGTTCCTGCAGCCAACTTCTGGGCTATGTGGGACACGCTGCAGGAATACGGAAAATATTGACGCGTAATGAGTTTCAACGAGGTTAACGCAAAGATTGGCAATTACCGCTGGGGCATCTGCGCCATTCTGTTCTTCGCCACGACAGTCAATTATATCGACCGCTCGGTAATCAGCATGCTCAAAGACCATCTGTCGGAGATTTTCAACTGGACAGAAGGTGACTACAGCAATCTGGTCATCAGTTTTCAGATTGCATACGCTGTCGGACTGGTCGGAGCGGGAGCTTTGATTGACAAGCTTGGAACCAAAATCGGCTATGCGCTGACTGTCGGCCTGTGGAGCGTGGCGAGCGCCTTGCATGGCTTTGCCACAGGAACGTGGGGCTTTATCGGTGCGCGTGCAATGCTGGGCGTCTGCGAATCGGGCGCATTTCCTTCGTCGAACAAGGCTGTCGCTGAATGGTATCCGCGCAAGGAAAGGGCTTTGGCGACAGGTCTCTATAATTCAGGCTCGAATATCGGAGCGATTGTGGCTCCGCTGCTGATTCCCTGGATGCTTGTCCATTGGGGCTGGCAATATGCTTTTTGGATGACCGGCGCTTTGGGTGCCATCTGGCTTGTGCTTTGGTTTATCTATTATGAGAAGCCGCGCATGTCGAAGCATGTCAAGCCGGCTGAGCTGGCTTATATAGAAAACTCGGGTGACGAACCTGCTGCATCGGAGCAGGAAAAGGAACCTTCGGTGAAATGGGTCAAGCTCTTGGGACGCAAACAGACCTGGGCTTTTGTCACAGGCAAATTCTTTTCGGACCCGATTTGGTGGTTCTTCCTGTTCTGGCTTCCTTCGTTTCTCCATTCCGAATATGGACTGAAGGATATGGATATTTCGCTGCCGCTGATTGTGGTTTATACACTTTCGTCGGCAGGCAGTATACTCGGCGGCTGGTTCCCGAAGCTGATGATTGACCGCGGACGCGACGTGTCGTCGGCACGCAAGCTCTCTATGTTCATCATTGCCCTCGTGCCGCTGCTGGTGCTTTTCACCCAGCGCTTGGGCAGCATGAATATGTGGTTTGCAATCGTCATCATCGGTTTGGCTTGTGCGGCGCATTGTGCCTGGCAAGCCAATCTGTTCGCCACGGTTTCGGATATGTTTCCCAAGAAAGCGATTGCTTCGGTCACGGGCATCGGAAGCATGGCCGGCGCTGTCGGAGGCATTCTGATAGCGAAGATGGCCGGACTTCTGTTCGACCATTTCAAGGCGTTGGGCAATATCGGAACCGGCTATGAAATCATGTTTGTCGTGTGCGCTGTCTCATACATCGTCGCATGGCTGATTATGCATGTTTTGGTTAAACACTATGTTCAAATAAAAGATTTATAAACAAATAATGTCATTTAGATTATGGAAGACATTTTAGAGAAAATCGCTTTGTGCGTTGAAAACGGCAAGATTAATGCCAAGTCGCCTTATCCTCCGACTATGAGAGGGCAAGATGGTGCTGATGAACTTACCGAGCAGGCGCTGGCCCAAGGAATATCTCCAACCGATGTACTGACCAAAGGCTTGATTGTCGGCATGGAGAAAATTGGCGTCCGCTTCCGCGATAACCAGGTTTTCGTGCCGCAGGTGCTGATGAGCGCCAAGGCGATGAGTACGGGAATGGCTCATTTGAACAAATACTTCAATGATGGAAGTGTCCAGCGCAAAGGCAAGTTCATCATCGGAACAGTCGAAGGGGACTTGCACGACATTGGAAAGAATCTTGTGAAAATGATGGTCGAAGGCAATGGCTATGAGATTATCGATTTGGGAGTCGATTCGAATGCCGACAAATTCATCGCTGCCATCGAAGCCAATCCGGGCGCTTGCGTCGGAATGTCGGCTTTGCTTACGACAACAATGGCTAATATGAAGGTGATAAATAAAGCGATTAAGGAGAAACATCCTGAGGTGAAAACCTTCGTCGGCGGCGCTCCTGTCAGCGAAGCCTTTGCCAATGAAATCGGGGCGGATTTCTATACTGACGGTCCGCAGCAATTGGTTGAGAAGTTGGACAGTTTGATTGCATAAAAACTATGGAAAAAATAAATATGCGCACTTGGGTCGAAAAGGTGATTGCCGACAAAAAACGTGTCGCAATGCCTGTCATGACTCATCCGGGAATCGAGCTGATTGGAAAATCGGTGCTTCAGGCTATCACCGACGGTGAAGTCCATCATCAGGCAATCATGGCGCTGAATGAGAAATATCCGTCGGCCGCTTCCACTGTTATCATGGATTTGACGGTCGAAGCAGAAGCTTTCGGCGCAAAGATAATCTTCAACGACGACGAGATTGCGACAGTCAATGGCTCTATGCTGAAGGACGAATTGGACATTGAGACTTTGGAGGTTCCCGATTTGAATGAAGGCCGCGTGCAGGAATATTTGAAAGCCAATCGTCTGACAGCCGAGAAAATCACCGACAAACCGGTTTTTGCCGGCTGCATCGGTCCGTTCTCGCTTGCAGGACGGCTTTATGACATGTCGGAGATGCTGATGCTTCCTTATCTGAATCCTGATGCCGCCATTCAGCTGCTCGACAAATGCACCGAATTCATTTATACCTATTGTCAGGCTTTGAAGGATACTGGCGTCTCAGGTGTGATTATGGCCGAGCCGGCCGCTGGATTGCTCGACGATGACACTTGCCAGGCTTTCTCGTCGGATTTTATCAAGCGCATCGTCAATGCTGTGCAGGACGACTATTTTGCCGTGATTCTGCACGACTGCGGCAACAAAGGCAATTGCACGAAAGCAACTGTCTCAGTCGGCGCGATGGGTTATCATTTCGGGAATGCCATCGACTTGCCAACAGCGGCTAAGGAAGTTCCGGCCGATGCTTTGGTGATGGGCAATCTCGATCCTTCGGGTTTGTTCCGCATGGGCACGCCGGAGACGATGAAGTCTGCAACTTTGACCTTGCTCGACAAGATGAAGGCTTTTCCAAATTTCATTCTTTCGAGCGGCTGCGACACTCCGCCACATTCGCCGTTCGCCAACATCGATGCGTTCTATGAGGCTTTGGACGAATATAATGCAAACTTGTAAATGGTGAGAGAATTGAAATATTCTGACCTGAAGGTTTCTCTTGAGGATTTCGTCGCGGGAGATATCACGCTGGAGCAACTGCTTCCTTTCGAGGATGAGATTAATGAGCTCATTCAGTTGGGGAACAAGATAGTTGCGCCGCGTGCCATCTTCAGGATTATCGACAATCCGGCGATTGCAAAAGATTCCGTCGAATTGAATGGAGTTCGCTTCGAGGTCGGGCCGAGAGTCGCACACCAGCTGAAGAACACCGATTCGATTGCAGTTTTTGTCTGCTCAATCGGCCCTGGAGTCACGGATGCTTATCATGAATTCGCCGGCACAAACGAGCCGCTCAAAGCTTATTATGTCGATATGCTCGGGTCAATTTCGGTCGAAAAGTCAATCGACATCTTTCAAAGCCAACTGGAAGCGGAAATCAAGGCGCAGCGCAAGAATATCACCAATCGCTACAGTCCTGGCTATTGCGGTTGGAATGTATCAGAGCAGAAGAAACTTTTCGGTCTGCTGCCTGAGAATCCCTGCGGAATCCGATTGTCAGATTCTTGTCTGATGATTCCGTCGAAGTCCGTCAGCGGCTTCATAGGAATAGGAGAGAATGTCCATTTCACACAGTATCAATGCCATATATGCGACTTGGAGAAATGTATCTATCGGAAGAAGGTTATTAAGAACTGAGTTTTTCCCTTATCGGAAGATGGGAGCGATAATCATTCTTCGCTCCATCTTGTTGCGGAACGGATTGAATTCATAATCGACTCCGAGACGTGCTCCGACATGTTCGGTCACCCAAATATCAAAAGCTCCGCCGAAGTCGCGCTGAGGAAAGTTAGGATTGCCTAGCAAATTGGGATTGCGGGCTTCACCTTTCTGATAGAGCGAATAATTTCCCCAAGCCCGAACATCGAGCCAATCGGTCACATGATAAGCGGCATTCAGATTGAGTCCTGTTGTCAAAGCCGGACTGAGATTCGTCGGTGTGAAATAGTTGCCGCCATAGATTCCTGCGCCGAAGGAAAACTTTTCGTTGCTCCAAGTCACATTCCCATTCATCATTGTCATTCCGCCAAGCGCGGGCCAAGTCTCTTTCGACCCGGTTGATGAAAGCACAATGTGGTCGGAGAGTCTGATGGCGCGGGTTTCATTGAAGTCGAATGCCGTCGGAGAGACATTTCTCAGCATTGTTGCATTCGGATTGTAATAGGGCGATAAAGCCGACGATTCGCGCATCGGGTCGCGAATGAGTCCGTTCTTCAGTAAATCACTTTCGAAAAGAAGGCTGTTGTGATAGCGCATGTCGGAAATTCTCGACGGCGCGACTTGCTGCAATGACTGCAGCGGATTGGTTTTCTTGTCGTTTGCAAGACTGTTTGGCAAGACAAAGGAATGGTCACCCGACGGAATGAGCATCGGAGTGACTTTTTCCTGTGCTTTTATTAGCGTTGAAAAAGATAGAGAAATGAAAATATAAAATAGGAACTTCTTCATTTCAGAACTCTTCGGTCAATTGTTATCTGCTTCTGCGGCCTTTGTTTCTGTCGCTGTGGCTGCTTCGTCCGCGGTCGCTTTTACCAAAGTTGCTGCGTTCACCTCTGCCACGGTCGCTTTTGCCAAAGTCGCTTTTGCCAAAGTCACCTTTACCAAAGTCGCTGCGACTTCTGTCGCCACGGCTGCGTTCGCCTCTGCCGCGTTCGCTTTTTCCCATGCGTTCGCCACGGTCGCCGCGGTCAATCCATTCGCGGTCCGATGAATGACGGAACGGTTTCCTGTCGCCGTCTCTTCCACCGAAGCTGTCGTGGAAACGACCTTTGCCTCTTGGTCCGGGCTTTCTGTCGAAGCGTCCGAAACGAGGTTTCCCCGATTTGCCGCCCTTTTCAGGTTGAGCCGGTTCGACGATAAGCTTCCGTCCATTGATTTCGAAGCCGTTCATCAGCTCAATGGTTCTCTGCGCGTCTCCTTCTTCAACTTCAAAGAATGAGCAGTTCTCGCGCAGGTCAATCTTTCCAATGTGAACCTTGCCTGGGACGCAGCGGTTGACAAGCTCAATCAGCTGGTTCGGATAAAGATTGTCCATCTTTCCGAAATTCAGGAACAGACGTGAATAGCCGGCTTCGGCAGTATGTGTGCGGCCGCCTTCGTCTCTGCTCTTCCTGTCGCGGGAAGCGTTCTCATCGACTTCTTCAATTTCTTCAGCGTCTTTGTAGTAGTTAATCATGCGATTGAACTCCAGAGAGATGACGCGCTTCATCATGTCTTCCTTTGTCAGCCATTCGAGTTTGCGGATGGCCGTCGGCAGCAGTGTCGCGATTTCAGTCTCGTCAACTTCGACCTTTTCTATCTGGTCGATGAGGTTATAAAGCTGTTTCTCGCAAATGTCATGTCCTGACGGAAGCGATGCTTTCTCGAATTTCTTGCCGAGGACGCGCTCTATCTCGCGCATCTTTCCCTTTTCGCGAAGGTGACAGATGGAGATTGAAATGCCGGTCTTTCCAGCACGGCCTGTTCTGCCGCGGCGGTGAGTATAAAGCTCTGTGTCTTCGGGCAAGCCATAATTGATGACATGAGTCAGATTGTCGACATCAAGTCCGCGTGCTGCAACATCGGTTGCGACAAGGAGCTGCAGATTCTTGATGCGGAACTTCTGCATCACATAGTCGCGCTGCGCCTGGCTCAAATCGCCATGCAGCGAATCGGCATTGTAACCGTCTTGAATGAGTTTGTCGGCAATTTCCTGCGTTTCTTTGCGCGTGCGGCAGAAGATGATGCCATAGATGTTGGGATAATAGTCAGCAATGCGCTTCAGCGCAAGATATCTGTCCTGCGAATGCACCATATAATAGATGTCGCGGATGTTTTTATTTCCTTCGTTCTTGTTGCCTATGACAATCTCTTTCGGATTGTTCATGTACTTCTTTGTCAGGTCTTCGATGGCCTTAGGCATTGTTGCCGAGAAAAGAAGCATGCTGCGTGACGACGGAACCGAAGCTAGGATGTTGTCGAGGTCTTCGGAGAAGTTCATGTCGAGCATTTCGTCGGCTTCGTCGAGAACGACGTTTTTGACAAGGCTCAAATCGACCGTTTTGCGGTTCATCAAATCCTGCAAGCGACCTGGAGTTGCCACAATGACATGCACGCCGCGTTTGAGCGCCTGAATCTGACTTTCGATGCTTGAACCTCCATAGACAGGAAGCACTTTGATGTCGACATATTTCGAGTAATCGTTCAAATCGTCGGTGATTTGCAGGCAAAGCTCTCTTGTTGGGCTAAGTACCAGAGCTTGCGGCTTGACGATTGACGGATCGGTTTTCTGAATGATTGGAACCCCATAAGCTGCTGTTTTTCCCATGCCGGTTTCTGCCAATGCGATAACGTCGTTGGCGCCGCTCAACAAGTATGGAATGACTTCTTCTTGGACGGGCATAGGTTGCTCGAAGCCTAATTCTTGAAAGGCTTTCAATATAGGAGCTGAAACTCCCAGTTCTTCAAATGTTTTCAAATGTTCTTGAATTTAAATATGTAAGTAAATATTATTCTAATAGATTTTCGCGAATACGCTCGCGATCTTTGTGCGAAAGCTTCATGACTTTCTCCAGATATTTGTCGACCGAACCATATTCTTTGGTGATTTTGTCGAACACGATATCGAAGAGTTCGTCGTTTGCGCTCAGTATGATAGTCATGGCTTCTTGCGCATCGTTGTTGAGCCCGATTGCCAGGCTGGCCATGCGGCTCACATCGATGTAATTGTTGGAGTCCATATAATCGGCTCTTATTTTGTCTCTATCGACACCTGCGGCTGACAGCAGCATCGCAGCCAGAAATCCGCTTTTATCTTTTCCGAGAGTGCAGTGGAACAGAATAGGATAGTTTTTCTTGTCAACAAAGACTTGGAGAGCTTGTGCAAAGTAATCGCTGTAATTGTCGATATATTGCAGATAGGTGTCCTGAAGATAAAGCAATCCGTCGCGCATCTTGATTTTACCTTCGCGAAGACGCTCGTCGAGCTGATAAGTGTCGTTGTCGGGAATAGCGATTCTGATAATCTTTGCCTTTGAATATGCATCCGGCGATGCAGTTGATTCGCCTTTAGAACGCAGGTCGATAATAGTCTTGATTTGCAGATTGTCCAGTCGCAAGGAATCGGGATTCGAGAGCTGGCTCAGTTCACCTGACCGGAATACTTTGCCCCATTTTGTCGTGTGCTTTTTGTCGGAGGTGATGTATCCGCCCATGTCGCGCAGATTCTGAATGCTGTCCATCGGGAGGTTTCGCGAGCTGATGATTATCTTGTTCTTTTTGTTGAAAACCAGACAGAAGTACTTTCGGGTTATATTGTCGTTGGTGACATAAGTCGCGATGCCTTCATTGATTGGAGTGACTGAAACTGATGTGGAATTCTTGGAGAAGGAAGGCTCATTGGATACAAACAACTCCATCGTGCCGTCAATTTCCGGTGTTGTCTCCCATTTGATAATGTAGTTGCCGATATCGTCGCGTTGGCAAACCGTATCAATATCTGTCTTCGGCTTGTGAGAGCACGCAACCAGCAGAACAGAACAAATTGACGGAATAACTATATTGACTAACTTCATCCCTTTTTTTGAATTTGGCTGCAAAGGTAGCTATAAATTAAGAGATTATTCGCTGATTAATGATATTTAAGACTGCTCTAAGAAAGCTTTGGCAAAAGCTGGTGAAATATAGTTATCATAATTTTTGCAGACTTCGGAAGCCAAGGCATTGCCTGATGCAATCAGTTTGTCCCAAACCGCTTCGCTGAGCGTCGGCAAATCTTCTCTGTGGACATCATATTTGAGAAGCCCGAAAAGAATGCCGGCATTGAAGTTGTCGCCTGCACCTATTGTGCTGACAGCCTTCGAAGTAGGAGCATCATAATGCTTCGTGAAAGAGTCGGTGAAAAGGTCTATTCCTTTGCTTCCATGAGTCACAAGAAACTGGTGGCAATGGAACTTGATGTGGTCTTCATAGACTTTCTGTGAGTCAGACAGTTTGAAGAGATTGATGAAATCCTCGTCGGAACCTCTGACAATGTCGGCATATTCAAGATTGTCGAGCACTGTCGGTGTGACAAAGATGGCTTCATGAGCATGCGCCTTGCGGAAATTCGGGTCATAGTAGATGATGGCTTTGCGGCTGCGGGCATAATCGAGCATCTCAAGGATTTGCGGGCGGATGTCTTTGTTCAGCGAATAATAGGAACCGAAGATGAAAATGTCGTCTTCATTGATTTTAGGCATCAGAATGTCGAGCCGTTTGGCGGGATAATTCTTGTAGAATGCATATTTGGCATTGTTCTCGTTGTCGAGGAAAGCGAGCGAGACAGGACTCTGTCCGTCGTGCAGGTCATCCAGATAAGCAGCACACAAATGGTTGTCATCCATAAAATTGCGGATAATTTTCCCGACTTCGTCATAACCGACTTCGCTGATGAACTTGATTTCAACTCCAAGTCGTGCAAGTGAAACCAATCCGTTGAATACAGAACCGCCTGGAATAGCTTTCAAAGGCTTATTGTCTTTGAAGATGATGTCTAAAATCGTTTCTCCGACTCCAATAATTTTCCTCATTTTTTTGAATAGTTGTTTTTACATAATTCGCGGCTTTTAGAGCCTAAATATCCGCCATGATGGCGCTTCGCATAGTCGGCATTCGTGAAATTGATTCGTTTCATTGTGCTGACAACCAGAATATCTCCTATTACTGTCATTACTGTTGTGGAAGTTGTCGGCGTCAGTCCGAGCGGACAGACTTCCTTTGGATTACCTGTCGGAATGCAGACATCCGCTTTTGCGGCAAGCGGACTGTCGGGATTGCCCGTGATGACGATAAATTGCATGTTTGGAACAAGACCGCGGGTGAGCGAGACCAGTTCCAGAAGCTCACGCGTTTTCCCGGAATTGGAGATGAGGAGCATCAAATCGTTCTTGCGAATGATGCCAAGGTCCCCGTGCTGTGCTTCACTCGGATGAAGAAAATAGGCCGGCGTACCTGTCGAACAGAAAGTCGTGGCAATATTCATCGCAATCTGTCCTGCTTTTCCCATGCCACTGGTAATCAGGTTCCCTCCGAGTTCGCTGACTTGCTTGACAATCAAATCAACCGCCCGCTCGAAACCGTCGGTGATTGGAATGTTCCGGACAGCTTCAGCTTCCTGATTTAAAATAGATAGGATTTCTTCGTTTGACATAAACGTGTTTTTGTTTTCCATGCAAATGTAGAATAAATACATGAAAATGCATTAACTTTACACCCCAAATTCTAAAAGTAAAATTTAAGCTATGAAGATAGTTGCTGATTATACAATCCCTTTTCTGCATGGAATTGCTGAAGATAAGGCAGACGTGGTTTATGCAGAGGCTGCAAAGTTCACTCCCGAACTGATTCAAGACGCGGATGCGCTTATTGTCCGCAGCATTGACAAATGTACTCCGCAGTTGCTCAAAGGTAGCCGAGTCAAGCTGATTACAACCGCAACAATCGGTTTCGACCATATTGACACGCGCTATTGCGACGAAGCAGGCATTGCTTGGCGCAACGCTCCTGGCTGCAATGCTCCTTCAGTCGGACAATATGTGCTGGCTTCGCTTTCTGCGCTTTCGCTCCGCACCAACGAGCCTCTTGCAGGGAAAACTTTGGGAATTGTCGGCGTCGGACATGTCGGCTCTGTTGTCGAGCGGATTGCAAAAGCCTTGGGAATGAATGTGCTGCTCAATGACCCGCCTCGGGCGGCTGTCGAAGGAACTGCGAACTTCGTCTCTTTGGATGAGATTCTCGCTTCGTCGGATATCATCACTCTTCATGTTCCGCTGACTAAAATCGGAGAATATGCGACTTATCATCTGGCCGACACTGATTTCTTCAGTAAGCTGAAGCATAAGGTTTGGTTCATCAATGCCTGCCGCGGAGCAGTGCACAACACAGAGGCTTTGCTGCAAGCATATCAGTCGGGAAAAGTCGGCGAAATTATCATCGATTGTTGGGAAAACGAGCCTCATATCAGCCTTGAGCTACTGGAGAAGACATCATTCTCATCTCCGCATATCGCAGGTTTTTCGGCCGACGGAAAAGCCAATGGCACTCGCATGTGTCTGGAAGCTATTCAGGAGTTCTTCAATCTGAAGTTTGATAAACTGCCGCAAGTAGTTCCGCCGGCTCCGGCAAATCCGATTATTGATTTGGATGAGTTTGCCGACCATCGTACTGAGCGGGCCATAATGAAGACATATAATCCGATTGCAGTGGATAGTGCGCTGAGACAGACGCCGGAGAAATTCGAATGGTTCCGCAACAATTATGATTATCCGCGTGAGCCGCTTGCATATACAGTTCGTCACGCGACTTCAGGTGAAGCTGAATTCCTGCAGAACTTCGGCTTCAAGATTGACTAATCTTCGGGTAGTTTTGCCAGCACTTCTTCGATAACATGCGGATAGTGGGCATATTCCAGCGCATGGACTTTTGTAGCCAGCTGTTCCGGTGTATCATTGTCTGAAACAATACATTTTGCCTGGAAGATGGTGGAACCGTGGTCGTATTTGTTATCTATATAATGTATTGTAATGCCCGATTCTTTCTCATGTGAAGCGATAACGTCTTCGTGAACATGCATTCCGAACATTCCCTTTCCTCCATGCTTGGGAAGCAAAGCCGGATGAATATTGATGATTCGTCCGGGAAAGGCTTCAAGCAGCCTCTCCGAAATCTTGTTCATGAAGCCTGCCAGTACAATCAAATCGATATTATATTCGTGAAGTTTGTTGATGATAGGTGTCGCTTCTACAAATTCTTCGCGGGTGAAGACAAACGACGGAATTCCGAGCGCATTGACGCGGGCGTGAACTCCGACTTTCCGATTGTTTGACAAAACGACGGCGATGTTGACATTGTCGTTTTTCTCGAAATATCGGATAATGTTTTCTGCATTGGTTCCATTACCCGATGCAAAAATGGCTACATTTTTCATATAATTGCTGTTTTTGTTGCGCACTTAAAAGCTAGTTGTGCATTTTTCTGCATTTTTAGCTAATAAATGATGCGATGTTACGCAAAAAAGTTGTTCCTTTGCACCACAAAAATAAGAAGAAATTTTATTTATTAACTCTAAATTGAAAAGTTATGTCAGACAATGCTGAAAAAGTAAAGGCTATTATTGTGGACAAGTTGAATGTTGAACCTACAGAGGTAACAGAAGAAGCTAGCTTCACAAATGATCTTGGCGCTGATTCTCTTGACACTGTTGAATTGATCATGGAATTTGAGAAGGAATTCGGTATTTCTATTCCTGATGATCAAGCTGAGAAGATTACAACAGTAGGTGACGCTATCAAGTACATCGACGAGAACGCAAAGTAACTAGTCCTATAGTATGGAGTTGAAAAGAGTCGTTGTTACAGGTCTTGGAGCCATTTCTCCGTTAGGACTTACTCTTGCTGAAACCTGGGAAAATCTTCTGGCAGGTAAAAGTGGAGCTGGCCCTATAACGCAGTTTGATGCATCTAAATTCAAGACACAGTTCGCATGCGAAATCAAGAACTATGATTCGGTTGCTTATTTCGACCGGAAGGAAGTTCGTAAGCTTGACCGTTATTCACAGTTTGCTTTGATTGCCGCACATGCTGCTGTAGCTGATGCAGGTTTTGACCTTGAAAAAGAAGACCACGATCGTATCGGTGTGATTTTCTCAGCCGGAATCGGAGGCATCAAAACCTTCGAAGAAGAAGTTGGAGATTATGACCCTGAGCGTGGTCCAATGTTCAATCCGTTCTTTATTCCTAAGATGATAGCAGATATGGCTGCAGGCCAGATTTCTATTCATTATGGATTTCGCGGACCGAACTTTGCTACTGTTTCTGCCTGTGCATCTTCAACAAATGCGCTTGCCGACGCTTTCAATTACATCCGTTTAGGAAAAGCAAATGCAATTGTTACTGGCGGCGCAGAAGCTGCTATCACTTTTGCCGGAGTTGGCGGATTTAATGCTATGAAAGCTTTGTCAACGCGCAACGATTCTCCGGAAACAGCTTCCCGTCCTTTCAGTGCAAGTCGCGATGGATTTGTAATCGGTGAAGGTTCGGCCTGCTTGATTCTTGAAGAACTGGAACATGCTCGTGCTCGTGGAGCGAAGATTTATGCTGAAATCGCAGGCGCCGGACTTTCTGCTGACGCATATCATCTTACTGCATCACATCCTGAAGGATTAGGTGCAAAGCTCGTTATGCGCAACGCTTTGGAAGACGCTGAAATGCAGCCTTCAGATATTGATTATATCAATGTTCACGGAACTTCAACGCCGGTCGGTGATGTTTCGGAAGCAAAAGCTATCGCTGAAGTTTTCGGAGATCAGGCATTCAAATTAAACATTAGTTCAACCAAGTCCATGACAGGTCACCTGCTTGGTGCTGCCGGTGCGATTGAGGCTGCTTTTTGTGTTCTTTCTGTTGTTAACGATATCGTTCCGCCAACTATTAATCATGCTGACGATGACAAGGACGAGGAAATTGATTACAGTTTGAATTTCACATTTAATAAAGCTCAAAAGAGAACAGTCAATGCAGCCTTGTCCAACACGTTTGGATTCGGCGGACATAATGCATGTGTTATAGTCAAAAAATATCTCGAATAAAGTGTTCGAAACTATAATTAATGGAATAAGGCGTTTCAAACATCGTTTTGAAAAGCCTTATTTTTCTTTATACAAAATGCTCCATTTTCCTCCTGGTGATGTACATTTATATGATCAGGCGTTTCTTCATCGCTCTTCGTCCGTTTCAGATGGAGAAGGAAGGAGAATCAATAACGAGCGTATGGAATATCTTGGAGATGCTCTTTTCAGTGCCATCGTTTCAGATATTCTCTACAAACATTTTCCGAAAGTTGACGAAGGATACTTAACCAGCACGCGCTCCAAAATTGTTCAACGCGAGACTCTTAATCATTTGGCACTGCAAATCGGCCTTGACCATTTCATCGTTTCCTCCACAAAAAACATCACGCACAACAGCAATGTGCTGGGAAATGCATTGGAAGCTCTGGTCGCTGCTATATATCTTGACCAAGGTTTTAAGAGATGCTATTCATTTGTCAGGGATGTCTTGATAGCTCAGTATTTTTCTTTGGATGAAATCGCTGAGGAAGATATGAACTTCAAGTCCCTTCTTATCGAATGGTGCCAAAAGTACAAACTAGAGATTTCGTTCGAACTTATCGAATCAACTCGGGATCTTTTGGGGAATCCGTTTTTCAAGACTCAGGTTCGCATCGGGAACATCGCCATCGGTGAAGGTTCTGGATACACGAAAAAAGAGGCACAGCAGAATGTTGCAAAATATGTTCTCGACTGTCTGCACAAAGACAAAGACTTCCGTGCCTCAGTTCTTGACCAGAAAAACAACTCTCAGGACACAGAAGAGGAAGTCGCTGTTGAAGAATCAGAAGATGTTATTGACCAAACGAAATTCCCATCCGAAGGCCTTGAGTAATCAGGTCGTTGTCAGGTGTTACAAGTTTGAGTTTTCCTTCCACTTCCGACAATGGAATTGAACCGATTCTATTGCCATTGATGCAAACCATCTTTCCGAACTCATGATTGGCAATTAGCTCAGTTGCATGACCGCCAAGCCTCGTCGCCAAGTTCCTGTCGAAAGGCGAAGGATTGCCGCCGCGCTGAATATAGCCTAAAATAGTGTCGCGCGACTCGATGCCGGTTACTGATTCTATGGTTCGTGTGATATAATCCGAAGGTCTTTTTTTGTCCGGAGTTTTTATTCCTTCTGCAACCACTATGATGGAATAGGGTTTGCCGCGATGTTCGCGTTCCAGTATTTTTTCTGTCACTTTATCGATGCTGTAGTCGAGCTCGGGAAGCAGAATGACGTCTGCTCCGCCAGCCATTCCTGCATAAAGCGCAATCCAACCGCAATGATGTCCCATCACTTCCACAACCATCACGCGTTTGTGTGAACTTGCCGTGGAATGCAGACGGTCGATGGCTTCGGTGGCGATGTTGACAGCTGTGTCGAAGCCGAAAGTGAAATCGGTTCCCCAAACATCGTTGTCGATGGTTTTCGGAACGCCAATCACATTCATTCCCATGGAAGAAAGAATTGAAGCTGTGCGCTGAGTACCGTTTCCTCCGATGCAAACCAGACAATCGAGGCCGAGTTCCTTATAATTGTTGAAAATGATTTCCGGCTTCTCATTTTCTCCGGAAACAAGCATTTTTCGGAAAGGTTTTTCACGTGATGTGCCTAAGATTGTACCGCCGAGATTCAGAATTCCTGACAGTCCCCGCTCGTCGAAAGTCTGTACATCTTTGTTTAGCAGACCGATAAATCCGCTGTGTATTCCCAATACTTCCATGCCATAATGCATGATTGCTGTTTTTCCAACGCCGCGAATTGTCGCATTAATGCCGGGACAATCGCCTCCCGAAGAAAGAATTCCGATTCTCATAAAAGTATCTTTATTAATGTATCTGCAAACTTACAAAGACTTTTTTTCCTATATTCTTTTTCTTTGATTAATTTTGCGCCGAGATGGATATACTGACAAATTTTATATCATTAATCTTTCGTTCGCATTTGCAGAAGATTGAGCGCTATGCTGACAGTTGTGATGTCATCCAGCGCAATCAATTGAATCGACTGATCAGCGAAGCCCAGCAGACTGAATGGGGAAAGAAGCATGATTTCAAGAATATCAAGACATATAAGGATTTTGCAGAAAAAGTTCCGCTTCAGACTTATGATAGCTTGAAAATGTTCATTCAGCGAATGGTCAACGGCGAAAAAGACGTCCTTTGGCCTGGTGAAGTGCGCTGGTTTGCCAAAAGCAGCGGCACAACGAACGACAAGAGCAAATTCATTCCTGTCACTGAAGATATTCTCAATGGTTGTCATTATCGCGGAGGAAGCGACGTCGCCGCTTTATATTTGAGAAACAATCCGTCGAGCCGACTCTTTTCTCATCAAGGATTGATTCTGGGTGGAAGTCATTCACCGTCACCCTTGAACCGTCATGCTCACTGCGGCGATTTGTCGGCTGTTCTTCTTCAGAACCTCAATCCTTTGGTAAGCGTGATTCGCACGCCGCGGAAGAAAATCGTCCTGATGGACGAATGGGAAAGTAAAATGAAGGCCATCGTTGAAAACACTTGGAAAAAAGATGTCAGCAGTCTTTCAGGTGTTCCTTCGTGGATGCTTGTCTTGATTAAAGCTGTAATCAAGCGTGCAGGCTGTTCTTATCTGACTGAAGTCTGGCCGAATATGGAAGTCTTTTTCCATGGTGGAATAAATTTCGGACCTTATCGCGGAGAATATAAAACGCTGATTCCTTCATCCAACATGCATTATATGGAAACTTATAATGCTTCTGAAGGATTCTTCGGCATCCAAGATGACCCGTCGGACAGCAGTATGTTGCTGATGCTCGATTATGGTGTCTTTTATGAATTCATTCCTTTTGCCGAAGTCGGGACAGCGAATCCGACAATTTTACCGATAGAAGAAGTATCGACCGGCGTCGATTATGCGATGGTCATTTCAACCAGCGGCGGTTTGTGGCGCTATCAGATTGGCGACACGATTCGGTTCACCTCTCTTTCGCCTCACAAATTTGTTATCACCGGTCGCACGCGGCATTTTATCAATGCTTTCGGCGAGGAACTGATGGTTTCGGATGCTGAGAAAGCGATTTGCGATGTCTGTCAGGAAACTGGTGCTCGCGTGAAGGAATACACTGCTGCTCCGCTTTTTCTGCTTGGCGATGCGAAGGGCCGCCATCAATGGTTAATCGAGTTCGAAATCATGCCGCCGTCTTTGGAAGATTTTACCGAGAAGCTCGACCGGGCGCTGAAGAGTATAAATTCCGATTATGAGGCTAAAAGATATAAGGGAATTTCGCTGCTTCCTCCTGAGGTGATTGTCGCTCACGAAGGAGCCTTCTATCAGTGGCTGAAAAAGAACGACAAATTAGGCGGACAACATAAAGTTCCGCGCATGAGCAACGACCGCAAGATGCTCGATGAACTGCTCGAAATCAATCGCTCGATGGAACAATGATGTTCCTATATGTCCGGGTTGGTTTTTATCAGTAACCGTTTCCAGATACAACGCGGAATCAATTTCCAGAAGAATACAAGAATGCTGTATCGCCAGTCGATGACGACGACTCTCCGATGTTTGTCTATCGCATTGTAAATGTGCTTTGCAACATATTCGGGACTCATCTGAAGCGGATATTTCTGCCCGTCAGAAAGCAAGGCTGTGTGGACAAATCCCGGACGAATATCTGTAAAGTGTATCTTCAGACTCTTTAGATTTGCAAGTTGCTCGAGCGCATCGAGATAAATCGAATCGAATCGTTTCGTCGCCGAATAAGCGGGAGCGACACCAAGCCCTTTTGTCCCTGCGATTGAAGTAATAACTGCGATGTGTCCCTGCTTCTGCTTGCTGAAATATCTGAAGGCGGCGGTAGTGATGCGGACAAAACCTTCCGAGTTGGTTCGAATAGTGTCGATTTCAGGTTTTTCTTCAAGGTCGATGTTCTGATATCCGATGCCTGAACAAAGCAGCAAAACATCCAGTCCGCCAAGGTCAGTGATGAGTGAGAACAGATTCTCGGCAGCATCGTCGGCTGTGATGTCGATTTGTTTGATGCGGAAGTTGCCGGGCGAAAGTGCAGCCAGTTCTTCCAAAGCTTCGATTCGTCTTCCTGCGATGCCGATTTGCCAGCCTTTGGCAAGGAATACTTTCGCGGTTTCGCGACCGATGCCGGATGTCGCTCCAATAATAATAACTCTGCTCATAGGTCTTACTTTTGATTCTTTGTATCAAAGGTAGTGCAAAATGAGGTTTAAAACAAATTGTTTGTCAAATACTGATTTTGGATGAAGGCGAAATCTCCGGAAAAGCTTTCGAGTGAATCCGACAGGAGCTTCTATCTGCTTTTCTTTTTTTGGCATGCGAATCCGATAGGTTTGGAGAGAATTCTGTGAAGAGATAATTGTTGCCGACACATTTTGGAGTCCGAAAGTCTCGAAATAATTTGTGCCGGCATTTCCGGAACTCCGGAAGTCTCAGAATAATTTGTGCCAGCATTTTTGGAACTCCGAAAGTCTTGGAATAATTTGTGCTGACATTTCCGGAACTCCGGAAGCCTGGGAATATTTTGTGCTGACATTTCCGGAACTCCAGAAGTCTCGGAATAATTTGTGCCGACATTTCCGGAACTCCGGAAGTCTCAGAATAATTTGTGCTGACATTTCCGGAACAAATGACCTTGCGTTAACAACAAAGGATTGCTTGCTGATTCTTAAACGTTTGTTTCCGCACGGTGTTTATGTAGAATTCATTAACTTTGCCCTATAAATTATATGTATCATGAAAAAGTTAAAACTGAGAACTCTTTGTCTGTTGTTGATGTCATTCGTTTTGTCAGTCGGAGTTTATGCTCAGAAGCAACATGTTGCAGGAACAACGAAAGCACCCTATCCTGTAAGTATATTCTCAGGCAATTGGAAATTCGGACATGTCCAGGGAATTGCCGTCGACAAGAAGCACGGTTATGTCTATTATTCGTTTACGACTGTTTTGGTGAAGACCGACATGAAAGGAAAACTGATTGGGACAGTCACAGGTCTGCTCGGCCATTTGGGCTGTCTGACATTCAATGAAGCTGACGGTCGCGTTTATGGTTCAATCGAGTACAAGAGCGATGAAATCGGGCGGGGAGTTCTTTCCATGATGCATTCCGAGAAGCATTTTCCCGATGCCTGGTATATAGCCATTTTTGATGGTTCGAAAATCAGTCGCGAGAACATGGACGGCTATAAGGACGGCGTTATGACAGCTGTCTATCTGCCGACAGTTGTTGCCGATTACGAAGCTAAAGTCGATACATTTCCTCATCGTTACGGATGCGGCGGAATCGACGGCGTGACTTTCGGACCGGCTTTCGGCCGGCATGACGGTAAAATGTATCTGACAGCGGCATACGGCATTTACAGCGACCGCAGGCGGAATGACAACGATTATAATATCCTCATTCAGTACGATACGAAAGATTGGGCGAAATATGAGCGTCCGCTTGACCAGGACAATCTGCACAAATCCGGTCCTGCAGAACCGATTGGAAAATATTTTGTTTATACAGGAAATACAACCTATGGTGTGCAGAATCTCGCATACGATTCCTTCACAGGCAATTGGTTTATGTTTGTCTATCGCGGCAGCAAACCAGAATTTCTCAACAATTCGTTGTACATTGTCGATGGTTCGGTTGCGCCTAAAGTCCAGACATTGAAAGGTTCTCCGACGAATGAAAAAGCGCAGGTCCTGACGCTTGTAAAAGACGGACTCTATGATGAGATTAATGGCATTTACGGTTGGGAATTCCTGTTCGGTTCGACAGGCTTCTGTCCGCTGGGGAAAGGTTATTATTACATTTCGCACAATCGGAGCACTCCCGACGGTCAGAATACGACCTTGCATCTTTACCATTGGACAGGCTACACGCCTTCGCCATTCGTAATGGTAAAGTGACGGCATAAAAAACTCCGAAGTTTCCTCCGGAGTTTTTTAGTCCAAAATGTATGTATGAATTTTATCTCCAATCTCGGTCGTTTCTTTGACGGTAGCCACTTCCGCCGCCTTGTCCACTTCTATTTGATGATTGAGATTGAACGTTGCCTTGTCCTTGTCTGTTGTTGCCGCTGTTTCCTCTGTTGTCAGAGTTTCTCTGGTTGTTCATCTGCTGATTGTTGTTTCTCTGATTGTTATTGTTGTTCTGATATCCTTGTCCGGGTTGGTTCTCGTGATTAACCCACGGTTGAACGTTTCGTCTGCTCTGCTGATATCGGCTGTCTTCGTCGAACCGAATAGGCAGTTGCGTACGGTCGTTCCGATATTCTCTGAAATCTCTGCGGTGCATTCGGTTGCTCATCCAAGGTTGGTCTACATCGTTGATAACGATTTTGTAGAGTGAGTACAAATCATATCTGCGATAGCGGTCCGGCAGATATCTGTTCGGAACCCATTCTCCGCCTTGGAGATAGTAGAAAAGCGCATTCATTACATCGTAATAGATGTTCAGGTCCGGAATATAGTAATATTGTGCATAATCGTAACCCGACGGACCCCAGGCTGGTTGTCTGTCCAGATTGATGTTTATCTGGATATTCTGTGCATTTAGCTGCGATGCTCCTATCATTGCTAGGAAAATCATCATTAATAATGTCTTTTTCATATCCTTTCGTTTTTAAGTTTGCGATTCAAATATATATCGCCAACAGGGCGAATGCAACTTAAATCGACCGGGAGACTTTATTTATCTACCAATTGTTCAAAAACGAGATTTTATTGAGTGAAATCATTAGGATTTGAGGATTATTTTTTATATTTGCCAATTCTTATAACGGTAATAAAACAAAAAATATAATGAGTTTCAGCGAACAGTGTTTTCGAATTTTCGAGCAGGCGACAAAGAACTATCATGTTACCGATAACATTAATGCGACCGTTCACAATCCATACGAGGTGAAAAGCATAGAGTTTTATCTTTATCTCAAAAACTGGATTGATAATGTTCAATGGCATTTGGAAGATATCATTCGCAAGCCTGACATCGACCCGGTTGAGGCGTTGTCTTTGAAAAGACGCATCGACAAACTGAATCAAGACCGGACTGATCTTGTGGAGTTGATTGACAGTTTTTTCTTGGACCAATATAAGAATGTGCATGTTTCGCCTGAAGCTACGATTAACACGGAGAGTCCGGCATGGGCTGTTGACCGTTTGTCGATTCTCACACTGAAGATATATCATACTATCCAGGAAGTGAACCGCAAAGATGCTGATGCAGCACATAAGCAACGCTGCGAACAACGTCTGGAAGTGCTGTTGGAACAGAAGAAAGACCTTTCGTCCGCTCTCGACCAACTGATGGCTGACATCAAAGCCGGAAGAAAGTATATGAAGGTTTACAAGCAGATGAAAATGTACAATGACCCGACACTTAATCCTGAGTTGTACAATAAAAAATAAGATATGGCAAAGATACTGGTTATAAGACTTTCGGCAATCGGCGATGTGGCCATGACTGTCCCAGTCATATATTCAGCGGCACGTTCAAATCCTGAGGACTCATTCACGGTTTTAACGCAAGCTTTTCTCATTCCTATCTTTATTAATCGCCCGGACAATGTCGATGTCATCGGCATCAATACCAAAGCAGATGAAAAGAACCTGATTGGCTTGTTGAAGTTTGTTTCGGTGTTGTTGAAGAATCATTATGATTTGGTTCTTGATTTGCATGATATAATCCGAACGCGAATTATTCGTGTTTTTTTTACGCTTAAACATCAGAAAGTTTATGTTCTGAATAAGGCACATGAAGAACGTCGAGCATTGACTGCTCAGACAAAGAAAGTGTTTAAGCCTCTTCGTCCGGTCATCGATCGATATTCGGATGTCTTCAAGGCAGCCGGGCTTCAATATAACGATTCGTTTGTTTCTTTGTTCAGCGAAAAGCCTGCTGATTTTTCGTCTTTGGATAAAGCATTCGGAGAAAAAAAAGCACATTGGATAGGAATCGCACCTTTTGCTAAACATCGCGGTAAAATATATTCTGTCGATGATATGGAACAGGTTGTCGAACAGCTTTCAAAACGTGCCAACGATACAATATTCCTCTTTGGAGGGCGCGGATATGAAGAAGCTATCATGGAACAATGGGCTTTTCAGTTTCCGAATGTGAAAAATGTCATCGGTCGTTTTTCGCTCAGCGACGAATTGGCCTTGATTAGCAAGCTCGACGTTTTCCTTTGCATGGATTCGGCCAACATGCATTTTGCTTCTCTTGTCGGAACTCGTGTCGTTTCAGTTTGGGGAGCAACGCATCCATACGCTGGTTTTTACGGTTATCATCAGAACCTTGATGATGCAATTCAGGAAACTCTGCCTTGCCGTCCTTGCTCGGTTTATGGACAGAAAGCTTGCTGTCGGGACGATTACGCGTGTATGTCCAGAATTACTCCTGAACGGATTGTAGCAAAGATTAATGATATTCTGCAATGAGTAAGATTTGGATTAATTCTGAATATCGGGATTCCTCTAATTATATACAAAGTATTCCTGAAATCTTTGATAAAGAAGGGACAACCATCTATAAGTCGCGGAACGAAATCAAAGTGTTTGATGTGAACGGAGAGATGTTGAATGTAAAGAGTTTCAAGATTCCCATTCTCATCAATCGAATCATCTACACCTTTATCCGTCCCTCAAAAGCAGAGCGTTCCTATCTGTATGCCAACGAGTTGCTGAAGCGTGGTTTCTCCACTCCCAAGCCCGTTGCCTGTATGCTTTTTTATCATCATGGATTGCTGCAGAAAAGTTATTACATCAGTCAGCAACTTTCAGAGGAGTTCCAGACTTTATATGACGTTGAGGTCAAATCGATTGAAGAGAACAAGGAACTGATTGTTGCACTTGTCGATTTTATGTTGAAACTGCATGCGGCAGGTATTTATCATAAAGACTTTTCACCTGGCAACATCTTGTATCGCCGTGTTGGAGATCAGGTTCAATTCTGCCTCGTTGATTTGAACCGCATGCATTTCGGTCCGGTTTCTGTTGAGAAAGGCTGTTCGAATTTCTCGCGTCTTTGGGGCAAAGAAGATAAAATCCGTTTTATGGTGACTTTGTATGCAAAAGCAAGAAATGCCGACCCGGAAAAGTGCATTGAACATGCACTGCTTAAACGACGGAAGTATTGGGAGAGATATAAGAGGAAACGCACTATTCCTTTTGAAATATAAGATTTGAAGTATTATTCTAAATCGCAGAGATATGAATATAGGATATGATGCAAAGCGAGTGACTCATAATGCTACTGGTTTAGGAAATTACAGCCGTTTTTTGGTCCGTGTCCTTGCCGATGTCTATCCTGAAAATTCTTATCATCTTTATTCTCCTTCTCTTGGAAAAGAGCTGCTGTATAATGACATAAAGGGGCTTCCCAATGTGAGGTTCCATTATCCGCAGAATGCTTTTTATCGGAAATTCAGCTCACTGTGGCGTTCCGGTGGATTGACCAAAGAACTTGTTAACGAGAAAATCCAACTTTATCACGGTTTAAGTAATGAGATTCCTTCGGGATTAAATAAGAACAATATCCGAAGTGTCGTCACGATTCATGATTTGATATTTCTCCGTTATCCACAGTTTTACAATAGAATCGACCGGAAAATCTATGCGTCAAAATATAAAAGAGCATGCATGGAAGCCGATTCCATTATTGCAATCAGTGAAACTACCAAGCGCGATATTGTCTCTTTTTATGGTATTGATGAGAAGAAGATTTCCGTGGTTTATCAAGGCTGCAGTGATTCATTCTGCTGTCCGATAACTGATGAGAAACTAGAAGAAGTAAAGACCAAATATCACTTGCCAGAACGCTTCCTGTTAAGTATAGGAAGTATCGAAAGACGCAAAAACCTGATAGAGATTGTCAAAGCTCTGCCTTTGCTGAAGGACCGTAACATTTCTTTGGTCGCGATTGGCAAGCGGACTTCTTATGCCGATGAGGTTGAGAAATATGTGATTGAGCATAATCTTTCGGACAGAGTTCAGATTCTTAATAATGTATTGTCAGCGGATTTGCCTGCTATTTATAGGTTGTCTTCTCTTTTTGTTTATCCATCATTGTTTGAAGGATTCGGGATTCCAATTATTGAAGCCATTCATTGTAATGTGCCGGTAATCGCAGCTTCGGGCTCTTGTCTTGAGGAAGCAGGCGGAAAAGGTTCCATTTACGTCGATCCGAATAATGAAGCAGAATTGGCGGAACAGATTGACAACGTCTTGTCTTCTCCGGCTTTAGCCGATAGAATGAGGAGAGAAGGTCTTGAATTTGTGGCACGATTTGACAATCGTTCGATTGCCGGGCAGATAATGGAAATCTATCAGAGGATTCTCGGTTAATCTCAATTTATTTTCTTCCGAAATCCGCTGGGATTTCGCCCCATTCTTCGGTATTCCATTTAATTACGGTTGCTGTAGGAACATTGTTCTTCAGCCATTTTTCAGCTCTTTCGATGAGGTCAAAGATCGGTTCGTTTTCCGGTATTCGCTGCAACATCGTCTTGCATTTCTTATCTTTCACCCATTTGATGCCATTTCGGCTGTCGGAATAGATGGGCATTGAAATGTCGCGTTGTTTGAGAAGTGCCAATCCGTGAACAATTGCAAGAAATTCGCCGATGTTGTTGGTCCCTTTTTTCATCGGTCCGACGTGGAAGATTTCCCGACCGTCGGCGACACTGACGCCCCGATATTCCATATCGCCAGGATTTCCGCTACAAGCAGCGTCGACAGCCAAACTGTTGGCAATAGGTTGCTGAATCAGTTCTTTTGAGGTCAACATTTTGGCAGTTTTGTTAGAAGATGCAGTTTTCAGATAAGCTTTGTAGCCTTTCTGCAATGCTTCTTCGGCGCTCTCCTGTGTGTCGAAGGCTTTGTATTTTGCCCCTTTTACACTGTGAATCTGCGCCAGACATTCGTTCCAGTCGGTATAAACACCGGGAACAGTTCCAACCCAAACCACATAATATTTCTTTGTCGGCATCTTATCTTATATTCAAGTGTGCAAATCTACTCAAATGTTTTCTTTTTGCTTCATTTTATAAGGTGTTTTCTTCGTCATGCTGAGTGATACTGCTCTATTTTTACTGTTTTGGGTAGGTTTGATAGTGCATTATGATAGTTTTTAGGGGTAAAAACAGGGAAATTTCATGAAATTAATATCTTTTTGTCAAGAATAATGGTAAATGAAGAAAAAATCACCTACTTTTGTGGCGTAAATCAACTGAAAAATGCAGCGAATATTCCTTATAGGTTATATGGGAGCCGGAAAAACGACTGTGGGAAGAGACTTGTCGAAGATTCTCAACCTTTCCTTCATAGACCTCGATCATTATATCGAAGGCCGTTATATGAAGACTGTTGACCAATTCTTCAAGGAATTCGGTGAGGAAAAATTCCGTAATACAGAACGTCGGATGCTTGAGGAGATTTCCTCATTCGAAGATGTAATCATATCGACCGGCGGAGGATCACCTTGTTTCTTCGACAACATGCAGTTGATGAAAGAGGCTGGAACGACGGTCTATTTGAAAGTCTCAGCTGATGAGTTGGCCAAACGCCTTGAAATTGCCCGAACGGTAAGACCTGTTTTGGCAGGGCGGAAAGGCGATGCTTTGAAAGCTTTCATCAAAGAGAGCCTGGAAAAACGTGAACCTTATTATAGTCAGGCCAACATAGTCTTCGATGCCGAAAATATGCTTACCGAACAGGATGCACATGAGATTTCGGAACAGTTGGCCCAACTACTGAAAAACTGAAGAAGATGGAAGAACGGAATCTGAATGGAAATAACAGACGGACCAGCTGCTCGGCCATTCCACAGGAATTGCTTAGCGAAATAGGTCAGACAGGAGCACATCTTGTCTTCGGTGTTCCGTGTGAGCGCAGCGAAGGCGAGCGCAGACTGGTTCTGACACCTGAAGCAGTCGATATGCTCACAGACCGCGGCCATCGCGTGATAGTCGAATCTGGTGCCGGTTTAGGCATTTCCTATTCCGACAATCATTATTCAGAAGCGGGAGCTGAGATAGTTGATACGCCGAATGAGGTTTATCAAGCTGACATTATCTTGAAGGTTTTGCCTCCTTTGCTTCCGGAAATCGAAATGATGAAACCACGAGCAACGCTGCTTTCATCTGTGCAGTTCAATATATTCGCTCAAGAATCGTTCGAGATGATGATGACTAAGCGCATCACCGGAATCGCTTTTGAGATGCTTGCCGACGAGCAGAAACATTGCCCGGTGCTCAATCTGATTTCAGAGATTGAAGGCGCTACCGCTATTTCCGTTGCTTCGGAGCTGTTGAGCAATTCTCAAGGCGGAAAAGGAGTGCTGCTGGGCGGTGTCCCTGGCGTGTCGCCTACTGAAGTAGTAATTATCGGTGCCGGAAATGCAGGAACTGTCGCAGCGCGTGCCGCTATGTCGCTCGGAGCTTTGGTCAAGGTTTTCGATGATGACATAAATAAGCTTCGTGCTATTCAGCAAACGCTCGGTCAAGGTCTGTTTACATCGACATTTCATCCCAATGTTTTGCAGAATGCATTCAAAAGTGCGGATGTTGTAATCGGGGCAATGCGTTATATCAATGCTCCACATCGATATGTGATAGCTGAAGACATGATAAGAATCATGAAGAAAGGAGCAGTTGTCATTGATTTGAGAGTCAATCAAGGCGGCTGTTTCGAGACTACATGCGGTCTGTCTTCTGCTGATCCTAAGATTTTCGAACAATATGGAGTGCTGCATTATTGCCGTCAGAACGTCAGTAATTATGTGGCCCGCACGACATCGATGGCTTTGAGCAATGTCTTTGTCCCAATGCTCTTCTCAATGGGAGACTTTGGAGGAGTAATCAATAAGATTAAATGTGATGCAGGTTTTCGCAGCGGCGTTTATATGCTGCATGGAAAACCGGTCAATGGATATGTGGCTTCCCATTTCAATGTTCCATATAATAATATAGACATCTATTTGGCAGCCTTTTAACACGCAATAAATTAAGCTAATTAAAATATATCATGGCAGAACAAACAAAAGTTACAACTCTGGAAAAAGTTGTGGTGCGTTTCTCAGGCGATTCTGGAGACGGCATGCAGCTGACTGGAACGATTTTTTCAAATTTGTCAGCCGTTTTCGGAAATGAGATTTCTACATTTCCCGATTATCCGGCAGAAGTACGTGCCCCTCAGGGAACGCTAAGCGGTGTTTCCGGTTTTCAAGTTCATTTGGGCTCACGTAAAATCTTTACACCAGGTGATAAAGCGGACGTGCTGGTAGCAATGAATCCGGCCGCGCTTAAAGTTAACGTCAAGAACATCAAATCTAATGCGATTGTCATTATTGACACTGATTCATTCCAGAAGAGTGATTTGACAAAAGCACTTTACACAACCGACAATCCTTTTAAAGAATTGGGTTTGACAGGTGTTCAGGTTGTCGCAGCAAATATCTCGACAATGGTAAAAGACGGCTTGGCTGAGTTCGGTTTGGACAATAAATCTGCACTTCGCTGCAAGAACATGTTCGCATTAGGGCTTGTCTGCTGGCTTTTCGAACGCCCGCTCGAAGAGGCGATGCATTTGCTCCAGAACAAGTTCGCTAAAAAACCGGCCATTGCTCAAGCTAACATCAAAGCATTGACCGACGGTTACAATTACGGTCACAATATTCATGCATCTGTGTCTACTTACCGTATCGAAAGCAAGAAAGCCGCTCCGGGTTATTATACCGACGTGAATGGAAACACGGCTACTTCTTACGGTCTGATTGCAGCAGCTGAAAAATCTGGACTCCGTCTGTTCTTAGGCAGTTATCCTATTACTCCAGCAACAGATATTCTGCACGAATTGTCGAAACACAAAGAACTTGGCGTCATAACTATTCAGGCTGAAGATGAAATTGCAGGCGTAAGCATGGCTATCGGCGCCAGCTTTGCAGGTGATCTTGGAGTTACATCCACTTCCGGCCCTGGCTTGGCGCTGAAGAGCGAAGCTATCGGTTTGGCAGTGATTGCGGAGATTCCGCTTGTCGTTATCGATGTACAGCGCGGCGGACCTTCAACCGGAATGCCGACAAAGAGTGAACAGACTGACTTACTTCAAGCTTTGTATGGCCGAAACGGCGAATCTCCAGTTGTCGTTGTCGCAGCTTCGACTCCGACGGACTGCTTCGATATGGCTTTTTGGGCTGGTAAATTGGCTGTTGAGCACATGACTCCGGTCATTATGCTGAGCGATGCATTCATCGCCAACGGTTCGTCGGCTTGGAGACTCCCTGATTTGAATAAATATCCGGAAATCAAGCCGAACTATATCGAAAATTATAAGGAAGATAAACCTTGGAAACCTTATCGCAGAGATAAAGATACTTTTGTCCGCTATTGGGCAATACCTGGAACACCAGGTTACGAGCATCGTCTTGGCGGATTGGAAAAGGATTATGATACAAGTGCTATTTCAACTGATCCTGTCAACCACCAGAAAATGGTCAAGACTCGTCAAGCAAAGATTGACAAGATTGCAGATTTCATCCCTGAACAGGAAGTTATCGGCGATCCTGATGCAGACTTGTTGATTGTTGGTTGGGGTGGAACTTACGGACATCTCTACGAAGCAATGGAAGACATGCAGGCAAAAGGTAAGAAAGTCGCTTTCGCTCACTTCAAGTTTATCAGTCCGCTGCCTAAGAATACGGCCGATATCCTGCTGCGTTACAAGAAAGTTGTCGTTGCAGAACAAAACAACGGACAGTTCGCACATTATCTGGAAGGACAAATCTTGAATTTCATTCCTTACAAGTTAGTCAATCGTATCAAAGGACAACCGTTCGTTGTGAGCGACTTAGTAGAAGAATTCACCAAAATTTTGGAGGCATAACAATGGAAACAGAAAACAAAACATATACAGCTAATGATTTTAAGAGCGATCAATATGTTCGCTGGTGTCCGGGTTGCGGCGATCATGCCGTTTTGAACTGCCTGCAAAAGGCAATGGCTGAAACAGGAATCGCTCCTGAAAACACTGTGGTTATTTCAGGTATCGGTTGCTCTTCTCGTTTGACTTATTACATGAACGTGTATGGTTTCCATACGATTCATGGACGTGGCGCTGCTGTTGCCACAGGTGTTAAAGCGGCTCGTCCCGACTTGACCGTTTGGCTGGCAACAGGAGACGGAGACTGCCTTGCGATTGGCGGTAACCATTTTATCCACGCGGTTCGTCGTAATGTCGACTTAAACATCGTTCTTTTCAACAACAAGATTTACGGTCTGACAAAAGGTCAATATTCTCCGACATCCGATCGTGGCTTCATTTCCAAAAGCTCACCATACGGGACTGTTGAAGATCCGTTTATTCCTGCCGAACTCGCATTCGGTGCTCGCGGTCAGTTTTTCGCAAGAACTATCGATGTCGACTTGAAGAATACGACAGATGTTTTAGCCGCTTCTGCTCGTCACAAAGGAGCATCTGTCACTGAAGTCCTTGTGAACTGCGTTATTTTCAACAATGGCATTCATAAGAATATCACAGACAAGGAAGTTCGCGACGACCGTACGATTTTTCTCCGCCATGGAGAAAAGATGATTTACGGTGCTAATCATGACAAAGGCATCGTCCTCGACGGCTTGAAACTGAAGTCTGTAACAATCGGTCAAGATGGTTATACCATCGACGACGTACTTGTTCACGATGCTCATGAGAAAGACAATACTTTGCACTCGATGCTTGCGATGATGAGCGGTGATATGCCACTCGCTCTTGGAGTCATCCGCGATGTCGAAGCTCCGACCTATGGAGAATCTATTCATAAACAAATAGCTGAAGTTCAGGGGAAAAATCCAATACGGAATCTTCACGACCTGCTCATGAAAGGCGAAGTTTGGGAAATCAAATAGCTTAGTAAGTATAATTGCTGAAAAATTTCCTTAATTGCAGAATATGTTGAGAAAATTGTATTACATTTGCACCGTGAAAAGTGATGTTTGTATTTCGCTATTCGTAAATGTAGAACAATAATCTATCAATAATCAATTAAATTAGTTTTTAAAATGGCAAAATTGGATTTAACTAAGTATGGAATTACAGGAACAACAGAAGTCCTGTATAATCCTTCTTACGAAGTTTTGTATGCTGAGGAAACGAAACCGGGTTTGGAAGGTTTTGACAAAGGTCAGCTGACTGAACTGGGTGCAATCAACGTAATGACTGGTATTTATACCGGACGTTCTCCTAAGGACAAATTCATCGTAATGGATGAAACATCTAAGGATACTGTATGGTGGACAACACCTGATTATAAGAATGATAACAAACCTGCTTCTAAAGAAGCTTGGGCAGCTTGCAAGGATATCGCAATCAAAGAACTTTCTAACAAAAAACTTTATGTAATGGACGGCTATTGCGGTGCCAATCCTGACACTCGTATGAGCATCCGTTTCATCATGGAAGTTGCTTGGCAGGCTCATTTCGTAAAGAACATGTTCATCCGTCCGACAGAGGAAGAACTGAAAAACTTCGAACCAGATTTCGTTATTTATAACGCATCAAAGGCTAAAATCGAGAACTACAAAGAACTCGGCTTGAACAGCGAAACAACCGCAATGTTCAACCTGACTTCTCGCGAACAAGTTATCATCAATACATGGTACGGCGGCGAAATGAAGAAAGGTATGTTCTCAATGATGAACTACTTCCTGCCGTTGAAGGGCATCGCTTCTATGCACTGCTCTGCCAATACTGATATGGAAGGTAAGAACACAGCTATCTTCTTCGGTCTGTCTGGTACAGGTAAAACAACCCTTTCAACCGACCCGAAACGTAAGCTGATTGGTGACGACGAACACGGATGGGACGATAATGGCGTATTCAACTTCGAAGGCGGTTGCTATGCAAAGGTTATCAAACTTGACAAGGAATCAGAACCTGATATTTATAATGCTATCAAACGTGACGCTCTTCTTGAGAATGTTACAGTTGACGCTGCCGGTAAGATTGATTTCAACGATAAGAGCGTAACGGAGAATACCCGTGTTTCTTATCCTATCTATCATATCAACAACATCGTTAAACCGATTTCTCACGGACCAGCTGCCAATCAGGTTATCTTCCTGTCAGCTGATGCATTTGGTGTATTGCCTCCAGTATCTATTCTGACTCCGGAACAGACGAAGTATTACTTCCTGTCTGGTTTTACAGCTAAATTGGCTGGAACAGAACGCGGTATCACAGAACCGACTCCTACATTCTCTGCTTGCTTCGGCCAGGCATTCCTGGAACTGCATCCTACAAAGTATGCTGAGGAACTCGTTAAGAGAATGGAGAAATCAGGTGCTAAGGCTTACTTGGTTAACACAGGCTGGAACGGAACGGGCAAACGTATCTCAATCCGTGACACACGTGGCATTATCGATGCTATTCTTAACGGTTCAATCAACGAAGTTGAGACAAAGACTATTCCGTTCTTTGGCTTTGAGGTTCCGGTTGTACTGCCAGGAGTTGACAGGAGAATCCTTGATCCTCGTGACACATACGCTACTGATGGCGAATGGGAAGAGAAAGCTAAAGATTTGGCTGCTCGCTTCATCAAGAACTTTGTAAAGTATGAAAACAACGAAGCTGGTAAGGCTTTGGTTGCTGCTGGTCCGAAACTCTAATCAGAAATAATCTGAATAAGATAAAACCCCGGGTGAATTAATCGCTCGGGTTTTTTTTGTGCCTTTCTTTACATCTTTCTTCAAAGAAAAAATATTTTTCTTCAAATGTTAGGATATTTTAAATAGTCTTTCTATCTTTACCCCCGAAAATAGGAAGTTTGTACTGATGAAACTGATTTCTCGTTTATTAATAGCAATAGGGATAGTGTTTGCACTTTCATCGTGCGGCGGAAGGTCTTCTTATCGGATTGAAGGAAAGCTTACCAATCTGAAGGATACCACCGTGTATGCTGTTTTTGAAAATGGAGAAGTCAAAGTCGTCGATACTGTCGCTTGCAAGAAAGCCGGACAATTCTTTATCAAACAGAAAACCGGCGATTTCAAGACAGCCACAGTTTATTTCGAGCAACGCTCACGTTGGATTACTATTTATCTTCCTAAAAAAGGAAAGTATACAGCCGTCGGTGATGCCAAATATCCTGAATTGATACAGATTAAGGGCGGACATATTAATGATGTGCTTTCCGAGTTCAATAAAGATGTTTCTTCTTTGCTTAAGGAACAAACCAATTTGTCCGGTTTTCTGAACAAAGGGAATAATATAAACCAAAATAGCGCTATCGAAGAAACAGATGCCGCTTCACGTCTTGCCAATGTCAGACATCAGCTGGAAGAACATGCTGCAGCATTTATTAAAAAGCATCCGGCTGAAGAGGCTTCGGTAGTTTTAATCAATAAGTATTTTGTTAATCCCGACGATACTCGTCGCTTGGATGAATTGGTTGCCATACTCAATCCGAAGGTGAAGGACTTTTATTTGGTTCGTGACTTGGAAAATTACAGCACTCGCATCAAAAGAACTGTTCTTGGCGCTGAAGCTCCGGATTTCGCAGTGAAAAACATATATGGAAAGCCTTTGAGCATCGATTCTTTTGCCGGCAAATATTTATTGTTGACATTTACAGCTCCTTGGTGCGATATGTGTCAGACAGAGAATCTCTATCTGGATGAGGTGGCGAACAAATATCCTAAAGACAAACTTTCGCTTTTGCTTGTCAGCCTTGATGATAATCCCACTGCCGTTCGTGAAGTGCTTGCAAAAGACAAGATAAAATGGAATCTTGTAACTGATTCGGCAGGACAGGCAGTTCAGCTGCTCGACCTTTATAATGTCAGTGCGCTGCCTCGGACTTATCTGATTGACGGAAAAGGAACCATTATTCTTAAAGCTGACAATGGAATAGAAATTAGGCAAACACTCGATGAATTGTTTAATAAAAACACAGAAAAAGAGATGAAAAAATAATTATATACTTCTTACCGACTTAACTATGTTTTCTAAGACCTATGCTGCCGCTGTGCAGGGCATATCTGCAACTATCATTACAATTGAAGTCAGTTGTGAAAAAGGAGCTCAGTTCTTTCTGGTCGGGCTTCCTGATGTCGCTGTACGCGAAAGCCATGAGCGTATTTTGTCGGCAATCCATTCGTGCGGTCATCTGATTCCTCGTAAACGAATCACAATCAATATGGCACCTGCAGACATCAGGAAAGAGGGTTCAGCATACGATTTGCCTTTGGCTGTCGGTATTTTGTCAGCTTCCGAAGAGATGAATTTGTCGATGCTCGACAAATATATGCTGATGGGCGAACTTTCGCTCGACGGTAGTCTGCTGCCGATCAAAGGCGTGCTTCCGATTGCTATCATGGCGCGTGAAATGGGCTTCAAAGGTTTTATTTTGCCTTCTCTGAATGCGAAAGAGGCGGCGATTGTGAATGATTTGGAAGTTTATGGAGCTGCGAATCTGAAAGAGGTGCTCGGTTTCTTATCTGGAAAAGATACGCTGACGCAGACAGTAATCAACACTCGCGAGGAATTCTATAAAAGGCAGCATAAGTATGATGTTGACTTCTCGGACGTGCGCGGGCAGGAAAATGTTAAACGTGCGCTTGAAGTCGCAGCTGCCGGAAGCCACAACGTGATTATGATTGGTTCGCCTGGCAGTGGAAAATCAATGCTGGCAAAATGCCTTCCGTCGATTCTTCCACCTTTCACTTTAAAGGAATCCTTGGAAACAACGAAGATTCACTCAGTCGCAGGCAAAATCGGTGTCGACGCTTCACTGATGACACAACGTCCGTTCCGCTCTCCGCATCACACAATATCGAATGTAGCGATGGTCGGCGGAGGAAGTTATCCGCAACCGGGAGAAATCAGCCTTGCGCACAATGGGATACTTTTTCTCGACGAATTGCCGGAGTTCAATAGGAATGTGCTCGAAGTGCTTCGACAACCTCTCGAAGATCGTGTTATTACGGTTTCCCGCGCTCGCTCGACAGTCGTGTATCCGGCCAATTTCATGCTTGTTGCTTCGATGAATCCTTGTCCTTGCGGCTATTATAACCATCCGACGCATCCGTGCGTATGCGCTCCCGGTGCTGTTCAGAAGTATATGAATCGTGTTTCGGGTCCGTTGTTGGATAGGATTGACATCCAAGTCGAGGTTGTCCCAGTTCCGTTCGAGAAGATTTCAGACCGTTGCCCATCGGAGGCAAGTACGTCGGTTCGTGAAAGGGTGATGAAAGCACGTGCAATTCAAGCAGAACGTTTTGCAGATAATGAAGGCATTTACAGCAATGCGCAAATGACTTCGCGTCTGCTTCATAAATATGCTGCTCCGAATGAAGGCGGACTGGCTATTCTGCAAAAGGCTATGCAGAAACTCAGCCTCTCGGCACGTGCGTACGACAGGATTCTGAAGGTCGCTCGAACAATAGCTGATCTTGATGCTTCTGAAAACGTATTGGAACGACATCTTGCAGAGGCAATCACGTATCGAAATCTTGATAGAGAATCATGGGGCTTATAGGTTGTATTTGATAATAAATCACTATCTTTGTTCCAAATAAGCGAAGATAAATTGCATGTGGCATAAATATCTTCGTTACAGAAAAGAATATAGAAATGGAGAAGCATTTTAAAAGAACACTTATCACTTCCGCTTTGCCATACGCAAACGGTCCTGTTCATATTGGACATCTTGCCGGTGTTTATGTTCCGGCAGACATCTATGCCCGTTATCTTCGGTCGAAAGGAGAAGAAGTCCTGTTTATCGGCGGTTCAGACGAACATGGTGTGCCAATTACTTTAAGAGCTAAGAAAGAAGGCGTTACACCTCAAGATATTGTGGATCGTTATCATACTCTTATCAAGAAATCTTTTGAAGATTTCGGTATCTCGTTTGATATCTATTCCCGGACTAGTTCTGACATCCACTCTCAAGTGGCTTCGGAGTTCTTCCGCAAATTGTATGACGACGGGAAGTTCATTGAGAAAACGAGCATGCAATATTATGATGAGGAAGCTCATCAATTTTTGGCCGACCGTTATATCACAGGTACTTGCCCTCATTGCGGCAATGAAAACGCATACGGAGACCAGTGCGAGAAATGCGGCACTTCGCTTAGCCCGACGGAATTGATTAATCCCAAATCAGCTATCAGCGGAAGCAAACCTGTCATGCGTGAGACCAAACATTGGTATCTGCCATTGAATGAGTATGAACCGTTCCTCCGCAAATGGATTCTTGAAGACCATAAGGAATGGAAACCGAATGTCTATGGACAATGCAAGAGCTGGCTTGATATGGGACTTCAACCGCGTGCCGTGAGCCGCGATCTGGATTGGGGAATTCCGCTTCCAATCGATGGTGCTGAAGGTAAGGTGCTCTATGTCTGGTTCGATGCTCCAATCGGCTATATTTCTAATACCAAAGAGCTGCTGCCAGACAGTTGGGAGAAATGGTGGAAAGATCCGGAAACACGGATGATTCATTTCATCGGCAAGGATAATATTGTGTTTCATTGCATCGTGTTCCCATCGATGCTGAAGGCTGAAGGTTCATACAATCTGCCAGACAATGTTCCTGCCAATGAATTCCTTAATCTGGAAGGGGATAAAATATCCACTTCACGCAACTGGGCCGTTTGGCTGAATGAATATCTCGTAGATTTACCTGGAAAACAGGATGTGCTTCGCTATGTGCTCACAGCCAATGCGCCTGAAACGAAAGATAATGATTTCACTTGGAAAGATTTCCAAGCCCGCAATAACAACGAACTGGTTGCCATTTTGGGCAATTTTGTTAATCGCGCTTTGGTACTGACTCAAAAGTTTTTCGATGGGAAAGTTCCAGCGGCTGGCGAGTTGACAGATTATGACCGTCAGACATTGAACGAATTTATGAATACGAAGGCTGAGCTGGAACGGTTGCTGGATACATTTCATTTCCGCGATGCTCAACGAGAAGCTATGAATCTGGCTCGCATCGGCAATAAATATTTGGCCGATATGGAACCGTGGAAATTGGCTAAAACTGACATGCCGCGGGTGGCGACTATCATGAATCTCGCACTTCAGATTTGTGCGAATCTTGCTGTTGCTTTTGATCCTTTCCAGCCGTTCAGTATGACTAAACTGTATAAGATGCTGAATTTGGAACCTCTCAAATGGAATAGTTTAGGCTCGTTTGATTTGATGAAGACAGGACAATCGTTAGGTGAGGTCGGTCTTCTTTATGAAAAGATTGAAGACGATGTCGTTGAACGCCAGGTGCAGAAACTGCTCGATACAAAGAAAGCCAACGAAGCTGCAAATTATCATGCGAAGCCTATTCGTGAAACTATTAATTATGATGATTTCTCGAAACTAGATATTCGTGTGGGAACAGTGCTTGAATGTACGAAAGTGCCGAAAGCTGATAAACTTCTTCAATTGTTCATTGACGACGGATTGCAGAAACGTACTATCCTTTCGGGAATTGCTCAGCAATATAAACCTGAAGAACTCATAGGTAAGCAGATTTGCTTCATTGCTAATCTTGCACCCCGAAAGTTGAGAGGCATCGTTTCAGAAGGAATGATTCTTTCGGCAGAAAATTTTGATGGAATGCTTTCGGTTGTCATGCCGCAACGCGAGGTGAAGCCGGGAAGCGAAGTGAAGTAGTAGAATTGAATGTGATTTTTGGTTCGTCAGACGCGAAATGTGACTGACGAACCTTGGTGCGCCTTATAGTTAGGAATCGATTATGAAGATAGCAATTGTCGGAACCGGATATGTCGGTTTGGTTAGCGGAACTTGTTTCGCAGAAATGGGAACTGAAGTCTATTGTGTCGATGTGGACGCGAAGAAGATTGATGATTTGAACAAAGGTATCATTCCGATTTATGAACCTGGACTCGAAGAAATGGTCCTTCGTAATCAGCAAGCCGGGCGCCTGCATTTTACAACCGATTTGGCTAGTTGTATTGATGACGTAGAAGTTCTTTTCAGTGCTGTCGGAACTCCTCCTGATGAAGATGGCAGCGCTGACATGAAATATGTCTTTTCTGTTGCTAAAGAGGTCGGCCAGGCGATGAAGAAATATCTTCTTGTCGTGACGAAGAGTACTGTTCCGGTCGGCACAGCGAAGAAAGTCCGTGGAATCATTCAATCAGAGTTGGATAAACGTGGCGAGAAGATTGACTTTGATGTAGCTTCCAATCCGGAATTCTTGAAAGAAGGTGCGGCAATAAAAGATTTTATGAGTCCCGACCGTGTAGTTGTCGGTGTAGAATCGGAAAGAGCGCAAGAACTGATGTCTCGTCTTTATCGTCCTTTCATGCTAAATAATTTTCGTGTGATTTTTATGGATGTCCCTTCTGCTGAGATGACGAAATATGCAGCGAATGCAATGTTGGCTACTCGAATCAGTTTCATGAACGACATTGCCAATCTCTGTGAAATCATCGGGGCTGATGTGAATAAGGTTCGTAAAGGCATTGGAACGGATGAACGTATCGGTAATCGTTTCCTTTATTCGGGCTGCGGTTATGGCGGTTCGTGTTTCCCGAAAGATATTAAGGCCCTCATCCGCACCGGTCGTCAAAACAATTATAAATTGCGGATTCTCGAAGCTGTTGAAGAGGTGAATGAATTGCAGAAATCTATTCTTTTCAAGAAACTTTCCGATTTCTTCAATGGCGATTTGAAAGGGCGGAGTATCGCTTTATGGGGACTTGCGTTCAAGCCTGAAACTGATGATATGCGTGAGGCGCCTTCATTGGTTCTCATCGACAAGATGGTTCAAGCCGGATGCAAAGTGTCAGTTTATGATCCCGTTGCTATGGATGAGGCTCACCGAAGAGTAGGTGATAAAGTCCGCTATGCTAAAGACATTTACGATGCGGTTATGGATGTAGATGCTCTTTTGGTCGTTACTGAATGGAAAGAGTTCCGCCTGCCTTCGTGGACTGCAATCCATAAACTGATGAAAACGCCATTGGTTCTTGACGGCCGCAACATCTATGACCCGAACGAACTTCACGACAACGGCTTCGTCTATCACTGCATAGGAAGATAATGTTATGAATCAAACTGATATCAAACAATTAATCGCCGCAGGGGAAAGCTTTCATTTTGAAGCAAAGAAGGCTGGGAATAACCTTCCGTCTTCTTTATGGGAAACTTATTCCGCGTTTTGCAATACAGACGGGGGGACGCTGTTGCTAGGTGTGTCGGAATCAGCTGATAAGAAATTGTTTGTTTCAGGAGTTCAAGATAGTAATGCACTAATAAAATCGTTTTGGAATCAGATAAATGACAAGCAGAAGGTAAGCGATAATCTGTTGTTTGAACATCAGATTTATTCAATGAAAGTTGACGAAAAGGAAGTAGTTGTCATAGAAATACCTCGTGCGGATCGTCATTATAAGCCGGTTTATATTAACGATGATCTTTTTAAAGGCACTTATCGCCGAAATGCTGATGGTGATTATCATTGCAAGCGAGAAGAAATAAAGGCAATGCTTCGTGACCAATCGGATATCACTTCAGATTCTGTCATCGTAGAGAATGTCACTTGGCAAGAATTGGATAAAGATACTATTTACCGTTTCAGAATGCGCTTTAAGAATCTGAAACCTAATCATATTTGGAATGCCCTTGATGATGTCGAATTCTTATTGAAATCCGGGGCCATCAGGCGTAATAGGGAAACAAATGAAGTTCATCCTACATTGGCAGGAATATTAATGTTTGGAACAGAGCCGTTGATTACAGAACAATTCCCTGATTATTTTCTGGATTATCGTGAAATTGATGGAGAAAATAGGTGGACGGATCGTGTGTTCTCCTCTTCTGGTGATTGGTCTGGAAATTTGTTTGATTTTTATTTTAAAGTTATCGACCGATTGACTTCAGGTTTGAAAATCCCTTTTAAGTTACGAAATGGTTTAGATAGAATCGACGATACGTCTGCACATGAAGCTCTTCGTGAAGCATTGGCAAATGCTTTGATTCATGCCGATTATAATGGAAGAAGAGGAGTCGTGATAGAGAAATTTAAAGATAGACTGGAGATATCTAATCCGGGAATTTTGAGGCTTACTAGTGATGAAGCGATGGAAGGCGGTATAAGTGATCCTCGCAACTCAAACATATTTAAGATGTTTGTCTTGGTTAATGTGGGTGAACGTATTGGTAGTGGTTTGCAAAATATTAGATATGTGTGGAATAGTCTGAATTTGCCTGTTCCAAATATTGAAGAGAGGTTTTCTCCAGATAGAATACATTTAGTAATGGCGTTTCATAATGAAGGAGAATCCTCTTTGCTTGACGAACGAACGGATGAACTTACCCCCCCAGTTACCCCCCCAGTTACCCCCCCAGTTACCCCCCCAGTTGAACTGCTGAATGATTTGGAAAAGCGTTTTGTTGATATGTTAACAGCAAATCCGACGCTGTCACGAATTCAGATGTCAGAATTCTTGGGCATAGGACTAGATACAGTAAAAGAATATCTGCGCAAACTTCGTGAAAAAGGATATGTTGAGCGAATCGGGGGAAACAAAAGGACTGGCTATTGGAATGTGAAGATTTAAAGTTGATATCTAAAACGCTAAGGTTAAATACTAATGGCTGAAGAAACACTAAAAGAAAAAACTGCAAAAGGATTGTTCTGGGGCGGAATGAGCAACGGAGTTCAGCAGATTTTAGGTGTTGTTATCGGCCTCGTACTTTTAGACAGACTTTCTCCAGGTGATTACGGAATGGTAGGAATGTTGGCCATTTTCACAGGAATTGCAAATGCTCTTCTAGAAAGCGGTTTTACGGCGGCATTAACTAATCGGCCTGTTTTTAAAGATGAGGACTATAATTCTGTATTTTGGTTCAATGTGTTTGTTGGGGTTGCAATGTACGTTATACTCTTTTTCTGCGCACCATTAATAGCTCTGTTCTTCCATCAACCGGATTTAGTTCCTCTTGCAAGAGTTTTATTCTTGAGTATATTGTTTAATTCTTTTATTGTATCGCACAATGCTGCACTCTTTACTAAATTAATGGTCAAAGAGAGGGCAATTGCTGATATGCTCGGTACATTTTTATCAGGATTTATAGGAATTTATCTGGCAGTTCATGGTTTTGGATATTGGGCCCTTGCATGGCAATCTCTTTTTTATGTTCTTGTTGGAACATTGGTTCGCATATATTATTCACCATGGCATCCGACTTGGCATATAGATTTTAGGCCTGTAAAGGAAATGTTCGGATTCGGATTTAAATTACTATTCTCTAATATTGTGAATCAGATTCAAACTAATATTTTTTCCGTTCTGTTAGGGAGATTCTATACAAAGGTTGATGTCGGCTACTATTCTCAAGGAACAAAATGGTCGTCCTTGGGAGCACAACTTTTAACTGGTTCAATCTCTGGAATAGCGCAACCTGTATTAAGCCAGACCATGAATGATGAAGAACGTCAGGTATATGTATTTAGGAAATTATTGAGATTTATTGCATTCATAAGTTTTCCTATGATGTTCGGTATTGCATTTATTGCGAGAGACCTTATAGGTGTGATTAATGCGGAATTTCTCCCATGTGTACCGATCCTTCAGATGTATTGTATTTCATTTGCATTTAATCCGATGATGATTGTTTACAGTAATGTTGCAATCTCACATAACAGAGCGGGCATTTATTTCTGGGGCATTTTTATTTATGCAGCTGTTCAGATATTAGTTGCATTTCTTGTTCTTCCATACGGAATCTATTGGATGGCTTTTTCTATAGTTTTGGTAAATCTCATTTATTATTTGATTTGGCATTATTTGATTCAAAGCTGTATGCAAGTTAGACTGATAGATGTGATAAAAGATGTAGCGCCTTATCTTGTCATTACTCTTTCTGTCTTTGCAGTTGTTTTCTTGATTACGATGAAGCTTTCGAACTTATTTTTGATACTTACACTTAAAATCCTATTGTCAGTCATACTTTATGTAGCGATTTTGAAGATTTCGAAATCGACGATATTTAATGAGGCCTTGGCCTTTGTGAAAGGAGGAAAAATACTATGAGCCGCAATAAGATTAACCAGACCGATAGCGTAAATAAGGACAAACTTTATCTGATACCTGAAGGCGGATTAGGGAATCGGTTATATGCAATTTGTTCTGCAATTGTTTATTCCCAATTAAGCCACAGAGAATTAATAATTATCTGGTTCAAAGACCATGGCTGTAACTGCTCATTTGATGAACTATTTAGTGTCTCGCCAGAATTAACCAATGTAATAATAAAGAATCCATCTTTAAAAGATTATGTTTTATATGACAATCCTCGGAGACATAATCTTTGGATATCTTTACCTTTCCAAAAATTATTATTTGATCGTTGTATATACTATTATAAAGATAAAGTGACATTACCGCCCCCGTTGTTTTTCGAAAAGATGGAAGGGCATAAAATACTCTTTGTAAGTTGTTGGAAGTATTGGGAGAATGAAGAAATGTGGAAGAATATCCATATTAATCCTGCAATCGATGAAAAAGTTAACTATGTGATGTCAAAATTGCCTCAAAATACTATAGGAGTACATGTTAGGCTTACCGATAATTGGGATACGACCAAAAACAGTCCCGTGGAATTATTTATAGAAAGGATGAAAAAAGAGATAGGAGATGATCCTACGATATCTTTTTATCTTGCAACCGATGAGCCAACAGTTAAAACAAAAATGAAGGAACTATTCGGAAATAGAATTTACACTTCAACAGAGGTGGTTCAACGTGATACTAAAGATGGCATAATCAATGCTTTTGTAGAGATAAATATTTTGTCGAGAACAAAGAAGATTCTTGCAGGCAATAGTTCTTTTGCAGGTTTAGCATCTAAACTTACAGGGACTCCTTTAAATCTGTTATGTTTAAATAATTAGACATGAAGACTCTCAACATAAACTTTGTTGATTTTTGGCCTGGATTTAATTACAAGACTTTTTTCTTATATAAATTCTTATCAGCATACTATAACTTATGTATATGCGAAAAACCGGATTATCTTTTTTGCTCATGCTTTGGTTATAATCATTGGAAATATGACAATTGTATAAAAATATATTACACTGCAGAGAATCTGGCACCTGATTTTAATATATATGATTATGGTATAGGATTTCATTATATAAAACTGGAAGATAGATATTTGCGTTTTCCTCTTTGGCTTATTTATTCGTGGGGGAATCTTGAAATGATGCAAGATAAGCAAGACCTGGATCTTTCTGGTTTGTGTAATAGAAAATTCTGTAATTTTGTATACTCAAATTCCGGCTGGGCTAATCCTATACGAGAAAGATTCTATTATGAATTGTCGAAATATAAGAAAATTGATTCTGGAGGGTCTTTTTTAAACAATATAGGATTTCAGGTGCCTGACAAATTGAAATTCATAAAAGATTACAAGTTCTCTATAGCTATCGAGAACTCGGTTTCTCCGGGTTATACAACTGAAAAAATTATTGAACCAATGATGGTAAATTCAATTCCCATTTATTATGGAGATCCATATATTGGCAAGGATTTTAATACGAAGTCTTTCATTCAGATTCATGATTCTTCGGATTTGTCTGATGCAGTTGAGAATATTATTCAGTTGGATCAAGATAATTCTCTTTATTGCGAGATGCTTCAGGAAAAGTGGTTTGTTGTTGACAATATAAAGCGGGGTTATGAAATAGAGTTGAAGAATTTCCTGGATAATATTTTTGGCAAGGATAAAATGGATGCGGTTCGGATAGTTAATTACGGATTTGTTCATCGCTATAGAAAAGAAATGAAAAGGACTACACCTTGGGCGAATACTTTCCTTGTCGAAAAAGGTTATGGGTTAATTGATAGAATAAAGAAATTATGAATAATATTATCACAGTTACATCTCCGCTTATTCCTCCATTAGAGGAATTTATACCATATTTAGAGGATATATGGAAACGCAAGTGGCTGACAAATAACGGTCATTATCATCAGGAACTGGAAAACGAACTTTGCGAATATCTTAAGGTTCCCTATATCAGTCTGTTTACTAATGGTACCATTCCTCTTATTTGTGCTTTGCAAGCTTTGCGCATCACGGGAGAAGTCATTACAACACCTTATAGTTTCGTTGCTACAACCCATTCGTTGTGGTGGAATGGCATAAAACCGGTTTTTGTCGACATTGATCCACTAACAGGGAATATTGATCCTAATAAAATTGAAGCTGCCATAACGCCAAAAACAACAGCAATCATGCCTGTTCATGTATATGGAAATCCTTGTGATACGAATAGTATTCAGCAGATTGCCGACAAATATGGATTGAAAGTCATTTATGATGCTGCACATGCTTTTGGGGTTGAAGTGAATAGACAATCGATTCTTAAAGAAGGGAATATTTCGACGCTGAGTTTTCATGCTACTAAAGTTTATAGTACAATTGAAGGAGGTGCTTTGATTTGTCACGACAAAGAAATGAAGCAACGAATTGATTACTTGAAAAATTTTGGATTTGCAAATGAGACGACTGTTGTTGCACCAGGAATAAATGGCAAAATGGATGAAGTGCGCGCGGCATTTGGACTTTTGTCTTTGAAATATATCGACGACGCCATTGAGGCTCGACATCGTGTTTCTCTCCGTTATCGGGAAGCTTTGAATGATGTTCCTGGCATTCGGTTGTTGCAGGAAATTCCGAACGTAAAACATAATTATGCCTATTTCCCTATCTTTGTGGATGAAAAGAAATATGGAATGAGTCGAGATGCTTTATACGAGAAGATGAAGTCTGTCGGTGTTTACGGACGACGTTATTTTTATCCGTTAATAAGTACATTTTCAACTTATCGCGGACTGGAATCTGCTAACCCGGCAAATTTGCCTGAAGCATATAAGATTGCAGAACAAGTAATCTGTCTTCCAATATATCATACGCTTAGTGAAGAAGATGTTGAAAGAGTCATAAATGCCATCATAAAATGAAGAACTTATTGATTATTGGTGCACGAGGCTTTGGACGAGAAGTCTTTGTCTTAGCTACAGAATGTGTTGGCTATGGCAAAGATTTTAAAGTGAAAGGATTTCTTGATGACAAAAAAAATGCACTTGATTCATATAAAGATTATCCACCTATCCTAAGTCCAGTTGAGACTTATGAAATACAACCCGATGATGTTTTTATCTGTGCATTGGGAGACGTAAAATGGAAGAAGCATTATAGCGAGATAATACTGTCAAAAGGTGGTGAATTTATTTCTCTTGTTCATCCTTTAGCCCATATATCTAGAAATGTCGTCATTGGTAAGGGTTGCATCATGTGCAGAGAAACATCTGTCTCTTGTGATTCAAGAATAGGGGACTTCGTCACCATTCTTCCTTTTTCCGGGTTAGGACATGATGGGGTTATTAAAAACTGGACTCATATTGACAGTTCAGTCAGCTGTGCTGGGTTTGTCCATATAGAAGAAATGGTTGCCATTCACACCAATGCAACTATCATTCCTAAAAGGGTGATAGGAAGAGGCGCCATAGTTGGCGCAGGAAGTGTAGTGATAAGAAACGTAAGTGAGGAAACAACAGTTTTTGGAGTTCCTGCTATTAAATTATAATTTATAAAGATGATAACAATACAAGATTTTATTGAAAAGTTCGGTGAACAGTTTGATGATACTGATATTAGCCTGATCAAGCCTGAAACAGAGTTTAAAGCGCTTGAAGAATGGAGTTCGTTGATTGCATTGTCCGTTATGGCAATGGTGGATGAGGAATACGATGTCTCTTTGAAAGGAGATGACATACGCAATTCCAAAACGTTAGAAGACTTATATAATATTGTTGTCAGCAGAAAACGAAATGATCAATAACCCATTCACATTGATAGGTAAAACGATTTTGGTCACAGGAGCTTCTTCTGGAATCGGAAAAGCAACGGCAATCGAATGTTCCGGAATGGGAGCAAAGTTGATTATAACCGGAAGAGATGAAGAACGATTAAATGAAACGTTTCACTCTTTGGAAGGAGAAGGTCACAAACAAATCGTTTGCGATTTGACAGATACCTCTTTATTGGAAACGTTAGTTAAGAGTCTTCCACAGATTGATGGTTGTGTTAATAATGCTGGAGTTGGAGGAAAATTACCCATTGCTTTTATCAAAAAAGACAGTCTTCAATCTATTTTAGATATTAATACCATAGTTCCAGTATTGTTGACACAGTTTTTGGTGAAAAATAAAAAGTTGAAGAAAGGATCGTCGATGGTTTTGACTTCGTCTATTTCGGGAGTCTATTCTGTTGACATAGGCAATACGATGTATTCAATCACCAAAAGTGCCGTTGACGGATTTATGAAGAATGCAGCTTTAGAGCTAGCACAAAAAGGAATTAGAGTCAATAGTGTGAATCCGGGAATGGTAGATACGCCCATAAATAACCTAGACAGTTTTACGGAAGAACAGAAATTAAAGGATGTTGAAAACTATCCTTTGAAAAGGTATGGAAAACCAGAAGATATAGCAAACGGTATCATATATTTACTATCCGATGCATCTTCTTGGGTGACAGGTATAAGCTTGAAAATTGATGGAGGCTACTCATTATAATTTAATTTATTATGTCATTTTTATCATTTCAAAACATAAAGGTTTCAGGCGTTGCAGCATCGGTTCCGAAGCCTGTAAAAGAAATAAGGGATTTGCCTTTTTTTGCTCCAGGAGAAGCCGAGAAAGTCATCAATCTGACTCACATAGAAAGGTCCAGGATAGCACCAAAAACGATGTGCTGTTCTGACTTATGCTATACGGCAGCAGACAAGTTGCTGGATTCTTTGAAATGGAATCGCGATGAAATCGATGTGCTTATTTTTGTGTCTCTTTCGCGCGATTATTTAACACCTGCAACTTCGGCAATTTTGCAAGATAGATTGGGACTATCCACTGAATGTTATGCTATAGATGTTCCTTTAGCATGTTCCGGTTATGTTTATGGGCTTTCAGTCATATCTTCACTCATGTCCTGTGGATTAATGAAAAAGGGTTTATTGCTGGTAGGCGAAACGACTTCTAAACTTCAATCCCCTGAAGATAAGACAATCTGGCCTTTACATGGAGACGCTGGTTCTGCAACTGTATTGGAATATGAAAAAGATGCAGCTCCAATATGTTTCCATTTCGGGACAGATGGATCAAGATGGGACGCCATAATCAATCCGGACGGTGGAAGTCGCCATCCTTTTTCCGAGAAATCTCTGGTTATGGAAGAAATAGAACCTGGGATTGTAAGAAACAGACTCCAGTCAATCCTTGACGGAATGAATGTTTTCGGATTCTCCATTATAGAACCACCAAAATCGATTAAAAAACTTTGTGAACACTTCAACATTGATTTAAACAAGATAGATTATTTGTTGCTGCATCAAGCCAACAAGTATATGGACGATAAAATAGGAAAAAAATTGAAAGTGCCGGAAGAGAAAATTCCTTTTTGCTTGATGCAATATGGCAATACAAGCAGCACCTCCATTCCGATGTCTATTGTGACAGCAATAGGCAAAGGAATAGAAGAGAAACGTGTCGAAACGATTATGTGTGGTTTTGGTTCGGGCTTATCTTGGGGCAGTGCATATGTGGCTTTAGATCATATCGTGTGTCCTGAATTGGTGGAATTGGACTGGAATGAATAAGCTCAAAGGGAAAACTGCTTTAATAACGGGAAGCAACAGAGGAATCGGCCGTGCTGTTATGGAACTTTTCATGCAGGAAGGAGCAAATATCATTGCCTGTACAAGAAAAGACACAGCTGATTTGCAATCCCTCTATGAGCAATCGGAAAAGAAATACTCTGTTACTATTCGTCCGTTAATATTCGATTTGGCTGATGAAGATGGCATTAAGTCAGCGATGAAAGAATTGTATTCCTGGAAAATGCCGGTTGATATTCTTGTTAATAATGCTGGTGTGGCCACAGGTGGATTTCTTATCCTGACTTCTATGCAGAAACTGAAAGAAGTTTTTCAGATCAATTATTTTGCTCAGGTTTTGATTACGCAATATGTGGTAAAACTGATGATGAAGGAGAAATCCGGGAGTGTAATATTCCTTTCATCAGTGCTGGGGTTGGATGCAACGGCGGGAGGAACGGCATATGGAGCAAGCAAGGCAGCCATCGCACTTCTTGCTAAGTCCCTTTCAAAGGAAGTCGGCAGTTATAACATCAGGGTAAATGCGATTGCCCCAAATCTGATTGATACAAATATGGGGCATATGATGGAAGAGAAGTCTCTCACGGAGATGATTCAATCATCCTCATTGAAACGTTTAGGTAATCCTGAAGAAATTGCACAGACAGCCTTGTTTTTGGCGAGTGATGATTCATCTTATATTACTGGACAAACAATCAGAGTAGATGGAGGAATGTGATGGATAAAGAAAAACTGGAAAAGCTAACGATTCTCTGCCGTGACATGAAGCTCAAGGCTTTGGATATGGCATTAAGTACGGGGAGTAACGGTTCTCATATCGGAGGCGGTTTTTCAGCAATGGAGATATTTGCTGTTCTGTATTCCATTGCCCATATCGATATGACGGACGAAAGCCGAGACAGAATCATAGTCAGCAAAGGACATTGCGTTCTGGCCTATTATACCGCATTATGGAAATACGGGTTTATATCCGAAAATGCTCTGCAGACTTTTGACAAAAACGGCACGTCTTTACATGGACATGCTCACAGGAATCTTGCATACGGCATAGAATTTTCAGGCGGGAGTTTAGGGCTTGGCTTATCTTATGCCGTAGGTGTTGCAATCGCCTGCAAAAGAAAAGGTATAGACAATAAGATATATGTAATCCTGGGAGATGGCGAATGTGACGAAGGAATCGTTTGGGAATCTTTGATGTCCATTGCCAATTATCATCTTGACAATATGGTCTTGATTGTTGACAAGAACAAATATCAGTTGGACGGACCGACATCAGAGGTTATGAATCAGTTTTCATTGGAAGAGAAATTCCGTTCTTTCGGTTTTGAAGTTGAGAATGTCAACGGACATTCCATAGAAGCATTGCATGACTCCCTTTCCCGAAATTGTAAAAAGAATCGTGTAATTGTTGCCGACACCATCAAAGCGAATGGAATATCATTTCTAATGAACAATAAGATGTCGCATCAGTGCTCGTTGTCTCCGAAAAAATATAATCAGGCTGTTGAAGAGATAAAAGCTTTATATGATGAAGTATAATCCAAAGTTGCTTTCTGCATTCGGACAAGGCGGATGTGTTTTCGGCATATCCTTGATGGATATTGCAAGTAGGAAAGAGAATGTGATGGTGCTATCAACGGATGTTTCCACACCTGCAGGTTTGGATAAATTTAAAGCGACATATCCAGAGCGTTTTCTTAACCTTGGCATTGCAGAACAAAACATGATCGGAACAGCTTCCGGTCTTACAGATGAAGGGTTTAAAACGATATCTGTCGCTCAGGCATGTTTCATTTCCATGAGATGTTTCGAGCCTGTCAGGCAGTATGTGGGTTATATGAAATCCAACCAAATCTTGATAGGTTTTGGTTCGGGCTTCTCGTTGACGTTTATGGGGAATACCCATTACGCTTTGGAAGATATAGCCTTAATGAAAGAAATAGCGGGAATGACAGTGATTGCTCCTTCTGACGCCATGCAGGCAATGAAAGCTTTAGAGGCTGCTGTGGAACATGATGGACCTGTTTATATCAGACTTTTCGGAGGGACAGGCACCCCGATTGTTTATACAGATGACTTTGATTATCATATTGGAAAAGCTATTCGTTTGAAAGAAGGAAAAGATATCCAGCTGATAGCAACCGGAAGCATGGTCGATATAGCTTTGAAAGCGGCAACAGATTTGGAGAGTATCGGATTGTCTGTATCGGTTATAGATATGCATACAATCAAACCATTGGACACTTCAATCATTGATATGAACTCAAAATTGTTGGTTTCTTTGGAAGAACATAAAGTTATTGGAGGATTAGGTTCATCCATAGCCGATTATTTATGCTCTTACAAATCTCATCCTAAATTGCTAAAGATAGGCGTAGGTGATTGTTTCTCTTCGGTAGGAGATTATTCCTATTTGATGGAAACAAACGGCCTTTCATCAGAAAAAATCGTAGAAAAAATCAAATCTGAAATATAACATGGACGTAAAAGAAAAGATTTTTGAAATAGTTGCTGAAGTATGTGAAACAGATGTCGCCAACATAACGGGCGAAAGCACAATCGGTGACTTCCCACAATGGGATTCAATGGGTCATTTGACAATCCTCTCGAATGTAGAAGAGGCTTTTGACATCAATTTCGAGCCGGAAGAGATGATGGACTTGGAAGATGTCGACGATATCGTAAATGCTGTTGAGGAAAAAATAGGATAATGTCTATTGAGGAAATCATATATAAGAATGCATTGGCCTTTCCTGAGAAGATTGCTATCATTTCTGGAGATGTGCGTATTTCTTATCATGATTTATGGGATAGAATAAGGCAATCTGCAGCCTATTTTATCTCTAATCCTAAGATTCATAAAGGTGACCGCATTATCCTTTCGGCTAGTAAGAGTATCGATTTTGTATATAACTATTTCGGTGCTCATCTGGCGGGCTTGATTTGCGTACCGATTGATCCCGAAACCAATGCCACGCGTCTGGCTCGTATCGTTGATTCAGCCAAACCTTCATTGATCATTGGCGAGCTTCGAAATCACGGCGATTATCATGTCTTGCCGTTTGAAGATGTCCTGATGGGCAAAGATGTTCCGATCACATTTCCTAAAGATGAAGAGATTTCCGACTTGCTGTTCACAACGGGAACGACAGGTTTGCCGAAAGGTGTAGAGCTTTCTTATAAGAATCAGTTTTCAGCAGCGGAAAATATCAACACTTTTATTGGCAACAGTTCCGACGATGTAGAATTGCTCGCTTTGCCGATCAGCCATTCATTTGGCTTGGGGCGTATGAGATGTGTGCTTTCGAAAGGTGCGACCCTTGTCATGCTGGGAAGTTTCGCGAGTATGAAAAAGTTTTTCGGCGAGATGGAAAGATGCAAGGTGACAGGCTTCGGCATGGTTCCTGCAAGTTGGTCGTACATTCTGAAAATGAGTGGTGAAAAAATCGGACAATTTGCCTCCCAATTGAAGTATATAGAAATCGGCAGTGCGTTTATGTCAAAAGAGAACAAGGAAAAACTTATGTCTCTTCTTCCACATACGCGGATATGCATGCATTACGGTTTGACAGAAGCTTCGAGAAGTACTTTTATCAGTTTCCACGAAGACAAGGACTATTTGGATTCAGTCGGTAAACCTTCTCCCCATACCTTTGTGAAAATTTTTGATGAGAAAGGCAATGAGAAGCCGAATGGCGAGCAAGGAGAAATCTGCGTCAAAGGGAATCATGTATGCTCGGGCTATTGGGACTTGCCACTGAGTTCATTTCATGAGGATTTCCACAAAGATTATTTTAAAACGGGCGACTGGGGCTTCAAAGACGATAAAGGCTTCATCTATATGATCAGTAGAAAGAAGGAAATTATCAATGTCGGAGGCAAGAAAGTAAGTCCTATTGAGGTTGAGGAAGCACTTGATACGATAGAAGGCATAGAAGAGTCTGCTTGCATCGGTGTGCCAGATGCGGTTCTTGGAGAGGTCGTGAAGGCTTTTATTGTCGGTCGTTTGACAGCAGGCGACGATGAATCGATAAAAAAGAAAATGAATGGCCTGGTTGAAAATTACAAAGTACCGGCATTCATTGAACATATTGACAGTATCCCTAAAACCACATCGGGTAAAATCCAGCGTCTATTATTAAAGTGATATGGCTGAAGAAAACAAATTTGACGAATTGATTCATCTGCCTCCGTATGACGGGAGCGCAGAAAACGAGTCTCTCTTTATGCAATCTTTGCAGGAAGAGCTGATTTTTCATTATGAACACAATGAACTTTACAGACATTTCTGCGAACGGAAAAAATTTTATCCATATGATAAGATTACGTCTTTGGAATCAATTCCTCCTGTCTCCGTAAGTGTCTTTAAAGAACTTGGCTTCAAACTCAGTTCGGTTCCGAGAGAAGATTTGACGTTGACTTTGCAGTCATCTGCAACTTCCGGCGTTCCAAGTACGATTATGGTTGACAAGGTTACTTCAAAACGTCAGGCAAAAGCCATGGTGAAAGTGGTCGGCGATTTTATTGGGAAAGACCGCAAGCCATTTTTGGTCATGGACATCGATCCTCGTTCTGAGCATAAGAATCTGCTTGGCGCAAGGTTTGCCGCTGTGATTGGTTATCTGAAGTTTGCAAGTGGAGTCGGGTATTTTCTGAAAGCCGATAAAAACAACATATCCTATTTCGATGTTGAAGGTATTCAAAAGTTTATAAGTGAAATTCCTTCCAATCAGCCTGTTGTGGTTTTTGGTTTTACGTATATCCTTTATCAGAACGTTTTACAGACTATACTTAAATCCGGCGTAAAATTCCGGTTGCCTAAAGGTTCTAAAATCATCCATATCGGAGGCTGGAAAAAGTTGGAGAGTGAGAAAATCAGCAAACAGTTGTTCAATGCACAGCTTTCCGAATGTTTTGGCATTGATCCATTGGATGTGATCGATATCTATGGTTTTACGGAACAGATGGGATTGAATTACCCCGATTGCACATGCGGATGGAAACATGCCTCTTCGTATGTCAGAGTTATGGTACGCGATGTAGTCACGAGAGAAGTGCTGCCAGCTGGAAAAGAGGGAATGTTGGAGTTCATAACTCCGTTGCCTCATTCATATCCTGGAAATGTAGTACTCACAGATGATATCGGCATCATCGATGATTCACCTTGTCCAGCAGGAAGATCTGGGCAACGTTTCCGCGTTGTAGGAAGAATGAAAAAGGCCGAAGTGAGAGGTTGTGGCGATATTCTGTCTGCGAAACTCTCGTTCAATCAAAAAACAGACAGACAGACAGAAGACGACAACCATCTTGATGTTCAGTTCTTCGGTAGTGAAATTTCTGAAATGAGCGGAGACAAGCAGTTGAAAGAGATTATCTCTTTCTTGCGTTCCCGGCTTTTGTGGTTGCGCGCGCAACCTGTGGAAGCGTTGATTGGTTTGATTGGAGAAGCTTCCAAGAAATGGCTCTCCGATTCTAATTACGCTTTTCTGAAAGACAGAGGACTGCTTTTCTTATCGAATTGGTGTAGTACGGAACATCTGACAACAATTGCCAAAGAAGGATTACGAGGAAATATCCATTATAGTGACGGATTTCAGCTTTTTACTGATTCCCAGAAACATTACCTAAAGGCAAATTCCAAAGGTCTTGTGTGTCATTGGCTGGCTGGGAATGTTCAGATTCTCGGCTTCTTTGCCTTGGTTCAAAGTATCATTACCAAGAATGTGAACTTACTGAAAGTTTCAGGGAATGACGATGGTGTGTTTGTCTCTTTATTGGAAACCTTCAGTGATTTGATATATACAACTGAAAAAGGATATACAATCAAAGGTTCTGATTTGCTTCAAACCATTGGCGTTGTTTACTTTTCAAGAAATGCAAAAACCTTGGGCGAACTGATGTCTCAATCTGCAGACGTAAGAATTGCTTGGGGTGGAAAAGAAGCTGTCGAGACTGTCTCAGGCTATCCTTCGATGATCAATTCTGAAACTGTGATATTCGGTCCGAAGTTGTCGTTTGCTGTAATTGCTAAAGAAGAATTGTCGTCGGAGCAGGAAGCTAAGAAACTGGCAAGAAGAGTAACAGTGGATGTTTCGGTCTTTGACCAGTCAGGTTGTGCCTCTCCTCACAACCTTTATATAGAAAAAGGAGGAATGATTTCTCCCGAACGATTCTGCGAGATTCTTGCCGATGCTTTTCCGAAAATCGAATTGCAGATTCCCAAGCAAAGCATTTCTGCGGAACAATCATCTGCAATCTATTCCGCACGCGGAATCTATGATTTTAAGGGGAGAGTTTGGGGTAGCGACAGCATGTCTTGGACTATACTCTATTCGGATGAGAACGAACTTTCAAATCCCGTTTATTCAAGAGTTCTGATGGTTCATCCTGTTGACCATATCAATGATGCGCTATCGAACATCCGTGATTATATACAGACTATCGGGCTTGCTGCTCCGCAGGAAAAAGCCATTGATTTTGCTGACAAAGCAACAGCTCTTGGTGTTGCGCGCTGTCCTGCAATCGGTCGAATGTTGAATTTCGAAATGCCTTGGGACGGCGTCTTCCTGATTGATCGCTTGGTAAAATGGAACACGCTTGGAGGTCCGCTGTGTTAAATAATTGTTTGGTATGTTATCTCCCATTTTAGTTCCTGTTTATGATCGTTGCGAACATTTGCAGCGATGCATTAGTTCCTTACAAAAGAACGCTCTTGCAAAGGATTCCATTCTTTACATTGTTTCTGACGCGGCGTTTAAGAAAGAACACAAAGAGAAAATCCAGAAAGTGAGAGACTATGCTAAAACCATCTCGGGTTTTAAAGAAGTTCGTTTGCTCTTCAGAGAAAAGAACATGGGAGAACAAGCATCTCTGGGGGAAGCCTTTTCGGAAGTTTTTGAATGGAGTGACAAATTTATCTTTCTTGAAGACGATATAGTTGTCTCAACTGACTTCCTTCGATATATGAATGACGGATTAGAATATTATAATAATGATTCACATATCATGGCTGTTTGTGGGTTTAAACCAATGTTCGGACTTCCAAAAAAATATGACAAAGACATATATTTTTATCCTTGTAATTCCCCATGGGGATTTGCATCTTGGAGGAAAAAATGGAATGCAGTGAATCATGATTACTTTGATCGTTATTCAGAGTTAAGGAAAGATCGTGAAAAGTTTAAAGAGTTTACGTCTATCGGTTTTTATATTAAAGGCATCCTTCAGGCAGATTCGAAAAAAGAAATTGTAGCTGGCGATTTAAGAGTATATTATCACATGTTTCAGAATCACATGTGTTCGGTTTTTCCGGTTGTTTCTAAAACTCAAAATTGGGGATTCGACGGTTCTGGAGAACATTGTGATAATAAGGATAGTTGGTGGACTAAACCTCCTTTGGATAATCGGAATCAACCGACAAAATTCGTTCCTTTTACAGGATTTGATAAACAGTTGCTTATTAACCATCGCAAATTCCAAGACAAAATCAATGGTGGAATCATTGCTAAGTATTTAAAATATACTTGGGTACATAGGTTGTGGAAGAAATTAAAAAAACATTGCCTGATATGAAGATCCTTTATGACCATCAGATGTTTACAATGCAGCAAATCGGAGGTATCTCACGATATTTCGCTGATTTACTAATTCATCTCCCTAAAGGATTTGAATTTGAACTGCCTATTAAATATTCTGAGAATCGTTATTTGATGGAATTGAACCTTTATCAGTTGAAGAAATTTTCGTTTACTTCAAATTTTAGAATTAAAAGACGAATCTATTATCTACTTAATGAACTGATGACCAATAAAACCATTAAAAGGAATGGCTTTGATGTCTTTCATCCGTCATATTATGATCCATATTTTCTGAAGGAAATAAAGAAACCTTTTGTCATTACAGTTCATGACATGATTCATGAGAAATTCCCTGATGCTGTGAATCGGTTCGATAATACAGCGATGAATAAAAAGAAAGTCGTTGAACGGGCGTCACATATTATTGCGATAAGCGAGTTTACGAAGAAAGATTTAATATATTATCTGAATGTGGATCCTGATAAGATCTCAGTAGTCCATCATGGTTTTTTTGATTTTCCAACTCCAGATAAACAATTATATAAGAACTATATTCTTTATGTGGGCGAGAGAAATAAATATAAGAATTTCCGGCGCTTCATAAGAGCTGTTTCTTCTTTGCTTGTTAAGGACCAGGAACTGAAAGTCGTTTGTACTGGCAAACCTTTCGATTTAGAGGAACTCCAATTTTTTCAAGATTTAAAAATCTGTCAGCAAGTATTTCAGATGACTGCAAGCGATGCTCAAATTGCATCTTTGTATCAACATGCTCTTGTTTTTGTCTTTCCTTCTCTCTATGAAGGTTTTGGTATGCCAACAATAGAAGCTTTCAATTATGGCTGTCCAGTTTGTTTGAGTAATACAAGCTGTTTCCCGGAAGTGGCCGGAAACGCGGCAGTTTATTTTGATCCTATGGATGAGGAATCTATTCAGGAAGCGGTAAAAAAGGTTATTTATGACAAGCATTTGTCTGATTCACTTATCTCTGCAGGAAAAGAAAGATTGAAAAAGGAATTTTCGTTTCAAAGTGAGATAGATAATACTTGTAAAGTGTATTCTATGTTTTCATAAAATATAGCAAATTCAATGCAACCTCGATTTTCTGTTATAACTGTTACTTTTAATGCCGAAGAGTGGATTGAGCGGACAATGCTGAGTGTGCTATCACAGAGCTATTCGAATATTGAATATATTATCATTGACGGAGCATCGAAAGACAGTACAGTCGATATTATCAAACAATATGCAGCTGGCATAACTTATTGGCAAAGCGAACCAGACCATGGCATTTATGAAGCGATGAATAAGGGCCTTCAACATGCGACAGGTGATTATGTCTGGTTTATGAATGCCGGTGACACTTTCTTTACTTCTGATACACTTCAGCGGGTGGCTGCGATGGTTCAGAAACACACAGCGTGGCCTGATATTCTCTATGGCGAAACGATGATTGTAGATTCGGATGGCAAGCCGCTTGGCCGTCGTCGCCTGAAAGCGCCGGATCATCTTACTTGGAAGAGTTTTAAAATGGGAATGCTTGTTTGTCATCAGTCTTTTGTCGTTAAGCGCTTAATTGCACCACAATATGATTTGACATATCAATATGCTGCTGATATTGATTGGTGCATTCGCTGTATGAAACAAGCTAAAATCATTCGTAACACCCGATTAGTCATGTCGAACTTTCTAGATGGAGGAACAAGCACTGCTAAACGGAAAACTGCGTTGAAAGAACGATATGCAATCATGTGCAAATATTATGGTACTTTTGTGACTGCAATATTGCATGGATGGTTTGCTTTACGATTTGGGGCTGCGAAACTGTTCCTCAAACATGTGTAATTAGTAATCATTGATACATTTATATAGATAAGATATATGAAGGACATTTTGAAGAAGTTTGGAAAGCATATTATTGCTGTTGCTCTGTTTTTAATTCTGGTGACTATCTATTTTTCGCCGGCTGTGATTGATGGGAAAGTACTCTTCCAGGGCGATATGGAGAAAGCCGAAGGAATGGGGAATAGCCAAATGGATAAATATAAGCAGACAGCTAAACCTGGAGAGTTCAGCGTTTGGTCGGATGCTATGTTTGGAGGAATGCCTTATGTTTCGGGTTATGGCAATCCGGCTCCTAATCTACCTTCCAGTACTTTGGTGGATGGATTGTTCTATAGGATCGGATATATGAATGCCGGAATGGTTTTTGCCGGTTTGGTTTGTTTCTATCTTCTGATGTGCGTTCTCGGCGTTAATTGGTGGCTCGCCATAGCAGCTGCAATTGCGTATGCTTTCGCATCATATAATATCATAATTATAGTGGCGGGGCACATTACAAAGGCTTATGTGATTGCGTTTATGCCAATAACACTGGCTGGTATGGCATTGCTTTTCAAACGAAAGTATTTATGGGGCGCAATGTTGTTCCTTTTAGGTGTGACGATGTCTATAGGCAATAGTCATATTCAGATTACCTATTATCTTGTATTGCTTTGTCTCATTATTTATTTGGGCTATGTTTATATGAGTCTAAAAGGCAAGAATCTGTCGGAGTTGCTGAAGGTATCCGCTATCATGCTCGGTTGTGTTGTATTGGCCGTTTTGCCAAATGCAAGAAATTTATATTCTAATTGGGATCTGGGTAAAAATTCCACTCGAGGTGCGACTGAGTTGACATCAACAACTCCAAAAGGTGAGAAAATCTCTTCCGGTTTGGATAAAGATTATGCTTTCCAATGGAGTTATGGCTGGAAGGAACTGATGACAGAAATTGTGCCAAATGCTTATGGTGGTGCATCTGGTGGAACGCTTGGAAAAGACTCTGAGCTTTACAAACAGCTTCAACAGAACGGCGCTCAAGTCGGAGAAAATGTTCAAACTTATACTTATTGGGGTGATAAACCTTTTACAAGCGGTCCTGTTTATTTCGGAGCTATTGTTTGTTTCCTCTTTATCTTGGGAATGTTTGTCATTAAGCATCCGATGAAGTGGTGGTTATTTGCGGCAGCTGTATTCCTGACCTTCTTGGCTTTAGGAAAGAACTTTGGTCTATTTAATGATTTTATGTTCCATCACTTGCCGCTCTACAATAAGTTCCGAACGGTAGAAATGGCTCTTGTTATTCCTGGGCTTGTTTATCCGTTAATCGGATTTTGGGGATTGAAAGAGATTATTGGAGGCAAAGTGGACGATGCTTTGATGAAGAAAAGCTTCCTTTGGTCGTTCTGTTTGTCTGCAGGTTTGTGTCTTGTGCTTTGGATAATGCCTACGATGTTCCTTAATTTTCATTCTGGCTTCGATGCACAGTTTAGAAGCCAAATTCCTGACTGGTATTATAATGCGTTACTCTCCGATAGAGCTTCGCTGACATCATCCGATGCAATGCGTTCGTTGTTTTATATTGTCGCAGCAGGAGCTTTAATTCTTTGGTTCTGGAAATCGAAAAACAAAAAAACAATGGCCACAGTATTAAGCATTGGAATCGCTGTGCTGATTTTAGCGGACTTGTGGACTGTTGATCGTAGATATTTAAATAACGATCAATTTGTCGATCAACCATTGTCGGCATCTTATAAACCTTCTGTTGCGGACAATGAGATTCTCAAAGACAAGTCGCTTTCTTACCGCGTACTTAATCTGAATAATCCATGGCAAGAGACAGCCACTTCTTTCTATCATCATTCAGTCGGTGGATATTATGCAGCAAAGCTTCGCAGATATCAGGAACTGATAGATCACCGTCTGAATCAGGAATATAATATTATAATAGGTGCTTTACAGAAAGCTAAAACCGTTGAAGATATTTTGCCAGCATTCGAATCAACTCCATCGTTGAACATGCTGAATACTCGTTATATCATCTATGCTCCGAACCAGGCTCCTATTATTAATCCTAATGCTGATGGTAATGCCTGGTTTGTCAGTCAGGTGAATGTTGTGCCGAATGCGGATGCTGAAATGGCAGCGTTGAACACGATAAATCCTTTGCAAACCGCTGTCGTCGATAAGCGTTTCGAAGGTAGTTTGAAAGATTTCGTTCCCCAAACAGATTCAACTGCGTCAATCAAGTTGATGAGTTATCGTCCGAATAAACTTGTTTACTCCTCAGTTTCATCTACGAATCAGTTGGCTGTGTTCTCTGAAATCTATTATCAACCGGGATGGAAAGCTACGATTGATGGGAAACCAACGGATCATTTTCGCGCAGATTGGATTCTTAGAGCGATGAAAGTTCCGGCAGGAAAACATCAGATTGTTTTCGAGTTTATTCCACGAGGTTATATTACCGCGGCTAATATTTCGGCTTACAGTTCATTCTTGATATTGCTGCTTTTGATAGCCGCAATCGGCATTTCACTTTGGCAAGTGTTCCGAAAGAAAGAGTAAAAATAGAAAGTAATATTATATGAGAAGAGGGATGCGTTGCAACATTCCTCTTCTTTTGTTTTTATGGTAATTGGAATTGAACAGTGGCAAGCTGCTTTATAAACTCTTAGAGAATTCGATTAGTGCTGCAGCGAACTTTTCCCATGTCAATTCTTGTTTTTCCTTCTTGATGTTTCCGACAAAGATATTTCTGTCGCATGAATAGAACTTCTGAATTGTGGAGGCAATCGAATCGACGCTGATTTCGGGAGCGATCAGTCCGACACCAGGACCTTCGATGCTTTCGCTCAATCCTCCGGTATTTGTGGCAATCAATGGCACATCGAAGTTGTAAGCTATTGAAGTTATTCCGCTTTGAGTAGCTGAGCGATATGGCAGGATGCAAACATCGGCGGCAGAAAAGAATGCAGGGACCTCGTCGTCATCGATATATCGGTTATGAGTAAAGATTCTGTCTCTGGCTGGAGAATTATTGATTTGGTTTTGGTATTTTTCAAAGCTCCCGTAGCTCTCGCCGGCGATGACAAGCTGATAGCTGTCGTCTAGTTTTCCGAAAGCATCGATGAGCAAGTCTAATCCCTTATAGTCGCGGATAAGTCCGAAGAAAAGCAAAGTTTTTTTATCGTCGGCGATGCCGAGGCGTTCACAAGCCGTTTTTTTATCAATTTTATTTCCGAATTGGTTATAGAGCGGATGTCGTTTCAGTATACATGCAGCATCGGGGCGTAGTGTGAATAAATCGCTTTGGACAGATTTACTCATTGCTATGAATCCGCTGTTCTGTTTAAGGAACCATGAAGTCAGAGGTTTGTCAAAGAACTTCTGTTCGTGAGGAATCACATTGTCCAAAATAGTAATGACCTTACAACCCCGTTTTTTTAGTTTATGAGCAACCATTCCAAGTGAAGGTGCAAAATATGACATCCAATATTTCATCACTAGAATTTCCGGTTCCTCTTTTGCAATAGCATTAGCTCCAGTCAGATAAGTCAAGGGATTTGCTGTATCAATCAGCGGCTTACTATTAATCGGTAGAGCTTTGTCGTTTTCGGTGATATATTGGGTCTTTCCAGGAAATAGAAAATTTGGATATTGACGCTTGAAAGTATAAGGAATCACATCATTGCCATTTTGTAAGGTTTTGAACAGATTTGCATTGAATTGTGCAATTCCTCCTCGGAAAGGATAAAATGTTGATAGATAGGCTATTTTCATATTGTAATATCTTTTATTGTAAAGCTTTCGCTAGTGAAAGGAGATTATCGAAGTGACAAAGAATCTCAACAGGTTTGAGATCTTCTTCACTGTATTTGTTGCCGAGCAATACTGCTGGAATGCAGGCATTGTTGGCAAATTGAATGTCACTTATGCTGTCGCCAACCATTAAACTTCGCGAAAAAGCAATATTTGGGAAATCCTCGCGTGCTTGCAGTGCCATTCCGATGTTCGGCTTACGGTTTTTGCTGTGTTCATCGGTGTCAGTGCATGTGTAGATGCGGTCAATGCGGCCTCCAGATTCATAAATGCGGTCCATCATAAAGTCATTGATAGCAATTAGATCCTCATCTGTCATCAATCCTTTGCCGACACCTCTTTGATTTGAAACTATAAGAATGAGTTGGAAGTGTTCGGATAGGATTCGGAGAGCTTCACCCGCACCTTCAATAAGTTTGAATTCCTCTGGAGATTTGACATAGTCGTTCGGAATTTGAACATTGATGACTCCGTCGCGGTCAAGGAAAAGTGTATCGTTGTATTGTTTTAAGTCTTTAATCATCTTAGCCTATCAACTGATTAAATTTTGAAAATACAAATTGAGCTTTCTCATAATCTTCTGGTGTTCCAATATCCGTAAAATATCCTGAAGTGATAAAGCCTGCGAAAAATTCTTCTTCTACTTTCTTCTCAAAAAAGTCGTGTTCAAGAGAAAATTTCTCAGGGAAATCATTTAACGCATTCTTTTGTAATATGTATATACCTCCATTGATTAACCCTGAATGGCAGAATCGTTTTTCTTTGAATGCAGTGATTTGGTGTGAAGAATTTAATTTCACTAGACCGAACCTGTCGAAATTATGCATTTCTTTCAGTGCAAGAGTAGCGATTGCATTTGTACTGGTGTGGAGTTTCATCATTTTTTCGAAATCGACTCGGAGAAATGAGTCTCCATTTAAGATAAAGACATTCGGTTCAGTAGCGTAAGTTAACGATAGACGAATCCCGCCACCAGTTCCAAGAGGTTGGCTTTCAACAATTGAAGTGATTTGTAGTTTTGTTTCTAAGGAAGAAACCCAATCTTCAACAATCTGGTGTTTATAACCGAGTGAAAGAATGACATGAGTAAAACCTATCTTCTCTAGTGTCTCAAATTGATAATGGAGAAACGGTTTGCCAGCAACAGGTGCCATACATTTAGGAACATTTGAAACAATGCTTCTCAATCGGGTTCCCATTCCTCCAGCAAGGATTATACACTCCATAATTTATTTCTTTGTGAAAATAGCTGCTTCAACCAGTTCACATATAGTATGTCCAAGTGTTATATGCGATTCTTGAATACGGGGTGTGTCTTTTGATGGTACATTAATGAGAAAATCGGAGAACTCCTTCATTTTGCCACCTGTTTCACCAGTAAAGCTGATTGTTTTCATGCCTTTTTCATGGCAGACTTCATAGGCTTTAATGATATTGATAGAGTTCCCTGATGTCGAGAGTCCGACTAAAATATCCCCAGTTTTGCCGATTCCTTCGATTAGTCGTGCGTAGATGACATCATAAGAATAGTCATTAGCGACAGCTGTCAAATATGATGTATTGCAGTGAAGTGCTTCAGATGGCAATGCAGGTCGGTCGAAATAGAAGCGTCCTGAAAACTCTGCAGCTAAATGCTGGGCGTCAGCAGCACTTCCGCCGTTACCACAAAAATAGACACTTCCGCCGTTGCGAAAACACTCAATGACAGCATTTGAAGCCTCGGATACTGTATTAAGCAATTGATCGTTCTTTTTTATTAGGTCGATTGTATTTTGATGCCGTTGCAACCTGTCGGCAATGATACCTTTGTAATCCATATTAATAAATTAATCAATACCTTTAGTCGACCAAGTGACTAGTCCTTGCTCGCAAAACTCAAAGTCCTGAACTTTTCCTACACCCAAAGCGTTCAGATTCTCAGCGACCGCATAGCGTGTGTTCCCTGGGCAATAGAAAAACATGAAACCGCCGCCGCCAGCACCCGAGATTTTCCCTCCTAAAGCACCTTGGCTCATGGCAGTCTCATAGATGTGGTCGATGAAATCGTTGGAAATGTTCCGAGCCATTTTTTTCTTGTTGGTCCAGCTGACATTTAGTGCTTTTCCAAGTTCCCAAAGTTCGTCACGGAGAAGGCAATTCTTCATGCGGAAAGCTTCTTTTTTGACATTGTGCATAGCCTCCAATGAAGCGCTATTCTGTTTTTTTACGTTCTGAGCTTGTTCTTCAATGATTTTAGCGGAGCAATGCTGTTGATCGGTGTAGAACAAGACTGTGTTTATGGCCCATTCTTGAAGAATGTCCTGATCGATGCGCAGAGGATTGACTATGACTCGGTCGTCTGGAAGAAATTCCATGAAGTTAACGCCGCCGAAAGTAGCCGCATATTGGTCTTGTTTTCCGCCTGCCATTTTTAAGTCGATTCGCTCTATTTCGTATGCATAATGTGCGAGGTCGTAACGTCCGAGCGGGAGTTTCAGCCATTCGGTAAAAGCTCCCAGAATTGCGACAACAAGTGTGGAAGATGTCCCGAGGCCTGAGCCTGAAGGAACGTCCATTGAAGTTGTTAGTTCGAACGACAGTGGTTTACCATGATTGAATTTCTTGACTATGGAGTTGTATATACCGTGTTGCAACTGAAGAAATCCATCAGTAGGAAGTTCCTCTGTCGCGTCTAAATCTTCAATAATATTATCATTGATATGCACAAAGCGTACTTTACCATTATTCAAAGGCTTAATAGTCGCGTGAGCGTACAGATTGACTGTTACATTCAGAATTGCTCCGCCAAATAAATCTGAATATGGTGAAACGTCCGTGCCTCCGCCAGCAATTCCTAAACGGAAAGGGGCTTTGCTTCGAAATAATGTGCTCATTGTATATGTTAATATCTGTAGAAATCAGCTTTATACGGTCCTTCAATTGGTACGCCGATATAGTCGGCTTGTTTTGGTGTCAGATGCGAAAGTTTTACACCGATTCTTTCCAAATGAAACCGTGCAACTTCCTCGTCGAGATACTTTGGAAGGCGATATACATTGGTTTTATATTTTTTCCCCCAAAGGTCCATTTGAGCTAGCACTTGGTTTGTGAACGAATTGCTCATGACGAAAGAAGCGTGGCCTGTTGCACATCCGAGGTTTACTAAACGACCTTCGGCCAACAGATAAATGCTGTGTCCGTCAGGGAAAGTGTATTTATCAACTTGTGGTTTAATGTTGAGATGTTTGATGCCAGGATATTTGACCATATTGTTAACTTGGATTTCATTGTCGAAATGACCGATGTTACAGATGATAGCTTGGTCCTTCATCTGAAGCATATGATCTATGGTAATGATGTCACAATTACCCGTGCAGGTGACAAAGATATTGCCTTCTTTAACGGCTTCTTCCATTGTGGTAACCTCGAAGCCTTCCATTGCAGCTTGAAGAGCACAGATTGGGTCGATTTCGGTGACGAGCACGCGTGCTCCGTAGGAACGCATCGAATGAGAGCAGCCTTTGCCAACTTCACCATATCCAGCGACAACGACCACTTTCCCAGCGATCATCACGTCGGTTGCACGCTTGATTCCGTCAGCCAATGATTCACGGCAACCATAGAGATTGTCGAATTTTGACTTGGTTACAGAATCGTTGACATTGATGGCCGGGAAAAGCAATTCTTTGCGTTCCATCATCTGATAGAGGCGATGAACGCCAGTTGTTGTCTCTTCCGAAACACCTTTTATGTCTTTTAGCATGCAATGCCAACGTTGAGGGTCGTCAGCAAGCAGTTGTTTCAGCAGGTCGATGATACATTGTTCCTCATGGCTTTCGGCCTTGTGATCGAGTGTTTTGACATCTTCTTCTGCACGATAACCTTTGTGGAAGAGGAGAGTTGCATCGCCACCGTCGTCAATGATGAGGTTCGGACCTTTTCCGTTAGGAAAACTTAATGCTTGGTTTGTGCACCACCAATATTCTTCAAGTGATTCGCCTTTCCAAGCGAACACAGGAATACCGTCGGCGGCAATTGCAGCAGCAGCATGGTCTTGAGTGGAAAAAATATTGCAACTTGCCCAGCGAACATCTGCACCTAAAACAGTGAGAGTCTCAATGAGGACGGCTGTTTGGATCGTCATGTGCAGCGATCCTGTGATACGGGCGCCCTTCAACGGCTTCGAGTCGGCGTATTTGTCGCGCAGAGCCATGAGTCCGGGCATTTCATGCTCGGAAATTTCAATTTCTTTCCGGCCAAAATCTGCCAGATTAATGTCTGCAACCTTATATGGTAAATTTGTTGGAAATAAAGAATCCATATTTTTATATTTTAGTCTACAAAGATAGTACTTTGTCCAGTTTTCTCAAAGCTTTGTCGGCTATATAGTTTGTCGAGCTGAAAAACCATGCTATTGGTACAAAACAGAACAGGAACCTTTTAGATGAATATTGGAGAACGTTTGTGATAGAGTCCCACTTATAGTCTATATGGTATAAGATAAGGCAATAGAAGATTGTGGCAAGTATGAACATCGACAGTAATGCAATATTATCTTTTTTCTTCCAAACAAACCAACCGTCCGCAATCAGCATTATTGCAAAGATGAGGAAGGTGATGCCATAATAATCCTCATTTTTGAATAAGCCCCACATAGCACCCGTTATTGTGCTCATTTTGCTTGAGTCCCAAAATAGCCTTGTGATTGCAATGCTGTCCGTTGTCATGTTGTTTCTTATCATGAAGAAATACCAGAAAGCAGCAGGTAAAATCGAGAGAGCAAGGCAGATAAGAGAAATCTTGAATGTTTTTTTTCTGAGAGTGTCAATAAGTAAGATTATCATTGCTGCGCCGATGAAAACGATACCTTCTGTACGGCACCACATATTCAAGCCTAGCAAAATGCCAGAAAGATAGAGGTCTTTATTCGAACGTCCCTTCAAATAAAGTGCCAGATAGATTATTCCAAGCGAAGCGAATACAGCTTGGATGACATTTGTGATTGTGATAGCAGAAAAGCCTATGAATTCGGGAGAACTCATCATAAGGAAAGTCGTTATTGCGGCACCAGTCTTAGTGGTGCATCTTTTAACAACACCGTAGAAAGCAATTAGGAAAAATAGAAACATGAATCCCGGTAAAGCCTTTGATGATTCTGCTCCAAGTGTGTAAAAATAAGCGATGCCGAGCTGAAGCATTGGTGCATAAGAAGTGTAATTGGCGGAACCGTGTGAGTCAGGATAATATGCGGCATCAAATAAAGACATTCCTTTGTATGTGTGTTCTTGTGCTGTTACAAACCCAACAGTCTCGAATGCACATAAGCTGTCCCGATCGTTCGGCGGAAAATACATGCAACGTGAGAAATTGGCATATTCAAGTCCAACAATCAAGACAATGAACATTAACCATACTAAATTCAGACTTTTGTAAGTCTGTTTGAAGGAATGGACAATTGACGCAAAGAATTCTTTTTTCGTCAGGATGAAAGTTAATGCCGAAAGGAGCACTAATAAGGTGATCTGTGAAATAATTAAATGTTTTGCAACCATTGAAATATTCAATTGGTCCATTATGAGCATCATAATTGTTTCAAGGCATATTCCAATCGGGAATGAAAGGCCGATTTTTTCAGTCAAGGAAAACTTTGTGGAAATGCAATTCACAAGAAAAAATCCTGTGAAAATTGTAAGAATAAGTCCGATGATTACAAGTGGTGTCATTTCTGTATAGTTTTTTTCTTATAAACCAAAATACCATTTTCGACAGGTTGAGAACCTTGATATCCTTCTACAGTCTTGTATCCTTGTCCATTAACAATTAGGACATGAGTGACCTTATCTTTGTATGGACTCGTTGCCATTTCCTTTTCAAGTATTATTTTTCGTGGATAAAGGAACCTGGTGGCAAAAAGTTTATTGAAAATTTCACCTTTAAACGCAGACGATTTCTCTTTGGGGAAGAAATTCTCTTGTGGAGGATAGAGAATCACTGCAGTGTCGGGTGTGTGATTCCTAACATCTTGAAGAAAGGCATAATCCACACCCATTTTCATGACAAAACGTTGGCTTAATGTGGCATTCGGCATTGCTTTAATGATAGTCATTGAACCCTTCACCATTTTTTCTTGTTCCCATTTATAGCCAGTCATGGGCAAAAGGATTTTGATCATCAACAAAAGAATAAATCCTGCAATCATTGCATTCTTGACAAACCACCAGATATAGGAGAGTGGCGTTTTTTCTTCTTTGATCGCCTCTTGTGTAGTTTTCTTTGTATGAACTGTTGTCTCTTTCATTTTAGTGAAATAAATCTGTATTTAATTAGTGTCCATATAGCCTCAAATCCATCTGACCAACGGATCTTTTTTCCTTCATTGACAGATCTTGGATAATAATGTATTGGTACTTCTGGAATACGAATTCCTTGACGAGCAACACGTGCAGTTACTTCTGGGCAGAATTCAAAACCTTTACATTTTAGAGGGAAAGAACGTAGCAAATCTGTTTTAAATGCCTTGTAGCAAGTAGACTCATCAGTAAGGTGAAGCCCAAAAAGAATGTTTGCAATTGTTGTGACAGCAAGTCCTCCATAATAGAAACTTTTATAATAATGTCTGTTTCTTCTGTCGAGGAATCGAGAGCCATAAACGACGGGAGTTTTACCCTCAAGCAGTTTTAACAATATTGGATTATAGTCCATAGGGTCGAGTTCCAAATCTGCATCTTGAATAATGACGAAATCTCCTGTAATTGCATTAATTCCTGTTCGAATTGCCATGCCTTTTCCCTGGTTTATTTTATGCGAAATTAGCCTGATGTTCTCGTTAGGATGATTGTTAATGAATTGTTTTACCACATCGCGGGTGTAGTCCTTCGAACCGTCGTCAATGATTATAATCTCCTTGTTCAGGCCGTTAACCAGCTGAACATTGACAACCTTTTCTAAGAGTTGGAAGATTGTTTTCTCCTCATTGTAGGCAGGAATTAAGATAGAGAATTTTTGTGATTGCATAACGATTCTTTTGTACTACAAAACTACAAACAATCCTCTTAGTTACCAAATATATAAGAGAAAAATAGCTCTGTTATTCTGGTTCAATGCCTTGCTCTGCTAATAATTTCAGACTTAAATCCTTAAGTTTGAATTTCTGAATTTTCCCACTGCCTGTCATGGGGAATGTGTCAACGAAGAAGATATACTTCGGAATCTTGTGCCGTGCAATCTTTCCACGACAGAAATCTTTGACGATTTCTTCATTCATGGTAGCGCCTTCATGCAATATGATAAATGCTCCGACCTGTTCGCCATATTTCTTCGAAGGAACAGCTGCGACTTGTACGTCTTTGACGCCAGGCAAATGATAAAGGAATTCTTCTATTTCGCGCGGATAAACATTCTCTCCTCCGCGGATTATCATGTCTTTTATTCGTCCTGTGATACGGTAATATCCGTCTTTGTCTTTGATGCCCAAATCACCACTGTGAAGCCATCCTTTTTCGTCAATTACTTCAGCCGTGGCTTCTGGGTTATTGTAATAGCCTTTCATGATGTTGTAGCCGCGGCAGCACATTTCGCCTTGGACTTCAATTGGACATTCTTCGTGCGTTTCGGGATCAAGTACAGCAACTTCGGTGCATGGATATTCGCGGCCGACAGTCAAACATCGTTTCTCGAACGGATCGGCCAATACGGAATGTGTCATTCCGGGAGAACTTTCTGTCAGACCGTAAACGCTTGTGATATAAGTGATGTGCATCTTCTCTGTGACAGCTCTCATCAGTTCAATAGGACAAAGCGAGCCGGCCATGATTCCAGTGCGGAGCGAGGTCAAATCGAACATGCTGAACATCGGATGGTTCATCTCTGCGATGAACATTGTCGGAACACCATATAAAGCTGTGCATCTTTCTTTATGTACGGATGCTAATACTACCAACGGATTGAAGCTCTCAACCATAACTTGTGTACATCCATGTGTCAGGACGTTCATAGAAGCTAAAACGACGCCGAAGCAGTGGAACAGCGGGACGCAGCAACAGAGCTTGTCTTTCGACGTAAATCCCATGCCTTCACCAGTAAAATATCCATTGTTTGAGATGTTGTGATGCGTTAGCATAACGCCTTTCGGAAACCCAGTTGTTCCTGAAGTGTATTGCATATTGACAACGTCGTAGCAGCTGACTTCTTTCTTTGCTTTGTCGAGTACGTCGTCAGCGATGTTTTCTCCAAGTAAGAGCAGTTCCGCAGTGTTGTACATTCCGCGGTATTTCTCTTGGCCGATGTAAACCACGTTTTTCAGCCTTGGAAAACGTTTGCTGTTTAGGTAGCCGCGTTGTGACTCTTTTAGTTCCGGCAACATTGTATAGACCATGTCAACATAACTACCGTCAAATACACCGTCGGTGATACACAGGGTCTGAATATCAGAATCCTTTACCAGAAATTCAAGTTCGTTCTGTTTGTAATTTGTATTGACGGTGACAAGTACGGCACCGATTTTTGCTCCAGCATAAAGGAATGTCAGCCAATCGGGCACATTAGTTGCCCAGATGCCGACGTGAGTTCCATGATGAATGCCTATTGCAAGCATTCCCTTCGCCATCTCATCAACTCGCTTGTTGAATTGTTTCCAAGTAAAGCGAAGGTCTCGGTCAGAATAAACCAGAAATTCTTTGTCAGGAGTTGTCGTTGCCCAATGTTCCAGCCATCCGCCGAGTGTTCTGTTTTGAAGTTGATATTCCATTCTCTTGGCTGTTAATAAGGAGTGTAAATCACTCCGATGATTTTGGCAGGTTTGTTGTCTCCTGCGTGAACGTGATGTGAAACGATGGAATCGTAGTATATGCTGTCTCCGGCGTTCAGAATATAATTATGCATTCCATAGTTGACTTCGACGCTTCCTTCGAGAACGTAGATGAATTCCTCGCCTTCGTGTGTTGATGGAATGTTCTCATTTTTATCTGATGGTGTAATGTCAATATAAAAAGGCTCCATGTGACGACCCGATTTATCCTGAGAAAGTGCATGGTAATCCATGTGCTTTTTCCCAAGTGATGATTCGTTGGTAAAGCCGATGCTGTTAGCTTCGTCACGTTCTTCCTTGCGGCAGACGACAGGTCCTAATTCGGTTTGGTCATCGAGGAAAGTGCCCAATCGGACACCCAAAACACGGGCTATTTTGATTAGTGGAGCCAAAGACGGGAAATCCACATTATTTTCAATTCTTTCGATTTGTTCTGCGCTCAATCCCGAGCGTTTTGCTGTCTCCTCAACAGTAAGTTGTTTTGATTCTCGGATATTCTTTATTTTTGCTCCGATAATTTTGTTCGAGCCCATTTTATTATCATTCGTAAATTAATCGTGCAAAATTACAACTAATTATTTATCCGGGAAATATTTCAATAGTATTTTGTCACAATTCATGCCTTTTTGTAATCTGCGACATTTTGTAATTGTAAGGGTATAAAAATAACGGGAAAAGTTCGCAGCAATTCCCGTTAATGATTTTAAGTTGCCGATTATTACAGAATCAGTTGCTAATTAAAATCATCACAAAAATAATAGGATTAACCGAATACAAAAGTTAAATTTGAATTTTTTTTCAAAACCCTTATAGGGAAAAACCTATTCAGGTCTCTTTATTATAAGCAAAGGAGAAATGAGCCAAATTGAATTTAAATCGGAAGAGATTATCAATCGAATTGCACGCAAAGATAAAAAAGCTTTCCGTTTGTTTTACAATCATTTTTACCCTTCAGTCTATCGCTACACCAGCTATTTTCTGTCGGCAAAAGAAGATTGTGAGGAAGTTGTGTCGGATGTTTTTTTCATTATTTGGCGTAGAGGAATTGAGCTGACAGCAGTCAAAAACATGCGCGCATATCTTTATACCATTACAAGAAATGAAGCATATCGCCGTCTTCGTCAGGTTAAAGAAAAAACTATCTCAATCGATGATATGCCTGTTGCGATGGAGATGGATAATTCTTCTATTGAAGGCGAAATGATTGAATCTGAAATGATGGATTCATTAAATCAGGCTATAACGGAACTCCCTGAGCGGTGTAAATTGATTTTTTTAATGGTTCGTCAGGAACAGATGAAATACAAGGAAATAGCTGAAGTTCTTTCCATTACTGAAGGAACGATAGAGCAACAGATGAACATAGCAATCAAGAAGATAGCCTCTACAATAAAACAACTATATCCCTATTTGGATTTATAACATAGAATTTCTAGAGAATGGAAGAAAAGAATAACATCGAAAAGAATGAGATTTATCAAGAGGTGATGCGCATAGTAAATGCAATTCATTCAAAAGATGTTTCTTCAGAAATGGAGGAAGATAAAGAAAAAATTTATAGAAAGATATTGGATAAAATTGAACAGGTTGAAGCGCAGCATTTTTTCTTGGGCCTGAGAATAGTTGTTTGGAAGTATTTGGCAGCGGCTTGTATCATTTCTGCAGTTTTTCTTGGAGTCGTGAAAACCTCATATCATGCCGGAGAAAAGGCTCTGTTGGCTAAAAAGGAAATTTCAATGGTCGAAGCTAAAACTCCTTTGGGCATCATTTATAATGTTTCTTTGGCCGATGGAACAAAAGTGACATTAAAGGGCGGTTCTCGTTTGACCTATCCTATCGCTTTTGGAAAAGAGCGCAAGGTGACCTTGGAAGGAGAAGGCTATTTTGAAGTAGCTAAGGATAAGAAACATCCCTTCATTGTTAATACCAACAAAATTGATGTCGTGGTTTTAGGAACGAAATTCAGTCTCAGTGTTTATGATGAAGACGAAGAAACTTTTCTCACTTTGGCTGAAGGAGAGGTTCAGGCCAGCACTAAAATTGGCATGATTTCAAAAGTCATCAAGTTGAAACCCAATCAACAGTTGGTTTTGAATAATTCGACAGGAGATGTCAAATGCAAAAACGTTAATCCTAAATATTATACGGAATGGCGTGATGGAAGTCTTTATTTCCGAGACCTTCAGTTCGATTATTTACTAAAACAGCTTGAACGCCGTTTTGATGTTCATTTTATTGTTAATGATTCATCTCTTTTGAAAGAACGTTATTTTGCCCAGTTTGAAAATAACGAAAATCTGGAACAGATTCTGACATTGCTTTCCTATCGTGGGGAGTGGTCTTTTGTTAAGGAAGGAAACAATATAAGGATTATAAAAAATACAAACGCAAAATGATATGCCTATGAAACAGGAACGCTAGTTGCCACGCTTCTTCAAAGAAGATATTCGCAGTATCTTTTTGGCATGAAGAATACAAAATTATTATTGCAGAATCAGTTGTTAATTAAAATTCTTTTATTATGAACATAAATAAAATAATCAGAATTATGAGAATACTTCCAGTATTCCTTCTTGTTGGAACATTAAATCTATTCGCTGCTTCTACTTATTCTCAAGAAACAAAGTTGAGTATGCAGCTGAATAATGTTACTTTGGAAAATCTATTTGATGCGATTAAAAGTCAATCCGAGTTTTCCATTGTGGTAAAAAGCAGTGAGGTTAATTTAAATGAACGAGTCTCAGTCTCGGCGACAAATGAGACAGTTGATATAATCCTTAATCGTGCTTTATATAATAAAGGTCTAAAATATGAGATTAAGGGGAAGCATATTTTAGTTTATAAAGCTCCTGCCGAAATAGTCTCAGTATTTCCAGATGTTAATCAAAGTGGATCTAAAATTTCTGGAGTAATTAAAGATTCAAGAGGCGAGCCTATTATAGGCGCCAATGTTATTGTTAAAGGCACAACGAATGGAACAATGACGGATATAGATGGTAAATTCAATCTTTCAGACGTTAAGAAAGGAGATTTACTAGAAATATCATACATTGGTTATGTTACTCAACTTGTCCGTTTAACTGGTCAATCTTCGTTACAGATTGAACTGAAAGAAAATGCTCAAGCTTTGGAAGAAGTGGTTGTAGTTGGTTATGGTACACAGAAAAAGGCAAATTTAACAGGTGCCGTTGATAAAATATCTTCAAATACAATTTCTGCTTTACAAGTTAATACAGTTGGAGAAGCGCTACAAGGTCAAATAGCAAACTTGAATGTTGGTATAGCAGATGGTAAACCTGGTCGTGCTGCTTCTTTTAACATTCGTGGTACAACGTCTTTAAATGGTGGCTCACCATTAATTATAATTGATGGAGTGCCATCTAATGATACTCAGTTGAATAGTTTATCACCACGAGATATAGAAGATATCTCAGTTTTAAAAGACGCTTCTTCCGCAGCAATCTACGGTGCAAGAGGTGCTTTCGGTGTAATATTGGTCCAAACCAAACATGCTAAAGCTGGAGAGTTTAAGATCAATTATACTAATAATTTTGGATGGAGTAAATCTACGCGAGTTCTTGAACCATATGACAATGCTGCAGATTATTTGGATATTATTCAAAATGAGTTTAACAATAATATTGGACAATATGGAGTTTTAAGCGATGCTGAACTGGAATATGCTCATCAAGTAGCTGCTGATCCGTCTCTCCCAAGATATAAATTCATTTCAGAAGGTGGACAGAAAAAACTTGTTGCTGGTGGCCATGTAAATGATTTCTATCATGAGTGGTTTGATACTTATGCCCCAAAGCAAAGCCATCATCTTTCAGTATCAGGCGGAAGTGATAAAATTCAATATTTTGTATCGGGTGATTTTAACCATGAAACAGGTTTGCTGAAGTTAAAATCTGATAAGATTAATAGATATACTATTCATTCAAATATCATTTATAACATCAATAAACATATTAGCATATTCAATAATTCGTATTTTACCATAAGGAATGATGATCTCCCTAATATGTATGTTACAAGTTGGCGTTCCAATATCTGGCGTTGGATGGAAATGTTTAATCACGCCTTGTGGCCTTCTGAAATTGAAATAGATGGGAAGCCTTATGTAACCGAATCAGGATTTTTGAAACAATTTATTTCTAATTATTCGAAATATACGAAAAAGAGACATGAGACTTCAAATACTTGGGGCGCTGATGTGTCACTTTTGAATAATGAATTAAAAATCCATGGTGACTTTACATATCAATTTGCAAACATGCATACTGTAAAATGGGGTGATGTGACTGGAGTTGGGAAAGTATGGGCTGATAACAATTCATTGCTTGCTCATTATGGCGCAAATTCTTATTTTCAGAGAACCATGGATAATACCAGAAGTATGAGTGCAAATGCGTATGCAACTTATGAAAAAAATGTTTTAAAGAATCATTTTAAAGTTATGGGCGGTTTTAACTGGGAGGATTATGATTATATTCAGGAATATGCTCAAAGAATGGATCCTCTAAGTCTGAATGTTCACTCATTAAACTTAGGTACAGGAACACTTACATCTACTGACAATGATTATAAATATGCAAATCAAAGTACCTTCTTTAGATTTAATTATGATTTTGATGGACGTTATCTTTTAGAAATGAATGGTTGTTATAATATATCATCTCGTTTCCCTTCAGGAAAAAGAGATCATGTTTTCTCATCTATTTCTGCAGGTTGGAGAATTTCAGAAGAATCTTTTTTCAAATCTATGCAAAAGACAATCAATAACTTGAAGTTGAGAGCATCTTATGGCTCATTAGGAAACCAAAATATTGGGGCGTATGATTATCTGTCAATGCTGAGTGTTAGTCAATCTGTCTATAATTTGGAAGGTTCACAGGTTAATTATACAATGTCCCCAACTCCTAAGTCTTCTAATTTTACATGGGAAACTGCAAGAACGATTGACGGAGGTATTGATATTTCTATTTTAAATAAACTATCCGCATCCTTTGATTGGTATCAACGTACAACAAGTAATATGCTCACAAAATATCATTCGTTGCCGTCAGTCTATGGAGCTTCTGCACCACAAGAAAATAATGCAAAATTGAGAAATAGAGGTTGGGAGTTATCTGTAAATTGGGATGATCATTTTAGTTTAGCAGAAAAACCATTCTCTTATGGAGTTCGTTTTGTAATGTCAGATTACACATCTAAAATTACTAGCTATTATAATCCAACGAACTATTTAGGCGATTATTATAAAGGAGAAAAAATCGGTGAGATTTGGGGATTACACACTCTTGGATTTTTCAAAACAGATCAAGAAGCTAAAAATAGTCCAATATTAAATACAAATGGATTTAGACAATTTGAAGCGGCTGGATGCATTAAATTTGAAGATAGAAATAATGATGGGACTATCAGTAATGGTAGTTGGACAAAAGAAAAACCTGGAGATTATTATGTAATAGGAAATACAACACCTCGTTATCAATATGGTATTACTCTTAGTGCTGCTTGGAATGGATTCGATTTTAATGCTTTCTTTAAAGGATTAGGCAAAATGAATATTTATCCAAATGGAGAATCTACTCCTTTCTGGGGACCTTATAGTAGAAGATATGTCATATTAACAAAGAAAGTAGCTGAAAGACGTTGGACAGAAAATAATCCTAATGCGTACTTCCCTCGTCCACAAGGATATATCGCTAGTGGCGGTGACTTAAACGTTGCACAGACCCGTTATTTACAGAATGCCTCATATTTACGTTTGAAAAATTTGGTTATTGGATATACATTACCAAGAGCTTTAACACAGAAAGTGAGGATCAGTAATTTGCGTGTATATTTAAGTGGACAGAATTTATTTGAAACAACTAAATTGGATAGTTCTTTGGATCCAGAAGGATTGACAAAGGATCCAGATGCATCAGATTATGTTGGATTAGGAACATCTTATCCTGTTCAACGAGTATATTCTTTTGGCGTTGAAATTCAATTTTAATTTAAAGATTTGATAATATGAAAAAAATATATTATTTAGTAGCGTTAGCATTAATGGTTTCGCTATGGTCTTGCAGCGATGATTATTTGGAAAGAATGCCTGGTACAGCAGTTGGAGAATCACAAGATTTCTTTAATGCTGAAAGTGGTTTACAAACCTATTCTAATGGCTTCTACAATTATGTTGATTATTCTAGCGCAATTCTTGATGATTTTAATAGTGATAATTGTGATAATTCAACAACTCCAACTACAATTCGCCTGGCAAATTATGTATTACCAACTTCCTTAGGAAGTGGAGGTTGGAATTGGGCGGAATTACGTGATGTCAACTATTTCTTAGATAGATGTTATGCTTCTACATTAAGTAGTTCTGCTAAGAATCAATATATAGGCATTGCCAAGCTTTTTCGTGCGATGTTTTATTTTGAAAAAGTGAAAGCTTTTGGGGATGTTCCTTGGTATTCTCATGCGTTGGGCTCAACCGATGAAGAGGAATTATATAAGGCACGTGATTCGAGAGTCTTGGTTATGGATTCAGTTTTGAATGATTTAAATGAAGCAATTGAGTATTTACCTGCAACAAAGTATAAAAATAAGGTATCAAAATATACGGCGCTAGCAATGAAATCTCGTATTTGTTTATTTGAAGGCACCTGGCGTAAGTATCATAAAACAGCTAACCTAGCTAATGCGGAAAAGTTTTTGACTGAGGCGGCAAGTGCTGCTGGAGAATTGATTAAAGATGGTGTTTATACGCTTTATTCAACAGGGAATACTACTAATGATTTTCGGAATCTGTTTCAAGCAAGTTCGGTCAGTACAGATGAGGTGATTTGGGCATATTCATTTGCTACAGGACGATACCATCATTATTCTGCATATTATACAGTAGCTTCTTTTAGTACTAATGGTGCTACTCGTTCTTTAATTTCAGACTTCGGAATGAATGATGGACGTTCATTCTATGATGCATATCCAAATGAAACTGTACGAGATGAAATGCCTTACAAACAGGAAATGGAAAACCGTGATCCACGATTGAAACAGTGTATTGTATATCCAGGATATACGAGAACAGGAACAACAAATGTTAGTTCTTGTTGTAACTTTACTCAAACACGTTTAGGTTATCAAATCACAAAACGTGTCGGAGGTCCTTCTGAAGATGACCAAGGCGACAACAGAGATGTGATATTGATACGTTATGCAGAAGTGTTATTAAATTATGCTGAAGCAAAGGCGGAATTAGGTACATTGACACAATCTGACTTAGATTTGACAATAAACAAGATCAGAGCTAGAGCCGGTTTGCCTGCACGAACACTGCCATTAACAACAGATATCGCTCAAAAGAAAATGTATTTAAATGTATCTGATCCTAATATCCTTGAAATAAGACGTGAACGACGAGTTGAGTTAGCTTTCGAAGGATTCCGAAGATGGGATATCATTCGTTGGGCAGAAGGCCATCTATTTAGAAATTTATATGAAGGAATATATATTGAGGCCTTGAATACTCCAATTGATCTGAATGGAGATGGAAAACCAGATGTGTATTTCTATAAAGGAGAAACTCCATCCACTAAGATTGAGAATGTTCAATATATATCATTTCAATCTCAGAATGGACTTTCTGGAGATACAAAAGGACGTTTTATCCCTTATAAAAAAGAACTTTCTGCTTTCAACGATTGGGAATATCTTAGCCCAATACCTAGTGAAGAGTTAACTTTAAATGTCAATTTAAAGCAAAATCCAGGATGGGATACATATAAGTAGAAATGAAAAAGTTAATTATTTTTCTATTATTAATCCTTGCATTCCCATTAAATGCTCAACAGATGAACTATATTCCTTCGAAGGAAAATGTAAAATCGAGAGAGTTTTTTAATAATCATCGTTTTGGTATTTTTATTCATTTTGGAATATATAGTATGTTGGGGAATGGTGAATGGGTTTTGGAAAACCAAGGATTAAATAGAGATGAATATAGTAAATTAGCGGGAGGTTTTTCTCCCGCTAATTTTAATGCTCAAGAATGGGTTGCAAATATAAAAAATGCAGGAGCAAAATATCTTTGTATAACAGTTCGCCATCATGATGGTTTTTCAATATTTAGGACTAAATATTCATCTTATAATATTGTTGATGCAACCCCTTTTAGGAGGGATATAATTAAAGAATTAGCTGACGAATGTCACAAACAAGGCATAGCTCTCCATTTTTATTATTCACTTTTGGATTGGTATAGAATTGATTACCCATTAGGTAATAGTGGTAGAAAAAATGGTCGCATTATGCAAGAAGATTGGGATAGTTATTATCAATTTATGAGTAATCAAGTTAAGGAATTACTCACTAATTATGGTCCTGTTGGTGCAATCTGGTTTGATGGTTGGTGGGATCATCGTAACGATAAGAATTTTAATTGGCAATTGCCTGAATTATATACGATGATTCATGGTATTCAACCAAAATGTCTGATTGCTAATAATCATCATCAAATGCCTTATCCAGGTGAGGATATTCAAACTTTTGAGCATCATTTGCCAGGAGAAATGAAAGCCTTTTATTCAGCTCCAGGCATAAGTGATAAACCATTAGAATCTTGCGAAACAATGAATGGTAGTTGGGGCTATTCTATAACTGATAAGAATTTTAAATCATCTGAGCTCTTGATCCATTATCTAATTAAAGCTGCGGGCGTTAATTCTAATTTTCTATTAAATGTTGGACCTCGGCCTGACGGTTGTTTTCCCGATGAAGCACTACAAAGATTAAGAGATATTGGAGAATGGCTAAAAATTTATGGAAAGACAATTTATGAAACAAAAGGTGGATTTATTCCACCTCATAATTGGGGTGTTACAACTCAAAAAGGAGATACACTTTATATTCATATATTAGATTGTCAAGATTCGACTTTATTCTTAAATATCAAAGGTGGAAGAGTCAAAAAAGTCTATAAGTTTTTAGGCAATGTACCTGTAAATTATTCTTGTCCAAAAGAAGGCGTTTTATTAAACTTTGGTGAAAAGCCGAAAGGATTAGATTATGTAGTTACTTTGGTTTTAAATAGAAATAAATAGTTAATAGATAAATCATTGGCTGTTCTTTGTCCTATTTTTTCATGAGAAATATATTTATAAATGTAACCAATATGATGAAACAAATATTCTTATCCTTTTTTTTACTTACCTCTTTCTTTTGTGGGGCGCAAACCGTAAAGTCGAAGTTACCGCAACTGGGAAAGGATCCGATTGACAAGATTGTAGCGTCAATGACGTTGGAAGAAAAGGCGGCGTTGTTGGTTGGCGATCATGAATTTGATAAATATAAAACTGGTCAAATTGTTGATTTGGTCCCTGGAGTTGCAGGAACAACAGTCGCTATACCTCGATTCGGAATACCGATTTCCTTGGAGACCGATGGACCCGCGGGTGTGAATATTGACGCAACGCGAAAAGGAGAAAACAAAACATATTATTGTACGGGATTTCCTATTGCGACGCTCTTGGCATCAACATGGAACGCATCAATAGTTGAGGAGGTCGGTCGTGCGATGGGAAATGAAGTCCTTGAATATGGATGTGACGTACTTTTAGCACCGGCTATCAATCTACATCGTAATCCATTGTGTGGAAGGAACTTTGAATATTATTCCGAGGACCCGTATTTGGTTGGAAAGACCGCTGCGGCAATGATAAAAGGTGTCCAGTCACAAGGTGTCGGAACTTCGTTGAAGCATTTTGCGGCAAACAACCAGGAGACTTTCAGGAGACAAAACGATTCAAGAATATCTCAGAGGGCTTTACGTGAACTTTATCTGAAAGGTTTTGAAATTGCAGTTAAAGAGTCTCAACCTTGGACTGTTATGTCGTCATATAATAAGATAAACGGAACGTATACACAGGAAAGTTACCCTCTTCTTACAACTATTCTTCGTGATGAATGGGGCTTCAAAGGGATTGTGATGTCGGATTGGACTCGACAGCTTCGGAATACGGCCGCACAGATTCATGCAGGAAACGAACTGCTTATGCCGGGATTTCCGGAACAGATAACGGATATCGAAAATCTTGTCAAATCTGGAAAACTTCCGATGAAGGATGTCGATATCTGTGTGAAGCGTATGCTTCAGTTTCTGATGAAAACCCCACATTTTAGAAATTATGCGTATTCGAATTCTCCCGATTTGAAAGCCCATGCTTTGGTAGCCCGTAAAGCAGCCGATGAAGGAATCATTCTTCTGAAGAACAATAACGATGTTCTTCCTTTAAGTAAAACGCTGAAAGATGTTGCTCTTTTTGGAATAGCATCATACAATTTTGTAGCTGGAGGAACTGGTTCTGGCGATGTCAACAAGGCTTACGTTGTCAATGTAAAACAAGGCTTAGAAAATGTCGGTCTAAATGTAGAAGCAGACATCAGAAGTCTCTATGACGGAGTCAAAAGTGAAATCGAAATCAGTCCTTCCTATGCAAAACTGCGTGCGAAAGATTCTGACATGGCAGTAATAACATTGCAAAGAAATTCAGGAGAATATGCGGACCGCCATAATACAGCAGGCGATTTTTATTTGACTGAAGTTGAGAAGAACATGCTGAAAAACGTTTCGGAAGCCTTTCATGAAGCTGGAAAGAAAGTCGTTGTAGTATTGAATATCGGAGGCGTTATCGAAACGGCTTCTTGGAAAGACTACGCAGATGCAATCATATTGGCTTGGCAGCCTGGAGTTGAAGGCGGAAATTGTGTGGCAGACATCATGACAGGGAAAATCAATCCGTCGGGTAAACTGGCCACAACATTTCCAGTGGATTATATGGATGTCCCATCGTCAAAGAATTTCCCATACAATTATGACGGTGAAAAATATGATGCAAATCTGAAAAATATCGGACATACAGATTATGAGGAAGATATTTGGGTCGGATACAGATATTTCAATACATACAAAAAAGAGGTGTCTTTTCCTTTCGGTTTTGGAATGTCATACACTACGTTTGGATATGAGAATGCCAGAATCAAGAGATTAGGAAATGAATTCATTGTAACGGTTGATATCACAAATACAGGAAAAATGGCCGGAAAGGAAGTCGTTGAACTCTTTGTTTCTGCACCAAAAGGAGAACTTGAAAAGCCTGCATGTGAATTGAAAGCTTATGCGAAAACGAAAGAACTGCGACCGAATGAAAAGGAAACTGTAACCATGAAGTTCAATATTGCTGATTTGGCTTCATTCAGCGAAAAGGCGAACGGCTGGATTACTGATTCCGGAGTGTATAAGATACTGATAAGTTCATCGGTTGAAACTGTAAAACAATCATTGCCTCTAAAGGTCAATAAAAGTTTGGAACGCAAAGTTATGACCAGAATTTAGTGATAACTTAATATATTAACATTATAATGAAGAGACACATTATTAAAATGTCACTTTGTGTTGCAATTGCAATGTTTTCTGTGGCTATGCCGGCTCAGAACAGTAAGGTCACGAAAAAACTTGCTTATTGGGGAAGTCCTGATACTTACTTGAATACTCAAGCAAGTGTAATGCTGGATTATGTGGATGAAACGTTGACGGCAAATCCTCCTACGACATCGTTTTCACCGATACGTAAGATGGCATTGTATAATCTGGATGTGATTTTGCACGAAACGAAGTACGATAATAGTGAGGCATTACGTAATTATATTTTTTCGAGAACGAAATCTGTAATCAACGATTTGTCGAAGCCGATAAAAAGCGGCATGAGAATCTACAAAATCTATAATGACGGTTTTATCGTAAGGACCAAAACGGCAACAGTTGCTTTCGACTTGTGCGGAAGATTGGGAACCGTCATTCCTGATTCATTGATGGAGGTGATTGTAGATAAATGTGATGTGATGTTTATAACGCACAATCATGATGACCATGCGGATAAGAATGTGGTTTCGATGTTTGTTAAGATGGGGAAAACCGTGTATGCTCCGACTAATTTCTGGGAGGGAAACAACGCTATAAAACATGTGCGTTCTGAAGAGATTATCGATAAAACTGTCAGTCTAAAGACTGCAAAAATACAGGTGAAGATTTTTCCGGGACATCAGGATGAACTAATGGACAACAATTATGTGGTGACGTTTCCGGAAGGCTTTAAGGTTGCACATACGGGTGATCAGTACAATGAGAAAGATATGGCGTGGATTAAGAATGTGAACAAACAGGTTCCTTCATTGGATGTTCTGATTGTAGAATGTTGGATTTCAAAGATGAACGAAGTGATAGCCGGATTTAATCCTAAAGTCATTCTCACGGGACATGAAAATGAAATGGGTCACTCCATCGATCATCGCGAAGCGTTTTGGTTGACTTATTACAAAATGGAAAAGGTCACGAAACCTTATGTCATTATGAGTTGGGGCGAATGGTACAATTATAAAAAGTGATTCTTTTATTTAGAAGATTATTCTTCTTTGTTAAACGATATAGACAATTAGCCGATTTTATTGAAAGGGCGCATTCAGGTGGTGAATAATCAGTTTGAATGCGCCTTTTTTCCGGTTATTCTGAGGTGTAAAACTAATATTTTTCGAATGCCAAATGCCTTCTGCCTGGATATCAATAATGTATGGCATTCCTATAGGAATATTTGTTTGCACATCAATCTCATTGTTTCATCAAATAATCTTTGAAATCGTTGAAATCGGCGGACATGGCGATGGATTGTTTGGTGCCTTGCATGAAAGCCTGCAACTTTTCTGGAACGGCGATTGGACGATGGATGATGCTTTCGACAGTTTCGCGAAACTTGGCGGGATGAGCGGTCTCCAGGAAAACGCCTGATTCGCCATCTTTCAATCCTTCACTCAATGCACGATATCCACAGGCTCCGTGTGGATCAAGCAGATAGCCTGTTTCACGATACACTGTTCCGATGGTTTCACGAATCTGACTGTTGTCGAATGCAGTGCCGCATATCTCACTTGCGATGGTTTTATAGTCGCCGTCGTACATATCAATGATGCGTGCGAAATTACTCGGATTGCCGACGTCCATGGCATTGGCCAAAGTTTGAACCGATGCCCGAGGATGATATTCTCCCGTGTCCAAATACTTGGTAAATATGTCGTTGCTGTTGTTGGCGGCGATAAATCTTTTTATCGGAAGTCCCATTTTGTGTGCCAACAGTCCTGCAGTAATGTTTCCCAGATTGCCGCTCGGTACACAGACAACGAGATTCTCGGCCAATCCCAACCGTTTCATCTGTGCGTACGCATGGAAATAATAGAACGACTGCGGCATGAAGCGCGCCACATTAATCGAATTGGCTGAGGTCAGTTTCATGTGTGCATTCAGTTCCTTATCCATGAACGCGTTTTTCACCAATGCCTGACAGTTGTCGAACGAACCGTCGACTTCAATCGCCGTAATGTTGTGCCCAAGTGTCGTGAACTGCTTTTCCTGAATTTCACTGACTTTCCCCTTAGGATAAAGCACATAAACATGAATGCCTTCGACATCCAAGAAACCGTTCGCGACCGCACTGCCCGTGTCGCCCGACGTTGCCACAAGTACATTTACCATTGTTTGAGGCTCTTTGCGGATAAAATAACCCAGCAACCGAGCCATGAAGCGTGCGCCGACATCTTTAAATGCCAGTGTCGGCCCGTGAAAGAGTTCCAATGCATAAATGTTGTCTTTCACATGCACGACAGGAATATCGAAGCTAAGTGTTTCATATACAATCTGAAGAAGTATATCTTTAGGAATGTCTTCACCGAAAAGGGCATCGGCTGCCCGAAATGACATTTCCTGAAGCGAAAGCGTTTGTATTTCGTCGAAAAACGATTGCGGCAACATATTGATATGCTGAGGCATGTAAAGTCCTTTGTCGCTTGCCAAACCCCGAACAACTGCCTCTTCCAGACTGACTGACGGCGCTATTTTATTGGTACTGTAATATTTCATTGCTGTTTGCTTTATGGTATTGGTATTAATTCTGAAGGAAAATGTGGATAAACTGATCTTTCTCAATCAATCCGTAGCCACCTTTTTGACACGACATTTCATCGAATGTCTGCACAGAATCGGGTTTAATTCCGGGATAATAGATGACAAACGGAATCGGTTCAGATGTGTGTGTCCTCAGTGCACAGGGCGTTGGATGATCGGGAAGAACGGCAATGCTGACCGGTTCGTTCCAGTTTTTCACGCTTTCCATAATCGGACCGATGAGGCGTTTGTCCAGATTCTCGATGGTTTTCAGTTTCAGCGGCACATTGCCTTCGTGTCCGGCTTCGTCGCTCGCTTCTACATGCAGATAGACAAAATCGTCCGTTTTCAAAGCATCAACTGCAGCAGCAGCCTTCCCTTCATAATTGGTGTCGTACAAACCAGTAGCGCCTTTCACCGATATGCGTCGTAATCCTGCATAATAGCCGATGCCGTTAATCAAATCCACTGCCGAGATGACGGCCCCATGATGAATTTGAGGGAAAAGTTTGCTGAGAGGTTGCATAATCGGACGGTTTCCGAACGACCACGGCCAGATGCTGTTTGCAGGGTCTTTGCCTTCTGCTACTCGTTGTTTGTTCAGCGGATGCTCGTTCAGCAATTCTTGTGAACGCAGGATAAGATTGTTGACCAAATCTGCGGTTTCTTGAGCTTCGGGAACCTCGGCTTTCACCAGCAAAGGATGGAAAGGCGACATAGGATGGTCGTGGGGCGGTGCACAAATCAACCGTTTGTCGCCGCCTTTGATGACCAGAAGATGGCGATATTGTATTCCTGTATAAAAATGAATGCGTTCGTTGCCTAATTTCTCCTGCAGATAACGAATCAGCACATCGGCGTCGTCGGTCGAAATATGTCCTGCCGAATGATTTTTCAGCAAATTACCTTCGATGCAGACTAAGTTACAGCGGGCGGCAATCTCGTCCGATTTGAGATCTACGCCGATGTTGGCCGCTTCCAGAACGCCTCTTCCTTCATACACTTTAGAAAGGTCGTAGCCTAAAATCGACATGTTTGCCACTTCGCTTCCCGGATGAAAGCCGTCGGCCACAGTCTTTAGCAGTCCTGTGCGTCCCATTTTGGCCAAACGATTCATGTTCGGCGTATCAGCATATTGCAATAACGTGCGGTTTCCCAGTTTCTCAACAGGCCAATCGGCCATTCCATCACCTAATACTATCAAGTTTTTCATTTTTGTTTCTTAGTTTAGTTTGTTAAATAACAATTGATTAAATACCGGCATGTATTATAAGTCTCCGACACTTCGACTTAGGTGCCGAAATCCTAAGTCAGTCGCATGTCCGTTGACTTTCATTTGCTCTTGTCGAGCTTCAGCTGCTGAAATCCGATTGCTGAACCGACGTTTCGTCAGGTCCGAACGATTATCGTGTGATGTATTGCAGCTTTTTAACCGAGCGGATAAAACATCGGCTGCGATTAAAATTGAATCAGAAAAAATTGTTGTTTAAGTTTCGCCTGCTATTGCAAGCACGTTTCACGTAGAAACGCAAATTTCATCCTCAACCCCGAAGGGTTGTGGTAGTGGTAGTTGTAGTGGCTGTGAAAGAGGTGAGCCACATTACCTTAGTTGTGTATGATACACAAACTTCCATTGATGAAATTTCTCTTCTTTTTATTTTTAGACGCTGCAAATATATGAAGTTTTTTTAATAACTGCAACTTTCGCGTTTTTTTTTGCGAGTAATTGAAACTTTTTTCGCTTTTCAACTAACGATTGAATATTAATCATCAGGAGCGTAGCGCCAATTTTATGACTGATTTTTGATTGTACAGTAATTTTATTATCTTCCTCTTCCGAAGAAATAAATTTCGGGATTTTAAATTAGCAGCAAACTCTGCAGCACTGCAATCGGAGAATCTGATGTTTAAATGTTCAAAGGCTTCATATCGGAAAGGCAAATAATTTTCAGACATGAGGAAACGTTCTGCGGAAAGACTTCCAGAACATTTTATTTCATTCCCCGCGTTGAAGGAACCGTTTCTGAATTTGTTTTGTCTTTTCGCAGCATGCAGATTAGAGGTCTGCAGGTGAAAAAGTCAAATCTGCATGTGAAGAAATCATTTCGTCAGATGAAAAACTCTAATCTGCATGCGAAGAAATCATTTCGTCGGGTGAAAAACTCTATTCTGCATGTGAAGATTACGTTTTCACGGGTGATTTGTCAAATCTGCACGTGAAGAAATCATTTTGTCGGGTGAAAAACTCTATTCTGCATGTGAAGATTACGTTTTCACGGGTGATTTGCCAAATCTGCACGTGACGAGATCATTTTGTCAGTTGACAACGTGTAATCTGCACGTGAATATTGCATTTTCGAAAGTCCGAACCTCCAATCTGCGTTTGAAGATTATGCTTTTGCGCGTGATATAAGATTGTGAGCAATTATCGTGAATTAGCTTTTTGTTTGTTCGGATAAATTTTCTTATCTTCGCTGCTAATATTAATACTCAATTATTGGATTTTATGAGTGACGAAAACCATAGCAAAAAAGTGTTGTTGATGCGCGAGGCTATCCGTCTTGCAAATGAAAATGTGGCTAATGGCGGAGGACCGTTCGGCGCAGTTATTGCCGACAAACAGTTCAATATCGTCTCAACCGGCGTCAATCGTGTGACGGCCAATAGTGACCCGACTGCTCATGCCGAAGTGAACGCTATCCGAACTGCTGCTTCAAAACTGAAGACTTTCGACTTGGCCGGCTACGACATCTATACGTCGTGCGAGCCTTGCCCGATGTGTTTGGGAGCAATCTATTGGGCTCATCTCGACAAGATATATTTCGCCAACACGAAAGATGATGCCAAGAGAATCGGATTCGACGATTCGTTTATCTATGAAGAATTGGCGCTTGAACCCGGCAAACGCGAACTGCCGAGCGAGCGGATATTGTCGGACGAAGCCATTGCTACCTTCGACGCTTGGATGAAGAAATCTGACAAGATCGAATACTGACAAACCATGAATAAGGCCGTCGTTTTTTTCTCCCTATTGCTCTTCACTTTATGCGTTCGAGCTCAGGACAAGCAGATTTATTTAGCTGACCCGACAATCTATGCCGAAAACGGTACTTATTATCTGTATGGAACAGGCTATTCGTCGGATATCGGTTTCACTGCCTTCACTTCCAGAGACCTTCTGAAATGGAAAGGTCCGTCGGGTGCATTAGACGGCCGCGTTCTAATAGGCGGACAAAAAGCCTTCGGAACGGCAGGTTTCTGGGCTCCTCAGGTCTTTAAATATAACAACCGTTATTTTATGGCTTATGCCGCCAACGAGTATATTGCCATCGCTTCGGCGCCAAGTCCGCTCGGCCCGTTCACACAGGATTTCGTCGGCAAGCTGGAAACGGACAGGAAACAAATCGACCCTTTCATCTTCTTTGATACTGACGGTAAAATTTATCTCTTTTATGTCCGACTGATTCACGGCAACAGAATTTTTGTTGCGGAAATGAAACCTGACCTTTCCGGTATAATTCCGGAAACGATGACTGAATGCATTCATGCAGAGGATGAATGGGAAAATGTGCCGCACAATAAATATGGCGTTACAGAGGGACCGACAGTCATCAAGCGCGATAGTATTTATTATCTCTTTTATTCGGCCAATGACTTTCGCGATGTCAATTATGCCATTGGCTATGCCACTTCCAAGTCGCCTTTCGGCCCATGGAAACGATACGAAGGGAATCCGATTGTCAGTAGAAAACTGCTAAAGGTCAATGGAACCGGCCACGGCGATTTGTTCGTCGACAACAACGGAGCCTTGCAATATGTCTTCCATGTTCACAATTCTGATTCTGTGGTTGCTCCCCGGCGCACCGCTCTGATTACAATTAAAGAGAAGAAGAAACACGGAATAACCGTTTTCCAACCGCTTCCGAAGACATTCCACCTGCTTAATCTCGCCGATTGAACTACGGCTTTTCGTAAATCTGACAAAATCCGATAATTACATATTCTTTCAATCGCTAAAGTATTTGAAAATATAATATTCAGCAAAGCAATTGGAAGGTATGGAATATATATGTATATTTGTGGAATACTTAATGTTGAACTCTTAATTATGCAACTGTCATGAAGAACACGGCACTTCTTTTGTCAATTCTTGTTTGTCTGTTTGTCTGTACTTTGGATGGAGGCTCTCAGACAGTTCCCAAAATTTATCCTTATAAATTGGATGTGACAAAACATCCCGACTATCAGCGCCATTATGTAAAATCGCCCGATGCTGGGCTCTTCAACAACAAGATGCAGTTCATCAGTCTGCGTGACCTCTCGGGTCCTGATTTTGCTGCGCGAATAACGCAGTGGGTCGATAAAGACAAACTTGGCAATATACTTTGGGTTTCTTATCCACTCATTTATCAGGACAATCTAAAGCAGGTTGTCGGCGAAATTAAGAAACGGAATCTCTATCTTTTCGACTTATGGGGATTTGTCCCAGGTTCCGGTCCGGGTGGATACTGGAAACAGTTCGTTGTTCCCGATGATGCCCTCAAGCTGTTTAAGTCGGAGCTTGGCGACCGTTGGTTGGGAATGGACAACGGCGAGCAGGACGGCCGTTATGTCGGAAATTATGCTCCACAAATGTTTCCGCTCAATGCTGACCGCAAACAACAATACTTCAATTTCCAACGTCATTTCGAGGAGATGGGAAACCAATTGGGAAACAAATTGGCGACCTTGGTCTCCTTGAATTTCGGTCATTATTTTTTGAAGGAAGGCCTTTATACACTCATCGGTGCTGAAACAGCGCAAGGTCTCCCTAACTCACAGATTTACTATTCGTTCATTCGCGGTGCTGGAAAACAGTATGGGGTTAACTGGTTCGGCAATGCATCGGTATGGAATCGTTGGGGTTGGAAGACATACGACCCGAAGGCGATTAAGGATGACGATAACGATTATGGTGCTGGGAGTCCACTGAAAGGAACTTCTCTCAGTCTCCTGAAACGACTAATGTACACACATTTGTTTTATAATTGTGCCGCCGCAGGATTCGAAGGCTCGATGTATATCGACAAAACGACCCTCAGTCCTATTGGACACATTCAGCAGGAAGCTGTCCGCTGGTCGGACAAACATGGCGATCCTGGAGTCCTTTACACACCTGTCGCCGTGATGGTCGATTTCTTTTCCGGCTGGTCGTTCCCCAGACATCTTTATTCGGGAAACGCTTATCGGGTCTGGGGCAATCTGCCTTATGAGAAAGGCGATTATCTGACAGACAATGTTTTAAACATTATTTATCCCGGCTATCAAGATGCTTCATATTATCACGACGAACGGGGCTTCATTGCATCAACTCCTTATGGCGATATCGCTGATTGTCTGATGAGCGATGCTCCGCTATGGCTGCTTAAGCAATATCCGGTTCTGGTCGTTGCCGATGAATTGCGTGGCGGTGATGAGATAAAAGACAAGCTTGAAGCTTATGTGAAAGCCGGCGGACATTTGGTAATCACCGCTGGTTCACTGAAAAATATGCCGCAAGGAATCGGTGGCGTAGGAACCGATGGAACTACGACTGTTTTTTCCACTCCAATCGAGTACAACGGAAATGCCGTCAATGAAAATTCTCCTTATGCCTTAGCTAGTCTTTCACTGCCGCAGAATGCTCAGGTGTTGCAGAAGAACGGTGACAGAGTTGCAGCTGCCAATGTCAGTTGTGGCGATGGCATAATTACTGCTATTGCTTCACCTTATGGTTTGGGCGATAAAGTGCAATGCGCGCTTCCCGTTAAGGTAAAGGAGGATTCGCCGCTCCCGACTCCTTATCCGATGCTCAATCATGTTCAGGCTCTGCTGAAAGATATTTTTGCTTCGCTGAAACTGTTTGATACCGATTCGTCGCTGAGCCTCGTAACTTGCCGGAAAACGGACGAAGAATATACTGTCTTGGTGACAAACAGTAGCTGGAAACCAGTCCGATTCTCTATCAAACCGATACGGGGCAGCATCGCTTCTATTCGTGAACTCACTATCAATCAGGATGAAATGAAGGCTGTCGGTTATACTCCGAAAGTGGTGAAAACGGACCTTGGACAGAATTCGAAAGAGGTGATTGCGGGTGGAAGCGTTCGCGCATATCGCATAAAAACAAAGAATTTCCCCGTTCAGATCATGGAAGAAGTTCCTTCTGTGCCAAATGTTTCTGGTCGAGCTCTATCGTTGAGAAACGTCTCCAATCTGAAGGAAGAAATTCTTGCCCGACCGACTTTCTTCGAACATTTTGACCGCGTGGTTATCGACTGGCGCTACCTTGAGAATCGAGAAAGCGATGTCCTTAAACAGGATGGCGGTTGGCTCGGTCGGCAAAAACTGAAAATCACTGTTGACCTTACTTCGGGAATCAATCTTTATCCTGATTTAAGAATTGTCGAAAACGACAAGCCTCTTTATGACAAAAGCATGGAAAGGATTAAGAAGGTGATTGACAAGATGACTTTGATTGGTGCCGACGAACTGATTGTATCTTCTCAGCGTTTGCCCGAGAATAATTATACAATGGAGCAATTCCAAGCTTCGTTGATTTCGACTTATCAGAATTTGGCGGATTATGCTTCAACGAAAGGTGTCGATTTACTGTTTCGCCCCACTTATCGCAGAGTTGACGAGAAGCTGGCTGATGCTGTAGGAGTGGTGAATAAAGTCAACCGCTCAAACTTCATTCTGGCGCCGTCGTTGGCTCTTCTTCTTAACAATGCCGGCGAACTGAATTCGGTTACCTCGATACTCAAGGACATGAAGATTGGCGCGTTTCTTGTGGCCGCTCCCGCTAAAGATATGCATGGGCAAGTTTATAGTATGAATGAGCCAATCAACCGACTCTCCGACCGTGAGTATGTAAAAAAACTGCTTGCCGCTTTTCCGAATGTGCGGATAATCTTAGATGCACAATATGCTTCTCCTGATGATGAATATTTGGATGCTAAAGCATTGGATATGATGAAGTAAAAGATTATTTGTAAATTCAAACTGATATTCTTTAAAGAACGTGATGAGATTCAAGAGTCAATGGAAGATTAAGGATATTCTCCATAAGAACATCCATCGGGTATATTCTTCCGATGTGCTGCAGGAAAAGCATGTCTGCCTTAACTGCGGCAACGAGTTCGTGGGCGCTTATTGCAATGTCTGCGGACAGTCGGCCGCTGTTCAACGCATTAACAGACATTCTGTATTCAGAAATATGTTTTCCGGATTCCTTCAGCTGGACAACAGTTTTCTCTACACTATTTGCGCTCTGTTCGTCCGTCCTGGCTCGTTCTTGAGAGGTTATCTGAAAGGGAAACGAGCCGACTGCATCCATCCGTTCCAGCTTCTTTTCCTGCTGGCGACTCTTTATGCTATGCTGATTTTTATCATTGCTCCGAAAACAGGTCAAAGCCCTGGTGGCAGTGGATTTGAGGTCTCTTTCAATAACGATGCCATTTACAAAAACATCGTAGCATATATGAACAGCAATGCTTTCACCGCCTTTTTGTACAGGATTTTTCTTTTCCTTAAGGATAACATTGCTTTTACTTCCATTGCCTTGATGCCGCTGTATGCGCTGGCAACACGTTGGGCTTTCCATAAGAACATTGGCACTTACTACGATTTCAATTTTATGGAATTGATTGTCGTGCGCGCCTATATGTCGTGCATGCTGATTATCGTTGTCATTATCGGATTGTTCTTTAACAACGAGACACATGCCTTGTTTAATGTCATCATTACCTTTTGGGTTTATCTGCAACTTTTCGGAGAAAGAAAAAAACGGACATTCTGGCATGTTCTCTTGATGTATTTCTATATGTGTTTGATGCTTATTGCAATTGCAATTGTTTTAGGTCTCTTGGCAGTTGTTTTAACCGACTTTAAATCAATTGTCGAATGAGGAACCGGTTATGTTGAAGGTTGTCGTTATAATGTTGTCAGGAGTTGCTGCCGGACTTTTGTTTCGGAAACATCGCATGCCTTGGATACAGAAAATCATCACTGTGCTGATTTGGTTGCTTCTTTTTTCACTCGGTTTGGAAGTGGGAAGCGACAAGCGGATTATTGACGGGTTCTTTGCATTGGGATTGGAAGCTTTCTTCCTGATGATTGGCGGTGCTGTCGGCAGTGTCGTTTTGGCTTGGCTTTTGTGGCGTTGGGTTAGTAAGGAAAGGAGCGTAAGGTGAAAGGAAGTCTCGTCATCATTGCCTTCTTTGTGCTGGGTATTGTTTGTGCCTTGCTGCATTTCATCCCGATGGAAATAATACATAGCGAATTGAGCTTCATTATTTTGGCTTGCTTGATGTTTACTGTCGGCTTCAGCTTGGGGAACGATACTGAAATTCTGAAGAAATGCCGTTCACTGAATCCTCGAGTCGCGCTTCTTCCGTTCATGACAATCTTCGGAACCTTGGCAGGATGTGTGGTAGTTAGTTTCTTCCTTCCGCATCGTTCCCTTTTCGATTGCCTTGCTGTAGGCTCGGGATTTGGATATTATTCGCTCTCTAGCATTTTTATTACGCATCTGAAGGGTGCTGAGTTGGGAACGGTTGCGCTGTTGGCAAATATCATGAGGGAAATTTTGACACTTCTTTCTGCTCCGATGCTGGTCAAATGGTTCGGCAAACTTGCGCCAATTTCTTTGGGCGGCGCTACGACCATGGATACTACTCTGCCAATCATTACTCGTACTTCAGGTCAGCCGTTCGTCATCGTCTCTGTCTTCCACGGCTTTATAGTCGATTTCAGTGTTCCTTTTCTTGTCACGCTCTTTTGCTATCTGTAATAATGTCTCTTATATATAATATAATGTAGCATCAAGGGATGTCGTTCTTGAGAGAGGAAAAGGTTCATAGGTGCGTTTTTTTTGCGTTATTTTTCCGAGCGGACGCATTGACGGTCAGGCATTTAAGAAGAGGCTGAAAAATAATTGAAAAAAAGATGCTAAAAAATTTGGCAGGGAAAAAAGGATGGTGTACCTTTGCACTCGCGTTTCGGAAAAAGCGAAGGCTTCGGAGGGGCGCGGAAGAGGACATTGAAAGGATTTCATGAACAACAAGTAGTACAAGAACACGTAGAAATACGAAGACATACCGTCAATCTCGAAGGAGAGAAGGACAGGAAAGACTACGATAAGAACGGAAGCCTGAGGCGAGGGAAAACAAATTAAAGGAAACAAAATGACAATGAAGAGTTTGATCCTGGCTCAGGATGAACGCTAGCGGCAGGCTTAACACATGCAA
>Ga0183095_10348_pt2 | contig 167488 bp, 126 predicted proteins | sample BioMet4_FD_130346 | JGI IMG/M metagenome (GOLD analysis project Ga0183095, IMG submission 130346) | Microbial communities from bioreactor (seeded with sewage sludge) at LBNL, California, USA - Biofuel metagenome 4 (v2) (version 3) | ecosystem: Engineered > Bioreactor > Anaerobic > Unclassified ...
TGATCTGTACCCAAAAAGTTAGACAAAAAACTTTTGGGGCATTTTATGGAAACAAGTAAAAGAAAAAATCAGCGTTATAGTTATGCTGATAAATTGCAAGTAATCGAACTCTATGAAAAAGGTTATGGTTCAACGAAAATAAGTAGAGAATTACAGATATGCATTACAGTTGTAAAAATCTGGATTCGCATGTATCAACATTATGGAACCTCTGCATTTACTAAACAACCCAATAAAAAGCTGAGTGTAGAATTAAAGAAGCAAATAGTACAAGATGTCTTAAATAAATTCTTATCTTACCAAACGGTAGCACTCAAATATCACATAGGCCAGTCAACAGCTTATAATTTGGTCCAACTTGTAAAAAAGGAAGGCTTTTCAGCATTAAAAGGAAAAAAACGAGGGCGTCCAAAAACAGTCATGGGAAGACCAAAGAAGAAACAGCCAGAAACAGAATTAGAGAAGCTGGAAGAAGAACTTCGTTATTTAAGAGCGGAGAATGCATACTTAAAAAAAGTGAAGACTTTAGTTCAGGAACGGCTATTACGCGAAAGCGGGAAGCAGTCAAAGCCATCGAAGAACTAAAGTTGGAACATAAGCTTTCACATTTGCTGAAAGCTTCATCGATGGCCCGTGCAACATTCTATTATCATTTACAACAGAAACAGAAACCCGACAAATATCATTTTGTATGTGAGCAGATAGATGAAATTTTTAAAGCCAACATGGGGAGATATGGCTCTAGACGAATAACCATGGAACTTCATAATAGATCAATTAAAATCAATCATAAAACAGTTGAACGACTTATGCGTGAGCATGGAATAAAATGTCAGGTAAGGCTTAAGAAGTATCGTTCTTATCGAGGACAAGAAGGTAAGGTTGCCCCTAATATACTGGAACGTGATTTTGCAGCTACTTCCCCAAATAGTAAATGGGTGACTGATGTTACTGAGTTTGCTTTGTTTGGTCAGAAAAGGTATTTATCTCCTATTTTAGACCTTTATAATGGTGAAATAATAAGTTACACTATTAGTGAACGCCCTGATTTGTTTATGGTGACAAGCATGCTTGCTAAAGCTATTAAGAATGTAAAGAGTATTTCTGATTTAGTTTTGCACTCAGATCAAGGTTGGCACTATCAACACATAACTTATCAAAATACTCTAATAAAGACAGGCATTACTCAAAGTATGTCCAGGAAAGGGAATTGTTTGGATAATGCTGTTATGGAAAACTTTTTTGGGCTTCTTAAATCAGAATTGATATATTTGCAGAAGTTTGAATCTATTCAACACTTTGAATCTGAACTTAAAAACTATATATATTATTATAACAATCACAGAATCAAAGCAAAACTAAAAGGACTAAGTCCGGTTATGTTCCGAACTCAGTCCTATTAATACATTTATTAACCTGTCTAACTTTTTGGGTACAGATCAATTGCGGAATTTTCAAAAAAAGATTTCTGGAATCGAAATATATTGTTTTTTTCTGCCACCTCTGCCACCTGTTGTTTTATATAGACCACATTATCAAATAGTTATATTTTGGCTTAGAATTAATTAACACAAATAGTGGTGTACATGGTGTACTTAAAAAGACAATTTTAGCTTTCCACAGATTAAATTTCAAGAATTCAGCAAATTGCAGAATTTTCAAATCTTTATTTCTCTGAACTAAAAAAGGACGATTTATCTACACCATGTACACCATCTAAAAATGTATCTTACTGATAACCAGATGTATTTATTGTGTGGAAAGGTGGCTGATCTCTTTTAGGCTTTAAACCCCAAAAATCAACCCATACCAGCTTTAATGAATTAATCTGTCAACTGATTATAGGCTTAGGAACATTAGCAGTCAGCTGGAATCAGTTTAATGTATTTCCCGGCAAACATTAACCATTTATTGGCGGGACGTTGAAGTAAACATGTACATGTTCAGAATCAATCATGTACAAGATTGGAACCAAACATGTACATGTTTGGGAAAAGATAACCTTATAAAAGAATTAGTTTCTGAGCAGGGAAGGCCTAAAAAGTATAGGGGCTTTTAATAGATTAAATAATAGAAGAGGGGTAAGTAAAAGTATAAGTTTTCACTCCATCATTGAAAGTCTGAATGGACATCGAAACGTTAAAGCCATTAGGATATTGCTGGATGTATTTATCTAATGGAACCGATAGATAAGCTATTTTTGTGTATGCTTCAACATCGTCGTTCTTATCATGGTAAAGAGTCAGATTAATAGAAGGAACTCCATTTTTAATCGTTGTATTGGTCTCTATAAAATGAAATAAATGAGTTTTGCTTTGCAGCATTACTTGCAAAGTCATATTTATGTAGCGACCGCTTAACCAAACGCTTTGAATGTCTACTGGGTCAGTCTTCATTTGGGCACCAGAAGCAAGCTTAACAGGAGTGGGAGATACCGCTTTAATCAACGAATAAATTACAGCAGAAGCATTTTGAGAGTTATCAGCAGGTTCTGTTGCAATATAGTTACATACTATTCGCTGTAAGGCATTAGCGCTTAATTTGCTGTCTGTCCGATCTTTCTCAACCGTATAGGTCGCATATTTATCGGTAGTTAAAGAAATTATCTTTCCTGAGGCATCTGTTTGAGCAGATATAAATTCTAATTTAACAGAAGGATATACATAAGAATTTTCCTCTCCTGTACATGAAATAAAGGAGAGGAAAATTAATATAATATATAAGGCTTTTAATCGCATTGATTAGCAACTAAAGAATTGATCAGTGGATTGGCATACATAATCAGCAGCTTTTCTTTAAGATAAGGAATATCCTTATTTGGCAAATCAATTTTTTCTAGCTGATTGGCAATATATTCCTCAAAACGGTTCTTTTCTTCAGTGGTATATTGATCGGCAAACTTATTCTCTCCCGAGAGTAAATCGTGTGCAACATAATTTCCCGGATATAGTTTGTAGTTACGGTATATCTCCTTATCAATTACTGTTGATATCTGAGTGAACAGTTCACATTTTGGTAATGAAGAATCCAACTGTTTCAGTTTCTCATTTAAACAAGGAGCTGTCTGGAAATGAACTTTGCCTTTAAATCCAAAAAGTCCGGTTTCCATGTTTTTAAGATCATCCTGAGTAGATTTCTTGTAACCTTCAATGTCTCTTTTCAATTGAAACTCTTTTGCTTTCAGATAATCGCAAGGGTCGTATTCATAAGAGATAGACAATGGAGCAATATTCAGTGACTTCAATCTTTCAATAATATCTCCTTCTCCACCCATAGCCAGCATCTTTAAAACACTGTCTTGTGTGCGGTCGTTAGAATCTTTTGCGCGTCCTTCACGTTGAGCAATCCAGATAGATTCTTTTTTCTCGGAAATGGCGTAATGCATATAGCGGGACATGCGGGCAGACGACTCAAGCATTTGCCTCATACTTAATCCGCGTTGCACTATAAACGATTTGTTTACTCTAACCAGTTTTTTAATCCATGGATAAATTAGTAAATTGTCGCCAATAGCAATCTCAACAGTACTTTTCCCTTGATCTAAAAGCAAGATAGAAAGAAACCCTGAATCGAGAATAATATCCCGATGATTGGAAATATATGTATAAGATAGATTCTGATTGGTCAGGGCCGAATTGTCAAAGGTCAGTCCGTCTGTGTGCTTCCTTGCAATCCCCCATAAGAATTCAGCGGAAAATGCTTTCTGAAATTCCAAAGATGTTTTGCAGCTACGCATTTTATTTGCCACAGCTTCGAACGGAACGCCTGGTATAGCATAAGCTATTGCATTCTGAAAAGCTGGGTCAGCAATCAGCTCCTCATATATTTGAGGCAGCTCTTCGCTATTGTATGGACGAATCTCGTCAAACTCAGTAGTGATTTCCATATTCTTAAAACTTATTCTCAATAATATCAGTCATTACATCTTTGATGTCTAAACCTGCAGCTCTAACCTGTTGAGGTATAAAGCTTGTGGCCGTCATTCCCGGAGTTGTATTAATCTCCAGAAGATTAATCTTATCACCTTTAGTGATAATGTAATCAATACGTATTATTCCAGAGCAACCCAAAATATCGTATATGGCAGAAGTCAATGTTTGTACTCTTTTAGTCAATTCTTCAGATAAACGCGCCGGAGTAATTTCGTCAACCTGTCCGTTATATTTGGCGTCATAATCAAAGAATTCATTTGTAGTTACAACTTCTGTTATAGGAAACACTTGTTCCTTGTTTTTTGTTTTATAACATCCACAAGTAATTTCAGTTCCTTGCATAAAAGCTTCAATGATTACTTCCTTAGCTTCATCGAATGCTTTTTTTATAGCCGGTTGAATTTGCTCTTTAGCCTTTACTTTTGTTACGCCGAAGCTTGAACCTCCCAGATTAGGCTTGATAAAGCATGGTAAACCTATTTTCTCTACAACAGCATCGTCTGTAATTGATTGTCCTTCTCTGAGCATTACAGATTCTGAAACTTTTACCCCAAATCCTTTGAGATATTGGTTGCATGAAAATTTGTTGAAAGTAAGTGCCGAAACAAGTACGTTGCAAGAAGAGTAGGGGATTTGTAACAAATCAAAATAACCTTGCAATTTTCCATCTTCACCTGGAGTACCGTGAATGGTGATATAGGCAAAATCGAATTTAATCTTCTCGCCATTCAGCAAAAAGCTAAAGTCATTGCGATCTATTGGAGCTTTATTTCCGTCAGGAAGTTGAACTTCCCAGCGAAGGCCTTGCATCTCAACAATATACAGATTATACTTTTCCTTATCCATGAAGGAATAGATTCCCTGGGCACTGCGAAGGGAAACGGGGAGTTCTGAAGAATCTCCACCAGCTACTATTGCAATAGTACGTTTCATTCTAATTCTCGGTTTGAAATATAGCCTCTCCATTTGTCAATCAGCATAGTCATGTCCTTAGGCAGTTCTGTTGTGAAAAACATTTCTTCGCCCGTACTAGGGTGAACAAAGCCCAGAGTCATTGCATGTAAAGCCTGACGTGGACAAATATCGAAGCAGTTGTTTACAAATTGTTTATATTTGCTAAAGTGAGTTCCTTTTAAAATTTCATGTCCTCCATATCGTGTATCATTGAAAAGAACATGACCAATGTGTTTCATGTGAACACGAATCTGGTGCGTTCTGCCAGTTTCGAGCACACATTCTACAAGTGTTACGTATCCCAGACGTTCAATTACCCGATAATGAGTCACTGCATGTTTACCTATGTTAGGGTCTGTAAAGAAAGCCATCTGCATCCTGTCTTTAGGATTGCGGGCAATGTTGCCTTCAATAGTGCCTTCATCTTGTTCCACAGTTCCCCAAACCAGCGCATTATATTTACGTTTAGTTGTTTTATTATAAAACTGCAAACCTAAATTAGTCTTAGCATCCGGTGTTTTTGCAACAACAAGAAGTCCGGAAGTATCTTTATCAATACGGTGAACTAATCCAACTTGCGGATCGTTGGCATCATATTGCGGATTATCTTTAAGGTGCCATGCTATTGCATTGACCAAGGTGCCATGATAATTTCCATGACCGGGATGTACAACCAGTCCAGCCGGCTTGTTTACAACCATAAGGTCATTATCTTCATACACAATATCAATAGGAATATCTTCTGGAATAATCTCGTTTTCATAACGAGGACGATCCATCATTACCGTAATAACATCGAATGGCTTTACCCGATAGTTGCTTTTTACCGGTTTTCCGTTAGCCATTACACATCCGGCTTCAGCAGCCTGCTGTATACGGTTGCGCGAAGCATTTACAATCCGTTCAAACAAATATTTGTCTATCCGGGTAAGTGCCTGACCTTTATCCACAATAACACGAAAATGTTCATAGAGCTCGCCGGAACCAATTTCCGATTCAGTCTGTTCTACATCTTCAATCTCGTCAATATCTTCTATTTCGTCCAGAAAATCTTTCATTAGCTTATTCTTTAGAACCATGAATCTTCGGTAGCAGGTTCTTTTCCCGGTTCTGTAGTTGCTTCGGGGTTACTAAACTCATCATCCATATTTATGGTGTCTTCTTGTATAGTCTCTTTAGTACCATTTCCTACCATTAATGTAAGAGTTGCTCCGGTTGGTACTTTTTCACCAAGCATTAATTGTCGGCCGTTATATTTAACTCCATAAACCCAGTCGCGTTCTCCTGTTACAGATTCATTGGCAGTTAGGATAAATCCTGCGGAAATTAATTTTGCTGTGGCCTGACGAACAGAACTGTTATCTGCTACGTCGGGAATAGTTTGCATAGGCATTGTTAAAGAATTAACGGTGAGGTAAATTACTCGTCCTTCTTTAACATGTTGACCCTCTGATGGGTTTTGCTCCAGAATACAACCAGAGACTTTATTTTTATCATAGCTTGAGTCTACTACTATACAATCCAACCCGCGGTTTCTTAGCATCATTTGTGCCTCTTGTTCATTTAATCCTTTCAGATTGGGAACCAGAACCGATTTTCCATGTTGGGTATAGATGTCAATACCTTTTAGGACAAGAAATATTAGCAGGCCGGCAAGAACAATCATTGCTATCACATTCCACCATAGGTATTTATTCTCTTTGAAAGAAAAGAATTGCTTTATCGTCATATGCTATTTATATATTGTCTTTAAATTGTGGCTCAAAGATAATATAAAAAACAAAAGAAGTAAAGGTTCTAACGCAAACCTTTACTTCTTTTATTAATCTCTTATTTGAAGATTCTAATTATTTTCCGTTGTATTCGTCAGAAACGGTTAATTTCTTTCTTCCTTTAGCACGACGTGAAGCCAAAACTCTGCGACCATTAGCAGAAGCCATTCTTTCACGGAAACCATGTTTGTTCTTTCTCTTTCTGTTAGAGGGTTGGAATGTTCTTTTCATTACTTATATATTTTATTGTTATTATTCTGATAGTCTGAATCGGGATGCAAAAATAGAGACTTTTTTTATATTAACCAAGAGATAAACCTTTTTTAGTCAAAACATTTTGTGTTTTTTATCTATTTAGATTACTTTTGCACCCGAAATGAAGAAAATGAGTAAAATAAAAGATTAATAAATAGTTAAATAAAAAAAGTATGATCAATTCACAAGACATCAAAAACGGAACTTGTATCCGTATGGACGGAAAGCTCTATTTCTGTATCGAATTTCTACATGTAAAACCAGGAAAAGGAAACACTATCATGCGTACAAAGTTGAAAGACGTTGTATCTGGCCGTGTTCTTGAGCGCCGTTTCAATATCGGTGAAAAGCTTGAAGATGTTCGTGTGGAACGTCGTCCTTTCCAATTCTTATATAAAGAAGGTAACGACTATATTTTCATGAACCAGGAAACTTATGATCAGGCTCCTATCGCTCATGACTTGATTACAGGTGTTGATTTCATGAAAGAAGGTATGATTGTAGAAGTTGTTTCTGACGCTTCAACAGAGACTGTTCTTTTTGCTGAAGTTCCTGTTAAAGTTCAACTTTTGGTAACTTATACAGAACCAGGACTTAAGGGTGATACTGCGACTAACGCAACTAAGCCTGCTACTGTTGAAACTGGTGCTGAAGTTCGTGTTCCTTTGTTTATCAACGAAGGTGAAATTATCGAGATCGACACTCGCGATGGTTCTTACCAGGGTCGTGTGAAAGCTTAATCTTACTTGCATATTATAAATACATTTAATCCCCTCTTTATGAGGGGATTTTGTTATATACCTGTCTGACTATGTTTTACTCCGTTATAATACCTGTTTATAATCGTCCCGACGAGGTGAATGAGCTTTTGCTCAGTCTTGCCAAACAGCATTTTACAAACTTCGAAGTGTTGGTGGTAGAGGATGGGTCTACCGTGTCATGCGAAGAGGTCGTGAAAAAGTATAGTGAGACTTTGGACGTGAAGTACTTTTCTAAGCCAAATTCCGGTCCGGGACAGACCCGCAATTTTGGAGCTGAACGTTGCAAAGGTGATTACCTGATTATCCTGGATTCGGACTGTATTCTTCCTGAAGGGTATTTTGATGCGGTTGAAGCTGAGTTGAACAGAGAACCGGCAGATGCTTTTGGTGGGCCAGACCGTGCAGATGCTTCTTTTTCGGATATGCAAAAGGCCATAAACTATGCAATGACCTCCTTTTTTACGACAGGCGGTATACGTGGAGGGAAGAAAAAGCTGGATAAGTTCTATCCCCGCAGTTTTAATATGGGAGTAAAGCGGGATGTTTATATGAACTTGAGCGGATTTTCAAAAATGCGTTTCGGTGAGGATATTGATTTTAGTATCCGTATTTTTAAGGGTAATTACAGTTGCCGGCTTTTTCCTGACGCCTGGGTTTATCATAAACGACGCACAGATCTGAAGAAATTCTTTAAGCAGGTGCATAATTCAGGAATTGCCCGCATTAATCTGTTCAAAAAGTACCCGGAATCTTTAAAGCTGGTTCATCTTTTACCGGCAGTATTTACGGCAGGACTCTTATTTCTTTTAATCGTTTCGTGTTTTACGCTACTGGGACTGATTCCGATTCTTTTCTACGCCGCGGTTATTCTGCTGGATGCTTCAGCTCAGAACCGTAGTTTTAAGATTGGATTAATTTCCATCGTTGCTTCTTTTATACAACTCACAGGCTATGGTTCTGGATTTATTCTGGCCTGGTGGAAAAGGGTAGTGCTGAAAAAGGATGAATTCTCTGCCTTTGAGAAGAATTTCTATAAATAAAAATTAGAACCTTACAATAAATAAACACGGATTCAGATAGAGTGGATTCTCTTATCGGATTCGTGTTTTTTGCTTATATAACCACTATGAAAGACAAACTTACCATAAACCAATGGGCGGAAGAAGACCGTCCCAGAGAAAAAATGCTGGAGAAAGGAATCAGTGCCTTAACGGACGCTGAATTGCTGGCTATCCTTATTGGCTCCGGAAATACAGAAGAAACTGCGGTGGAGTTAATGCGCAGGGTACTAGCCTCTTGTAATCATAATCTTAACGACCTTGGAAAGCGAACGGTTGATGAACTGTGCACCTTTAAAGGTATTGGTCCGGCAAAAGCAATATCTATTATGGCCGCTTCTGAACTTGGAAAGCGAAGAAAGCTCGCTGAACTGACGGAGCGCGATCAGATAACCTGTTCTACTGATGTATATAATCTGTTTCATCCTTTAATGTGCGATCTTCCCACGGAAGAGTGCTGGGTGTTATTACTTAACCAGTCAAACAAGGTGATTGATAAAATAAAGATTAGTTCCGGTGGTATCAGTGAAACATCTGTTGATGTGAGGTGTGTGCTGAGAGAGGCTTTGATGAAACGCGCCGTTTCCATGATTTTGTGTCACAACCATCCTTCAGGAAATATGCGCCCCAGTGTGGAAGATGATAAACTGACAAGAAGGGTTCGCGAAGCCGGAAACTATATGAACATAAATCTTGCCGATCATTTAATAGTATGCGACGGTAGTTATTACAGCTATGTGGACGAAGGGCGCATTTAATTTGGAGATTAACTCATAATATATATCTTTGCAATAAATAATTTAAGAGATATGACAAAGTTTGAAATAGAAGAGAAAATCGTTGAGATGATCAAAACGGTATATGATCCGGAGATACCGGTTAATATCTATGATTTGGGACTGATTTACAAAATTGATGTTGCCGACGATGGAGAAACAACCATTGATATGACTCTGACAGCACCTAATTGTCCGGCTGTAGATTTTATTGTGGAAGATGTCCGTCAGAAGGTGGAATCTGTAGAAGGAGTAACTTCTGCTACGGTTAATATCGTCTTTGAACCGGAATGGGATAAAGAAATGATGAGTGAAGAAGCTAAACTGGAACTGGGATTCCTATAAAAAAGAGAGATGACGAAAAAGGTTTATTTTCTGTCGGATGCTCATTTGGGGTCACGTGCTATAGAACATGGCCGTACTCAGGAACGCCGTTTGGTGAACTTTCTGGAAAGTATTCGCCACGATGCTTCCGCAATTTATCTGATAGGAGATATGTTTGATTTTTGGTACGAATTTAAACTGGTGGTGCCAAAAGGATATACCCGCTTTCTGGGCAAGCTTTCTGAGTTGACGGATTCCGGGATAGAGATTCATTACTTTATAGGCAATCATGACATCTGGTGTGGCGATTATCTGGAAAAGGAGTGTGGTTTAATACTTCATCGTGAGCCATTAACCACCGAGATTATGGGTAAAGAGTTCTATCTGGCTCATGGAGATGGATTGGGTGATCCGGATAAATCTTTTAAACTGCTTCGGAGAATGTTCCACAGTCATACGCTTCAGACGTTGTTTTCGGCTTTGCATCCCCGATGGAGTGTGGAACTGGGACTAAGCTGGGCAAAGAAAAGTCGTTTGAAACGAGTGGATGGCAAAGAACCCGATTATATGGGAGAAAATAAAGAATATCTTGTTCTTTATACCAAAGAATATCTGAAATTGCACCCAACCATCAATTACTTTATTTATGGGCACAGGCATATCATGCTTGATCTGATGCTCTCTTCCACCTCCCGTGTTACGATAATCGGTGACTGGATAAACTACTTTTCGTATGCTGTCTTTGATGGACAGAATCTTCTGCTGGATGAATATATTGAAGGGGAAGAGGGCTAATTTACCTGTTATAGTGTAAACCTGATTTGGCTATCTGTTTCAGGTAACCCAATGTCGAAGTTACGGAATGAATGAGTTGTTGTAGTATGTATATAAAAAAAGAAGAAGAATCGCTGTTTAGCAGATTCTTCTTCTTTTTTATTTTGAAACAGAGAATTAAGCGTTTGTAGTGATAACTCTTTTTTCTTTGATTCTAGCTTTTTTACCGGTAAGAGCGCGAAGGTAATACAATTTAGCTCTGCGAACTTTACCAACTTTGTTCACTTCGATGCTATCGATGAACGGTGACTCGATAGGGAAGATTCTTTCTACACCAACAGTTCCTGATATTTTACGAACGGTAAAGCGTTTCTTATCTCCATGACCTGAAATCTTGATAACAACACCACGATACTGCTGTACACGTTCTTTGTTACCTTCAGTAATACGATATGCAACTGTAATAGTGTCTCCAGCTTTGAAGCTTGGGTGCTGTTTACCAGTAGCAAATGCTTCTTCTGCGATTTTAATAAAATCCATTGTTTTGTTTTTTAAAATGTTTATCGTTACAACGCAACATATCAAGTAACTCTTCTTTGACAGCGATTGCGCGAAAGCGGTGCAAAGGTGCAAATTATTTGTCAGATAGCCAAATATCTTAAATATTTTATATATATTTGGGATTATAAATTATGTTTATATGAGAAATACTGTATCGAAAAAGGCTCCTGAAATACTTTGTTTAGCAGGACTATTTCTTTTATCGGCTTGTCATTCGGCCTATAGGCTGACCGAAGTACAAGAAAATAAGATAGAGATAACTTCTACTTATGATGAAAATCCTGATAATGAAGCTGCTGCGGTTCTGGCTCCTTTTAAATCAAAAGTGGATAGCATTATGTTGCCGGTGATAGGAACTAGTGAGATGGATATGACAACGGAACGACCGGAAAGCCTTTTATCTAATCTGGTGGCGGATGTGCTCTGGAACTATACAAATACCCTTCCTGGACAAAAAGCTGACATTGCCGTAATTAATCTGGGTGGACTGAGGAATAATCTGCCCAAAGGTAATATTACATATGGTACTGTTTATGAAATTCTTCCTTTTGAAAATTCTTTATGTGTTGTCAGCCTCAAAGGGGATGACTTACTCTCTCTCTTTAAAGAAATTGCAAAAGTAGGGGGGCAAGGGGTAAGCCATTCAACGCTTTTGCTTTCAAAACCTTTTAATGGGGAATTGCTTGATGCTAAAGTTGGCGGTAAAGAGATAGATAATGATCAGATGTATACGGTGGCTACTCTCGATTATTTATCAGAAGGAAATGATGGCCTTACCTCTTTTCTTAAAGCTAAAAAACGAGTTTGTCCTAAAGGCGCGATCATAAGAAATATCTTTCTTGATTATGTGAAAGAAGAAACAGCTAAAGGTAATGTTATTACATCCAGACTGGATGGCAGAATTCAAGTAAAGAAATAAAGCAGAATAAGATGAAACGAGTATTCTTTTTAATAACAACGATAATCTTATGTGTGAATCTTTCAGCTCAACAAGTGAGAGAACTGACGATTCTGCATACCAATGATACCCACAGTCATATTGAACCAATCAATACGCATAATGCCAATGAGGATCAGGCAGGTAAAGGTGGATATGTGAGACGTGCTTCAGCTATTAAGCAAATGAGAGCAGCGGACAAAGATTTATTGTTGTTTGATTGTGGCGATTTCTCACAGGGAACTCCATATTATAATATGTTTAAGGGAGAAGTGGAGATCAGACTAATGAATGAGATGAAATACGATGCCGGAACAATCGGAAATCATGAATTCGATTTTGGGATTGAGAATATGGCACGCCTTTTTAAAATGGCCCAATTCCCTTTTGTATGTGCTAATTATAAAATGAATGGCACAATTCTGGAAAAGCTTGTAAAGCCGTATACTATTTTTAAACGTAAGGGATTAAAGATTGGTGTGTTTGGGTTAAGTCCTAAAATGGAGGGACTTGTGCAGGCAGACAAGTGTGATGGGATTATTTATGAAGAACCGTATGCTGTGGCCAATAGGGTAGCCACCTATCTGAAAGAGCGTAAACATTGTGATGTGGTAATCTGTCTTTCTCATTTAGGTTGGAAAGCATCTGCTAATAATCCGGTCTGCGATGAAGAACTGGCCCGTATGACACATAATATAGATTTGATTCTGGGAGGACATTCACATTCGTTGATTGAAAGTCCGGCGTATTACAAAAATATGGATGGAAAAGAGATCCCTGTGTCCCAAATGGGAAGCAATGGAATTTATATAGGGAAGATAAATTTAAATTTTGAAAGAAATAAATGAAAAGAAAAATAGTATTGGCCCTTGCTGTTCTGTTCGCAATTGCGATAAGGGCACAGGTAGAACCGCTGTTGATCTATAAGGTTGCACAGCAGAAATCTTGTCAGGACTGGGTAGAAAGGAAATTATCCGGAATGAGTCTGAAAGAAAAAGTAGGTCAGCTTTTTATTTATACAGTAGCTCCGGAAACTACCAAAGCAAATAAAAAGATAATTCGCAAGGCAGTCCGTAACAGCAAAATCGGTGGGTTGCTCTTCTCTGGTGGGGAGCTGAAAGATCAGGCACAATTGACTAATTTAGCACAGTCGCTGAGCAATATTCCATTGATGATTACATTTGATGGAGAGTGGGGACTTTCCATGAGATTAAAAGATACACCAGTGTTTCCTAAGAATGTAGTTTTGGGATGTATACAAAATGACCGGTTGCTTTATGAATATGGACAAGAAATTGCCCGGCAGTGTAAGGAGATGGGAGTTACAGTGAATTTTGCACCTGTGGCAGATGTGAACCGTAACCCGAATAACCCGATAATCAATGTACGTTCTTTTGGTGAAGAACCGCATGAGGTTGCAGATAAAATTATTGCATATGCCCAGGGGCTTGAAAGCAAAGGGGTGCTTTCTGTGGCAAAACACTTTCCGGGACATGGGGATACTGATGTTGATTCTCATTTAGCCTTACCGGTGTTGCCTTTCTCCCGGGAAAGGCTGGACAGCGTGGAACTTTATCCTTTCAAACAATATATTAAAGCTGGTTTGGGAGGTATTATGGTTGGACATTTGCAGGTTCCTATCATAGAACCGAACAAGCTGTTTCCTTCCTCTCTTTCACATAATATTGTTTATGGACTATTGGCTGACGAGTTGCAATTTCAGGGATTGATCTTTACAGATGCTTTAGCTATGAAGGGGGTTGCTTCCGCAGATAGAGTCTGTCTGCAAGCTTTGCAGGCTGGAAATGATATGGTGCTGGCTCCCCATGATGTGGAAGCAGAGGTGAAGAGTGTGCTCAAAGCAATTAAAATGGGTGAGATCAGTCGGGAGGATATTGATCGTAAATGTAGAAAAGTGTTGCTTTACAAATACGTCTTAGGACTGACAAAGGCTCCGGCTATTTCTTTATCCGGCCTGGAGGGACGAATCAATACTGCTAATTCAGAAGCATTGATCCATAAACTCCGAATGGCTGCTATTACTGTGTTGGGCAACAGAGAGGAGGCACTGCCTTTTCGTGCTTCATCAGATGAAATAGCTTTGGTTAATGTTGGTCAATATGCCGGAGATTCTGTTTTTGTGGAAACTTTAAGGAAGTATGCACCGGTGAAATGTTATCAGCTGAATTACCAAATGAATGATTCGTTAATGCAGGCAATGCAACATGAACTTTCGTTGCATAAAAGAGTTATTGTCAGTATCACTGCTCATGATCTGAAACCTTATCTCCATTTTTTATCAGCGCTTTCTGTTAGCCAACCTGCCGTTTATGTGTTTTTTACACCTTTTACAGTGATGGAGCAGGCTCAGGTTCCTCTTTCTGTCGCTTCAGCGGTTGTATTGGGACATTCTGCCGACAAAGATGTTCAGACTCAGGTTGCGAATGTACTTTTTGCTAATTCTACGGCTGATGGGCGTTTGTCGGTCAGTATAGGTGATCTCTATAAGCCTGGTGACGGAATTACTATTACCCCAGCTACGGTGTCCCATAATTCTCCGGAAGACTTTGGAATGAGTTCCACTGCTTTGGCGCGCATTGATTCTATTGTGAAAAATGGAATAACAGCCCATGCTTTTCCCGGGTGTCAGGTTTTGATTATGAAAGATGGAAAAATAGTTTATGATAAGAATTTTGGTACCTACACTTACGAAGGTGAACAAAAAGTGACGTCTGCCAGCATGTATGATCTTGCTTCTCTTTCAAAGACCACAGGGACGTTGCTTGCAATAATGAAACTTTATGATAACTGCAAGCTGAGTCTGACAGACAAAGCATCTAAGTATCTAGCCTTTCTTCGGGGAACGGATAAAGAAGACATAACAATTAAGGAACTTCTTTTCCATGAATCGGGGCTGCCACCAACCCTTCCATTTTATCGGCTTGCTATTGACGAAACCAGCTATGAAGCTCCTTTCTTTACTACAAAGAAAGACTCAAAACATACCATTCAAATGGATGAGGATTCATATGCGTGCAATTCTTTTAAATATAAAGAAGGCTGGGCTTCTACTACGCCTTCTGATGAATATACCATGCATGTGTCCGACAATCTTTTTATGAATAAAAAATTTCATGAGGCAGCAATGCAGATGATTGCTCAGGCTCCTTTGAATGCAAAAAAATATGCTTATAGTTGTGTGAACTTTATTACGTTGAAGGAAATAGCCGAAACAATTAGCGGAATGCCAATGGATGAATTCCTGAACCGTGAGTACTATTCTCCAATGAAACTCTATCATATTGGATATTTGCCTTTGCGCACACATAAAAGAGAGGAGATTGTTCCTACTGTGAAGAACGATTGTCTCCGTGGTGAACTAATTCAGGGATTTGTACATGATGAGGCTGCGGCCTATCTGGGAGGAGTTTCTGGTAATGCCGGACTGTTTGCCTCTGCGAGAGATGTTGCAAAAATCTACCAGATGTTGCTTAACGGTGGAGAAATTGGGGGAAAACGTTATCTGAGTAAATCAACATGTAAACTCTTTACCACAACTACATCGAAGAGTGGAAGACGGGGGCTGGGATATGACAAACCAATTCCTTCAAATCCGAACTATAGCCCTTGCTGCGTTTCTGCTCCTTATGCGGTTTATGGTCATACTGGCTGGACAGGAACTTGCTGCTGGGTAGATCCCGTAAATGGTCTCGTTTATGTTTTCCTAAGTAATCGTACTTATCCTGACAGGTGGAATAATAAGTTGTCAAAGATGAATATTCGTACAGATATCCAGGAAGCTATTTATCAATCAATGAAGTAAATCACTATTCAAAATAGAGAGAAAACACAATCATGCGGGAGCTTACCTGATTGACGGATTGTGTGTACTTCAAGAGAGATTTGTCATTTAAATCTGTCCGGGTGGACTGTAGCAGATTACTTAGTCCAAAACAGAATTTTAATTCTGGGATAAGTTTAAAGTAAGGGAGATAAAAATCGCAGCCGAAACCTGCTTCAAGATAGCAGTCTGCGCTTTTAACCAATAAAGGCTTGTTCTTCCTTACGCTGAGGTCAATCGTGGGGCTAATCCCAGTCATGACGTATGGACGATAGTTGTTGAAACGCTCTGCACTGTATTTTAAATCAAGTGGGATTGAGAAATAAGTGGATTTAATTTGCTGCCGTTCCTCTTTTCCGCTAGTCTGTTCTTTGAAGATAACTGTTTTATCCCCAAAATCAAGGGTCGGAATGGCACGAAGTGCAAGATATTTGTTTAAATAGAGTTCACCTAATACCCCGACACTAAATCCCGGTGAATAAGTTGCCACATCAGCAAACCATGATTCACCGTTTTCTGTAATGAATCCATTATTTGTAATATTCAGATCCTGAGTGTGCAAACCGATCAGGAAGCCGTAATGCAGCCTTCTTTGATCGATGTAGGGGCGATTCTGCAGTCTCTTCATTTGTGCATTTGCACCGATAACAAATGCAAAAGAGAGTAATATGATTAATGCGCGTTTCAATTCAGTGGATCTTTATTTTCTTAATAACGATGAACAGTGATTCTTATTGCAGGAAAGGAACATTTAAAAGCAAATTATTATGATCCTATTTAGATAAAATAAAAATTAGGATAATTTATGAATGAAACATAGCAGGAAAAAGAATTTAATCTTTATTTTTGCTGAACAAATTAGTACTAATATTTAAAATTAAAGAAAATGGCTTACGTAATTAGTGATGATTGTATTGCTTGCGGAACTTGTATTGACGAGTGTCCAGTAGAAGCTATCTCTGAAGGTGATATCTATTCTATCAATCCTGAGATTTGTACAGACTGCGGAACTTGCGCAGATGTTTGTCCTTCTGAAGCAATACATCCGGGAAACTAAAATCCTTTGGGTGAAATAAAAAGGCTACCTGTTTAAGGTAGCCTTTTTATTTATAGGTGTATGGAAAATAACCAGAAAAAGGATAAGTTTCATACATATATTAAATGGTTATTTCAGATTAGCCAATGCTTGCTTGATTCTTTTAATTGCTTCAACCAGATTCTCGTCTGAAGTTGCGTAAGATAAACGGATGCAGTCTGGTGCGCCAAATGCTACGCCTCCAACACAGGCAACATGTCCCTCTTCCAATAAATACATAGCTAAATCTGCAGAGTTACCAATCTTCCGATCTCCAAAGGATTTACCGAAATAAGAATCACATTTTGGGAATACATAGAATGCACCGTCAGGAACATTGCATTCAAGTCCCGGAATCTCTTTAATTAATCCAAGAACAAGATTACGGCGACGTTCAAAGGCTTTACGCATCTCTTCCACAGGGGTCTGATCTCCTGAAAATGCAGTTTCTGCTGCTTTTTGGGTGATAGATGAAGGACCTGAGGTGTATTGTCCCTGAAGTTTATTGTTTGCTTTTGCCAACCATTCCGGACCTGCTACAAAACCAAGTCTCCATCCTGTCATGGCATAGGCTTTAGAAACGCCGTTGATCAAAGCTACACGTTCTTTAATCTCTGGGAACTGAGCGATACTTTCATGTTTTCCGATGTAGTTGATGTGCTCATAAATCTCATCTGCAATTACTATGATGTCTGGATATTTAACCAATACGTCGACCAATCCTTTTAATTCACTTTTGCTGTAAATGCTGCCAGTAGGATTAGAAGGAGAACAAAGAATCAGCGCTTTGGTTTTAGGAGTGATTGCTGCTTCAAGCTGAGCCGGAGTGATTTTGAAATTCTGTTCGATACCAGCGGAAACAACAACACTTTTACCTTCGGCAAGTTTTACCATTTCAATATAACTAACCCAATATGGCGCTGGTATAATTACTTCATCTCCAGGACCGACGATACACAACAAAGTGTTGCATACAGACTGCTTTGCTCCATTAGAACAAACTATCTGTTCAGGTTTATAATCCAGACCATTTTCATTCTTTAATTTAGCAGCAATAGCTTTACGAAGTGACAGGTATCCTGGTACTGGAGAATAAAAAGAGAAGTTTTCATCAATCGCTTTTTTGGCAGCTTCCTTAATATAGTCTGGAGTAAAGAAATCGGGTTCTCCTACACTAAGGTTGATGACATCAATGCCCTGAGCTTTTAACTCATTACTCTTCTGAGACATAGCTAAAGTTTCAGAAGGAGATAGGCTGTTTAAACGGTCTGAAAGTTGGTTCATAATTAAACTTGTTTATTGTTGGTTTATTCCACGATGCAAAATAAGATAAAATAAATGAATTAAGAAAGCAAATTAGGCGTGTTCTTTAAATATAGCGCTTAATTTCTTGGGTTTTAATATCACTTTGTAAGATGAAGTGTGTGTCCCATCCGTTCTTTTTTCGTTTTTAAGTATCTAACATTATACTGATTAGGAGTTATTTCAATGCCTACATTTTCTACAATCTCTAATCCATATGCTTCAAGTCCAATACGTTTAACCGGATTATTGGTCAGTAATCTCATTTTACGTACGCCAATTTCCCGTAAGATTTCTGCTCCTACACCATAGTCACGCTCATCAGCGTTAAAACCTAAATGCAGATTTGCATCAACAGTGTCAAATCCTTCTTCTTGGAGCTTATAAGCTTTGATCTTGTTCATAAGTCCGATACCGCGACCTTCCTGATTCATATAAATGACAACACCTTTACCTGCTTTCTCAATTTCGGCCATTGCTTTATGCAATTGTTCGCCGCATTCACAACGGCAAGAACCAAATATATCACCAGTCATGCAAGAAGAATGTACCCTAACCAAAATAGGTTCATCTTCTTTCCATTCGCCTTTTATTAATGCAATATGTTCTAATCCATTTGATTTCTGACGGAAAGGAATCAAGCGGAAATGTCCGAAATTGGTTGGCATATCCACCTCTTCTCCTTTTTCAACCATTGATTCCATTTTAAGGCGGTAAGCAATAAGGTCTTTAATAGTAATGATTTTAATGTCGAATTTTTTAGAAACCTCCACTAGTTCAGGCAGACGAGCCATTGTTCCATCTTCATTGATAATTTCAATCAAAGCTCCGGCTGGATAAAGACCTGCTAGGCGAGCCATGTCTACAGTGGCTTCTGTATGTCCCGCACGGCGGAGTACTCCTCGGGTTTTAGCTCTCAAGGGATTAATGTGTCCTGGACGTCCCAGATCGCCAGGTTTTAGCTCTGGGTTTGCCAGGGCTTTGATTGTTGCTGCCCTGTCGTGCATGGAAACACCTGTGGTGCAATTTTCAAGTAAGTCAACTGTGACGGTGAAAGGTGTTTCATAAATAGAGGTGTTTGAAGAAACCTGCATGTCCAGCTCTAGTTCTTCGCAGCGTTCTTCTGTGATAGGAGCACATAAAACGCCACGTCCGTACCTTAGCATGAAATTAACCTTTTCCGGAGTTATTTTTTCTGCAGCAATAATAAAATCTCCCTCATTTTCACGATCTTCATCGTCTACAACAATTATAAATTTCCCTTCACGAAAGTCGGCAATTGCTTCATCTATTGTATTTAGTTTAATCTCTTCCATACCTTAATCTATTTATTAATTGTTTTAATTATATCTTGTAAATCTCTGCTGGTCCTATTAACCAATTTAAGATCTTTATATAGTCGTATTCTAAAAGCCCATATCCGGAAATAAAAGATTACCCCAATTGGCAACAATACTCCTGTGGCTGCGTTTAGAGCCGGAGCGTTGAATGGGCATCTATGTGCATGAACAGACATAATGGGGAAGTTGTTCAGCATGCTTATAACTTTTATATTGTTACTGTTTGCCAGTTTTTCAATAATGAACTCGAGGTGTTTGTTAATATCAACAATATCTTCGTCGTTATCAATTTTCTTCCAAAGAGTAAGATAGTTGGGCGCTCTTTTTAATTTATTATCAGAGATATATGCTTCGCATTTATCGCATAATAGATTTAAATTATCACTTTCCTGCTTGTAGTCAGGGTCTTCGATAATGACCTCCTTCTTAGTCAGGTGACGAGTGTCCCGGATGCCAACAATTTTCCTGATCCAGTTTATATAGGTATCGGCATTTAGTACCACGGAATCATTGTTTGATTTATATGTGAAGAATGCGCCGACCGGAGCTAGAATCATGCTACTGATCCAGAGCCCTGTCCAAAGTATCCATTTATCATCCCGGGCCATCTTGTATCCAGTGGTGTCTATTATATAGTAGATGATGAATATTAAAACGGAAACTACCACAGGCATGCCCAATCCTCCTTTCCTGATAATACCTCCTAATGGGGCTCCGATAAAAAAGAAAATTAAACAGGAAAATGACAGCGCAATTTTTTTATGCCATTCCATTTCATGCTTTCGGATGCGTTCATCTGTCTCCTGTGTATTGAAACTTTTGAATTTCCAGTCGTTGCAGATGTTTTGAGCGCTATTTAATGCGCTGGAAGCAATCCGTTGTTTTTCTTGTAATGAAAGGTTTTCAAAAACACTATCGGTATTTATGGGGGCTAAATTTTTGTTTTTAATTTCATGTGCATCTTTTCCTTGCTGATTGTTCCCTGTATTATAAACAGTTGTAACTGCTTCATTATAATATGATTTTCCAATGCTGTCTACAATCTGAGTCATAGAATCGACAGCACTTTGAAGCTGATTCATATTCTTACTCTGGTATTGATTGTTCATAAAACTTTCATCAACCATATTAAAGTTGGAATTGAATTCAATAATGGTATGTTTTTCTTTAAAGCTCTCTCGCCGGTAAGGTACATTTTCTATTGAACCACTTTGAGGTCTCAGGTTTTCAAACATTTCTCCGCTATACAAGTGTAGGTTTAGATGCTGTTTGTCGGCCGTCATTTCAAGTTTTCCGGAATCAGCTACAATGACATGCGCATTATCAAATCCATCAGAGAAATTGTAAATCATGATATTGTATAAAGCTCCGGTGTCTTTGTTTTTATGCTTCACATAAAGATTGTATCCTTCAATTTCATCATAAAATACTCCTTCCGGTATCTCTAATTCTGGTGATTTTTGCTTCATGGAGATCAGTAAAGTCCAGAGCTTTACTTGCGCTTTGGGTGCAACAACGTTCTGAAAGTAGAATGAGATACAACAAAGGAAAATAGTAAAGATGAAAAGTGGGCGCATGACTCTTAATAATGAGATACCGGCAGCTTTTATGGCCAGTAATTCATAGCGCTCTCCGAAATTTCCAAAAGTCATTAATGTGGCAAGTAGAATTGCCAAAGGCAGTGCAGTAGGTACTAATGTTAATGTCGCATAAAAGAAGAACTCGGATAAAACGTTTAAAGCCAGTCCTTTACCAACTAATTCATCAACATATCTCCATAAAAACTGCATTATAAAAATAAAAAGGCAGATGAAGAATGTTCCTAGAAAAAGGAGCATGAAACTCCTGATAATGAATAGATCTAATTTCTTTATGCGTAACATCTTTTTTAATTTGTACAATTCCCCGACAAAATTAGCATAAAAATAGATGTTCCCGCATACTTTTGATTATTTTTATAAATATAGGTGTTACATACCACAAGCTCTTTTGAGTGTTTCGATCTGAGAATTCCACAATTCGAACTGGTCATCCTTCTCTTCTGGATCAACAAAATCCGTAACTTCCAGAACATAATCTCCTGTTAGTTCATTATAGTTAATTTTAAATTCGAAGAAGCTTTTTTCGTCTTCATCATCTTTCCAATGAAACCGAACAAAGGAGTGTACTCTCGTTGCGATCATTTCTGCTTCTCTGACTTCTGATTTGCCCCAGGTAAAAGTAAATGTCTTTTCCTTCATTTTAACTTTGTCGGCAAACCAATCTTCCATGCCGATTGGAGTGCTTATCGCATTCCATAAGATGCTTCGTGAGGATGCGTTTAACAGGTATTCTATATGAATTCTTTCTTTTTTCATAGTTCTCGTGCTTTTTCGTTTGGCAAGATAAAGACTTTTTTTGAAATTTGATGTATAAGCGACTGTTTTATCCGTATTTTCTCCTGTTTTTTAAAGAAAAACGTCCTTTTTAATGATTCTGAAGAAAAAAAACAGGCGAAATTTTGCAAAATTCAAAGAATGTTATACCTTTGCACCGCAATAAAAAAATGGCGGGATAGCTCAGCCGGTTAGAGCGCATGATTCATAATCATGAGGTCCCCAGTTCAATCCTGGGTCCCGCTACTTTTAAGAATAAGGCATTTAGGAGGCTTCCACTCTTGGGTGCCTTTTCTTATTGCCTGAAATTTGCCTGAAAATATCTTCATAACAGAATTCTTACTGTAAACTTACAACCCTATAATGAAGACTACTTCATTATAGGATGGTGGTATTTGACACCTTTCTCCGCTGTATGTAATTCGTTTATTTCTAAATGAAATCAGATATTTGTCTAATTCAAAACGGCGTTATTTGTGGGGAAGCATACACGTAAGTTGATGATACCGTGAATTTGCTGGATGTAGAATCACAACGTGGATTCCGAGAAATCTAATTCATATATAATTGAATCGCTTTCACTCTTACTGAATTTTCCTACACAAATAAGTTCTGGAAAGTCGAATGTCCAGAAAGAAACTGAAATTGTCGACTGATTCGGAATCTCAATAGTTGTTGATAGTTTTTCAGCTTCTTCTTTACAAAGCATTTGCAGCTTCTCAAAGTTATCTGTTGTTTTACCACATTTAATAGAAGTCTCAGGGGTGTAACTTTCTTTCTTCATATTTTTTTATTCTTTATTTGTTATTATAAATCTTCTCCGTTTGCTCTGTTATATTCATTGTCATAGAACATTGAGATATAATATTCCCCAGAATGCTCACTAATCATAAACCAAACAGGTTTCTTTGAATATTTTTCCGACATATATGAAAAACCAGTAATCATCATATCCTTTTGCAATTCTTCTGTTGGATTAGATAGTTGTTCTTCCGTGTATTTCGACAAGAGGATAGACTGCATTTCTTTAGTGGCAAAGATAGAATCCACGGTTGCTGGCAGTTGATAATAAACTGCTTCATATTGCTTTTTACTGACTAATAATCCATAAGATATATTTTCATCATCTGATAATGTGAAGTCAGGCGATGATAACGATGCTGGTATATACTTTTTATTATTCTGAAACTGCTGGCACAAATTATTGAATCTTATTTTAATACCATTCTCATTCATTGAATTGGCATCACAAACCATAATTCGACATACCTTATTGTTGTTTGTCACAATATGTATATTGACTTTTGCTCCATTGAATTCGCCAACTAAGACATCTTTATTGTATGGATCACTTGTATATCCTTTAGCTTTCAATTTCTGTATCATTCCAGATTTGTTTCCATCGACAGGAATACCAAGAAATTGAGTCACATTTTTCTGCGCATATAAGGATACAGAGAATATGAGCAGCATTACAATTGATAATATCTTTTTCATGACTATATAATTTTTTGCTGTAAATAAGAATCTTAATTTGTTGCTTTTCATATCTTTATAGATTAAAAACAATATATTTCGAAATCATATCTAACTAACTTTACTGATAAACAATGGCAAGTTATAAAAAATATTTAAACTTACAAAAAAACAAGTGAAAACGTTTAAAATGTACCACCAAAACACTATACTTTTTATATAAAACATGAATACATATTGTCGCAAAATTATACCTTTGCTAGAGGTAAACCTTTGCTGTTAAAGATGTTGTCAAAATATGCAGTGTACATGACATCATCGAATATAAGAAATATTATTTTCATGAGAATTGGACTATGGGTTTTCATTGATGTCTTCAAGCAAAAATTTTGAGATAATTGGCATAAGGGTTCGAGTATGTCTTTCGATAAGTCTCTTATATTGCACACTTGATTTATCCATCGCAGATAAACTTTCACATCTTGCAATATTAAGAATAAATTTGTTCTCGTCGTATATCATTATTGCATGTTTAAATGCCCAATCTGTTCGGCTTTGTATGGCATTCCCCATCTCATCGTCGTCAGACATAGGTTCGTTATAATGGTTATTCGTGTCAAAGTAGTTCCAAAGACCGTTACAACGTTTGTCATATATGATAGCCAGTATTTGGTTTCCTCTAATTAATTTTGTTGCTTCATATATGCCAGGGTATTCTTCCATTTTAGAATCTGATTAAATTTGAAAGATAAAAATAAAAAAGTGTTTTCTCCTATGATAAAAGTAATCATTTCTATTTAATTTCAGAACGGCTCTATTTATGGGGAAGTACACAGCAAGAACACATTTACGCTATAATCTTTGTGGATTTGAGAACAAAACATTTTTCTTATGCTTTACAAGTAGTCCAGATTTTGGGGAGTATTATAGTTAACTCGTCCCCCATCTTTTGCATCTTTTCATACAGAAATCCATTACTTTTGATTTCCATTTATAAACTGAGAATCAAAAGTAATGGATTTATATATGATTTCTATTCTTGTTTAATGATCACAAAACCAATTACCATCCATTTTCTAGATGCTGGTATTAATAGCTTTATCTATAAAAGGGTGCCATTCTTGCCAGCTAAAACCAATAGAAGGGTGGTGTATAGGGCATAAAACTGCTTTACTTGAAGAATCATATTTCAAAGAATATAAATTCCCCTTATTGCATTGTTCCAGTAATTCGCAATCGAGTTGTGATAAAATTGTATCTCGAGTATGTGTGCCCCAAATTATAACAACATCTGGCTTTAATGAAGTCAGTACTTCTTTAAAGGCAGGAACCGAAGCAATCAATGAATCATTGCTAGGCTTTTTTTTACAGTTGCTTACAGGGGTTTTGCAAAAATTATAAAAAGAAACAGAATCCCAAAAAGATTCTCTCTCTGTAAGTGAGTTAGATTCTTTATTTGTCATAGCTCGTTCAAAGCATGTAAAGGTCTTTTTATATCGGGTAGTAATATTAGTACGAGCATTTTCTTTTATAGTATTTATTGTAACATCTTTACTGCATTTTTGGGGGCAATCAATGCATCCTTCATCACAATAATGACTTGCTCCAACTACTAAAATCTTTTTTCCATTAAAACCCGCATTGTAATTGGGGCCTTCCCAAGGTAAAAAATAAACATTTTTCATAGTAATATTTTTTTGTAATTTTATATTAAATATCATTTAAAAATACTGTTTTTAATTTTTAAACTCTCTATTGTTGAATATATGTTAACACACTTTAACCTTCTCGTTATTTGGAGAATGCCTTTACGGCAAGGAATTGAAGGATCAGTCACGACGATCGAATCATCATAAAAGAATCTTATTCTTTAGGCTGCATTGAATGCCTGATTGGTACAAGTCTTGATAGTCTTTGATGGAGCCTTCTTTTGTTGTAATCCCCAATGCATTTGCAGCTTTAGTACAATATTTAGAATCCTGTATAATAAATTTAGATTTTATTTTGAAAAGTGATATATTATCTTATCCATGCAGCCTGGAATCTGCAGCATGATTATAAATAAGAAGATTAATGTAATCTTCAATAAGTTCTTGAAATTGGCTACAAAGAATCTAATGACTCCCTTTATAATATAGTGGGCAACTCCCAATAGGAATAACCTTCCTAATATAACCCATAGCATAATCAATTTAGATTTAACGTGATTATTATATAACCTAACCATACACAAACTGAAATCCATTTAAGAATATTAGTCCATTTAGTTTGCTTGATCATATCCATAGTTCCAGTAACTGCTACTAGTATTAATAGTATGAGGAACCATACGTCAAAGAAATTAATATTTAACATGGTAATATTTGTTTCAACTCTCTGATAAAAACTATATTATATTGAATAAGTTTATTTCGAGAATTAGGATTGTTTTAAACTTTTATTATCGATTCATTAAGCCCAAATTTCTTTTATTACCCAAAGGACTGACTTCTTCCATGTCACAAAGAAGAGAAAAGGAATAAATAGAAAGAGAAAGCAAAATATTGCCATCAACCAAAACCCCAATGTCTGAGAACCTTCGTAACATAATATTCCTTTATCCATAATTCTTTTATTTATTTTGGTATTGTAATGCCATTCCTTTTATTTCCTGAATCATTGTATCCCTTAAATCAATAGGTTTGATAACCTCGAGTGCTGATCCGTAGGATAATAACTGTTGAACGAAATCATACGTGGGGCGGATGTCTAATTCGAAAAGCGAATATTCATCATTTTTTTCAATCTCTTCTTGACTATGATGTAAAGGTAGGTTTCTCAAATAGGGTGCTTGCTCAGATGTGATTTTAAGAATTGTTTGTTCAGTTTTTAAATCATCATCCGTGATGATGCCATAATAATCGTAAAAGTATTCTTGTGCTGTAAACTTCTTTGGGGAGTTAAATTTATTTTCGGTATCTGTTATTTTTTGTATTCTATCTAAAGGATAATTTCGAATATGTCCACGTTCTGTATTCTTTCCAATCAAATACCAACGATGCTTAAACAAACGAAGAAAATAAGGCTCAACATTGATAGTGGATGCCGTGCTCCAGTCATAAGACTGATAGTCCATAATAACCTGATGATTTTTTTCCATTGCTCTAAGTATTGGTTCCATAAATTGCATGCCAACAGGTACATCTTCGAATATTACACGATTTTTCAGATTTACGTTCTCCTGTAAAATGCTACTGACGGAAAAACTATTAAGCAACCACATCTTTAGCTTATTATTAACTAAGTCCTCAGAGTCTTCAATATAATACTCATTACTGTTTTTATGACAGCTAATGTCAATGCCAAACATTTCCGCTATTGCTGCTCTGTGGTTATGAAACGAGCGGAGTGGAATATCCTTTCGTTCTTTGTCTCCTGCTTTCCAACGACGATTAATTTCAACGAAAGTAATCTCTTTACTTCGATAGATCGTATCCACTAACCAGAGAAGTTTACTAAATTGATCCTTTGCCATAATTATTTGTATTTAATTTAATATGCTGCAAATATAGAACTTAAATATGCCAAAAGGTTGCATAGTGATATAACTATTTGTTTCAAATCAGATCTAATTTTAAACTCACTTCTGATATATTGTAAAACAGAGTATTGCCTACTTTTATAGACTTTCCTCCTTGAGAGTGAATATGTCCAAACAGATGAATTTTAGGCTTTGCTATCTCAACCAGTTCACGAAGTATTCTACAACCTATGTTTTCATCTAGAATACCATACGGTGGTCCATGTGTGATAAGAACGTCCACATCTTCTGGGAGTGGGAGCGGAGAAAAAAGCCAAGGTCTGACAGGTAGAGAATAAAAATGAATACCTTCAATAATAACCCCGCCATTCTCTAAAAGGATAACATTGTCCGGAACTAACATCTTTGCTTCTTCCGGTTCTAGTTCAAAAGGCAAATCATGATTTCCCGGCACAAATATTTTATAGCGTACAGGAAGAGATAAAAACCAACTGAAGAAATCTTTCAATTGGTTTTCATTACCACCCTCACATGCATCACCCGCATGGATGATTATATCTATTCCTTCAGGGATAGATATTTGGTGATGCTTTCCATGAGTGTCGGAAATTACAAACATGTTGTATTGATTGATTTTTTGAATAGTTGCTTATTTATATTCACTTTTATTGCAAAATATATGTAATAAATATTACAAAAGTTCAAAACTACGAACTTCTCCTGATACATCAAAATTAAATTTTACATTTATTGGATATTTATCAAAATTAGAATTTAAGATATTGAATTGATAGACTATAGTTGTATCTGATCTTTTGATTTCTTGTGCATTAAACGAAAGAGGCTCAATAAGTGATTTAGAATAATCAAGTAGTTGATCTGATTGTCTTATAATTTGTTGATTGTTAAGACATAATGCTATGCTAACATCAATTAGATTCATGGCGGTCTGGTATGACTTTATTGAATTTGAAGTGTCTTTATTTTCATCGCAATAAGTACTTATTGCTCGATCTAGCACCTTTTTAAGTGAATCCTTACAATAAGTATAGGTCAAATCTTCCATATATAGCTGCTTGTTTAGTATTATTTCTCCAAGAATAATCTTTTGTTCATTATCATCTATGCTATTTTTATATATTTCATTGAGCTGATCGTGCACAAAAGAAGCAACCAGGTAACTTTTAATATAATTCTTTGCTACTTCATTTGTATCTGTATATGCTACAGGATCAAAATGTGCATAAGTGGAATTCATCTTCCTGATTTTTGAACATGAGACTAAAATTATCAGAAGGACGAACGAAAATAATTTGATTTGTTTCATTTTTTATTAGCATTAATTGTACATTCCTGAATTACAAATGCAAAATAATGAGTAGCATATGCCAAAATATGACATAGTATCATTGTTTTTTAATAAAAAATAATTCTTTCGGCATGATAGATTCTATTTACCAACCAGATTAACTTATTTAATTGATTATTTGTTGCCTATTTTAGATTTTTAGCTACACAAAATCAATAAAAAATAATGATTATCTGAATCCAATCTTTGGTAATACAAGTGTTTCATGTATTTTTTCTTGTTTGCAAAAAGATATAACCTGCTCCACCGCAGGACGCACTCCCGTTAGAACCTCATCCATCGTTATTTTACGGACAATATTATCAATCTCACCTCCTGAAAACTGATAGTTTGTAGCAAGTAATAGTGTGTCTGTATCATTTAACCAAGGTAACTTGTTTTGCCATATTTTTTGTTTTTCTTCAATTGTAGGCTTTTCAAACTTTACTTTAAAGAGAAAACGGCGTTCAAAAGCGGCATCCAGATTATCAGCCAGATTTGTTGTTGCTATTAATATTCCATCCAACTTCTCCATTTCTTCAAGAATAATATTTTGTATGGCGTTCTCTGTTTGGGCAACATTTGAAGAAATGCAATCTTTTCGCTTACCAAAAACTGCATCCGCCTCATTGAACAATAAAATAGGTTTTACTTCAGAATCCTTATATATGATAGCGTAACTGTTGAATATTTCCTTGATTTTCTTTTCGCTCTCACCAAACCACATAGACTTTGTTTGGCTAATATCCACATGCATAATACTCCTTCCGGTAGCTTTAGCCAGCTGATATACCGTTTCCGTCTTTCCTGTTCCGGGTGCGCCATAAAAGATTGCAGTCACTCCTTTAATTAAAGCTAACTGTTCCATCCTATTTCTGAGTTTTATGTATTTGTCTTCCATCAGACTTTCTTTCAGGAAATCAATTTGTTTTTCCAAGCCCTTACTATAAAACATCTTTTTAGCAGAAATATTTTCAGGGAGTAGAAGATCTTTAGAATCTACTTTCTTTATATAAAGCTTGGCATCTTCCTGCAGTAGAAGTTCTAATCCTTTATCGGTTAGTTCTAACTTTGTATCCGAGAAAAAAGATTTTCCAGCTAGCTCAATTAATCCCTGCTTGAGAAGTCTATGTTCCTTCTTTATGAATGTTTTTGCTATATTAAGCCTCTTCCTAGACGATTCATAAATATCTTTTAGCGTGCATTCCAAGTCTGAATTACCTTCATTATTAATTAAGTCATCACAAACTTCGTAAAAGATTGTCCTTCCTTCTATATCTGAAATTTGAATCTTCAGCTTAGTTATAATATCTAAGTCCGGACATTGATTCTCCAAATCCTCAACGGCATTGAAAAGTTCGTAAGATTTAATACTCTCATTACTTCGTTCTTCAATTAAATCGGATACCTTTTCGACAAATTCATAACTATCAATTGTGGTAGTCTTAATATTGGCATCAATGGGTCTGTTTTCTAGTATAGCTTCTGAAACAAGAGCTGATACAGAAAATATTAAATTGGCAAAGGCTAACTTAGAAAGGTAATTCTTTTTTCTTTTTTCAATGAGTTTCCTTTCTATTAATTGTTCGAAATCCTTTTTGTAAGCCAGAATCTCTAATTGATTACAGTTGAGAAAAGAAGATATATCATTAATATCTATTTCGGGATTCTTTTTATATCCCAAAGAATAAATGCAAGCCAACAGCTGCGTTTGATTATCTGTAGTTCCAAGATATTTGTTTAATTGCCCGATTGCCTTTTTTATTCCTTTTAATTTAATAGCCTTTAATTCAGACTTCTCCAGTTTTTTAGCTACCAGGCATAGTGATTGCAATACATTAAAATCAACTTCTTTCATCTTTGTTTCCATAGTCAGTAATTTAATTATGGTACAAAGATGAAAGTAGGTTATGCTAAAATTAAGCACATGTGCTATTTATTTGCAGAAAGTAACTAAAATGCGACTAAAGATGCCAACTATATACTTATTTATAATTGTTGATTATGAAAACGTAAACCCATTCTAGGAAAGGTCAAAATTGCTGAATTATTTGATTTTATTGTCCAATAAATCTGAACCATTCACCAATAAACAAAATTTATTGGAGAATAAATCAGAATGATTCACCAATGATTTTTCAAAAAAGGCGATTAAGAATAGTTGTCTAATAATATCTCTTAAAGCCTCAAGAGATGTTGAAGAATAAGTCTTGATGTTTTCGAAAAGTGTCAAGACGCTTAATGCCTTCCTGCAAGGGGTTTCAGGCCATTTATAGCTTAGCTTGCAAAGGCAAAGAATTATAAGTTTATAAAAGCAAACCCGTAAAATAATTGCAACAGACTTTGAACTAAAAACATTTATATAAATAGATTAAGACTCATTTTGATTGCAAATAGAATTAACAACAGGCACCAAAATGCAAAAAACACTGCCAAAAAAAGGTAACTTATAACTGAATCATTTGTCCAGGTATTTTATTTGAAAGGGTTAACTATTTAATAATCAGTGTCTGCCAGTACAAAATCGTGGGGCTATAAATATATGTATAAAATACACACTTCGGCGTCCTTAATTCTTTTAAAAATCAGCCTTATTCTGACTGCTTTTGCAATTTTCTTGTTAAGAGCTTACAGCAAGAGACGGATATGACATTTGACAAAACAATTATTGTGCTTTCGTGTTGTTCATTTAGATAATGTTATGTTGAGGATTAAAAAACACATATAATGAACAGGCTGTTTATTCTTCATTTTTATGGGATACTACTGGTTTGGATGGCATCTGTTTGCTGCAATTGTTATGCTCAGGGTAAAGAGATAAACAAGAATGATTCCAGGATAGTGGTAAGACCGGTCGCACAAAAAAACACTTTGGCCGTTAAACAAACTGTGAATAATGCGGCTGAGATCTATGCAAAACCCAAAGTGCCGGTCCTTTGTTATCATCGTATTGAAGATGGCCGGAAAAGTGATTATTCGGTAACTCCAGCTACATTTGCAGCGCATATAAAAGTACTTGCAGATAGCGGCTATCATTCTATCTTACCTGCACAATTGTATGATTATCTAGTATATAATAAAGCATTGCCCGAGAAACCTGTAATGATCACATTTGATGATTCAAGAGTGGAGCATTACAGAATCGCTGCTCCTGTGATGGAAAAGTATGGATTTAGAGGCGTTTTCTTTATTATGACAATTACGTACAACAAGAAGAATTACATGACAAAGGAGCAAATAGCAAAGCTGGCAAAAGCAGGACATGTCATCGGGCTGCATAGCTGGGATCATACAATGGTCACTAAGTATAAAGATTCAGATTGGGTGAAACAAATGTCAATGCCCCGTAAAGAGTTAGAGAAGATAATCGGTATGCCTGTTGAATATTGGGCTTATCCCAATGGCGTTTATGATCATAAAGCAACAGAAAAACTAAGCAAGAACTTTAAGCTGTCTTTTATACTTATATCACAACGTGATTCTATTCAACCGTTGCAAACCATATGGAGAATGATTATCCCGGAATGTACCCCGCAAAGAATGCTAAAATCAATGCACGGAATTTTTAAGAATGGAAAGTAGCTTTTTTTGTTTTTACTTCATTGGTTTACTTCGCTTTTTTAGTCTTTTTTCTTTTGTTTATTTTAGGCTTTAGTTACTCTTTAGCCTTTCTGTATAAAAAACTGTGAAAATATTCATAAAACCGCTCAAATTTATGTACGGTGTAAAACAATAATTTGTACCTTTGCGCATTGAAACACCTAATATGCAATTAAATGTCTGAAACAAAAAAAATTAAAACCGCTCTCGTGTCGGTTTACCATAAAGAAGGATTGGATGATTTAATCACCAAACTTCACGAGGAAGGAGTTGAATTCTTGTCTACAGGAGGTACACGTCAGTTTATTGAATCTCTGGGTTTTCCTTGTAAGGCTGTAGAAGACCTTACTTCTTACCCATCAATTTTAGGCGGTAGAGTGAAAACTCTTCATCCGAAAGTTTTCGGTGGTATTTTGTGCCGTAGAGAAGTTGAACAAGATCTTCAGCAAATAGAGAAATACGAAATTCCAGAAATAGATTTGGTTATTGTAGACTTGTATCCATTCGAAGCAACTGTTGCTTCAGGAGCTGGTGAAGCTGCTATTGTTGAGAAAATCGATATTGGTGGAATCTCATTAATTCGTGCAGGTGCTAAAAATTATAAAGACGTTGTTATCGTTGCTTCTCAGGCTCAATATAAACCATTGGCCGATATGTTGATGGAACATGGTGCAACAAGTACAATTGAAGAACGTCGCTGGTTTGCTAAAGAAGCATTTTCAGTTTCTTCCAATTACGATTCTGCTATATTTAATTATTTTGATTCAGAAGATGGTTCTGCTTTCCGTTGTTCGGTGAATGAACAAAAATTGCTTAGATATGGAGAAAATCCACATCAGAAAGGTGTCTTTTATGGTAATTTAGATGCTATCTTTGATCAGATCCACGGAAAAGAGATTTCATATAATAATTTGCTTGATATTAATGCTGCGGTTGATTTGATTGATGAGTTTAATGATTTGACCTTTGCAGTGTTAAAACACAATAATGCTTGTGGCATAGCTTCCCGCCCAACTGTAGCTGAGGCCTGGAATGATGCTTTGGCAGGTGACCCTGTTTCTGCATACGGTGGAGTATTAATCACGAATGCTGTTATAGATAAAGCTGCTGCAGAAGAAATTAATAAGATTTTCTTTGAGATTATTATTGCACCGGATTATGATGTTGATGCTCTCGAGATTTTGACTCAAAAGAAAAATCGTATTGTTTTGGTTCGCAAAGAAGCTGCATTCCCTAAAAAACAATTCCGCTCATTATTGAATGGTGTTTTAGTACAGGATAAGGATTTAAAAATAGAGACTTCTGCCGACTTGAAGACTGTAACAGATAAAGTTCCTACAGAGCAAGAAGCTGAAGATATGTTGTTTGCTAATAAGATTGTAAAGAATAGTAAGTCGAATGCAATTGTTTTGGCAAAAGGAAAACAACTTCTGGCAAGTGGCATTGGTCAGACATCGCGCGTAGATGCGTTAAGACAAGCAATAGAAAAGGCTAAGTCTTTTGGCTTTGATTTACAAGGTGCTGTTATGGCTAGTGATGCGTTCTTCCCATTCCCTGATTGTGTGGAGATAGCATCTAAAGAAGGAATTACAGCTGTAATTCAGCCAGGTGGGTCAGTAAGAGATCAACTTTCTTTTGATTATTGTAATGAACATGGCGTTGCAATGGTTACGACCGGTTTCAGACATTTTAAACATTAATAAAAAATGGGATTATTTTCTTTCACGCAAGAAATAGCGATGGACTTGGGTACGGCCAATACCATCATCATCAGTAACGGTAAAATAGTAGTTGATGAGCCTTCCGTAGTAGCTTTGGATAGACGTACGGATAAAATGATTGCTGTAGGTGAAAAAGCACGTCAGATGCATGGAAAGACACATGAGAATATCAGAACTATCCGTCCTCTTCGGGATGGTGTGATTGCTGACTTTTATGCATGTGAGCAAATGATGCGTGGTATGATAAAAATGATGAACACGCATCACAGATTATTCTCTCCCTCTTTGAGAATGGTTATTTGTGTTCCATCAGGAAGTACTGAGGTTGAATTACGTGCAGTACGTGATTCTGCCGAACATGCAGGAGGACGTGATGTTTATTTGATTTTTGAACCAATGGCAGCAGCTATTGGTATTGGTATAGATGTGGAAGCTCCCGAAGGAAATATGATTGTTGATATAGGTGGAGGTTCTACTGAAATTGCAGTTATTTCATTGGGCGGAATTGTTTCAAACAAATCTATTCGTATTGCAGGTGATGACCTCACATCTGATATTCAGGAATATATGGGCCGTCAGCACAATCTAAAGGTTGGTGAACGTACAGCTGAACAAATTAAGATTCATGTGGGAGCTGCATTGACAGAGCTTGAAGATGCTCCGGAAGATTATATCGTTCATGGACCTAACAGAATGACTGCGCTTCCGATGGAAGTACCGGTATGTTATCAGGAAATTGCTCATTGCTTAGAAAAATCCATTGCAAAAATGGAAACTGCTATTCTTAGTGCATTGGAACAAACTCCTCCTGAATTATATGCGGATATTGTTCACAATGGTATCTATTTAGCCGGAGGTGGTGCTCTTTTACGGGGATTGGATAAACGTTTAACAGATAAAATTAATATACCTTTCCACATAGCTGAAGATCCTCTCCATGCTGTGGCAAAAGGAACAGGAGTAGCATTGAAGAATGTAGATAAATTCTCGTTCTTAATGCGATAAACATAATATGCCGATGTGCTGATATACAGGTCTGTTTTTTATGCAGTATCTGTTGTATCCGCACATCGGCTAGTTAGTACATTGGAATTATATGCGGAACTTACTTAACTTCCTTATAAAATATAACTACTGGTTTCTTTTTGTTTTATTAGAGGTCACCAGTTTTGCTTTGTTGTTTCGCTTTAATCATTATCAAGGAAGTACTTTCTTTACTTCAAGTAATGTTGTTGCCGGGGATATTTATAAATTAAGAGGTTCTGTGACTTCTTATTTTTATTTGAAATCCGCAAATGAAGATTTGCTGGATCGCAACATGTTGCTGGAACAACAAATTTCTAACCTTAGAAAGGAGTTACAGGAACGAGGTGTTGATTCCCTGGAAGTTGATAGTTTGAAGGATACACCTTTGAAAGGTATAAACTTTATTAAGGCTAATGTGATAGACAACTCACTGACGAAGGTTGATAATTATGTAACGCTTGATAAAGGCTCTGATGATGGAATTCGGCGTGATATGGGAGTTGTTGACAGAAATGGAGTTGTAGGTATTGTTTATATGACTTCTCGTAAATACTCGTTAGTCATTTCTTTGCTGCATAGTAAAAGTAATATTAGCTGTAAATTGTTGAGAAGTGGCTATTTTGGTCCTCTTAAATGGGAAGCTGGCGATTCTCGCTATGCTTTCTTAAATGATTTACCCCGTCATGCGAAGTTTAGTTTGGGTGATACGTTGGTTACCAGCGGCTACTCAGAAATATTCCCGTCAGGAATAATGGTTGGAACAGTAGATCATATAGGAAATTCTAAAGATGGACTTTCTTATCAGCTAAAAATAAGGCTTGCTACTGATTTTGGTAAATTGAGCAGTGTGCGAGTGATTCCCATGTCATTCAAAAAGGAGCATATGCTTCTTAAGCAAATAGAGAATAAGCAGCAATGATAATAGTATTTTTAAGACGTATAGAGTGGTTTATAGCCTTGGCCTTACTTCAGGTCCTGGTACTCAATAATGTGCATATCGCTGGATATGCCACCCCTTTTCTTTATATCTATCTGATAGTAAAAATGTCATCTGGCGTATCAAGAAATGAACTAGTGCTGTGGGGCTTTTTTCTCGGATTAATCATTGATGTGTTTTCAAACACTCCTGGAATGAATGCTGCTGCAACTACCTTTATAGCTTTTATTCGCCCTTATCTTTTACGCCTTTTTTCACCGCGTGATATTTCAGACGAAATTGTTCCTGCAATAAAAATCATAGGTGTTTCTCCTTTTATAAAATATGTAGTGACATGTGTTTTGTTTCACCACGCTTCTTTATTGCTGATTGATTCTTTTTCTTTCTTTGAATTTAGCACTTTATTAATTAAGATTGGATCGAGTACACTACTTACTGTTGTGTGCGTTATGTGTATTGAAGGCTTTAAAAAATAGGATGTGGCTCGGGATTATAATTTAGAAAATAGAAGATATGTAGTTGCTGGCATTGCTTTTTCTGTGGTGCTGGTTTTTCTAGTACGTCTTTTTATACTTCAGATATCATCAGAGGATTATAAAAAGAATGCAGATAGTAATGCTTTTATAAATAAGATTCAATATCCTTCAAGAGGAATTTTTTATGACCGTAACAACAAATTGCTGGTATACAATCAGCCGGCTTATGATGTTATGGTGGTGATGAAAGAGATTGAACATCTTGATACGCTTGATCTGTGTCAGACCTTGAATATTACCAAAGAATATTTTCTGAAACGAATGACCGATGTGAAAGATAGAAGCAAAAATCCCGGGTATTCTCGTTTTACAGCTCAACTTTTTATGGTGCAACTTTCTGCTGAGGAAGGAGGCATTTTTCAGGAAAAGCTATTCAAGTTTCATGGCTTTTATGTTCAGCCACATTCTATCAGGCAATATTCATATAATTCAGCTGCACATATATTAGGTGATATTGGTGAGGCTTCAATGGCTAATATTGAGGATGATGACTATTATGTCCGGGGTGATTATATAGGAAAGCAAGGGATCGAAAAATTTTATGAAAAAGAACTTCGTGGACATAAAGGTGTAGAGATTCTGCTTAGAGATGCACACGGACGTATACAAGGAAAATATCTAAATGGTAAGTTAGATAAAAAACCTATTCCGGGAAAGAATCTGAAACTCTCCATTGATATTGATTTACAGCAGTTTGGAGAGAAACTGATGGGGAAGAAAATAGGGGCCATAGTAGCCATTGAGCCACAAACCGGAGAAATACTTTGTTTAGTTTCAACGCCATCCTTTAATCCGGCAGATATGGTTGGCCGTCAAAGAGGAAAAAACCATATGGCTTTGGAACGAGATCCTAAAAAGCCTCTGTTTAATAGAGCCTTAATGGCATCTTATCCTCCGGGATCAACTTTTAAACCGGCGCAATCTTTAGTCTTTCTTCAGGAAGGAATTATTAAGCCATCTACCGCTTTCCCTTGTTATCATGGATTTGTGGTACCTGGTCTTCGTGTAGGATGTCACTCTCATCCTTCTCCTTTGTCTTTGGTACCTGCATTGGCCACTTCCTGTAACTCCTATTTCTGTTGGGGGTTATACAAGATGATTGGCAATAAGAAGTATCTTAGAGCTGACTCAGCTCTGACTGTCTGGAAAGACCACATGGTGTCGATGGGGTTGGGGTATAAGTTAGGAATAGATCTACCGGGAGAAAAGAGAGGTCTGATTCCTAATGCTAAATTTTATGATAAAATATACGGAAAAGGCCGCTGGGGTGGCTTGCGTATTATTCATACTGCGATAGGGCAGGGTGAAATATTGCTTACTCCTCTTCAGATTGCTAATTTAGGAGCGACCATTGCAAATAGGGGTCATTTTATTACTCCGCATGTAGTAAAAAAGATTTTTGGCGGGAAATTAGATAGTACTTATCTTTATCCTAGATATACCACAATTGATCCGAAGTATTACCCTTCTATCATTCAAGGTATGCGAGGAGCGGTAGAACATGGAACTTGTACCCGGGCTAACTATATGCCCGAAATGCAGATCTGCGGAAAAACAGGTACTGCACAGAATAAAGGAAAAGACCACTCTGTCTTTATGGGATTTGCACCGATGAACAAGCCGAAGATTTCAGTCTGTATTTATGTTGAGAACGGTGGCTGGGGAGCAACGTATGCTGTTCCTATGGGCGCATTGATGATAGAGCATTATCTGAAAGGTAAAATTGCTCCTGAGAGAGAAAAATTGGTTGAAAGTATTAGTAATGCAGTGATATATTATGGAACCCAGACGCGTTAATTTATGGAAATCGGTAGATTGGGCAACGATTGTTATTTATCTGTTGCTGATCACCTGTGGCTGGTTTAGCGTATGTGGAGCCAGCTATAATTATGGCGATACAGATTTCCTGAGTTTTGGTACCCGAAGCGGAAAACAGTTAATGTGGATATTTTGTTCTTTTGGTTTGGGCTTTGTGCTGCTGATGATTGAAGAACGGATATACGATATGTTTTCCTATATTATATATATAGGAATGCTGTTCTTGCTATTTGTCACTATATTTATCGCGTCAGATGTAAAAGGTTCCCATTCCTGGCTACATTTAGGACCAGTTAGTTTACAGCCGGCAGAGTTTGCTAAATTTGCCACTGCGCTTGTTCTCGCTAAATATATGAACTCCTATTCGTTTAATATGAGGAAACCTAAAAGTGCCTTATTGATGGTTCTTTTCATTTTAGTGCCATTCGGATTAATCATTTTGCAGCGAGAAACAGGATCAGCTTTAGTGTATCTGGCCTTCTTTCTTATGCTTTATAGGGAGGGGATGCCAGGAGCTATTCTTTTCTCTGGCGTTTGTGCCGTGATTTATTTCATTGTGGGTATCCGGTTTGGAGATCAGATGATTGCTGGTACTTATACTTCTATTGGCCAGTTCTCAGTGCTGTTGATGATCATTTTGTTTGCTGGAGGAATGGTCTGGGTGTATATGAAACGATGGCCACCTGTCCGGAATATTATAGGTATCAGTTCTCTGGTGGTTGTTTTGGCCATTCTATTATCCAAATTTGTAGTTTCATTTAATCTTGTTTGGATATTACTTCCATTGACTATAATCATAGCCGGATATCTGTTCTTCCTTTCATTAACAGAAAGAAATAAAGGCTATCTTCTTATTTCCATATTTACTATTGCTTCTGTGGGATTTCTTTATTCAAGTAACTACGTGTTTAATGATATATTGGAACCGCATCAGCAGATCCGTATAAAAGTAGTATTGGGGATGGAAGAAGACCTTACAGGTGCAGGTTATAATGTCAATCAGTCGAAAATTGCGATAGGGTCTGGAGGCATAGCTGGCAAAGGCTTTCTTAACGGCACTCAGACAAAACTTAAGTATGTTCCTGAACAGGATACAGACTTTATATTCTGTACAGTTGGCGAAGAACAAGGATTCGTTGGATCTGCTGTAGTATTGTTGCTATTCTTGATACTGATACTACGGCTGATAGTTCTTTCTGAAAGGCAATACTCAGCCTTTGGTCGTGTCTATGGCTATTCTGTGGTCAGCATCTTTCTCTTTCACCTGTTTATCAATGTGGGAATGGTTCTGGGATTGACACCGGTTATAGGCATTCCGCTGCCTTTCTTTAGCTATGGAGGGTCATCCTTATGGGGATTCACCATTCTTCTTTTTATCTTCCTGAGAATTGATGCAGGAAGGTCTGAAAAGAGCTAGAAAAAACGTCAGGGATACTTTACTTTACCTGTTTTATCTGTATACCTATATCGTTAACTCCTTTCAGGGTGTTATCACGCATTCCGTGAGAAATCCTGAATGTTAGATTCCCCGAACGTCTGGGAGCAATAAAAGTATAGGAAGAAGAAGATTGATAAAGACTTCCCAATCCTGTCCCCAGCCATTTCCCAGACTTATCTGCAAGCGTATACTTAATGGTGTCAGTCACAAAAACAGTACTATCCTGTGTGTTGTGTGAAATAAACAGATAGAGATTATTATACGGGTAGTCTTCCCGGTTACGCACTTCTACAAAAACACGATATGTGGCAAGAGAGTCTTTAATGGGTGCCTTAAAAGTGAGCGTATCGCTCTTTCCCCATCCCTCTTTAGACAGATGAAGGAAAGAATGATACATTGTATTTGAATCGCATGCTGTCAATGCAATGATAAAGAGCAATGGCAGCAAGATTGATTTATTCATTTTCTGATTGTGGCTTGTCATCGCGTTGCTGAGGTCTATTGTTGGGTCTTTTTCTACGTCTGTTTCTATTTGTGTTTCCACTCTCATTCTTGTTTTCGCCTTCGTTCCTGTTTACGTTCTCTTTGTTATTCTTGTTTGTGTTCTCGTTTCTGGACACGTTTTCAGGTCTGTTTCTGTTTATTTGTCTGTTCCTGTTTTCAGGTCTGTTTCCACCTTCATTTCTGTTTACGGTTTCGTTGTTGCTCTTGTTCTCATTCTCATTCCGGGCAACTTTTTCAGGTCTGTTTCTGTTCTCATTTCTGTTCCTGTTTCCGCCTTCATTTTTTCTGGTATTCCGGCCTTCATTTCCCCCTTTTCGTTTATCGAAGCGAGTAAGACTTTCCTGCTCTAGCAGGTCTGTAGGTTTTTGTGGTTCTGGTTTCTTCTCTGATTCGTGCAAACTGTCAGGCTTGATGCCTTTGCGATTGAGATTAATCACTTCAAAGGCTCTTTTGCCCGAGATAGTAACCAGATTGGCTGCGAAATTCTTATCCGTTGAATATGATATCTGATTACTTAATATATCAGCTTTAAAGAAATAAAACGCACCATCTTTTGTTTCCAACTCTATCTCTCTTGAAGGTAAACGCTTTTGTGCTTCCACATAGGTGTCTACTTCATAATTCATGCAGCATTTTAATTTGGCACATTGTCCGGCCAGCTTCTGAGGATTCAGTGAGATATCCTGCAACCTTGCCGCACTGGTAGATACAGAAACAAAATTAGTCATCCATGTAGCACAACATAATTCTCTTCCGCAAGGGCCGATGCCGCCAATTCTGCCGGCTTCCTGTCTTGCTCCAATCTGCTTCATCTCAATTCGAACACGGAATGTCTCAGCTAGTACTTTTATTAGCTGGCGGAAGTCAACACGTTCGTCTGCAATGTAATAGAAAATAGCTTTGTTACCGTCTCCCTGATATTCCACATCGCCGATCTTCATATTGAGATCCAGATTTTTCGCAATTTGCCTTGAGCGAATCATTGTGTCGTGCTCTTTTGCTTTTGCCTCCTCATATTTCTCCATGTCTACCGCTTTTACTTTGCGATATACACGTTTGATCTCAGTGTTAGGCTTAAATCCGGTTTTCAACATTTGTAGAGGAACCAGTCTTCCTGTAAGTGTTACTGTTCCTATATCGTGGCCGGGAGTTGATTCCACGGCAACAATGTCTCCTTTTTCCAGTTTTAATCCGTTGCTGTTTTGATAATACCCTTTACGTGTATTTTTAAACTGAACTTCTACCAGGTCACTTTCATTACTGCTTCCCGGAATGTCGGCCAGCCAGTCGTAAGTGTTCAGTTTATTATCTTGTCGGGAGCAGCCTTTGCAGCATAATTTCCCGCTTCCGTTATGTAATTTATAATCCATTTTTATATTATTTATTGTTTCAGCAAAACAATCATTTTCAATGAGAAATCAAAGAATACCATTTTTGCGTTCACATTTTGTTCGATATGTTGTTGAGCCAGTGTAAGCTCATCCATTATTCCCATAGCATTTCGCTCGTTTACAAAAGGAGCAAAACGAGCCGAAAAATTCAGTTCTTCCCTATTCAGGTAAGTGAGCTCTTTGCAGTGAAAGTTGAGAATAAAGTTCTCGCGGATCATTCGTTGCGCATATTCCAGAAAGTTCTTTTGCCGTTCGCGTCCCATTCCTGCCAGCTGTTCGCTCCATGCTTTCATCTCCTTGATTTTTCGTTGATAGGAGAGGCGCATCAGATTGACAAACAGGTTGAAGAAAAGTTCCTTTTCCTCATTCAGATGAATCTGTTCCATGGCACGAATAAAATTACCATTGGCCAGATGGGCCGTTATTTCTGCATCCTGGTCTGCTAAACCGTAGTTCTTTTTCAGCACCTCTGTGATACTTTCGTCCTCGATATGACGTACATTCACTCGCTGTGTGCGGCTGAGAATAGTGGTAAGCATCAAGTCAGGCTGCTCAGATACCAGTAAGAAAACAGTCTTTGTTGGCGGCTCTTCCAATAATTTCAGTAGTTTATTGGCGCAAGTCTCATTCATCTTTTCCGGTAGCCAGATAATCATGACCTTATAACCACCTTCACTGCTTTTCAGGCTTAGCTTCCGTAGAATCTCATCGCTCTCTTTGGCGTAAATAAGAGCTTGGGCATTCTCTGCATCCATTTCTCTTAGCCAATGGTTCAGGTTAAAATAGGAGTTTTTCTGCACAAAACTTCGCCATTCCCTGACATAATCATCACAAACCACATCTTTGCTTGAACCTTTCTTTTTCACAATGGGGAAAACAAAATGCAAATCCGGATGAGCCAGTTTGTTCATCTTAACACACGAAGGACAAATGCCGCAGGCATCCTCTTCTGTGTGGTTAGGGCAGAGTAGATATCGGGCATAAGCAATGGCCAGCGGAAGTTTGCCCACCCCTTCGGGGCCGCAAATCAACTGTGCGTGAGGAATGCGATTCTCCTTCACTTCCAGAAGAAACTTCTTCTTAACCTCTTCCTGCCCTATAACCTCTCTGAAAAACATAAATCAATATATTTGTTTGGCAACTTCTTTGATACTGTCTACTGCACCGACTGAATAGAAATGAATGCTTGGCAGTCCATGGGCCATTAATTCCCTGCACTGTTCTATACACCATTCTATACCCAATTGTTTGGCCGCTGCATCGTCTTTGCATTTCATAGCTTGTATGGCTAAATCTTCTGGAATATCAACCTTAAAAGTCTTGGGAACCATGCTCAACTGAGATAACTTTGAAAAAGGCTTTATCCCCGGAATGATAGGAATAGTAACGCCGGCTTTTCTTGCTCTTTCCACAAATTCAAAGAACTTTTTATTATCGTAAAAAAGTTGGGTTACAGCATATTCGGCTCCTGCTTCCATCTTTTTTTTCAGCCAGTAAATATCCGTGTCGATATTGGGGGCTTCTTCATGTTTCTCCGGATAGCATGCTACGCCATAAGAAAAAGGTTGCCACGTAACCTTCATCTGTTCACCGTCAACAAATATACCTTTGTTGAAATTATTGATTTGTTCTTGCAGTTCAATGGCATGAAAATAGCCATTTCCTTCAGGTTTGAAGGATGATTCGTGTTTAGCCTTGTCGCCACGAAGAACCAATAGATCGGTAATGCCAAGGAATTGTAGATCGAGAAGTACATATTCTGTCTCTTCCCGGGTAAACCCACTGCATAAAATATGAGGAACAACTGCTATGTTATATTTATTTTTTATGGCTGCAGCTACAGCTACGGTTCCCGGACGACGGCGTACATTATTACGTTGATACAATCCATTCCCCAGATCTTTATATACATACTCGCTGCGATGGGTAGTGATATTTATGTATTTCGGATTAAATTCCTTTAACGTATCTATAGCATTATACAGCTTTTCAATGCCGGTTCCCTTTAATGGAGGTAATATCTCAAATGAAAAAGCTGTCTTGTCATTACTCTTTATTAAATCTATAACTTTCATAGGTCTTATTTGTATAACGGCAAATCAGTTGCCGGATATGCATATTGTTGCAAAAATAGCAAAAAAAACATAGTTTTAAACAATCTTGTGTCTTTTTAAAGGGACAAAGTAAGATTTAAACTTTGAATGTCAGATAAAAAAAGAAAAGGTTCAGCTATTTTCAGGGAAATGGAATCATGCTATTCAATTTCGATGTCATAGTTATCAAGAAGTCCGGCAATTCCCATTCTTGAAAACCTGGCTTTTCTGATTCGGTTCGTTTCTGGATTGATGGAATAGTTGTACGAAGTACGGAAGTCTGCTTTCTCAAGATTTGTTCTTGAAAAGATTGTTCGGCTCAGGTTGCAGTTATCGAAAATAGCACTTGTGAGAACTGTTTCCGTAAAATCCACTTCTTGCAGGTTGCAACTCTTGAACTGGATGCCTTTCAGTTTTAACTGATAGAAGGAGGATAGGTTTAGTACACATTCCTCAAAGGAGAAAGATATGAGAAAGGGATTGCATTCTTCAAGGTTCAGGCCTACTAGTTTACAGTTGACAAAGCTGACATCCCGGAATGCAACGTTTGTGATCTTTGCCATGCTGAGATCACACTTATCGAACACGCAATCTACAAAAGTGATGCTAGTTAAATCAGAATTCATAAAGAGACAGTTCAGGAAAGTACACTCGGCATATTCCCCTTTGGCTAGCGGCTCTTCCATGAAGTTGTTCCCTTTGAATATTTTATTTTCAAAAAATTGACCAGTCATTTTGTTGTTATGTGGATACATGAGTGTGCAAAGGTAAGAATAGATCTTTTATTCTGATGGAATAATTCCAAAAAAAGCTTTTCAGAGTTTATATCTTAAAATAACTTTTTTTCGTTACTTCATTGTTAAAGGCCAATCAAAGATTTTATCTTAAGAATCTAATATAATCATGTAATCACAGCTCTTCATATAAACTGTTTTATGAAACTGTTTTGTTGTAGATGTCTTATTTCTTAATCCACAAAATCCCTTTCTTTGATAAGTATTTATCTATATATTTAAGTTTGAACAGGCTGTTCAGAATCTCCAGTGCCTCATTGTTATTTCTATCTGTTATTACCGCAAATTCATGGGTGGTAAGGGTCGTGTAGTGATTAAAGAGCCCCTCGTGAGTTTCGGTAACAGGCTGTTTTACAGCTTGTGGACACACTTTTTGCAAGCTTTGTTCAAAATCCTTGTAAGGTCTTACTCCGTATAGTATCATCTGATTTCCTTCCGCATTAGAAAAAAACAATGTCGGAAATCCCCTCACTCCCATATGCTTACTAATGTCCAGGTCTTCCTGGAATAACCGTTGGGCATCCCCCTCAACATCATTTTTCAGTAACTCTGTATCCAACCCAGTTTCCTGAGCTGCTTTTTCAATCCATTCCCATTTTGCAATATTTATTTTCTCTAAGAAAAGCATCTCTTTCATCCTTCGGAGGAAAAACAGTGATTTTACATCGTCTTGCAGCTGTGCTGCCTTGAAAGCGATTGAAGGTGGGTATGATGAGGATAAGGGATCTTCCAGCCATATATCACCGTCAATAGGCATTCCATAATAGTCGCCTACCTCTTCCCAATGATGAGCAAGATCCGCCGGATTTCCTATTTTACTTTCATGTTCACAATCCCAACTAGGAAGCAGGCCTCCCATTTTATATTCAATCTCGTAATACTCCCCGTATTCCAGACTTAGTTTCCTAAGCTGTGGCTCAATGCCCCAACAAGCTGAACATATTGGATCTGTATAGTAGAGAATGTGTACAGGTTTATTCTCCGGAGAAACCTTTTTATCTTTTACATTCGTTTTAATCTCAGGAACCTCGCATATCCCGGCTTCGGAACAGCATATCAGTGTGTTTAAATTAACTGCTTTACTCATATTATTTGAACTATTATGACTATATAATATAAACGGTCAAGCCATCTTTTTGTTCTCTTAATTTTTAGCTATTTGATTGCATTTAAGCACAAAAACAGTAATTAAATTTGTATTGATTTATAGAAGCTCAATTATAACATTAGTCATTAGCCTTAACATCATCATACTTACACAAATTTGTTTGATTGCTAAAAAATAGGCTGCAAGCTCATGCCTGCAGCCTATTGTAAAGGATATTACTTGATTATAGTAACTAATTCACAGTATACTTTTTCTTATTTCTGAGCGAACCCGTAACCGTTAGTGATTTTACCATTTGAACTTGATATGGTGTTTGAGTTCATGGGTACAAGATAGATAGGAGCGGTGCCATCTGTATAACCGCAGAATACATTGGTTGAATATTCCGCTTTATTATCTAAGATTGTTTTACCCCAATCCGTTTTTTTGTAACCATCAGCAACTAAAGCAGCAGCTTCTGTACCATTTGGATCAATATACTTAAACAGGCCTTTGATTGCTACATTTGTAGTTGTGGCTTTGTATACGCAACCAAAAGTTTCCCACGAATCATTCTGTCCTCTCCATCCCGGGAATAAAACAGGGTTGTTCTCGTCCGGACATTGAGTGGTCAGCCGATAGCCGTTACTACTTTTAGCATCAACGGATTTAACCCAAATATAACTCGAAATGGTGTTACCGTTCTTGAATGTATAATAACCATTTGTTTGCAAACCATTAATCATTGCATTCAGATCACTTTTCAGCTTAGCAATAGCTTCAGGCAACTTTCCGGTACGGATAAGGTCATAACGACGAAGGCCTTCACCACCAAACTCTAACTTACGTTCCTGTGCAATAGCCTCCTTTATACCGCCACAGTTGGTTATAAATCCGTCAAGATTAGCCAGTGCAGGAGTTTTAAATGCACGTTCATGAACTTTTCTCAGTTCTTCTTTAGCCTTGCTGTCTTCGCCTAGTTCGGCTTCCACTTCAGCCAGCATCAGGACAACATCTGAGAAACGCATATAAGGGGTGTTGATGCCAGAACAACGAGATAATGCAGTGTATGGAGAAGTCATACGATTTTCATCCCATTTGTTATTAACAATACCTCCTGAAGATTTGGAACCTGGTTTAAAATCGATCATAACCTCGGCGCCGCTTCCTGAACTGGCTGTAACTGTAGCTGTAACATCGCGACGCATGTCGTTAGGATCAAAATCTCCGTAATAATAAGTTGGATGGAAACGAGACTGACCATAGTCTTTGCAAGGATAAGCATTTTTACCTCCACCATTTGATGGACGACCAAAAGCATAAGGACGTTCAGTCTGTAGTCCGTATGTTTCCGGAATTTCATAAACAGATTCTTGAGATACTTCAGCGTCTCCATTCATCATTTGCTGGAAAACTAACTGATAGGGATTGCCGAAAGATTGTCCTGCTTTGCTGGCTGATCGGGTATCATTAGTAATAAGTCTTACTGACCCAGGGTTAGCTACGCAAGCGGCAAGGTATGTTTTGGCTGTTTCATAGAATGTCTTATAATCAGTACGTCGGTTATATACAGCTCCGTTATTCTCGGTTCCAATCTGAGTAAATGTCAGTGTTTCCCCTTTAAGATTCTTATAGAAATTAGCGCCTAGATCTGTACGACGAGTTGCATAACCTCCGGCATAAAGACACATACGGCCTATTAATCCTTGAACGTAAGTACGGGTCATGTTAGTAACAACAGCATTGGCGTCTTCTCCAATACGATACATCAATGGCTCTACTTGAATAAGCTTATTGATATGGTATTCATAGATCTCATCGCGGGAAGTAAGTCCTTCGGCCTGTACACCAGCTACTAACTGATGAGGAACATCTCCAAAGAAACGGCATAGTTCAAAATAAGCAGTAGCCCGCAAGGCTACAGCCTCACCGTAAAGCTCAGACATTTCACTTGGGGTTGCGGCACTCATATAAGTGTTGAAAGAAGAAGAAGCTTCAAATGCATTTATCAACGTATTGGTCGTTGCGATAATTGAATAGAGATATGTCCATGCTGTGCTTGAATCGCTAAAATCAATACTGAAGCTTGACGTTCCTCCGGCATATAAGTTCTCGGCGATATGACGGGTTTGTGCTGAATATGCTTCCGGATGACGTTCTGAATCAGAACCTACAGCGCACAAATCATAATATAATCCATTTGAGTGAACATAAGCTTTACCTCTCCAGGACTCATAAGCGCTTTTTAATGCTGCTCGTGCAGTAGATGGATCTGAAAATACAAAATTAACATCTACGTCTGATGGGGATTTGGTATTTAGGAAATCACTACATGATGTAGTAAAGAAAAGCATACCAATACCAAATACTGTATATATTATCTTTTTCATTTTTCTTAGTTTTTTAGTTTTCAACAAATTAGAATTCCAGGTTTAGACCAAAAGTAAATGTTCTGGCGCGCGGATAAGTACCCCAGTCTAATCCGAGTGTTGGATACTTTCCTGCATTTGCAGTGGTTGATTTGTTTGAGAAGGTGTTAACCTCAGGATCTAACCCAGAATAACCTGTAATAGTAAATAAGTTACCTGCTGTTGCATAGAAACGCAGACGCTGGATACTAAGTTTCTTTATAAGTTGTTTAGGAAGCGTATACCCTAAAGTTAATGTATTCATACGTAGGTATGATGCATCTTCTACAAAAGTTGACAGAACAATACCATTTTCATAATATGGCAGACCATATTTGGCATTTGTATTTAGCGCGTCAAGAGCTGTAGGATCTGTTACTGCGTCTAAATTGCCCGATGCATTAACATCATATACTTTATAGCAATCTTTAACAAAAGCGAGACGGTTGGCTCCTAAAGAAACATCTTTGTTGCCATACATGTTGACCATAGCATTAGCATTGTATATTTTGCCACCAATAGCCCATGCAAATCCGGCACTGAGATCAAAGTGTTTATAATTCATATTCAGGTTAAAACCTCCTGTGTGTTTTGGAGTTACTTCCCCAAGGTCTGTTACATCCTTACTGTCAACGATATTATCTTCACTTGGATTCATATTATGTAGTTTAACAGCTCCAGGAAAAGCTTTTTGCCCTGCTGCCACTTTAAATGGACTTGGGTAGTTGCCGGTAATAGTACTTGAAAGATCGGCGACTCCCTCTTTTAATGTATATATTCCGGTTGAGCTATTATAATTAAAATCATTTGTAGTATAGTAACCGTCGCATTTGAAACCACGGATCAAACCCACCTGAGAACCTACTCTGAAAAGGTAATCATAGTTAGGCTGCGTTGCAGTTGATGCCCATTGAGTTCCATATTGTGCAGTTACATTGTCTGCTAATTCATCAATGTTGTTCTTGTTATAGTTATAGTTGGCTGTAACATTTAAAGTAAAATCCTTCTGACGGATAATATCTGCTCCGAGTGAAATTTCGATTCCTTTGTTTGAAGTCTTGCCAATATTCTGAAACTGATACGAGTAACCGGTTGTTTCATCAATAGGAACTTGCATTAACAGATCCTTTGTGTTATTCCAGTATGCATCAACAGAGCCATAAAGGCGATTATTCCAGAATCCAAAATCAAGACCGATATTTCTGGATACAGTAGTTTCCCACTTCAGATCAGGGTTAGAAAGCATACCTGCTGGTTTATAAATTGTGGTCGATACACCGTTGATTGTTACATTTGAAGTAGTCCATGTTTCTTTCCATAAACTTGCATCAATATTATCAGCACCTGAAGTACCATATGATAAACGAAGCTTTAGATTGTCTAACCAGTTTTTTGAATCGCTGAGGAATGGTTCGTCAGAAATACGCCATGCGAATGCTCCTGCAGGGAAATATCCCCAATGATTATTGGGCGCAAACTTAGAAGAGCCATCAGCACGGAAAGTTCCGGTAAAAAGATAACGACCTTTGAAAGAGTAGTTGGCACGGCCAAAGAATGATAATGTATTGCTCGGAGTTCCAATAGTGTTTGAAAACTGGTCTTTTCCCAGAGAAGGATCAGTCATGTTAATCATTCCAAAAGCCCGGTTGAAATCAAAACTACTGGAATAACCTGCACCAATCATTTGGGAGGAATTTGATTTTGATGCTAAAACTTCATTACCTAACAGGAATGAAAGATTATGAGTCTCTCCCAATCCTTGCACCTGGTAATTCAACGTTGTGGCAGAACGAACGCCCCAACTGTCGCCTTTATTTAACTTAGCATATTTATAACCGTTAGTCAAACCATTTTCATAATATTTACTTTCGCTGTTGCCGCGGTTCAGATTCAACTCTGTACGAGCAGTAAGCCCTTTTATAATATCCCATGATAAAGAGGTTATTCCGCGAAGATTCTGGTCTCTGTTTACCTGAGTAACATCGTTCACTAAATCTAATACATTGTAAGCTTGGTCTACGTTAGAGTCACCATTACCAAATCCTGAGAAAACGCCAGTTCCAAGAGGAGTATCAATTGGACGGAAAGAATATGCATTGGAAAGCAAGGATCCTTTTCCGTTTGTTGCGCTATCTTCTTTTCCGTCTGTCTTGCTTTCTGTGTATCTGACATCAAAATCCAGACGCAGGTTGGGGAGAAGTTGTTGCTGAACCTTCAGAGATGTATTGAAACGATTATAACCGGATTTAATTTTAATACCGGCATCATCAAGATAGTTGGCTGCGAATGCAATTTTGGTTTTGTCATTTCCACCGGAAATGCTCAGATTATGGCTTTGTGAAATGACAGAACGAAGTAAATCATTCGTATAATCATGGCTACTTACTTTTGCATAGTCTGAATAGTGATTCCCGTTTGTTGATCCCAAGCCAAAGCATGAAGCAACTGCATCACTGTAACTGCTGCCTAAAGCTGTAGCATAACTCCATGTATTATAAATATAATCCTGTGCACCAAGTACATCTAATGTTTTAGCTACATTTTTAACTTGCATATAGGAGTTGTAAGATACTGATAATTTTTCAGATTTGGCACCTTTAGTTGTTACAAGGATTACACCATTTGCACCACGTGCACCGTAAATTGCAGTAGAAGACGCATCCTTTAATACATCTATAGATTCAATCTGATCAGCCGGAATGTCAGAGATAGAACCTACAGGAAATCCGTCAACAATGAAAAGAGGGTCGTTTGATTGAGTAATAGATCCACCGCCACGTACACGGATTGATACATCAGCACCGGGGCGTCCATCTTGTGACATAACTGATACACCCGGCAAATGGCCTTGTAATGCCTGAGCAACGTTCGATACAGGATTAGCAATAAGTGCTTCATTGTTAACTGATGCAACAGAACCGGTTAAATCCCGTTTTTTTACAGTTCCATAACCAATTACTACTACCTCGTCAAGAGTCTTTGAGTCTTCAACTAATTTAGCATCAATTTTTGATTGATTGTTAATGGCTATAATTTTTGTTATGTAGCCAATGAAAGAGAACTGAAGTTTGCTATTTGCTGGTACTGAAAGCGAATAGTGTCCATTCATATCAGTTATGGTTCCGTTTGTAGTACCTACAGCCGAAACATTAACTCCAATCATTGGTTCTCCGTTAGCATCTGTAACTGCTCCCGTGACCAGATGACCTTGTGCAAAAGAAACCAGGCAAAGCATACTCAGAAATAGAGTTGCAAAAACCTTTTTGGCAAGTGCTTTTCGATTCATAGAATTAAATTTTTATAGTTGTTAATTTAAAGTAATAAAGGTTTATCAAGACTTTCGTCCAATGCAAATGTATGTTTTAAAATAAAATAGAAGTGTGATATATTGATTCTTTATGTGGAAATATTGATTTTACACAAAAACTGCAGGAATAAGAGAATTTATCCTATTTAAACTGTAATGAAATACGGATTACTTTTTATTGTTAATTTATAAAAAAAGGATAATAAACAGCACTAACTATACACATTCATAGCTATATTTGTTGCTTTGTATTAAAGTCAATAGAATAAGCACAGCTAAAAAGAAATCTGATATAAACCCGTAGATTGAATATTGTTTCAAAGCAAGATATTCTCTGTGCTTGAATTGATCTGTTTTCTAATGAAATTTATCATTCAAATGAAAAGAAAAACAAATATATGGATTGGCGCAATACTTTTGCTGTTAACCATTTTTTTTCTCAAAGTTGGGTTCTCAAAGTCAAATGATAAAAAAAAGGACTCAAAGGAGAAAGTGCAAAAGAAGGTGGATGCATTCGTTTTGAAACCGTCTTTGCTTATTTCTGAGATAACTGTTAATGGTTCATTGCTGGCTTATGATGAGGTGGAATTAAAAAATGAAGTGGCTGGGCGAGTGGTGAAAATCAATCTTCCCGAAGGCAGGTTTGTAAGAAAGGGAACGTTGCTGGTAAAACTTTATGATGATGATTTGCAGGCTACTCTGAAAAAACTGCAATCACAGCTAGCCATTCAAGAACGTATCTATAAGAGACAGACAGAACTGCTGAAGGTGAGTGGCATAAGCCAGAATGACTACGAACAGACTCTCTTGCAAGTTAACACGATAAAAGCAAATATTGCAGAAGAGAAAGCATTGATCCGCAAAACGCAGGTTCAGGCTCCTTTTGATGGAATAATCGGTTTAAGAAACATTAGTTTAGGTGCAATTGTAAGTCCTTCTACCTTATTGGCTACTATACGGACGAGCAACAAATTGAAGCTCGATTTTTATGTACCTGAAAAATACGGTTCGGAAATTACTACTGGGATGAAGGTGAAGTTTACAATGTATAACGAAAATAAGTTGTATGGTGCAACGGTGATTGCTACTGAGAGAGGAATTGACAATACCACCCGCAATCTAAAAGTGAGAGCACTGATTAACGCATCTTCTAAAGAACTGATTCCGGGAGCTTTTGCAAATGTGCAATTAAAACTGGGCGATAATCCGCACGCATTAATGATTCCTTCACAAGCAATTATTCCTCAGGAAGGCGATAAAAGTGTGATCGTGGCTAAAAAAGGAAAAGCGCATTTTGTGACGATAAAAACAGGTATTCGCAAAGCGTCAAAAGTAGAAGTAACTGAAGGTCTTCAACCTGGAGATACGATCATCACTTCAGGCATACTCTTCCTGAAAGAAAAATCAAAATTGTCATACTCCACTATAACTGAATAACTATGCTTATTTCTGATATTGCTCTTAAAAGACCTGTCGGTTCAATTGTGCTCAGTCTGGTTATAATACTTATGGGTGTGGTTGGTTTTAATTTTCTTGGAGTACGGCTTTACCCGGCTATCGATCCTCCTGTGATAACCGTACAAACGTCTTACATTGGCGCTAATTCAGAAATCATTGAGTCTCAGATAACAGAACCTCTCGAAAAAGCAATAAATGGTATTGAAGGAGTAAAGTCTATTTCTTCCCAGTCAGCTATAGGAACAAGCAATATAACAGTAGAGTTTAATCTGGGAGCCGACCTGGAAAAAGCAGCAAACGATGTTCGCGATAAGGTATCACAGGCCACAAGAAGTCTGCCGCAGGATATTGATTCACAGCCCACAGTAACCAAAGCGGATGCAAATAGTGATCCAATTATCATGTTAACCGTGCAAAGCACCACGATGAATGCAATAGAGTTAAGCGATTATGCTGAAAATGTGTTGCAGGAAAAACTCCAGACCATCCCTGGTGTCAGTTCGGTTTCTATCTATGGTCAGCAGAGGCCATCCATGCGTTTGTGGCTGAACCCGGAGAAAATGGCAGCTTATAATCTTACTGCATCAGATGTTGATGCAGCTCTCAGTAAAGAGAATGTGGAAATGCCGGGAGGAAAGATACGTGGTAATGCAACCGAACTTATTGTCAAAACTCACGGACGATTAACAACTGAAGAGGATTTTAATAATCTCATTGTGAAGCAAACCGAGAATCAGGTAGTTCGTTTGCAAGATATCGGGGAGGCCATACTGGGACCTCAAAATGAAGAATCGGGTTCTACTGTTAATGGAACCACCGGTGTGATGCTGAATTTGATTCCTCTTCCCGGAGCAAATGATATTCAGATTGCAGACGAGTTCTATAATCGGTTAAAACAAATCAAACAGAATATGCCCAAAGGGGTAGATTTAAGCGTAGCTCGTGATAAATCGGTCTTTGTACGGCAATCAGTTAATGATGTGGTAGAAACTCTTGCTATTGCAATTTTCCTGGTGGTTTTTATTATCTTCCTGTTTTTTAGAAACTGGATTATTGCTTTACGCCCGCTACTGGATATTCCTGTCTCTTTGATCGGGACTTTTTTCATTATGTATATTTTCGGCTTTTCCATCAATGTTCTTACACTTCTTGGGATTGTTCTGGCCACGGGGCTGGTAGTGGATGACGGCATTGTAGTTACCGAGAATATCTTCAAACGTATAGAAAAAGGAATGGATAAGTGGCAAGCAGCTTTTGAGGGAACTCGTGAAATCTTTTTTGCAGTAATCTCCACATCACTGACCCTTGCTATTGTTTTTATTCCTGTTATCTTTCTGGAAGGGTTTACGGGGAGACTATTCCGGGAATTTGGAGTCGTGGTAGCTACTGCTGTGTTAATTTCGGCTCTTGTTTCTCTTACATTAACTCCGGTACTGAACGTAATGTTAGGGGGATCTACATCTCATCATTCCAAATTTTATGTAGCGAGTGAGCCTTTCTTTATAGGAATGGAAAAAGGATATAGGCGAGTGCTTAGCTTCTTTCTGCAAAACAAATGGGTAGCCTTCTCTATTCTGGGATTCTGTTTAATACTTATTTTCTCTTTATCAAGAGTCCTAAAATCAGAACTGGCTCCATTGGAGGATCATAGTTACATCCGAACTTCTATCACAGCTCCGGAAGGGGCTGAATATACTGCCACACAACAGATAATAAACAAGGTAGCAAAGATTAGCATGGATTCTGTTCCTGAAGCAAAATATGTACTTGCCCGATATGCAGGAGGTGGCAACTCAAGTGCCAATACAGGAACTGTCATATCTTTCCTTTCTGATCCGTCAGAAAGAAAAGCCTCTCAAGACAAAATTTACGATAAGTTATCGAAAATCTATGCAACCATACCCGAAGCTAAAGTTATTCCGAGTCAGGAGCCAACAATTTCCACATCCACTTCCAGAGGATTACCGGTTCAGTTTGTGGTGCAGAATCTTGATTTTGAAAAGCTGCACACAGTATTGCCTAAGTTTCTGGATGAAGCACAAAATAGTCCAATGTTCAGTAATGTAGATGTGGATCTGAAATTCAATAAACCGGAACTGAATATCACTGTAGACCGGCTGAAAGCAAATACTCTGGGAGTGAATGAAAAGGATGTCTCAAATACTTTGGATCTGGCTTATAGCGGAAGCCGTTATGGCTATTTCTTACAAAATAACAAACAATATTATGTTATTGGTCAGGTTGCCAGGGAAGACCGGAATATTCCGGCAAATATAGCCTCCTTGTATGTACGGGCCAGCTCGGGTGAGATGATACAACTGGATAATCTGGTGAAAATAGAAGAGAACAGTAACCCACCAATACTATATCATTTCAATCGTTATAAATCGGCTACTGTCTCAGCCAACCTTGCAAAAGGAAAAACATTAGGAGAAGGTATTGCCGAGATGCAAAGAATAGCAGATAAATTATTAGATCCTTCTTTTACTACTGCTCTATCGGGCTCATCAAGAGATTTTGCTGAAAGTAGTTCCAATATTTCTTTTGCTTTAATATTGGCTTTATTGCTGATTTATTTAATCCTTGCTGCTCAGTTTGAAAGTTTCCGCGATCCATTCATTATAATGCTTACCGTACCAATGGCCATTGCAGGCGCAATGCTTTCATTATGGATATTTGGGCAGACGCTGAATATTTTCTCCGAGATCGGAATGCTTTTATTAATAGGAATTGTGACAAAGAATGGTATTCTTATTGTAGAGTTTGCCAATCAAAAACGTAAGTTGGGTATGACCAAAAGAGTCGCAGCTTTTGAGGCTGCTTCTGCCAGATTCCGTCCTATTGTTATGACCTCACTAGCCACTCTTTTCGGTGCTTTGCCTATTGCGCTGGCTTTGGGATCGGGAGCGCAAAGTCGTGTTCCTCTGGGAATTGTAGTTGTGGGAGGCTTGCTGTTCTCTCTGATACTTACATTGTTTGTCATTCCTGTGACCTATATAGCTATATCAAGTAAAAATAAAAATAAGTTATGAGAACAATACATATATTTCTTTTATTAATGCTGTGCACAACTATTCAGGCTCAGAATGTACTGACTCCGGAAAAAGCTGTGAACATTGCACTAAAAAATAACTTCGATATATTGATTGCCCGCAACGATGCCGATATAGCCCGGATGAATAACACCAAAGGCAATGCGGGGATGTTGCCCACAATAAATGTGAATGGCTCCGGATCTTATAGCTATGATAATGTTTATCAAAAGCTATCTAATGGAACGATAAATAAATACTCATCTCAATCGAGTACAATGGTAGCTACAAATACAGAACTTTCCTGGACTTTGTTTGATGGAGGCAGAATGTTTGTTACGAAAAATAAGTTGAACGAAATTCAAGCCCTTGGCGGACTTCAATTTCAGGCTAAGGTATTAGAAACTTTGTACAACGTAATTGCTGCTTACTACGATATTGTGAAGCAAAAGCAACAATTGAATTCGATAAATGAAGCTATTAACTACAATAAGGAACGTGTAACCATTGCACAAACAGGATTTGATGCCGGTTCTCTGCTAAAAAATGATTTGCTCCAGGCTAAAATAGATTTAAACGTGGCGATGGAAAATGCAATCAATCAACAGTATGCCATTAATGAAGCGCAAAAAACATTAAACCGTATGCTTGGGCAAGATCCGAATGCTCTTTTTGAAGTGTCTGATTCTATTCCGCTTTTGTATACCCCGGATAGTAATGAACTTCTTCAGAAGCTAAATTCATCGAATGCCAGTATTCTGTCTTTTCAAAAACAGATTGATATTGCCCGACTAACGTTGAAAGAAAATCAAAAAGCTTATTCACCTACCCTCAGTTTTAAAGGAGGGTATTATTTATCGCAAACGGCAAACTCAGAAGGATCAAGTTTGAGGAATCGTTCTTACGGTCCTCAGGTAGGCGGAACTCTTTCCATCCCTCTTTACAATGGCGGTGAAACCAAACGGAAAATTTCAATAGCAAAAAAAGAATTGCAGTCTGCAGAATATGACCTGGAAAATGTGAAGTTACAAATGAATACAGAGCTACAAAATACACTCACGGATTTTCAGAATCAACAGCATCTGCTCAATATTGAGAAAGATAATAATAAACTGGCTAAGGAAAACATGGAGATTAGTTTGCAACGCTTACGGCTGGGGCAAACTACATCACTTGAAGTACATCAGGCTCAGGAAAGCTATGTGCAATCTTTTACCCGTCTGATAAACTTTGAATACAACCTGAAAATTGCTGAGACAAAGCTAAAACAGTTAATCGCTTCTTTATAGAACTAAATCGCTTTCCTTTAGGAACTTCTGAGTATTATATCGGCTGAGCTTATTCTTTTCTTATTAATCTTTATGATGGTATTGTTGCTGTTTACGGCTTTTTCCCTTCTAATTGCTCTATTGTTTTCTTTGCTGATGTTAACCGTATTTTTTTATTCTTTTCTACTAATCTGGCGATTGACCATTTCTCCAGTTTGTAGTGTAGAGGCACTAATAGTGCAGCAATGCTGACTAAAATTAGCAGCATTAAAATAGGAGAATTGTGGGTTGCTTCTTCTATGATGGGATGTAATACCTGATCTATGAACTCGAAAGTTATAAGCAATACAACTATTCCCAGATACTCTATAATTCTTTGATTCACAATAATACTTTGGCTTAATAACAGAAAGGCAATTATTACGATTATGATTGAGATGGTTAAAATTCTCAATTGTATTCTATGAATTCTTTCCTGTTCTTGTTTTTGTATCGTAATTTCAATCTCTTTCTGACGAAGTTGTTCGTTGAATTCGAGTATATTTATGCGGCTTATTTTTTCTCTGCTGAAGATAAATTCTTCTGTTTCGAGCATGATGCTCTGATATTTGAATGCGCTGTCTATTTGATTGGTAGACTTGAATAATTTAGTGAGTAGTTTGCTTGAATTTAAAATATAAATTTTGAATGAGTTTTTTTGACTGATTAAAAATGCCTTACGAGCATAATAAATAGCAGAATCAGGCTGATTGTATAGTTCAAAATGTTTGCCTGTTTCGTAAAAGCTGAGGATTCGGGCCTCAATGGCTCCAGGATAATTTTTAATGTAGTTGTAGTATAGTCTGAAATATTCGAGGGCTAATGCTGGCTGCCCTGATTTTGAATAGATAGATCCAAAAATATTACCCCAAAAAACACTAGCGTTTTTTCCAAAGTACGTCAGGTCTATATGATGCCCAATCTGAGCATAGTAAAAAGCTGAATCCAGAATGTTCAACTCTTCGTAAGATTTAGCCAGGCATGCTGCCATATTTGAATAATTACCCAGCCACCAGGGTTCTTTTTTGTCCTGAAAAAACAGTAGACCTATTTTTGAATATTTTATGGCATTTTTGTAATTGCCTTCTTTTAGGTTGAGATCTCCCAGGCATCTGTATGCCTGAAATATTCCAAAAGTATCTTTAATTGATTCACTCTGTTTTAATTGTTTTAGAAAATATTTTTGTGCATCGGGGTAATTGCCTGCATTTGACAAAGCCATACCAAGTACATAACTGCTATTCCATTCGGCCCAGGGAGGTAGTTTGTCTCTTTTGCTGGTTACAAATTTAGCAAATTCTAATGCATAATGAATTGCTGAGTCAGGATTGCTCCAGCCATAATTAAGACCTAGTGCTATAAATGCCTGAAGCTTCAATGAATCATTGATATTCCTCCTTAATTCTGTCTTCAAACTATCAAAGTAGCTTTTTTGAGCAAATATGCATAAAGGAAATAGAAGAAAAACAATAAATATCTTTTTCATTGCTTTTAGGTAACTATAAATAGTGAATTTAGCTCGGGGTATTTCCTTCTAATTCTATACCTTCCATCTATATTGAAACAAACTTGTCAGATTAATGTTTCTGCTTTTTGCTAATGTTTTGAACGTTTATTTTATAATAACTATGCTAATTAAGATATGTTGTTTGCTAAAAAAACTTATTCTGTTTCTGGCGTTTGTTCTGCTTGTTGCAGGATTGGCTCTCAGGGCACAAACGCTGACGGCTACTTGGTTAGTGTAAATGAGATAAATTAAATTATTTCACTTTTTTACTTTTTCCTTCAATATAAGTTGAAAAGTTACTGCCATCACGTGACATTTCGAATTTTGTATTAACTGTCTCGCTATCCAGCAAAGTATAAACAAGTCGGAAAACCGGAGTATTCTCAACTTTATCGCTTGTTAATGTTATGGTTTTATCTGAATAAGATATCTGGTAATGAATGGTGTGGTTTTCGTTATCAAAATAAATTGCTTTAGATGCACTTCCATTTGGATCTAAATCAATAATCATCAGGTCTTCGTGAATAATGGCAGGCTTGTTTGCCGTAGCAGGATATTCAGAATGACTTTTGCGAACAATTATATTTTTATCCAGGTCATATGAAAAGGAAAATGTTCCGCCACCTTGTCCGGGTTGCCCACTTCCTTCACCAATCCATTTTCCAATTATCCAATTCCAATTGTCGCAGGAAGATTTTTGTTGTCCAAAAGAAGCAGAAGCGATTGCAAATAGTGCAACCAACAAAGTCATTTTAATTTTCATAATTTTATCAGAGTTATTTAAAATAAAGGTAATCCCGGTTTTGTAACGTTGGTTACTGTAACCGTTGTTGCAGATTGCTTTTGCTGCAAATATAACGATTTGTTTGGAGATACAATGTTTTTCCCTTTTTCTTCTGACTTTAACAAAAAAACAAAAGTTTAAGGCTGCATATTTTACGCTACTCCATCCCTGTGTTTCTCTGAAGGGGCTCAAACGCTTTGGGGTGCTTTATTGATCTGAATGCGTGAAAGAAAGCCCCGCTACCATGCAATGATGATAACGGGGCTGACTTTATTTCAGGGTGCCGCTGTAGTGTATCACTATCAGATTGATCTCTCTCATACCGGTATACGTTATATGCGTTCCTTGCAGCCGGGTGCACTGCATTGCAGCTTCATCGACTCGCTGAGGCGGGCGTTGAGGGTGATAATCTCCTGATACATCTGCTTCACTTTTTCCGAGAGTTCAAAATAGTCGGTCTCAAAGCGGGTAACCTGCTCCATCAGATAGTCGAACTGACCCTTTACCAGGTCGGTGAACTCCTGCATCTCCTTAGCGTCTTTCTTCCTGAGGAAGGGAAGCACCAGGGTGAATACATTCAATAACTCGTTGAGCACTTTCATTATCCCTGAGCTGCGGGATTAACAACTACCGGTGGTTTCACTGAAAGCTTGGGCACCTGCGAGTAATCGAGGGTTTTCAGCATGTTGGTTAACAACCTGCCCGGGCGGAAGCTGATGCGGGCTTTCCTGATCATGGAGCTGTTGAACTCTTTTTCGGTAAGAGCTCCGTGGCTGCTCAACGCTACCTGGAAGGTTCCGAAGTCGCCCAGACGGATGATCTCTCCTTTGGCAAGAGATTGTTTCATGGTGGTAAGAACTCCGTTGAGAGCTGCCGTAACGTCGGCTTTGGTTGCGGTACAACGACTGTCTACGTCTTCACAAAGGGCATCGAAACCCATTTCACCATAGCCTTGGGCTTGTGCATAAAACTTGGCTGGTTCTGCCGTTTTTGATGGATTCTTTTTTGGGACAACTGAAAATTTTACTGACATAACTTTTTGTTTTAAGGATTAATACTTTGTTTTTGATTACTCTGTAAAGGTACGTCTTGAGGATGCGGGCGACACACACATTGGGATTGTATAGGGAGGATTGGGGATTTATTGATCTTTTTTCTCTGTTCTTTTCCAAAACGAAAGAAGAAGCTTCATAAAACCAAAAGAAGAATGAAAAATATTTGCAAATATGGCTTTATTTTTGTAAATTCACTTCATGAAAAAGAACGAATTTATGGAAGAAAACGGATCGGAATTCAGAGTTAAAGCCTATGGAAAGGCGGACCTGGCAATGTTGTATAATCCGCAGATGTGTGTGCGGGAGGCGTTGAGAACGCTTACGCGCTGGATGGTGCGTAACGAACAGCTGTACGGGGAGCTGACGGGTGCCGGGTATAAGAAGAGTTGTAAGATTCTTACTCCGAAAGAGGTAGGAATAATCACGCATTACCTGGGAGAACCGTAAAACTCATTCCAGGAAAGGATCTATTCCAGAAAGCGTTTATTACGTGGAAGGGGCAAAACTGATTCAGGAAGGACCACACTCCGGTTATGTATGGCTGAAACTCCCGCTGTATTTTGGTGAAACTCCCGCCAGCTTTTTTTAAAGGCTGGCGGGAGTCTTTTTTCTGAGATAGGGGAGTAACCTTTCCTGGAATGGGGTATAATGGGGTTATTTCTGTAACTTTCCAAAAATATGTGTTTTTATTCCCCTATATATATAAAGGACCACTTATGTTTTTTTCGTGGGGTTTATAGAAATGATATCATTATACCCCATTATACCCCATTGCTTGTATGATTATTTGTTTTATTCTCACTCTTTTCCCTTTTTTCTGTTCCTGAATGGATATTGCTGAAACTGTCCAGCCCCGCTATCCTGCCGGGACGTGGTGTTTCCGGCGGATAGCGGGGTGGCTTTTGAATGGTTAGGTACTTTTAGATATCCAGTTTTTGCTGGGTGGCTTCGGGTTCTTTCTCTATTTCGTCAGGGATATGCTTGTTCAGCGTTACTTCCTCGAAATTAAGCTCGTAGACCTCGTACTTCAATGTTCCTCCCGAACATCTGAGAACTTTGAATTCCTGCTTCTTCATTACCCTGCCAATGTTGATTTTGTTGCCATGGGTGATGGTGATACCGTTTCTCTTGTGAAGAAGGTCGGCAATATCGCCGGAGCTGAGGTAGGAGATCCTGTCGCCCGGCAGAGGCTTCCGGAAGTTGCTGTTAATCAGCTCTTCTTCGGCGGTTTGCTGCACGAAGCTTTCGTTGTGCTTGTTAATCATCTTTGCCTCGTCCTTGTCAAACCAGAATCTGAAATTCTCCACAATCAGCCGGTGCATCACCTGGGCATAGAGCTGTTCGTAATTCACCGGACTCTCATTGTCGAAACTCAGTGCCTCGAAGCAGAGGAAACGGCGTAGACCGGTGGTATCGGTCAGAATGTCGTGATTGTTGGTGGTTGCCATGAACGATACCAGCCGCTTGCGCACTTTGGTGGTGCGATCGTAAGGCAGGCGGATGTTCATGCTTGAACGGGTGATAAGAGCTTTGTACTGATTTAGCTCGCGCCCGCTCATCCCGTCGATCTCCTCGGTGTTGATGATGAGACATTGATACACTTTCATCATGTCGTCCTTGTTCTCGGTGTTGATCTTGTCTTCACAATAGTACTCCTTGAACTGTGGCGGCAGTATGCTGCGGGTAAAGGTGGTCTTGCCAATGCTCTGCTTCCCGGCAAGGATTGTCACGGCATGGTTCTGCACATCGGGCAGCACAACGGTTGCCACCATGGCGCAGAGCCATTTTTCGAAACATATTTTCCAGTAGTTCTGACTGGTGGTTTGCACGCGGCCGGCAAACAGACCGATATGGTCTTTTCCGTCCCACGGGGGCAGGTTCTCGAAATACTCCTTCAGCGGATTGTAGGAAACGCTGAATTCGGAATGCAGGATGGAGTGCAGCTGATCTGCTGAGCACTCTGCTCCATGCTCGGAGAGTTCCACCCACATGCTGTTTCTCACACGGTCGTCGACATGCCTGAACTCCGGATCGTCCTCTTTTTTGCGGTACTCTACCGTGCACTTTATCTCGTTGTAGCGAAATTCGTACTTCTGTGAGAGATAGTTCTGGGCAAAGAGAACCCGGATCTGCTGTCTGGAGAAAGTGTATATGCCATGCTTATCCGTGTTTTTATAGGCGCTTTCCACTGCATTGATACCTTCGGCTGCCTCCATATCGGGATACCTTTCGGTCATCTGCGTGATGGTCTGTTCTTTACCTATTCCATACTCATTGCACTTGCATGCCAGCACAAAGAGGTAGTTGTTACGGTTGCCCTCTTCATAGTTCTTATCGCGTTTCACCAGCATCTCGCAGATCCGGAACAGCATAACATCAGACTTTTTCATCTTATCCCGCTGTTTTGTCTGCCTGTTATCTTCCTCAAATGGCACAATATCCTGTTCCGCCATTGCCTGGCGTGCTTTTGCCTGCATGCGGTGCAGCTCGGCATTCAGGCTGTGATCGTTCTCCTGTATCATCCGGTTGTCCTTGTACACGGGAATGGTGGAACTATTTATCCGTGGCCGCTTACCCTGCAAGCCGCTCAGGTCGACAGGGAACAGAACAGAATCACGGTCATAAAACGCCTGCTCATCGTGGCTCACATAGCTGATGCGCGGGAGATCGCTGCCCGAGACATCGATCTTGCAGCCGGTGAGCTTCTCGTACAGAATAACCAGCTGGCCGAACATGCACTTGTGGTATCTTCTGAAAAAGGCCACCCGCTGCTCCTGCGTCCACTCCCCGGGAATCTTCACCGGCTCTCCGCAGACAACGATTTTCTCTCCCTGCCGGGGACTGGTGTACCGCAAGCAGGTATAGGGACAATTTTCGAGCTTATGGCGCAGCTCCGCGCGTTGTTTTGCCGGCACGCCATCGAAATCGAGGGTGCACTGAAAGGTGTACTCCCTGATGCAGTCGGCAATTCGTCTGCCATGAAAAAGGCCGGCGGTTACAACGCCTTGCAGCGTACCTTTTAGCCGGTTTGCCTCGTCGGTTTCTCCCGCAGCATGCAGTCGCCGGATCTCCTCAATCTTAGCTTTGTGTTTGTCACTTCTGATCTCTTCGAAGAATTCCTCCATCGAGATTTCTTTTTCAATCTTTGAGTGATTGAGCATGTAGCTCATTTTACAGGTGTTTTTCATCTGTAGTTTTTTAAGAGTTGTTTTTACTTTTTCTTTTTGTTCTCTGCCAGAAGGTAGTTGATCAGTATTCTGAGTCCTTTTTCATCCTGTGGAACGCTGCAAATTAACTCTCTTATAAGTTCAAAAAAAACGGGATTTGAAAGTTTCTTGTAAAGCGCTGATTGCTCAGTGGTTAAGTCGTTGCTTGCAATCTTTAATGACTCGAGGATGGCGGTGTTTTTCAGCAATTTTTTCTGACCATTGACTCTGTAAATATCAAAATTGCACGCCATTGCATGTCCGAAATAAACCATGCTGTTTCCTTTTCTGTGCTTTATCAGTCCGCTTACTATCAGCGGAATAAAGTACTCTCCGAACTGTGCGCGGGTACCGGTCCATTCAATGGCACCGAATTCTTTTCTGATCTCGTTCTTGATGTTGTCTATTTTCCCGTTAATTAATTCCGCACGCTCAGGATTTTTTCTTTTCATGTATTGCTTTTTTATAGGTTAATAAATTCCAGGAAGATGCTTCCCGGAATTGCTGCACAAAGGAAAAGTATTGTTTTGAGTTTTGAAACGGCATTTTTAATTAATTGATAAATAGTGTGTTCCTCCGTGTTCATGGCACTTCTGGCTTTCTTTAGCAATTCGTAAACGGCTGTCTGCTTCAGGTTCCGGCCTTTGAACCGGGTGGATTTGATGGTGAAAATACACCCCAATGGCATAGAGTGATGATAAATGTCTTTACCATGCGGATGTGTGATTATCCCTTTGTTAATGAGGAACATAAAAATGGCACCGAAGAGCTCGGGTGATGCATTCCACTCCAGTAATCCGACATCGCTTCCCAGCGTGGTTTGGTGATCTTTTATTTTGTCGTTATAACACTTTGCGCTAAGTCTCTTTTTTGTCACTTTTTTAGTTTTTCTTTTGTTAATTATACTGTATTTTATAAATTTTACGCAAAGATAATTGGTGTTGTAAAATGATTTCTTCTTTTGTCTTGACTCAAAAGAAACAAAAGGCCAAAGCAGCACATTCTCCGCTACTCTATTCCTGCGTTTCGCTGAAGGGGCTTAAATTCTCTTTGCTCAGCAGCCGCCTCTTTCGCTCTACTGCGTTTTCAGCTTAACGCTGCGAATATGAGGCTGGTTCTCTTTTCCGCCCGGCTTTGCCATCGCTAGGTAGGCTTTTGGAAGGAGTAAGCTTTTAAGTGATTTATGAGGATAAGAACTTTTGTTCTATTAATATAAAGTATGCACATGAACTGAAAATATTGAATATTGAAATGAAAGATTTCTTTGAGAATGATAATAATACCAGCTGAAAGATAGTTCCTGAAAAAGTATAAAAAGTAGTCAATGTTGCTGTCTTACTTTTTGTTTTTATATCTTTGCAACTAACATTGTAAATGAATATATTATGAAAGAAGATTTTATAAAAAACTATGCTAAAGTTGTTAAAGGGCTTTTAAAGGCCCAAAAGGAAACAGATGCTTTACATATTTTTAATATTAATAATCTAAATACTTATATTAATAATCACGATAACTGGAATGGTGGTATTGATTACTATAATGTTGAAATTGGAGTTTCTCCTTTTGAATATGCTAAATTGAAAGAAGATAATAAAATTCAGAATTTAGAATCGTGCATTGCATCAGCTTTTCAAGATGCCACAAGAGGAATGGAAAGTATATATTTTGATAATATAATAATTGTTCCTAGTGTAAGTATTGAAGAAAATGATATTCTTGAAACAGTTGAAGACTTTACATTTTGGGATTTTGGTTATTACAGAATGTTTATAAGCCATTTAACTGTGGATAAAATGTCTGCTTCTAATTTGAAGGCGGCATTAGCAATTTATGGAATTTCCTGTTTTGTTGCACATGAAGACATTGAACCTACAAAAGAGTGGGCTAATGAAATAGAAAAAGCCTTATTAACAATGGACTGTTTGTGCGCAGTTATTACTCCACAATTTAATAACAGTAAATGGTGCGATCAGGAAGTAGGTTTTGCATTGGGTAGACGGACATTAATTATCCCTATCCGAAAGAAGCATGATCCATATGGATTAATGGGGAAGTATCAGGGTATACAATCTAATGGAAAAACAGCAAATCAATTAGCTAAAGAAATTTTCGATATACTTTGTAAAAATCCTCAATCAAAAAAGATATATATTCGAAAATTAGGGAACTTATTTCTAAATTCAAAAAACACAGATGAAGCAAATAAATGGATTGGCATTTTGAACGAAATAAAGGTAATAGATAGAGATATTGTAGAATTTATCAATATGCATTATTTAGATAATGATAATTTGAAAGATAGTAAAGTAATGGAGAAAGCAAATATATTATTTTCCAAGCATTCATTACGAAATATTAGTAAGAATCTATTTGTTGAAAAAAACACAAAAATAGATGATTTACCTTTTTAAATAATAGTCTAGTGGATGTAATAACTATATTGATATTGGAATAGCTTTTTTAGTTATTTGTAGAAAATCGTATTCTCACTGCTATCAATGTCTGATCAGGAACAATGTCTACTTTCCTTGTAAATGATTTTATTATTACCAAATATTAGACAAGTTATCCGTAAAACTATTTTTTCTCAAGCATCTTCTTAATCCACATTGCAGACAACTTGTCGGTAACGGTGTATGATTTATTTGTCTCGGTAATATTATGGCTGTATTTATATAGTCTGTAATGCTTGTTGTATTAAAAAAGTAACCTCCACTATATGTTAATAAATAGTGGAGGTCCTGAGATATTTAATTTATTAGTAGCCTGAGTTCTGTGTTAGTTTACCACCTGATTTGTCGATGTCTTTTTGAGGAATAGGGTAGAGATAATTTTTATCATTGAATCCCTGTCCATTTTTGTTTAATACATCTTTTGCAATGCCCCAACGTCTTAAATCTCTGAAACGCTGAGATTCAAAGCCCAGTTCTACACGTCGTTCATGAATAAGCCATTGAGTGGCTTGTTCTTTAGACACATTTCTATCTCTGTCAGGTAATGTGCCTTCGGGAGCTTTGGTTTGTCCATCTACTCTGACTGTATTGCGGGCGCGTTTTCTGATCAGGTTTATAATGTCTATGCCTCCTGATACATTTCCGGTTTCAATCAAAGCTTCTGCTTTCCATAACAATACATCGGCATAACGGATATATATTTTGTTGGAAGGAGCATCGTCGTAACCAGAATTGGTGTTGGTAGTATCACCCAACAGTTTATAGATCAGTTTCTTTGAAACATTTACCGTATAATTCAGACGTGGATCATTGGGCTCAAACTCTGCGATGAAACTTGGAGAAGGAGCAATAAATCCCCACCCGATAAGTGCACATAGTCCATTGCCATCGGCTGGTGTCTTTTTTTCCTTATGATCGTAGGCAAAGATCACTTCTTTGTCCTTGTATTCGGTGTTTACACTGAAAGAGTGAAAATAGTTGTCGTTCAAATCGTAGAAGTTTTTAGCTTCCATCTCAGTCACAGTATCTATAACCTTCTGATACTCTTTGTTGTATAGCGCCACCTTGGCCTGCATGGCCATTACTGCTCCTTTTGATGCCCTCCAAGGCTCTGTCTCAGAAGAGTATTTGGTATCGGGAAAGTCGGTTTTAGCCAATTCCAAATCTGAATTTATCTGTTTCCAGACTTCTACTTTATCCACTCTTGCAGAAACCTTATAGGCATCGTTGAACTCTGTAATAGGGGCTGTAAGCAATGGCACATCTCCGAAATTAGTTACCAGCTCAAAATAGTAGTATGCACGCAGGAAATAGGCTTCACCGAGAGATCTTTTCCGTAAATCGCTACTCATCCCTATCTTTGAAATCAGATTATCGTCGGTGAGATAACTAATTGCCAGATTTGCTCTGGAGATTCCTTCGTATTGGTAGCTCCAGAATCCGTTAAATGCTGCATTGGATGCGATAAAAGAGAAATTATGTACCTCATCCATCCAGGGCTGATCACCATCCGGATTCCATTTTTTCAGCATATCATCTGAAGCAATATCGTAAAGAACGAAATCATTACGGGTAACCGTGCCATTTGCCCAGTCCCAACTTCCAAGTAGATTTAATGTGCTTGAAAGCATCTGATAAGATGAATTTACTGAATACTGCACACTGCTTAGTGTAGGGCTTGTATTGACAAGATCGGGCGTTAAGAGTCCGATAGGATCTTTATCAAAGGAATCCTGACAACCGGAAAGCATAAGAAGTGAAGCTCCGATTAAAATATTATATATTGTTTTCATATTATTCTGTTTTATGGTTATTAAAACTTAACGTTAACTCCAAAAAGTACTGATCTTGCCTGAGGATATGTTCCATAATCCATTAAATCAGTTGATTCAGGATCTAAACCAGAATATTTGGTTATAGTAAATATGTTCTCTGCTGATACGTAGAATTTCACATCAGAGATGTTTTTCGATTTTTTCAGGAACTTAGCTAAGGAATATCCAAATTCTGCATTCTTGAGTCTGAAGAATGAGGCATCTTCAACAAAAATGCTAGAGACACGGCTTCCTCCGTTATCAGTGAATGATGATCTGGGTACAGTATTGCTTGTTCCTTCTCCATGCCATGCATCAAGTACATGGGTTGTGTGATTAAAAGGACGGGTATCATAATCCAGAATCTTTTTCAGATCATTATAGCGTTTTACACCCTGAACACCCTGAAAGAACAATGATAGGCTGAATCCTTTGTAATCGCCGTTTAAGGTAATTCCATAGGTAAAATCAGGTATCGGACTGCCCAGAAACTGACGATCGTTGTCGTCAATCTTACCATTCTTATCCAGATCCTTAAATCTGATATCTCCCGGTTTGGCTGAAATATTCTGAGTGGCATATAACTGATCCTTAATCTCTTTATCGTTTTGGTAAATGCCTTCCTGTACAAATCCGTAATAAGAGTTCAATGCCTGACCTACTACTGTGCGGGTTACCGTGCCTTCAATAATAGGCAGATTAGGATGTAGTTTCAAGACTTTGTTATCCAGTGTGGCCAGATTGGTATTTATACTGTAGTTAAAATCATTGATTTTATTTCTATAGTTCAACGCGAATTCAAAGCCTTTGTTTCTTACCTTTCCTGCGTTTACGATTGTTGGAGAAACATTTCCTACAAATGAGGGTAAGGAAATAGGCAAAAGAATATCGGATGTGGTTTTTACGAAATAATCTACAGATAGATAAATCTTATTTTTAAATAGTCCCAGATCAAAACCTACATTGGCCTGTTCCGATGTTTCCCATTTCAGATCGGGATTCCCATAACGTGACACAACATACTTGTCTCCGTCTTTTTTCAGCAATGTCATAAATGCATAGTTGTCTATTTCCTGGTTACCCAACTGTCCCCAGCTACCTCTTACTTTCAGATCAGACAGCCAGTTAACATCTTTGAAGAATGACTCCTCGGACAGTTTCCATCCCGCAGATAATGAAGGGAAATATCCCCATCGGTTTTTCTTTGCAAAGCGGGAAGACTCGTCAGCTCTGAAATTGGCTGTTAACATATACTTTGAATCGTATACATAGGTTGCTGAAGCAAAGAGAGACATCAATGCCCACTCAGAGCCGGAACCACTATTCCATAAATCGATATCGCTATGCCCATTGTCGAGATATCTGAAATTGTCGTTAATATAATCGAAACGTTTTCTGGAAGCACCTATTGAAGATGCGTAGTTCTTTATATATTCTGTACCCACAACTGCATTGATTGAATGCTTATCCAGCATTTTGTTGTAGTTAAGAGTATTATTCCAGGTCATTGTAAAATCTTCGCCTCTTTCTTCACTTAAACTGGTAGGTCTGTTTTGCCGTCCGGTTCCTTTATCCAGATTTGAACCAGCTCCATCATCGTCCCCGAAGTTTCTGTAAAAAGCCTTGTTGTGATACAGATTCAGGTCAACACCCAGATTAGATTTGAATTTAAGAGAGTGATCGTTCAGAATATCGTACTCTGCAAATACATTCCCGAATGTAGTGTACTGTGAACGGGTATCATCCGTGTACTTAGCCAGTGCAATCGGGTTAGAGGTCCATTCGTATTTATCGCTTTCCCAGCCACCATTCCGGTTGTTGAATTTATAGAAAGGCAGATCAGTGAAAGGATCATTGGGATTGTAAGTAGGATCTGATGGATCTTTGTAAACAGCGAGCACAGGGGGACGTAACATGGCATGACGAATAATACCCGGTGCATCACCTTTGGAGTTCAGTTTATCCTGAATGGCATAAGTGAGTTGTACATTGGAACCAATAGTCAGTTTATCCATTAACTTCGCATTAATGTTTGAACGCAGCGTGAAACGTTGATACTTATCGTTATCGTATATAACAATACCATCCTGAGTGATATATCCAGCCGACAGTAAATAATTGACATCCTTTGTACCTCCGTTTATTGAAGCCTGTATGCTTTGTGTTTTGCCAAGAGTAAATAGTTCGTCTTCCCAATTGGTGTTGGCAAGATCGCTTCTCGTTTTATCTGCAGTATAAGGATTTGTACCGGAATATCCAGCATTGTTCCAGGAAGTCTCCATCACATCCATGTATTGTTTGGAGTTCAGCATTTTGGGCAAATGAGCCGCTTTCTGCAATCCGTAATAATAGTTCAGTTCCAGTTTCCCTTTTCCTGACTGTCCCTCCTTGGTTGTGATAACAATCACACCGCCCGAAGCTCTGGAACCGTAAATTGCTGCTGCCGAAGCATCTTTCAGCACAGTAACCGAATTGATATCCGAGGGATTCAGGAATGTGATGCTTCTGGAAGGTACTCCGTCAATAATGTATAGCGGGCTGTTGTTTCCTATTGTACCTTCTCCACGGATTACCACATTGATTTCGTCGCCCGGTGCACCGGTACTTTGTGTAATCTGAACACCGGCAATCTGGCCCTGAAGTGCCTGCGATACACTTGCTACCCTGCGTTTTTCCACATCTTTCATCTCAACAGGTGAAATGGCTCCCGTCAATGAAGATTTCTTCTGAGCGGAATAACCTACCACCACCACTTCGTCCAGTTGCTGAGCATCCGCTTTCATTTGAATGCGGATATCTGCGAGTTGCTTGACTATATAATCCACCGGCGCAAATCCCACGGAAGTGATCCGTATATGCTCGTTGATTTTTGCATCGAGAGTAAAATCACCATCGATAGATGTGCTTACGCCATGGTTTGTGGCGGTATTTAATACTGCTGCTCCAGCAACAGGTTCACCTGTTTGGTCTACAACGATACCGGATATTTTGTTCTGGTTTGTTTGGGCCGTTGCCAACAGATGAAAGAAAAACAGACAAAAGAGAGTCAGGCTCACTGGTCGTTTCCTTAGATTTCTTTGAAATAGGTTTGATTTCATAACTAGTGTTTTTATAAGTTACTTGATTTAAAAGTTTTATTTATAAGCAATTATATTGTTATTCACCATGAGGTTATTCTTATTGTTTTGCCTAATGTTACTCCCAGCCGGAAGCTCAACGATTACTCTGGCGGCATCTGCCGGGATGGAGAATGTACCGTTCCCTTTTATGCCTTTGGCTACATATGCTTTTTCTACGATATCGAATAAATCAACAGTAGAGGTGGAATGATACTCAACCTTTTGCTCTTTATTGTACGGATTATAGTATAAGAAAACAGGATATGGTCTGTTTGTATAAAAATCGGTTGCATTGCAGTTCAGTTTCAGTATTCCTTTTACATTTGTTGTATTCACTATTGCACCGAAAATTCCGACAGGTGATGTACTGTATAAACTGAACATGCTTTCCGGAGGATTCTTTGCATTCCATTTAGGACCGTCTCCCATAGCAACCGGTGAAATGCCTTTGAGTTCGTTCTTGCCATAATCGTCGCTTTTTCTTATCCCCTCATATGCAATGATCCCCTTTGTGATATTTTTATATTCAGGACACCATTGGTGTTCATCGTCAATTTCCAGAGGAAAGAACAACCGGCATGCATTTACGTTGTTCAGCATCCATTTTCCGATAGCCCGGGCAAACTGAGGCTCATATTTTACCAGTGGTACAAGTGGCCATGAGAGCTTTATGCTGTTCATCAGAAAACCATATTCACTTCCTTCAAGGATGCAACCCTGCAATCCGTGTACATCGTAATTTCCCCAGCGTTGTGCAATGATTCCCCATCCATAACGTGCCTTTGGATTTTTACAGCCGTTGAATGTCCAGTCGATTATTTTCTTTATATCATAGTTGGTGCCCTCTTCCGCATTGAGATGAGCAGCCACTATTGCTGACATTGGAAGCAGAATTTCATAGAATCGGCTCTCTTTCTGACCCATCAGTGCATTGAGCGCACTCTTGGTATGTTGCAAATAACGTGCATCTTTGTATTTTTTATATGCAGCATAAAGGACGTAGGCATGTCCGCCAGCAGCATCCTGTTGCGCGGGAATCTGGTTAACCATTCCTTTCATCTTTCCGTAATCAAAGAATGAATAGTCATAGTTTCCGTTCAGCACAGAATCTGCCTTGCAAAACTGCTCGGCAATGCTCCGTTGTATTCTGTTGGCACCTTCCACATCGGGAAATACGTCGCACACTGCGTAATAAAGAACGTTGGGAAATACATCGTACCACCAGTCACGTCCGTACCCTCCGCCCTGTAGAGCAACATCGGGACAAGTGTTGTTCATCATGATATTCCACCCTGTATCACTGTTGAAGTAGTTTTGAACCATCTTCACATAATTATATCCATTCTGATTAGTCTTGTCAATACCCACCAGTCCGGCTCCCAGAATGGCAGCTAGCGAATTAAGACTTTCGTGAAACTCTCCGTTGTTATGTAGCAGTCCCTGACGGGCATCATTCACTGCCGTGTAAAGACCAAACGTGGGTTGAGAGATGTTGCGCTTAGCATTATCTATCCAGATAAGAGGCGAGCCATTTACCCGGGTATTGAAATTAAAGACATAGTTATCAAAAACCATCGCTTTCTCTTTCCAGTCCAGAATTTTGTACGGAGAAGGAAGATTAGGCATACTTTCGATACGCTCTATCTTTACTTGCCGAACAGCTTCGCCATAACCAATTGATTCACAGCCAAAGGTTATTACTGCAAGACATGCAGTGATGAGTAAAATGCGATATTTAGTCATAGTTAAAGATTAAAGATAAGAAATTTATTAATTTTCAGATTTGTCTAACATAGTTGATTGCCTGATAATATGTTTGCTCAAAGGTATGGAAAGCATCTGCAGAAGAGCAACTATTATCAGTGCATATTTCAAAGAAAAATCTTCCGATACATAAAAAGCAAGAAATATGAAAATAGTCAGCCCCGAAGCTCTTCCAAGAAAGAGCCCGAATTCGTGACTTAAAATATAGGCATATTTGTTCCTTTTTTCAATCTTGGATACCACATCGATCACTTTCATCATAATGGGAAAATATGCAAGATCGTGTAACGGCTGAAATATAACCTTGCAAAGAACAAAGATAATAACCCCTGCTGCAGAAAACAAGGTACCGTTGAATAATGTACCGATAAGGAAGATAATCATACCTGTACCAAAGACATAAATCCGGTGCCGGGGTTTGGTTGCACGCCCCAGTACGTATATCAGTACAGCAGTGAGTCCTCCGCTGATACTTTGAATAAGTCCCAGAGCTCCCTCGTTACCAATGAATTTTAGAACGAGAATGGCTGGTGCAGTGACTAGAAAACCTTGTACCAGTCCCTTTAAACTGGCTAGCAGTAATTGCTTGTACCACAAATGATGAAAATGAGAGAAGAAGAACTTCTTCTGAACTGGATTTTCAAAGTTACCGCGGGCAAGAATCACGCAGGCAAGAATGCAGACTCCTGTGGCAATGATGGTAACAATCCGGTAAGCTTTGTTCAGGTTGATATCACAGCCCAGAATCTCTTTGCCCGTGATTGTGGCAATCAGTGCTCCTACACAAAAAGGCACCACGATAGAGGCGATGGTAAAGGCAAAAGATTCCAGACCAAAGAAATAGTTTCTGTTATTGTCTGTTGTGGAATTCAGTGCCAGCAAATATCGGTTAGTCCAGAAGAATCCAGAGGCGGCACCTAGAATAAATCCAGCAATGCCCAGTTCAACAATGCCCAACTGAGGAGCGACCATCATGCCTACCATAGATAATCCGCTTAACAACATTCCAAGGCTATACAGATAATTCACTCTGAAATATTTCAGAAGAAAACCATTTATTACAGATGTACAGACAATTCCGCAGTACATGGCAAGCTGATAAAGAGCTACGTAAGCCGGACTGTTTGTGCTTCTCATCACATAAGCCCCCACAAATATCTCAACGATAGGCAACACAAGCGCATACACCATATTGGTGATCAGTAGTGTACGCATGTTGTGAGGATAGGATCTGAATACCCTGTATTCATTCATTAATTTATTTCGCATGGAGATTTTATTTTATAAGTGTTTTCATGATTTCCCGGATGGATAAAGTGGCTGTGCATATTACTTCGTCACTTGCTCCGTAGTAAATATGGATTGTGTCGCCATCCACATACTGACCATTCGAGAATACCACATTCCCGAAGAATCCAGTCTGCTCATAGGAAGCAATGGGTTCCATAATGGGTTGCTCACTACGTGCCAGCACCTTTGACGGATTGTTCTGGTCGAGAAGCAACGCTCCTAAACAGTAGCGGTTATCTTTGTTTGCACCGTGGTAAATTTCCAGCCACCCTTCCGGCGTTTTAATTGGTGCTGCTCCAGCTCCTACACGGACAGAATCCCAGTAACCATCACGAGTTACTGCTATACATTTATGATTTCCCCAGTGAATGCGGTCAGGAGATTCGGCAAGCCAGATATAGTTTCCACCCAATTCTGGGCTGCTTGGACGATGAAGGGCATAGTACATTCCGTTTATCGGTTCTTCAAAAAGAGCACAATCCTTATTGTGAGGCGGGAAAATCATTCCATGATGCGTGAATGACTGAAAATTTTTTGTTTCAATGAGTCCCACTCCCACAGCTACGGGTGATACTTCGGTAAAGGTAAGAAAGAATCCATCGGCCATAGTGGCAACACGGCAGTCTTCTATTCCGAAAGATTCAAGTTCTCCGTGCCCAAAGATAGGAGGGTAAGCAGGATCTTCGTGAAAATTTATACCATCTTCACTGTATACCAGTCTCAGATACGATAACGTGGTTAAGTAATTTTTTCCTTTATAACCAATCACACGTGGATCGGAGGTATCCAGATCGGGATCATTCTTATCGAAATGAAGTACCTCAATTTTACCCTCTTTATTATAAACAGGAAAGCTGATTTTACCATTCACTTGTGTGGGACGTTCCGCCACGCGAAGCAACAACCATATTTTCCCGTTGAGGCGAAATACTCCCGGATTGAGCAGGCAGACTATTTCCATTCCCTCTATTCCCGGTTTTAAATCACCCGGTGTGATTAATGGGTTATTCCCATTTCTGTTTGTTATGTCCATAGCATTATATATTAAATGGCTTATAATTACGTGGACAAACTTACTATACCGCAAAGGAACACAAGTATACAGATATACCAAAAGCGTATGCATAGCCCATATATCTGTATTTTGTTTTACTGGTATACCTTTTTGAAACAGGAGTATACTTTTAAATGGAATAAAAAGTTGAAATTGCACCCACAATTAAAAACGGATTGCATATATTTGAAATAGAATCGAAATCTTTGTACGTTTAACACAAAACCATGAAATATCTATTCTTTAAAAGAACTTTTTTATTTCGCCTCTTTATTGCTGTAATATTGTTCTTTTCAGTCTTGCCTTTGCATGCTGATGCAAACAGAACCATTCATCTGGGAAATAATGACGGATTATCGAACAGTGCAGTGAATGAAGTCTTTCAGGATACACAAGGACTGATGTGGTTTGGGACCTGGGATGGTCTGAATAGGTATGATGGAACAGATTTTATCACTTTTCGTCCGCATTTCAATGATTCGTCCTGCATATCCAACCATATTATCCGTAAGATATTTGAAGAGAATAGAGAAACCCTGTGGATAACCACTGACTATGGTATTAACAGGTTAAACAAACTGACCGGAACATTCAGACAGTATTATTTAGGATACAGAAACCGCGGCATATTCAGAGAACATTCGTTTCTTGCGGCAAGAAATTCTAAAGGTTTTATCCTGGCTACGGCGTTTAACTCTTCTTTCTATCTGTTTGACCCGATAATTTCGGACTTTGTATCTATAAAAATCAAGGGAGTAACTCCCGGAAATATAACACAGCTTTTCTTCGATTCACAGGATCATCTTTGGGTGGTTAATGACAGAAAAGAGATCCGGAGGATAATATTTAAATATAGATCTACGAGACCATTTGACGTGCTGCAGGCTGAGACATTTATCTTATATAATGCTCAGAAGATATGTTATGACAACACAAACCGGGTATGGATACAGCAAAATAATCGTTTGTGCTATTATGTAACATCAGATCCTGTTTTACATTTATATCCTTCGGAAATCAAAATACCCGGAGAACTGAACGATGTGCAGAAAATAAAAAGCAGTTATTTATTTGCAACAACAACCGGACTGCTAAACTATGATACTATAAAAAGAACTTCCGAAATTCAGTTGCAGGGAATCTCAGTTCTATCATTATACAAGGGTACACAAAATATATTATGGGTAGGCACCGATACCAAGGGAATTTTTAAGTTCCTTCCTCAGAGGCAATATTTCAACGCTTTTACAAAGGAACAAATTCCGGAGTTGGGTAATCATGCCACCAGAACCATATATAAGGATGTCGATAATAATCTCTGGGTAGGTACCAAAGGTGGTGGACTTGTAAGCATATCCTATCCTGGGGTGCGGGGATTGCAAAAGGTGAGAAAATTCTCTGAAACAGATGGACTTATAAATAATTCAGTTCTCTCTATTACTCCGGCAACTGGTAAAAATTTCTGGATTGGAACGGATGGGAACGGAGTTAATTATTACTGTTATGCAAGGAAGAAAATTAAAAGACTAAGCGGTAAATTACCTTCGGGAACTGATGGAATAAGTTCCGTGTATGCCCTTTTACAGACGAACAGTTCCACACTATGGGTGGGTACCAGTGGCAACGGATTATTCAGGCTTACGATTTCAGAAAGTAAAGATAGAAATGAGTATATGGTTACCAGCTATAAACATTATATGTTTAAAGGCAATATACCAGGGAGTATTAATAGCAATATTATATATTCTCTTAGTAATGAAGGAGATTCTGTAATGTGGGTGGCAACGCGTGGTGGTGGCTTAAATAAACTGAATATTCACCGTGGTACATTTATCTCTTATAAGAGCGTTCCAAATGAAGGAAATACCATTAGCAGCAATGATGTTATCTGCCTTTTCAGGGACAGCAGCCAGTATCTATGGATTGGAACGGGTGCCGGATTAAATAAGATGATACGGGATAAGGGAAATAGAATAATGTTTAAACGTTATACCGAAAGCAGTGGTCTGGCCAATTCCAATATTCATGGGATATCGGAGGATGCCCAGCATAACATCTGGATCAGCTCAAGCAAAGGTTTATCGCGTATTAACCCTGAACATGAAGCAGTAACTAATTATTTGTATGATGACGGATTACAGGATAATGAGTTTTCGGATGGAGCCTTTTTCTCAACAAGCAACAGAAATGAAATCTATTTCGGGGGAATAAACGGCTTCAATATTATTCACCCCAGTTTGATAGGACAGAGCAATTATTATCCGTCACTGTACCTCAGCTCTTTTAAAATTGACAATATCATTCAATCGCTACCGGCAGACTTTTCCGAAGAAAAAGTTATCAGTTACCACAGTAATTCGCTGACATTTCATTTTTCCGTGCTCGATTATATTGCCAACCAAAAGTGTAAAATAGCTTACCGGCTTATTGGAAGAGGAGATAAATGGAATGTCAAAGATGATAGCAAATGGATTAATATTGGCATGATTAAAGATATAATATTAACAAATCTTACCCCTGGACATTACAAGCTTTTAGTGAAATATTCTAATAGTGATAACAAATGGAGCAATCAGCTGTTTGTTTTCCCTTTCCATATAACCTCACCCTGGTGGCAAACCAGCTATGCTTACTTTTTTTATTTTATCGCCTTTGCACTGGTTTGCTATCTGGTATTCAGCTTTCAGAAGTATAGAATGCGCATGAAGCATAGTCTGGAACTGGATAAACTTGAGGAGCAGAAGAAAGAAGAGATACATCAGGCCAAGCTGCGCTTCTTTACGAATATTGCCCATGAGTTTTCAAATTCAATTACCTTAATTTTCGGTTCCTGCGAACGTGTGCTGGAGCACCATGATTTGAATGATAAAGATAAGAAGCATCTGCTGGTGGTAAAACGCAATGCTGAAAGAATGAGAAATCAAATTCAGCAACTGATGGAATTCAGAAAAGCAGAAACCGGATACCTCTCTTTACATCTGGAAAAGGTGGATGTAGCAGAAATTATTAAATATACTTTGGATAGTTTTCTTGATATGGCTGATTCAAAGAAAATAATTCTGTCGATGAATATTGCATCTAATTTTACAGAGTGGATTGTTGACCGCGATGTCCTTGAAAAAGTGATATTTAATCTTCTATCCAATGCTTTTAAGTATACACCGGTAAAAGGTAGTATCACATTAGGTCTGGATGTGACAGAGAAAGGGGAGCTTCGCTTTTGCTGCACAAACAGCGGTTTGGGAATAAAACCTGAAGACAAGGCTACTATTTTTAATCGCTTTAAAGTCCTGGACAATTTTGAAACTCAGCTCTCACAGGGACTCTATACTCGGAATGGAATAGGGCTTGCTGTGTGTCAGAGTCTTGTAAACTTGTTAAATGGTAATATCCTGGTGGATAGCAAAGTAAATGAATATACTACTTTTACAGTTTTGCTGCCTCAGGGCACTATTCAGGTGCAGGAGATAACAGAACAGAATGATTCTTCGCTCATTGTTCCAAAGGTTACCACTTCTGTTTCCATAGAAAACAATAAAAGAGTGCTGGTGGTTGATGATCAGCCGGATATCCATTTATTGATTGATGATATTCTTTCTCAGCAATATCTTGTTTTACGTGCAATGGATGGTGTGGAGGCCATGACTATTGTGGCAGAACAAAAACCGGATCTTATTATTTGCGATATTATCATGCCTCAGATGGATGGCATTACATTACTTAAGGAATTGCGTAGAAATCAGGAAACAAGTTATATACCTGTAATCTTGCTCTCTTCGAAGGTTTCTATTGAAAGCCAGATTGAGGGACTCAAAATAGGGGCGGACATGTTTATTGAGAAGCCTTTTCATCCAGCTCATCTCAAGGCAGCAGTTGACTCTATTCTTGGCAATAAAGAGATTACCCGTATATACCTTGAATCTCCGCAGGCATACGCGGAACAGTACAATGGCAATCAGATTGACAAAGCGGAAAAGGAATTTATTGATAAGGCCATTTATCTGATATCTGAGAATCTTGGCAATGAGGATTATAATCAGGATACCTTGTCTAGTGATCTGGCTATTAGTAGGGTACAGCTCTATAGGAAGGTCAAGAAAATATCTAATCGTACCCCTGCTGATTTTATCCGAAATTACCGTTTGCAGGAAGCAGAAAAATTGATAAAGAAAACATCGAGAACTATTTCTGAGATCATGAGCGATTGTGGTTTCCGTAATAAAGCTTATTTCTACCGGGAGTTCTCAAAAATATATCACTGTACACCTAAAGAGTATCGGAATCATATTAATAAAGAAATATAAAGTCAGCTATCAATATTGTATTAATCAGTTTCGTTATTACTTAATGTATCAAAATTTGAAATACGAATTTTAGTTGTTAAATAGGAAATATTAGACAGGTTATCCGTAAAACTATTTCCTCTTATATATTTTTCTTAATCCACATTGCAAATAACTTGTCGGTAACGGCATATAATTTATTTGTCTCGGTAATAAGATCTTTTTCTAAGAGCTTCTTTGCAGCGGCTTGTACCGAGCTTGATGAAGTTAGGCTATATCGTCTAATGAACTTCCCAGATAAAATTTGCCTTGCTTCACCTTCCTTGGCTATTGCATAAAGTAATTCTTTCTGTTTTTCCGGAACATTCGACAATCTTTTACGAAAAATTGTGTTGTACATAGCTATCATATTGGCAATCGTTGTACGGACAGTTTCCAGTGTTCACTCTTCGCCTTGTGGCGTATCAGCAAATGATTCATTAGCCTAGCAAATATGTAAACTCTCAGAGGCTCGATGTATGAATGATATTATTGCAAATATGATAATTTATATTCAATTATGTAAATTGAATAATAGTGTTTTTATTTACCAGATTCTGAAAAAATAATTTTTCCTAATAAATTCTTTGTCTGCAAGTAATTTTTTAGAATGATGACTTTTGAGTTTTTCTTTAAAAAGCTATATTTGCAGTATATATTACGGCTGTATCAATATAGCCCATTAACAATTTAATATTATTTGAATATGGAAGAATTAGTAAACAAGATCAAAGCTGAATTTGAAGCTTTTGTTACAGATGCAAACTTACAAGTTGAAAAGAGTAATAAAGCTGCTGGTACTCGTGCTCGTAAAGGTTCTTTGGAACTGGAAAAATTATTGAAAGAATTCAGAAAAGCATCTTTGGAAGACTCAAAGAAGTAATAGATATTTTTCATCTCACAAAACAAAGCTTTTCCTTTCGGGGAGAAGCTTTGGCTCACCCGATAATTAGTGGGGGGAATAAGATAAAATGTTATCTTTGTCGTATGGAAAACGACGTTTTATTATCATTAGTAAATTTGATGCTCCCCGAAAATATTTTATCAAGGTTTAGTATCGTAAATGTAGAAAAGAGTTCAGATACAATACTTATTTATTTGGACGAAAAAATAGATGCTAAGTATGCTTCGAATGACCTCTTTGAATCCAAAGGCTTCCTGAATCCTGTCACCATCAGAGATTTTCCTCTTCGTGACAAAGCTGTTGATTTGGTGGTTCGTCGTCGCCGTTGGATTAATCGACAAGCAAATGAAAGTTTTACAGCTCCTTATGATGAGTTTAAAGCCGAAGGTACCCGCTACTCGAAAGAGTTTGCGGCTTTTTTAAAAGAGGTGTATGGAGACGAGGCCTACGACCTCCCGTTCACTTGATGCTTATTATCATATAAACGGGGATACGTTTGAAAAACAGTATAAAGAAGTCCTGAGCTGTTACCGTGAATGGAATGAGTTGTCTCACGCCGACGAATGGCTTATATTCCCAGAGAATGTTGGTAAACGGCTTTGCATTGATGAGACATCCATAAGTGATGGCGAGCTTTATACTATAGTCTCCAACCCAGAAGCGCGTGGAAGAAAAGGGTCGCTGGTAGCTTTGGTTAAAGGTGTTTCTTCAAATGATGTAATCGATACTTTAAAACTCATACCTGAGGATAAACGATCTGTCGTGGAAGAAGTTACAATGGACCTATCCAATAGCATGAATCTTATAATCCGAAGATGTTTTCCCAAAGCCAAGCGTACAATTGATCGTTTCCATGTTCAAAAGTTGGCATGTGATGCATTGCAGGAAATGAGAATAGCACATCGTTGGGATGCTATTCAAGCCGATACGGATGCAAAAGAAGAGGCTAAGGAAAAAGGAGAAGACTATCAGCCTACCACATTTGCAAACGGTGATACGCAAAAACAATTGTTGGCACGGAGTCGATATTTACTGTTCAAATCCATGGACAAATGGACGGAAAGCCAAAAGGAAAGAGCGGCAATATTGTTTGATATCTATCCCGATATAAAAGAAGCCTATTCTCTAACTCACTCACTGAGAATGATATTCAACAAGAACACGGTAAAGGATGCAGCCAGAATGTCACTTGCACGTTGGTACGACAAAGTCGATAACTCCGGCTTTAAAAGTTTTAATGTCATAGCAGGAACATTGTACGAACATTATGACGAGGTATTGAACTTCTTTACAAACAGGGCAACCAATGCGTTTGCAGAATCTTTTAATGCAAAAATCAAACAATTTAGGGCACAGCTTAGAGGAGTGATTGATATAAAGTTTTTCTTCTTTAGATTGACTAAGCTTTATGCATAGCCCCACTAAATATCGGGTGAGCCAGCTTTGTCACGAAGAAGGGAATCTCTGACAGTGACGGGATTCAGAAGCCTTTGGATTCAGAGATATTATTCGAAGCATATTTAGCATCTATTTTCTCGTCCAAATAAATAAGTATTCCATCTGAACTCTTTTCTACATTTACGATACTAAACCTTGATAAGATATTTTCGGGAAGCATCAAACTTACTAATGATAATAAAACATCATTTTCCATGCCACAAAGATAACATTTTATCTTATCACCCCACTAATTATCGGGTGAGCCAAAATGTTGGCTGAGTTAAACTGAAAGTTAAACCAAACAGAGCATTTTAACTCTATTCGATTTTTGTCATGTACTTAGGGGTGTGGGTAAAGAAAAGGGAGTCACAATGTAAAAAATAGCATTGTGACTCCTCATTTATTTTTTTCTGTTATGCAGATTCATAAATCCGCAGCGTACAGATTATTTTTTAACGATTTTAACTACATAATCGGAGTTTACCTTCAGGAAATATATGCCTGCTGGCTGATTGTTCAGGTTAACCGTGACTTGGTTTCCATTTTCGTTGCTTTTGTGGTAAACAGATTCTCCGGTTGTGCTGTACACTTCTATATTGTAGATTGGTGTTTTGCTCTCAACCGTTATATATCCACTTGTAAGTGTCGGATATACGCTGATCCCCTTTTCATCCTTGTTGGTGTTGATACTGGTTGGGGCGTCGGGTTCATCCAGCAGTAGCGTATTATTGGGAAGGTCAATGACTACCTTATAAGTTTTAGGAGAAACAACCCATGCATTGGTATAGGGCCCGAATGTTGCAGGTGCTTTCTCGGTGATAGATGTCTGGTCCTGTTCAGGTCCGAAAGTATATTTTTCAATGTCTGTCCATCCGTCTGGGGTAGTTGAAAGTTTGTCGCTCAATACGAATTGTGCGTCTTGCCCTTCGAATGTCACTTCACCGGAATAGGTTTTTCCGTCATTCGTATGGATGGCTAATCCGTCATTGGCTACGAAATCCTTACCTTTTGTCATGCCGATTATATAGATTACAGGGTCTGAAGTAGGCTCAATTTTGACCGTTCTTTTTGGCAGGTTGACGGTAAAGCTGTATTCTCCCCGGCGTACTTGAAAAAAGTTTTCTTTGGAAGTGAGGTAATCCCCACATTGGGTCTCCGTGTTGAACGGAAGATATTCCCCTCCATTTGTCATTGCTGCGAAACGGTTTCCAGAGATAGCATCCCACTCACCTTCATTGAATGAAAGTTTTGTGGAGAATCCAACTTTTGTATAAGCACTTCCGAGATCATCCTCAACGGCTACTTTCCCAGTATATGTCACTCCGTCTTGTGTCTCCAGCTGGAATCCCTGTTTGGATGAGCATGGCTGGCGATACCACGCCCCGTCTTTATCATAAGCCACACGTCCTAAGATATAAAGTGGGGTGTAAGGCGTTTTTGAAACGAGAAGAGTACGGGTGGAAAGATTCATGGAGACGTCATAGGTTCCTATGGGAATAATAAATTGGTTTTCCTTTGAGGTGAGAAAGTCACCGCACTGCATGGCATTGCCAAGGTTCACATTCGTGTTGGCATTCTGTGCGCCGAAGCGATTATTAGCGATGTCGTCCCATTTTGTAAAGTCTGCGCCTAATTTCGTGGTGAAACTGAATCCTACATTGGAACTATTAAGATCATCTTCAAATGTGATCTGCCCCACATAATTATTGAAATCATGGGTATATATTTCAGTACCCTGATCTGCAGCCCAGGCTTGATATTTCTTGCTCCCCTCTGCATCAACAGACGATGTTCTACCCATGATGTAAAGCTTGTCGTAAGTTTTTCCTACAGGTTCTACAGTACAGGTCCTTTCGGCTAGATTGACCGTGATTTTGTATTCCCCATCCTGGACGGCAAAGAAATTTTCCTTAGAAGCCGGTCCTTGCTGTCCCAGTTTCATCTTTTTACCGTAGAGAACTGGATAACCGGTATCACCATAAGAATCAGTATATCCTATACGGTAATCTGCAATTTGGTTCCAATCAAACGATCCTGCAAGTTTTGTTGTGAATCCAAATGTGGCTTCTGCTTTGTCTTCTGCTTTTTGGAATACCGCCTGCAGAGTATATATATTGCCGTCTTTAGTCTCCATGGCTGTGCCCTGATTGGCAGCCCAGACCTGTCCGGCTATTCTTCCCATAACATAAAGTGGCGGGAATTGTTGAGATGTGACTTTCATGGTCATGGTTTCTGTATTGACGCTCATTTCATAAGTTCCTGCAGGGATTGTGAATCTGTTGTCCTTTGAATTTCCCAGTCCTCCAAATGCGATTTCTTTATTGAGCTCAACAGCTGTATTGTCCGTAATGGCTCCGAAGCGGTTGGCTGCAATGGCATCCCAGTCATCGGCATTGGCTCCCAATTTTGTAGAGAAAGTGAATGTTGCGTTGCTGCCTGAGGTTGCTTCAAAAGTTATCTGCTTTTTGAAATTCTTTCCGTCTGCTGTTATAAACTCGGTACCTGCATTTGCTGCGTTTTCCTGTCCCTTGACTCCGTTGCCCATAATGAATAAGTGGCTGTAGTCTGTCGTCGGATGAGTGGTAAGAGTCTTATTAGCTAGGTTGAGGGTAAGGAGATAAGTGCCTGTTGCTATCTTGAAGAAATTTTCCTTAGACACACCCTGTTCCCCGATTTTCAGTGGCTGGTCAAAATATACCGCAGTTTCGGGTTCAGACGCCCCGATACGATAATCATTGATAACATCCCATCCTCCGGGATTGTCTGCAAGTGTTTCCCCTGTGCAGAACCCGAAGTTATGTATCGGATCTCCTGCAATGTTAAAGAAATGTACCGTGGCGGTATAGATATTGCCGTCAGTAGTAGCCATTTTAATACCTAGGTCAGGGCGATACCCTACTTGGTTTTCTGTACCGTCCTCTTGTGGAATTCCCAGTTCGCCCAAAACCCAGACTGTTGGATAATTAGCCGACTGACTTGTCGCAGCCCTTGCAGTCTTGTCCTTTACGGTTTTGGCAGAAGCCCCCGAATTAATAACTGTCTGCGCCCATGCGAATACGCATACGATGGCACACAATAAAGTCGATAATTTTTTCATAAATAAAATATTAATTTAATGTTAAATAAATGAACCTTTTCTTTATAAGGCTCTGTATTGAAGTCTTTCTTTTTTGTGCTATTCGGTGTATGTAATGTGCCTCATGGTTGCATTTTTCAGGATAATCCTGATCCCTTTGGGCGCTGTTATGTCACTTGATATTTTCCCCTCTGAATTTTTTTTATGACTTACCCGTACAATGCCCATGGGGGTGGGGAAGTTTCCCATCACACGGCTGCATCCGCTCAGGTGCGGCTCAACGACGATGGTTCTGCATCCCGGTTCCGTGGGAGTGATGCCAAGGATATATCTTGTCATCCAAGATGTGGCCCCGGAAGCCCATCCGTGGCAGAGACTCATCCTGAGGCCTTTATAGCAATAATTGCCGCCGTCTGCATGGATGTTATATTTCCCATCAGACATAAATTCATCAATACGTCCGGCCTTTGCTATATCGTCATAATTCAGTTCTTCCCAGAAAGTGGTGGCGCCTAGATCAAGCATGGCTCCCCAGTATTTGGAAATGATGTCTGTGGCCTCATCGAATTTCTTGTTCATGGCCAGTGCTTCAAGCATGTAATATCCGTAAAAAGTGGAGAAACTTCTGGCTCCGCTCCTGAGTATCACATCACGGTCTTTTTTATTTCTGCTCAAACCGGAAATAATCTTTAAAGCTGCGGCTTCTTTGTTGTTGCAATTCCCTGTGTCTTTCTTTTTTAGATTTTCAGCAGTTTCCGAGCACATTTTGACAATCCCGTTGTCATTTAGTACTTTTCCGAGTTCCAGCCCTGCCTTGATAGCCATATAGCACATGGAGTGCAGCCCTGAATTGATGACGTCCTTATTCTCTGAGGTCGGCCAGTCCAGAAAGCGTGTGCCGTTGAGCTTCTCATTTCCGTCTCTGTCTATCATTCCGCAGATCTGTGATAGGAGTCCCTTTAAGTAAGTATGCTGTGATTTCAGATATGCCATATCTCCCCTGTACATATATAGATCACGCTGTATGATAATCCACCAGAGCGAATAGGAGCACATGCCGTTCATCCACCCTGGGAGTGGCGTGTCGTCACGAGCAAAGTCTAGGCTGCGGTTGACAGCACCGTTATGTCCAAAGGCTGAGAGAATGGTCATTACCTCCGGATGGAGATCACCTACCCATACGAGACGGTCTCTTTTGATACCATCCCAGAGATATTTCTGCATGCAGAGATGGACTGTATAGGCCCCGGTCCTCCATATGTCATTCAGCCTTGGATTGTCGCTTTCAAAGCTTCCTAGGTAGGGGATGTCCTGATAACGGGAGATGGCCCTGACAGCTTTCAGATTGTATTTCACATTGCAGTTTTCTAGTTCTATTCTTACAAACCTGAATCCGGAATTTCCCGCCTGTACGGTTCCCAGCCATGGGGCATCCAGTGTAAAATCTCTGAGCGCATGATCATTTGAAGCGCCGTTTTTGTCCGTTATGGGGCTCATGGCCTCGGTAACCGATTCTCCGAAACGTATTCTCAAGGATACTGGTGTCTGACTGTCGCGTATGGAGGATGCGATCTCTATTCCTCCCTGTATTTCCCTACCGAAATCCAAGAGCAGGGCAGCCTTGCTGCCGTCTCTGCTTATCATGGTTGTGTAGGAAGTATCGGCAACCGACACCTGTCCTGAGAACGGCATTAGGAGATTATTTGATTTTCGGATATATTTTCCGGTGGAATCTGAAATCCACATGACTCTCTTGGGTGTGATATATTCTGTGGCCAAGTTATAAGAACTTTCCACATTTTTGCCTGAAGTAGAAGCTGAGGCCGTGTCAATGCCTGAGGCTAAAAATGCCAGGGAACATGCCGTTAGCAGAAGTTGATTAAATACTTTCAATGTTTATCTGTTTTAGTTTAAAAATTATTAGCTCAATATTAGTGAGAATTTCTGTATTCGGTTATTACGATTATACATATTTATATAAGCATTGATTCCAATATTTCACCATATGTTCCAACTGTTTTCAGCTTTGTTTCAAAGTGGTTTTAAAAGCTGTTTTATGGGCCAGTTGTCGAAAAAAAAAGATTTAATTTATGTATCTTTACCGTCGATATTAATCCTTTTAACTATATACATGAGAAAGCGTATAATCTTAATTGTTTTTTCACTGTTACCTGTTATCGCAGTAGCCCAGTTTTTGCAGCCGAGAATAGGTAACAGCATATCCAACCTGCATGTCAATGACTTGGCACAAGATGACGAGGGACTGATGTGGATTGCCACGGCGAAAGGGCTTTGTAGATATGATGGCGTAAGCTACAGTGTGTTTTATCATTCGGACTGTCAGTCCCATTCAATTTCCTCGGATAATGTAAACGCCCTTTATTTTGACGGTAAGGCCCTTTGGTGTGCCACGGGAAATGGAGTCTCCATGTTTGATATGGATAAATGGCAGTTTACGAATTATAGAATGCACAAAAATTCCGGTAAATATTGCCTTGGTTTCTTCATCTCCAATAGGCGACTGTACACTTTTGGCTATGGCGGAATTTATGAGATAAGTAGGGGAACAGGGCTGCTGGAGCCCTGTTTGAGCCTTGAAGGTCAGGTGGTACAGTCTGCATTGGTGGATAGTCATGGTCGTATTTGGGTGGTCTGCGACGACAATGAGGTTCTGTGTCTTGATGCCTCGATGAATCTTTATAGGAAAATTGATTTCGACGGAAAGAATGAAGTTTATTGCCTATACCTGATGCCAGACAGTAATATTATGCTGGGAACAAAAAATGGGGTAATGGTATTGGATAAGGATAATTACGCATTTTCCCCTTTTCATGTTCCTGAGATGTTGGCGCGAACTCAAGTCAGATATATTAAAGATTATGCCCCTAACAGGGCCGTAATCGGGACCAAGGACAATGAGTTGAGATTCTTTGATTTCTCCAGAGGTACGTTTATCCGATTTCCCAATATGGATGACATCCCGTATACAGGGATCATGGATCTGACATGCTCTTTTTCAGATCGTAACAGGGACCTTTGGCTCGGGACATTCAATAGCGGTGTGAGGTTTCTTTCCCAAAGAAAGAAAATCTTTGATTCCGACAAGTCATTGGCCAGAAGCTTCAGAGACAAATTCGTCACCCGAATTCAGGACGATCATCATGGAAATCTTTGGATAGGTACCAGGTATAGCGGACTGATAAAATATAATAAGTATACAAAGAAGTCAACCGAATACAGCTCCTCTACTTCTTCCATGTTCAAGCAGTTTGGAAATTTCATTCAATCGCTTTTCATCGACTCAGGCAATAGGCTGTGGACCTGCAATGAAAACAGTCTGCTGGTATTTGATATCTCAGGCGGAAGTCCCCGGCTGAAGAAATCCTTTACCGATGTTGGAAACATCGTAACTATTGCCGAAGATTCTAAAAATAGGATATGGACTGGCTCTTCATTCAAGGGTATAACTATCTATGGTAAGGATCTGCAGAAGGAGAAAACTTTTCTTCCTGCTACTGGCAAATCAAACAATATCACAAGGATAATACCTTACTCATCGTCAACAATGATTTTTTCGGCCTTTGGTGACAATATTTATTACATTGATGTAAATGCCTTCCGGACTAGGGTGCTAGATCCTAAATTTTCCAATAAATTTAGAAATGTAATAAATATAAAAAGGGTTCTGGGCAATAGAATTGTTCTCGGCACTTACGGAGATGGACTCATGATTTATTCGCCGGTTAGCCGATCGATGAAGGTTTTCGATTATGCGAATGGACTCCGGAGCAATGACATCCTTGGCATAGAGGAGGACAGAAGCGGTAATCTCTGGGTTAGTTCATCCTTCGGACTATATAGAATTAACCTTTCTAATAACAAGATACGTTCTTATTTTACGGCAGACGGAACCGCAGGAGACCAATATCATGAAAAATCCGAATGCATGACGGCTGAGGGTGAGATACTCTTCGGCGGCAACCATGGAATAACGCAGGTCATTTGTGAGAATATCAACAAAATGACAAGGTATATTCCTGTTCTTCTCACGGACTTGAAAGTATTTAATAGGAGTGTCCCCATCTCCGCTGAAAGCAAGGATGGCATACTTACGTGTCATATATCAAGGACTAAAGAAATTGAATTGAAGTATAACCAGAATGTTTTCAGTCTTGATTTTATCGGACTTACTTATGACATTCCCAAGAATATAGAGTATGCATATATGCTTGAGGGCTTTGATCGGGAATGGAATTATACGGGAGAGTATAACCGTGCCGGTTATTCCAACCTGCCTCCGGGTACGTATAAATTCAAGGTGAAGATCAAGAACAGTGCGGATGAATGGGAAAAAGAAAGATATTTATTGACGATAACAATATTGCCAAGTCCGTGGATGCACCCTTCTGCCATACTGGTTTACATCATCCTATTCATTTCGATTTTATTCCTCATCAACAGGATTTATATCCGTATACGATTGAAGAAGGAACGTGTCATTATGGACCGTAATGAGGTATGCCGGGAAAAGAGGCTGGCAGAGATGAAAGTGAATTTCTTTACCAATATATCCCATGAGCTTCGTACTCCCTTGACGATGATATATGATCCTGTAAAAATTCTTTTAAATGATAGAGCGATAGAAAGTCCTGAGAGTAAATCACTTTTGAATCTGATAGACAAAAATTCGGAGCGCCTTCTAAAGCTTATTGACCAGATATTGGATTATGGCAAGCTAAAGAATGACACACTGGAACTGAAGGTATCAGCAAACGACTGTGTTGTACAAATTACCGACATTGTAAATATCTATAAGCTCTATGCTGCCGAAAAGAACATCAGTGTGTCATTAGATTGCTCCTATGAACACCTCACCGTTTTTTATGATGCGGACAAGTTGGATAAGATCTTGAACAATCTTCTTTTCAATTCGGTAAAATATACTCCGATAGGCGGCCACATCAAAGTAAAGGTTGAAATGACAAGGCAGACCGGTGTTGTGGATTCTTTTGGCATGTTCCATAATTTCCTGATGATTGTAGTGGAAGATGATGGTAGCGGTGTGGATAAGTCGCTCCTTCCAGGAATATTTGATCGTTTTAGCAGGCTGGTGAAAGGCGGAGCCGCCTCTAAAATCAAGGGGTCCGGTGTTGGCCTTAATTATGTAAAACACCTTGTGGATAATCACAAAGGTACAATAACTGCAAAAAATGGTGAAGAAAAAGGTATGATATTCACCGTTACTATCCCAGTTGACGAGGATGCTTACAGCGAAGATGAGATAACATTCAAAGATAACTGTGGCATTTTGGAAACGGAAGGGACTGTAACGGTTGCAGATGCAGACAATGAAGGAGAGGTTTTATTACCTGAAGATGAAGCGGAAAATGGCAGGAAACGAATACTCATTGTTGAAGATAACGGAGAAATGGCAAATCTTCTGAAAGGAATACTGTACAGGCGCTATCAAACAGACACGGCCTTTGACGGGAAGGATGCTTTGGAAAAGATCAGGGAAAGGGAACCGGATATTGTAATAAGTGATGTGATGATGCCCTGTATGGATGGTTTTGCCCTTTGCAGGGCTATAAAGGAAGATGCCTCGTTATGTCACATCCCTGTCATACTCCTTACAGCCAAGACACTAGACAAGGATAAGATAAAAGGTTATAGGGAGGGCGCGGATATGTATCTCAACAAACCGTTCAATCCAGACCTTCTCTTATCCATGATAGATAATATCTTCAGGCGTTCATCTTATCGTCAGAATTTTATCGCCCGTACAAGCGGTAGTTGTTCAATGGCTGAACAGGAAGAGCTTGAAAGGATTAACCAGGAGATAAGTCCACTGGATAAGCGGTTCTTGGAAAAACTTGACACTTTTATAAGTGAGAATATTTCCAACAGTGAACTCAATGTGAACTCTCTGGGCAGGGAATTGGGATTTAGCAGGACAAATTTCTATAGGAAGGTAAAATCGTTGACAGGCATGACTCCAAATGATTTTCTCCGTGTGTTCAGACTGAACCGTGCAGTAGAATTAATCAAGCTCAGAGAATATCCGTTGAACGAGATCGGTGAAATGGTTGGGTTTGGAACGCAATCGCATTTTTCTTCTTGTTTTAAAAAGCATTTTGGTGTATCACCGAAAGATTATCTTACTGATTATAAATAACTTGCATGATGTATTGCAGCGTATTTCCTCTGATACCTGAACTTTTCTATTATGGAACAAAGGTGCAAAAAAAAGGAACAATTTGAGACGGCTGCATTGTGCCTTTTTATCTTCCTTTGCATCCGTAATTAAACCAATTTAATATGAATGAATCCATAAAAATGTATTTTGCAGATTACCTGAAGAATTTAATGGCATCCATGAAGAAAAAAACATTCCTACTTCTTATGTTCCTGATAATCCTTCCGACATTTGCATTTGCCAATGTTAAAATCAGCGGTACCGTTGTAGATGAATCCGGTAAACCGCTTATCGGTGTGACGATCCTTGAGAGAAATGCCAAGGCAACTACCGTGAGTGATTTTGATGGGAAATTCACCATTGAGATCACCTCACTCAATTCTCTGCTTGTATTTTCTTATATAGGGTTTGAAACACAGACATTGAGACCTTCCAAGACACCTATGCTAGTTACGATGAAGGAAGATGTTAAAAAACTAGAAGAGGTCGTGGTCGTAGCTTATGGCAGGCTGAAAAAAGTAACTGTGACAGGTGCGGTGGCGGCCATAGACAGGAAGGAGATTCTTAAGAGTTCTGCACCGAATTTGAGTGCCACGCTTGCCGGTAAACTTCCGGGTTTGACCACTATCCAGAGTTCCGCAGAACCAGGGCGTGATGACGTGACAATGTTCTTGCGCGGTGCAGCCACAACCAATGGTACATCTCCGCTTATATTAGTGGATGGTGTACCCCGAAGTTCAATCCGTGAAATCGACCCAAATGAAATTGCTACAGTCTCGGTTTTGAAAGATGCCTCTGCAACAGCCGTATTTGGTGTCCGCGGTGCAAACGGTGTCATTCTGATTACCACAAGGCGCGGTGAAAAGGGATCGGTGACAGTTACTCCTTCCGTCCAGTACAGCATCCAGTCTTTCAGCCGTACTCCGATGAGAATCCACTCTTGGGATTATGCACGTTTACTAAATGAAGCCTGCGACAACGACGGCGTTGCCCATGAATTCTCAGATGCGGAAGTGGGTGTTTTCGACACTTGGAAGAATGGTGGTCCTACTGATGCCGTTCAGAGATATTGGTACCCAGACAATTACTGGAGGAACATAATCTTTAAAAATACTTCTCGGATGGTCAGGGGAAACGTGAATATCTCTGGGGGTACTGATAAATTGCAGTTTTTTGTCAATACGGGCTATTTGTATCAGGGTGGTATGTACAATACCGAAAGCAAAGAAAAATTAGGTTATGACCCGCAATCTACATTGAACAGATACAACTTTCGTTCCAATATTGATTATACGTTCAGCAAATATGTAAAGGCTACGGTAGATCTGGCAAGCTATATAGAGAAGGTAAATGGTACAAACGGCCTTAAAGATGTTATTTACGCTGATGCCCTTTCTGCACGGCCAACATCTCCCGGACCGATGACAGTGGAAGGGTTTGACGTTTATGACGGACAGACTTTCAGACCGGTTCGTCCGGGACAGGTTATCCTGACTTCAGCAAGTGCAGCCCAACCGGCTTATGGACATATTAACAGGTCGGGATATCAGCTTGAAACGCGTTCCGGCGTGGATGTAACTGGCAATCTCAATGTTGATTTAAACTTTTTGACTCCCGGATTGTCCATGAAAGGGCAAGTCTCTTTCCAGTCACGTTCCATCAATACGACTACCGGAAACAAGAATTTCGTAATATACAAATATGAGCGCAATGATCCCTCTCATCCGACGCCCTATTATCTTTATGACGGTGATGATGATGCCGACGCCCCTCTGTCAATAAGCCGTTCTGTTTCCAGCGGCTGGTATACGAATCTTCAGTTCCAGACGAATTATGCACGTACATTTGATGAAAAGCATAGTGTTACTGGTATGGTGCTTGCCCAACGCGACATAAAGGAATCAAGGGAAGATGAGGGCTATCAAGACAAGTATCTTCCATTCAATGTCATTGGTATTGCCGGACGTCTCACTTATGCTTTCGATAACCGGTATCTGGCTGAATTCAATGCTGGATACAACGGTTCAGAGCAATTCTCTCCGGATAAAAGGTTCGGCTTCTTCCCGGCATGGTCGGTTGGCTGGGTCATTTCCAACGAAAAGTTTATGAAGAGCCAGAACTTTGTCAGTAATTTGAAATTGAGAATGTCTTACGGCAAGGTCGGCAACGATTCCTTCGGAGGCTATCGCTTTCTGTATCTTGATAACATAGGAAAGACAGGAACAGGTGCACTTCAAGAAAATGTTCCGAGCATCATTGACGGTGTAAAAGTTGTTGAAAAATATCTTGGAAACAAACTCATTACTTGGGAAACAGCTTGGAAACAGAACTACGGTATAGACTTGGGCCTTCTCAGTAATGAATTTAATCTGTCATTTGATTACTTCTATGAAAAACGGAGCAATATTCTGATTAACCGCGGAACCGTTCCCGATATTCAAGGACTTCAATCCAGCGCCTTGCGTCTGGTCAACATGGGCAAGGTGGACAACAAAGGATTTGAAATTAATGCAAGTTATAAAAAAATCATCAACAAGGATTTCGGCTTTAATATAAGCGGTAATTTTGCCTATACAGACAACAAAATCAAGTTCACTGACGAGGCAATGCTCAGTAAAGAATATGCCTACCGTTACCGAGCCACGGGATTTGCGATCGGACAATGCTGGGGATATAAAATCGATTGCTCAAAAAATATGGAGAAGGGTAGAGACGGATCAGGCTTCTTCTATAGTGATGAAAGTATAAAAAAGAGCGGGCTGAACTATAAGATCGGTATGCCTAAACCCGGTGATTTTATTTACCAAGATCTGAATGGAGATGGAAATATTGATGACAAAGATCTGGCTCCTATCGGGTATTCTTCCATGTTGCCCAAAATTACTTATGGATTTAATTTTGGCGCTAATTACAAAGGCTTTGACTTTTCGGTTCTTTTCCAAGGGGTTAGTAAATATTCGAAATTCTATGACGGTTGGGGTATAAATGAGGCTGCAGGTCCTAAGGCCTATACGGACATGCATCTTGAAAGATGGTCAGCTGAGCGTTATGCTGCCGGTGAAAAAATATTCTATCCGCGACTTGCCTATAATCAGTCTACAAGTCATCTGGCTAATGATTTCTTTATAATGGATGCTTCCTACATCCGTCTGAAAAATGCTGAATTTGGATATACAATTCCTTTGGGTATCACGAAAAGAATCGGAGCCTCAGATGTAAGAGTTTATGTGTCGGGAGAAAATTTAGTGACTTGGCAAAATCTAAGGACGAAATCCTTTGATCCGGAACAGGCTAATCCGATGACTTATCCGACAATGAGAACATTTAATTTTGGAGTCAATTTAAGATTTTAATGAAAAATATCTTTACAATGAAAATATCTAATACAATATTAGGTGGCATTAGTGTTTTGTTATGCCTTGCTTCACTTAATTCATGCAGTGGCACTTTGGATGCAACACCTGATGGACGGACATCTCTGGAAGAAGTTTTTCAGGATCCAGACCTATGCGCTGCATATTTCAGCAGCAGCTTCAATAATCTGCCTCAGAAATCTGCCAATTATTTTTGGTTTCAAAACTATCCTTGTGCTTTGAGTGACGAAGGATGGGGCAACGATGATGAATACGGACCGATATTGGCATATAAGGGGCAGGCTAGTGCCACGGACTTTCCTATGGATAAGTTTAATACCGGTTCATTCGATTGTATGTTCTGGCAGAGGGATTGGCAGCAGATTCGTATTATCAATACTTTTTTGAAATATATTCCCACCGCAACCCTTTCCTATGAGGAAAACAGAAATATATGGACAGGCGAGGCCCATGTGTTGAGAGCCTTTTTCTATTTACAATTGCTCAAATTCTATGGGCCTTTACCTATTGTTACAGAGCCGTTAGATAATGACTATCCTTATGGCAGCATCAAGAAGTCTTCATCCGCTGATGTGCTTCGATTTATTTGCGCGGATTGTGATGAAGGATTGAAATCAAATCTTCCTTGGCGTCTTAATGATGTAAAACAGAAGTATCGTATGACAAAGGCTATAGCACTGGCTATCAAGTCGGAGGCATCATTGTTTGCCGCAAGTCCGCTTTATAACGGGGGTGAAGATCTTTGGCAATGGGCCTATGAGACAAACAATGATGCTTACACCCAATTGCTGGCAAATGGTTATGAACTGTATACGAAGATGCTTACGAAAAATTATAACTCGGCCTATGGGGAGTATTTTGCTCAAAATAACTATTGGGGGAGCAATCCTATAGACAAAGAAACCATCTGGCAATCGGACTTTGGTATGCAGAACAGATGGTGGATTGCAGGAACTCCAGTACAGGGTAATTATCTGGCAGGAACCGTGCCGACTCAGGAACTTGTGGATGCCTATGATATGCTTGCTACCGGTAAGCCTGTGCTTGATTTAGCCAAACCCTATAATGACGAGATGCATCTGAATCCCAACTACACAACCAATTCGGGCTATGACCCCCAGAATCCATATTCGGGGCGTGATCCTAGGTTACAGGCAACTGTAATATTCAATGGTAGTACGGTACAGAAAGGAGCTACGGTGCATGAGGTGGAAATTTGGGTTGGCGGAAACAGCAGTATCAAGGACCAAGGTGCCCGTTATACGCGTACAGGTTATTATTTGAGGAAGTTCGCAAACTATAAAGGCGACGATGACGGTAAATGGAAATTTTATCGGTTGGGAGCTGTTATGTTAAATCTTGCAGAAACGGCTGTTGAGGTTGGAAAAATAGATGAGGCCATGAAACTTGTGAATGAAATTAGACACCGTGCCGGTTTTGATCCATCGGTGGATGTCAGCGCGTCTAATAAGGAGGAAGCGCGATTAATCGTCCGTCATGAACGTCAGGTAGAGCTGGCTTTTGAGGAAAATCGCTATTTTGACACCCGTCGCTGGATTGGAGAATCTGATAACTTGGAAAACGAAAAATTCTCTACAGGCATGAAAATTACCAAAAACGGTGTAAATCTTTCCTACCAAAGAATTCTTATCAATAGCAATGGATCTGATCCCAGCAAATATTCTTATTTGGCAAAATGGCATTTCTGGCCCATCCCGGGGAAAGAAGCCGCGCGTATGGAATCACTTACAGGAGAAAACTGGCAAAATCCGGGATGGTAAACTTTAAGACTCAACTTCAATGAAAAATATTAGAAAGAAAATACTTGCGTATGTCTTGTTCACAGGTATGATAACCTTATCCATGAATGCCAAAGTGTATGTCTCTGGACAAGTTATGGATGAAGGTAACGAACCTATAGCCGGGGCTGTGATAACGGTTCCTGGAACACAAATTTATACCATGAGTGCCATGGATGGTGTCTTCAAAATTAGTGTGCCGGACTATACGTCCAAAATCACCTGCAGCTATTTGGGTTATAGAAATGAAATTATTACCTTGAATGGAAAGGATGAAATAAAGGTAAATATGGTTCCTAATTATTCAGGACAGGAAAAATTGGTGAATAATGGCCTTGGACAAATGGTGCCCGAATCTGCTTATACTGGAGCACGTTCCAGTGTATATGCCTCTGCTATAGGGAAAACACCTTCCGTTGGTTTGGATCAGACATTGACCGGCCGCCTTGCCGGACTGACTTCCCTGCAGGGGTCTTCTGCTCCTGGTTCTGACGGTACTTCAAAATTCATTAGGGGCATTTTCTCGAGCAATGGCAATGCCATTTTGTGTGTGCTTGACGGTGTTCCGGCACCGACACTGTCGCCGAATACGATTGATCCCAATACGATTGAGTCAGTTACATTGCTAAAGGATGCTGCTGCAAAGGCTCTTTATGGACCGCTTGGCGCACAGGGTGTGCTACTTATCAATACGAAACAGGGTCGGGCGGGGAAGACGGAAGTACACGCCGATTTGAATTTTGGAATCAATGGATATACCAGAGAATACAAACCTCTTGATTCCTATACTTATGCAACGCTTAGGAATGAGGCTCTGTCAAATGATGGACTCCCCGCTATTTATACGCCTGAGCAACTTGAAGCCTTCAAGAATCAAGGCGGGGTGAATAATAACTGGAAAGATATGTATTACAAGAAACGCACCACTACCCAAATCTATAATGTAAGCGGAACAGGTGGTACAGAAAGAATACAATTTTATCTGAATACAGGGTTTACACATCAAGATGGTATATATGAGGCAGATAAGAATGGAAAATTCGACCCAAGACCTTATTATAACCGTTTCACGACCGTTTCCAACGTAAAGGTGAATGTGTTCAAATATCTGAATGCCGGACTGAATACTAATGTCCGTATCTATAGGAATAACGGAAGCAATACCGATACATCTTCCATTCTTGAGGGAATCATGCTGACTCCTGCCACAGTACCTGGTCCGTTGTCGGATGATGGAAAGATAGTCACGACCGAGAATTTTCCCAATCCGGTCTATGGTAAGATTAACAAAACTGGTTATTCAAAAAGCACCGGTACTGATGTAAATGCCAATTTCAATCTTGACTTGGATATGGGCTTCCTGACAAAAGGATTGTCTGCTAATGCAATGGTTGGTTACCATTCTTATTATTCAGGAACCATTGACGGAACGGCCGATTATACAAGATATGTGTTTGATCAGGATGGAAATACGGTACCCTTTGGAAGTAATGCGGATTCTCCGCTATCACTGGGCAAAAGTTCCAATACTGTTTACTCTATGAATGTCCAAGGATCCTTATTATTTGAGAGAACCTTTCTTAATAAGCTTAAGGTAAATGCTCTCGCAAATTATCTGGCAGAAGATAGAATATCCTCCTCATTTAATTCAAAATATGTCCTACCTTATCGCAGGATACAGTTTGCCGGGCAATTGCATTTGGGATGGGACAATAAATATTTTATTCAGGGGGCACTGACAGATGCCGGAAGTGAAGAATTTCGCAAGGGAAATCAATATCATATATCTCCAACGATCTCTGGAGCATGGAATGTTTCAAACGAGCAATTCATGAAAGGAATTAAATGGTTGGATTTGCTGAAAGTACGCGCTTCATACGGTGCATTGAAATACGATAATATTTATTCAATCGGTCGTCTTCTTTATAGTTCCGAGATCCGTCAGGAAAACGGTTCCGGCTATATCAACAGTCTTTATACGGCAGCATTGATCAAAGAATATTTGTTGGGTAATGCAAATATTACATGGGAAACTTCTTACCAGCAGAACTATGGCATTGATTTTTGCTTTCTTAATTCGTTTAAGGCAAGTTTTGATTATTGGAAAACGTCCCAAAATGGTGTCATCGGAAAAGATTTTTCAAAACCGGGCATAACTGGTATTAATTCCGATAATCTGCCTTATGAAAATATTGGAAAGATAAGAAGTCAAGGTGTGGATCTGACATTGGAATATAGTCGTAAACTGAACTGCGGACTAGAGATGGACATAACGGGAATTTTTGGCTACAATACAAACAAGGTGATAAGCAGTGGGGAAGTTGATTTGAGTTCAAGCGGATATGCTTATCCTTACCGGACCACTGGTTATGCACTGGGGAAACAGTTCGGTTACATCGTAGATTATTCAAACGGAAACGGGTTTTTCAATACACAAGAAGAGCTTGACAATAATAAGCTAATATACGAGGGCATGAAAGCTCCGCGTTTGGGAGATTTGAAATATAAGGATCTCAATAATGATGGAGTGATAAATCAGAAGGATATGGCACCATTAGCCGGTACAAAGATGATTCCAAGTTATGACTACAGCCTAAATATAGACATGGCTTATAAAGGATTTGATTTCAGTATGTTTTGGCAGGGTAATGCCGGCAAGGCCGCTTTTTATAATGGTCCGGGTATTCATGAAGACTGGGCTCAGGGAACTTATTCGCCAATACATCAGAGTGCTTGGACAGCCGAAAGGTATGCCAACGGAGAAAAAATTCTTTATCCGGCATTATCTGCGGGTGGTGCATCAAGTCTTGAAGTCAATAATTTTCTTATATCCAAGAATGATTTCGTAAGATTGAAGAATCTTATAATAGGCTATTCTCTACCGGAGAAAATTTTAAATATGGCCCATCTTACGAAAGTGAGACTTTTCTTAAGTGGAGAAAACCTGTTGACATTTACCAACTTTAAATTCAAGAATATTGATCCTGAACAAACCAATATCGACACTTATCCTGTTTACAAAACATTCAATATCGGGCTGAATATTAATTTTTAAAATGGTGCAATGATGAAAAAACAAAATATAATATCATATTTTTTCTTCCTGATTCTGACAATGGGTGGATTGGCCAGTTGTACTGCAATAGATGAAATCGATGATGGAAGAATTACTGACAAAGACGTCTTTAGCAATCCGAAGAAAGTGGCCGGCTACTTGAATTATTGCTATGCCAACCTTACCGGTAGAGCTGATATGTTGAAAGACAATACACTGATGGCTACATTCTCTGATGAGGCTTTTGATGTAATGAATCTTCAAAACGGAATAGCCACTCAGTGGCAGACGGGGCAGGTTACAGCTTTCAACAACCCAATCAGTAACCCTGAATGGTGGAGCAATTGCTATGAGGGTATACGTAAATGCAATAAATTTCTTGCCAATATAGATGATGCCGTTACTTACGATGAACTGGAACGTGAGAGTTTCAGAGCACAAGCTTATGGGCTTCGGGCATATTACTACCTAAACCTCATTAAAAATTTTGGAGGTGTACCTCTGGTACTGGTTTACACCGGAATAGATTTTGATTACACGAATCTAAAACGGGCATCCTTTGCCGATTGTGCCCGCCAAATTATTTCAGATTGTCAGAAAGTGCTGGATGTACCGGATACGAATATTAAGCTGACATGGTTCTCGGGTACGTCGGATAATGAACGTTCTCGCTTCAGTAAAGGTATGGCCTGTGCAATCATGTCTGAAGCTGCGCTCTATGCTGCAAGTCCCCTCAATAATGACGGAACTTTTACATGGAAACAGGCGGCGGAAGTTACAGGTAAGGCACTCAGACTTGCTACAGAGCATGGTTATGCACTATTTAAAACAAAGCCGGTAGGCAATGCCGCATTAAATGCTTACGACCTCTATTTCATAACTCGCTCAGATGTTCAGGGAATTACCGATACTGAAACGATCATGGAAGCTCGTAACCAGTTGGCAATATGGTCTTACAGCGGTTTGCCGATAATTACGGGCCAGACCAAGGCAGGGGCATGCCCCAGTCAGGAACTGGTCGATTGCTATGAGACAAAATCAGGAGTTATGCCAATCTTGGGATATGCCGATGAACAACATTTGCAGCCGATAATCAATCCTGAGGCTTCAGATTATAACGACAATAAACCCTATGACAACAGAGATCCCCGTCTGGATGCAACCATATATCATCATAATTCATATTTTACACCTGATGGAAAAACCAAAGTGGATACGCGACCTACAGGAGCTTGTGCACCATCAGCTACCAGTATCAGAAATACAAGAACCGGGTATTATTTGAAAAAATTCAATAGTAGCCGCTCAGACAGAACTACCAATTATGACGGTTATTATAAAATTTTCCGTCTTGCAGAATTGTATCTGAATTATGCAGAAGCTCTTAATGAAGCTTCAACCGGAACAACTCCCCAGGAAGCATTGGATGCAATCAATGAGGTTCGTAGCAGAGTGAACATGCCACCCATAAAACAAGGAATAAACGTTGATAATTTCAGAGTAAGGGTGAGAAATGAAAGAAGAGTGGAATTTGCCTTCGAAGAACAGAGATTCTACGATGTAAGAAGGTGGAAAATTATTGATATAGATAAGATTCTCACAGGCATCGAGGTCATACCGGGAATCTTGGGACGGGTTACTTACAAAAGAGTCTTAATTGATGACAACAGAAATGCCAGTACGGATAAGTATCTTAGACTCCCTATTCCGGGAGAAGAAGCCAATAAATTAAAATCAAGGACAGGTACAAATTTCCAAAATCCAGGATGGTGAAATATTAAATCCATTTAATTATTAAAAAATAATGAAGAAACGAGCTATTATTATTACCTCACTATTATCTCTCTTAATTTTATCCAATATACGTGCTTCATCCTCTGAAGACGAATTGAAAATCAATAATATCATAAAGGCTTTAACCCTTGAGGAAAAAGTATCTTTTTGTTATGGTACAGGAATGGGTTTTAGAGGTATACCAAGATTGAACATTCCCGAAATTGGTTGTTGTGACGGACCTCGTGGCCCTAATGCTCAAGTCGGGACAACAGCTTTTCCATGCGGAACTCTTTTGGGGGCAACATGGAATCCTGATATTGTAGAGCAGGCTGGAAAAGTCATGGGTGAGGAAACTCGTGCACTAAATAAAGGTGTTCTTCTCGGTCCTGGTTGCAATATATTGAGAGATCCGCTTGGTGGCAGGTTCTTTGAATATTATACAGAAGATCCTTTCCTGAATGGTAAGATTGCATCAGCTCACGTCAGAGGTGTTCAAAGTCAAGGAGTTGCAGCATGTATCAAACATTTTGCTTGTAATAATAGGGAGAATAATAGAAATTTATATTTTTCGGTGATTGATGACCGTACCTTAAATGAAATTTATCTGCCTGCATTCAAAGAAGCAGTGGACAATGGAGTGCTCACTATTATGACTGCTGCAAATGGTTTGAATTATAATTATGTAAGCGATGATCGTAAACTCTTGACGGATATTCTTAAAAACAAGTGGGGATTTCAGGGATTCGTAATGACTGATTGGCTTGGTACTCGGTCAACTGAGAAAGCAGCTTTTGCCGGACTTGACGTGTCGATGCCCGGAGGTGATAATTGTGGTTTTGGTAAGCCATTACTTGAAGCAGTAAAGCAGGGGCGTGTTTCGGAAGCGGAAATAGATGACAAGGTGCGTCGAGTATTGCATGTATATAATGCATTGGGATTTCTTGACAATGGAAAATTACATGACGGAGCCACTCTAAACACTCCAGAACATCAGCAAATTGCTGAAGAAACAGCAAAACAGGGAATCGTACTTCTTAAGAATAAAGACAAAGCACTACCTTTAAATAAAAATAAGATAAAAAACATTCTTGTTACAGGCCCGAATGCTAACAAACCTTTTTGCGTTTTGGCAATGGGTGGTAGTTCTTGGGTGCAACCTCCATATGAAATAACTCCACTAGAAGGTATTAAGAAAATCGCAGGTGAAAATAAAATTACTTATATATCGTCCGATGAGTTAGGTGGCTTTACTTTGATTCCGCAATCAATGCTAAAGGCAAATGATAATGAAAATGGTGTGAATGTGCGATACTACAAAAAGGGAGCTGGTGAACCTGTTGTTAGCAAAACGGTGAATAATATAAATTACATGTGGGAAATGAAGTCACCAGATCCTGCAATAAAAGTTGATGAATTCAGAGAAGCACGTTTTGATACGTGGATTTATCCTATAGTTGATGGGAAATATGCTTTGAAATTTATAGTAGGTGGTGGCTCAGCTTTAGTCTACAACAATGAATGGGGGGGAGCTCCAATAGCTATTGTGGAAAATAGCAGAAACAACGGAATCGAGACAGCAAATATAGACATGAAGAAAGGAATTCCTTTTCATCTTTGCCTTATTTATTCTCGGGGAACAGGTGATGCCGCCATACGGGTAGAGATTGAAACACCTCAAAGTGAAGTCGCAGCAAAGCAACTCGCAAATATAAAGAAAGTGGCTAAAAATGCTGATGCAATTGTTTTTGTGGGTGGTATTGACCATAGTATTGACACAGAAGGTCGTGATCGTGCCAGTCTGGTCTTTCCTAAAGCACAGGAGACACTAATCAATACTCTTGCCAAATTCAATAAAAATATGAATGTGGTGCTTATTAATGGATCTCCATTGGAACTTGGAGGTATAATTGAAAATTCAAAATCGTTGATTGAAGCGTGGTATCCCGGTATGGAAGGGGGAAATGCTATCGCAAGCGTTCTTTTTGGCGAAAAAGATCCGTCCGGGCGTTTGCCTTTTACATGGGCTAAAAAACTGGAAGATTATCCATGCCTAAAATTGGCTTCTCAAGATGATATGAATGTTCTCTATACAGACAGTCTCAACGTTGGATACAGATATTTTGATAACCACCCTCAGGATGTACAATTTCCCTTTGGACATGGATTAAGCTATACAACTTTCGGATATTCTGATTTCATGTTGCAGAATAAGGGTGATAAAGTCGAATGTCGGCTGACTCTGAAAAATACGGGATCATATGATGGCGCTGATGTCGTTCAGATCTATGTACGTCCGGTGAATCCGTCTATTAATCGTCCGGTACGGGAATTGAAGGCTTTCAAGAAGGTGTTTTTGAAAAAAGGTGAATCTCGTCAAATCGAATTCACTCTTGACGACAGCGCTTTCTCATATTATGACGTGACACGTGGAGACTGGAAAAAAGATTTATGTGATTATGTAATTGAAGTAGGAAAAAATTCAGAGACAATAGTCCTTTCACAAAATATTTCGTTGAAACAATGATAAAGAAGAAACTTTTAATATTTATCCTCTTGGCAATAGTGAGCTTCTCTGGTGCTGCGACTAATAATAAAAAGATAAATTCTACAAAATCAAAATTCATAAAGAGTCTGATAAAGGAGATGACTCTTGAAGAAAAAATAAACCAGCTCAATAATGTCTTATCTGGAGGAGATCCCGATGCAACTGCTAAAAAAGAGGCTGCATGGGTGAAAGCGGGAGCAGGCGCTGTATTTAATGTTGCCGGAGCAAACCTTGCTCGTAAGTACCAGAAGCTTGCGGTCGATAGCACACGTCTGAAAATCCCTTTGCTTTTTGGATTTGATTGTGTACATGGAATGCGTACCATCTTCCCCATTCCGCTTGGTGGGGCGGCAAGTTGGGACTTGACTAAAATTGAAAAATCTGAAGGAATTGCAGCTTTGGAGGCCTCTGCACTTGGTGTAAACTGGGTATATGCCCCTATGGTGGATGTGTGCCGGGATGCACGCTGGGGACGTATCGCTGAAGGTGCGGGTGAGGATCCTTATCTTGGTTCAAAAATAGCGGCTGCACGTGTCAAGGGATTTCAGGGAAGTGGACTGAATGAAGGGCGAAGCGTTGCATCCTGTGTAAAGCATTATGCTGCCTATGGTGCTGTAGAAAGCGGCCGCGACTACAATACAATAGAATTGAGTGAAGGTACAATGCGTAACATCTACCTTCCTCCCTATAAAGCTGCGATCAATGCTGGTGCACCCTCATTAATGTCTGCATTCAATGCTTATCATAATATACCTGCAACTTGCAACAGCTGGCTTTTAAAGAATGTTCTTCGTAATGAGTGGGGATTTAAGGGCTTTGTGGTGTCTGATTTTGAAGCGATAGCAGAACTGATTCCTCATGGACTTGCTGCTGATTCCATGGATGCTGCATGTCTGGCTATTAATGCAGGACTTGACATGGATATGAAAAGTAATATCTATATCAAGGAGTTAGCAAAATTGGTAAAGATGAAGAAAGTGAAAGAATCTGCTATTGATGAAGCTGTTGCAAATATATTGGGAGTAAAATATGATTTGGGACTCTTTGAAAATCCTTATTTATATTGTGACAGTGTAAAAGAGCGGACAGATGTCTTTACTTCTGCAAACCGCAATATAGCCAGAGATTTGGCTAAAAGTTCAATCGTCTTATTGAAAAACAAAGATCTGCTTCCCATTTCAAAAAGTATAAAGTCAGTGGCCGTAATTGGTGAACTTGCCAACAGTAGAACCGATATGAACGGAACTTGGATCGGTTTGGGACGTGGGGAAGATCCCGTCTCCATTCTCGAAGGTATAAAATCTAAAATACCACATGCTGATGTGAAATATGCAGAAGGAAGCAAAGTTCGTTCGGCCTCAAGTATGGATGAGGCTTTAGAAATAGCCAAGAATGCCGATATTGTGATTCTTTCAATGGGTGAATATGGCTGGATGTCTGGCGAAGGACAGTCCTACGCAAATATAGAATTACCCGAATGTCAGATGATATTATTTAGAAAATTAAAAAAAATGAATAAGCCTATTGTTGTTATCTTATCCAATGGACGTCCGTTGGTTATACCGGAAGTGGCTGATCAGAGTGATGCCTTGTTGGAAACTTGGTTCCTTGGCACAGAAGGTGGAAATGCCATTGCCGATGTTCTTTTTGGAGATTATAATCCATCGGGTAAACTACCTGTGTCTTTTCCTGAATCCATTGGGCAATTGCCATTTTATTATAACCAACTTCCAACTGGGCGACCTCTTTATGAACGGCCTGATGATCCGCTACGCTCTATTTACAGGGATATACCCAATAAGGCCTTATTTCCATTTGGTTATGGATTAAGTTACACTCAATTCAAATATTCCGGCTTGAAAGTGGTGCCTGATGGTAAGGATGGACTTATCGCTTCCATTACGCTTGAAAATGTAGGAAATAGGGGAGGAGAAGAAGTTGCGCAACTTTATATTCGTAAAATCCCCTCTTCAATAAGTCAACCTGTAAAAAGCCTGAAAGGTTTCCAAAAAATATATCTGTCATCCGGAGAAAAGCAGATCATGAAGTTCAATGTTTCAAAAGATGACCTGAAATATTTCAAAGAAAAAGAAGGATGGATATTTGAACATGGCACATATAATGTTTTTGTAGGAGGTGATTCTGAAAATACAGTCAAAGGCGAAATTGTCCTTTGAATATAAAATCCTGTATAAAATGAAAAATAAGAAAAGTATTGTCATTCAGATTGTGGCTTCACTGTTATTTTGCCCATATGTACATGCCGTAGACGATATTTGGGATACATATAGTGATACTTGGGTCGCTGTGGACGAACTCGGGAGAATCGTAAATACATCGGAAACAGGCATATTCACACCTAAAGAGAATAAGACTGTGGGTATGTTTTATTATATCTGTAATGGCCCTCATGGAACAAATGGCGACCCCATTTATGATATTACTGAAATTCTGAAGCAGAATCCCGTGAATCCACAATTTGGTCCGGAGGGAAAGCCTCATTGGTGGGGAAAGCCACAACTTGGTTATTATGTTAATACGGATGACTTCGTTTATGATAAGCATCTACAGATGCTGACGGATGCCGGAGTCGATTTTCTATTTATGGATGTGACAAATGCCTTTACTTATGATGATGCCGTGAAACGGTTAATGGCTGCAATAGACAGAAGGACAAATTTTGGATTACCCTCTCCAAAATTAGTTTATACTATCAATGCCAATGCTTCGGGTGTTGTGAAACATCTTTGGGATGTGTTTTATTCCAATCCCGATTATGATAAATATTGGTTCTATTATAGAGGGAAACCTTTATTGCTGGTCAATATAGATGATATTGCGAGTCTTAGTGATGAAATTAAAACTCATTTTACAACACGTCATTGCTGGGCATGGATGGGAGATTCAAAACCAGATAGATGGGGGTGGCTCGAAAATTATCCTCAAAAATGTGGTTGGACTTATGTAAACGGCTTAATGACAAAAGAACAAATCTCTGTGTCTACCGCACAGCATGCAACAAGTAAGATAGGTAAAAGTTATCATTCAGGCAAAGAACCACCCTTGGATCATTATGCCGTGTGCGAAGATACTCCGAAAGGGCTCTATTTTTCCGAGCAATGGGAGCAAGCTTTTTCACAGAGCCCTCCCATTGTAATGATTACCCAGTTTAATGAATGTATGGCTGGACGATTTATTATAAAAAGCCCAGATGAATTTGGTGAATGCCGTCCAGGGGGAATACCTACTTTGGGAGAGTCTTTTTTTGTAGATGCATATAATGCAGAATTCAATAGGGATATTGAGCCCAGTACAAATCCTTTGATACGTGATAATTATTATCTTCAAATGGTTTCGAATGTGAGAAGGTATAAAGGTGTTAGGACAATTCCAACGCCTTCGGCACCCCAATCGATAACCTTAGATGGAGATATGTTCCAGTGGACAAGCGTTACTCCCGAATTTAGAGATGATATTGGTGACATAACTCATAGAAGTACACAGGGATTCCAGAATATGGCGCCTATGACCAATAATTCGGGAAGAAATGATATTGTCATGGCAAAGCTTACGAAGGATAATTCTAATATGTATTTCTATGTGAAAACAGCCGCTAACTTCTCTAATTATAATTTCTCAAAACAATGGATGATACTGCTTATTAATAGCGATTGTGATTATAAGACAGGGTGGAACGGTTATGACTACGCTGTTATGAAAAATCCGACTGATAGTAAATATACTTTAATGAAGTGCATTGGAAAAGACTATCAATGGGCTCCTGTTACTCTTGTTACGCGTTTCGTAAAGCAGAATGAAATGTATTTTGCTTTGAAGAAAAGTGATTTAGGCATTACTATCGAAGGTGATATTGATTTCAAATGGGCTGATAATATTCCTGAGAATCCGGATATATTGGATTTTATTGATCAAGGTGACGTAGCTCCTAACGGGAGATTCAATTATCGCTACAAAGGTTCATTAGTTCCTACGGGAATCAAAGTTACTGAGGCAAAGAACATTTTGGATATAAGGGCTTTGCGTGCTACATCTCAAAAAGTGTTGCTTTCCTACAATTTACCGACAGCATCTGATGTTATTATCAACGTCTATAATTTGCAAGGAGGACTTGTAAAAACTATTAAACAAGATAGCCAAATGTCAAGTACAGTTGATTTTAGTGTCCTATCAGCCCCCATCATAATAAAAGTCATAACAAATTTTGGAACAAAAATTATCAAACTTCCGTAATAATGAATATACGAACAATTTTTCTTCTGTTTCTTTTGTCCCTCGTTTCTCGTGGTTTTGCTCAAACTTGGGATACGTATGCCGATACATGGGTTGCCACAGATGATCTGGGAAGGGAACTCTTATCTGTCGGTGAGAAGCCGGATCCTTTATCCTATAAATCATCTTCTGTCGGGATGTTTTACTACTTGTGGCATGGTAAACATACCAAGGAAGGGCGTCCTATATTTGATATTACAAATATATTGAAAGAAAATCCTCTTAACCCTAAATGGGGAGAAATAGGTGAGATGCACTGGTGGGGGAAACCCGTACTGGGATATTACAAGGCTGGAGATGATTTTGTGATAGCAAAACATCTCCAGTTACTTACGGATGCGGGTGTGGATTTTCTTTTCTTTGATGTCACAAATGGTTTCCTTTATGATGATGTCGTCGAAAAAATGATGAAAGAGATAGATAGACGAGAGTCATTGGGTATGAAATCTCCAAAATTGTGTTTTATGTCTTATTGGGGTGGGGCAAAAATGATTGAAAAAATATATTCTCGTTTTTATTCCGATAAAAAATACAATAAGTATTGGTATTTATATCAGGGTAAACCATTGATCCTTGCTGATATCGAAAGTGTATCGGAAACATCTTTGTTATTAAGAAATTTTTTTGCTTATCGCAAATCTTGGGCATGGATGAAAGGATCCAACAAAAATGAATGGGCTTGGCTTGAATCTTACCCCCAAGTACCGGGATGGTCGGCTAATCCAAATACCCCGGAACAATTATCTGTGAGCGTGGCCCAGCATGCCACAACAAAAATAGGTAAGAGTTATCATAATGGAACAGAACCGATCCTTAATGCTCTGGCATTAACAGATTCAACTGCTTATGGACTTTATTTTAATGAGCAATGGAAAATGGCTCACAAGATTCATCCCCCAGTACTTATGATAACTCAATTCAATGAATGGACAGCTCAGCGCTTTTGTATACAAGATTCAGTCCATCTTAATGAAACTCGTCCAGGAATTACTCCAAAAATAGGAGAGACATGTTTTGTAGACGCATATAATGCAGAATTTAATAGGGATATAGAGCCCAGTCGACATCCTTTAATTAGAGACAATTATTATATGCAATTCGTCTCAAATATGCGTAAATATAAGGGAGGCCGCGTTGTTCCTGAACAATCGTCTTATTATACAATAAACCTAAATAGAAATTTCAAACAATGGAACTCTGTCGATTATGAATATAGAGATGACAAGGGTGATGTAATGCATCAAAACACCTTGGGCTTCAATAATATGGATACTATAGTGAACAACACTGGTAGAAATGATTTCGTGATTTCCAAAGTGGCACATGATAAGATTTATCTTTATTTCTTTGCAGAGACTATGAATAATATAACCCCAGCTCAGCCATCTTGTCATGAGCCTTGGATAACTTTGTTGTTGAGCATAAACAAAAAAAATGACAATTGGCATGGGTATGATTATTGTGTAAAGGCCGATGGAAATGAATTAAAACTTTATAAAAATGAAGGAGGAACCTATAAATGGACTCCTCTATGTAGGGTGCCCTTCAAGGTCGTCGGAAATAAGATACAGTTGGCTGTACCAAGAAAAAGAATACCTGAATCTAAGATAATTGATTTTAAGTGGACTGACAATATACCGGAAAGTGAAAATCTGGATATTCTTGATTTATATGTTTATGGAGATGTTGCACCCAATGGCCGTTTTAACTATCGCTACAAATATTAGTATACTAAATTTAAATTCGAGTATGTTATGCGACAATGATATATCAAAGGATACGTCATTTATGGCTTATATACCGCTTATAGCTTCAAGTTGATATTTCATTAATATGGTTATTTCATCACTCCTATCTCATGAATAGTGTTGATTTTAAAGTTTCTTGGGAAAAAAGCCGTCCCATTTTCTTAAAAACCATAACATAGCTATTTGCATTAAAAAATATAAAACGTACGATAATGGCTGACAATAGAAAAAATAGAACAATAAAATACTGTGGGAAAAAGTCTTAATTAATGAACAGTAAGACTGTTATATTATCAACTAAAGTTACGAATATAATAAAATAATAATGAAAATAAAATATCTTTTGTCTTTGGCACTGTTTATAGGCAGCTTTGGTTTCATCCATGCTCAATCAGAAACAGCATTAGTGGAAGCACGAGTGAATGATTTGATTTCCAAAATGTCTTTAGAGGAGAAAATTCAATATTTAGGAGTTTATGACAACTACTGCATACGTCCAATAGAACGTTTAGGAATTCCCCAAATAATTATGTCGGACGGTCCTGTCGGTGTCAGAAATGCAGGTAAATCTACAAGCTTCCCAGCCGGCGTTCTCGCTGCGTCCACATGGAATCGCAATTTGATAGAATGTGAAGGTAAAGTTCTGGCTCAAGATTGCAAGGCGCGAGGCGTGCACATTCTCTTATCTCCCGGTGTAAATATTATGAGATCTCCACTTTGTGGACGTAATTTTGAATATTACAGTGAAGATCCTTTCCTTGCATCTCAAATGGCCGTTGCTCTAATTAATGGGCTTCAGCGTAACGGAGTACTAGCCTGCGTCAAGCATTTTGCAGGCAACAATCAAGAATGGGATAGAGGAAATGTAAGCTCAAATATTGATAAGCGTACTTTACACGAAATCTATCTGCCAGCTTTTAAGTCTGCTGTAATGGATGCAAAAGTGGGTACTATCATGGATGGATATAATCTTGTAAATGGTACTTATATGACTGCCAATAAATATCTTAACATTGATGTGCTCAGGAATCAGTGGGGATTCAAGGGAATTGTAATGTCAGATTGGGGGGCAGCACATGATGCGCTTGCCGATGTTAAGGGCGGGTTGGATCTTGAAATGCTTTTGGGTAATGCAGAACAGTTTACGGTAGAAAAGCTAACAAAGTTAATTCAAGAAGGTAAGATTGATGAGAACATGATTGATGAAAAGGTAGCGAATATATTGCGTACCATTATTCATGCTGGGTATCTTGATCATATCCAGTTAGATAAAAGTATTCCTCTTTATAATCCAGAGGCAGAAAAAGTCTCTTTGAATATGGCACGTGAAGGTATCGTATTATTGAAAAATATGAATATCCTACCATTAGACGGAAACAAAATAAAAAAAATAGCGGTTATCGGTCCGCACGCAAATGCTCTGTCTTGGGGTGGTGGAAGTTCTACTACGATACCGTTCCATTATTCCACTCTTTATACGGCTCTTGAAAAGATGGTTGGTACCAAAACAAAAATTGTTTTAGTGGAAGATACACTCTCCAAAGATAATATATTTAAAAATGCCGTGTTCTATGTAACTTCAGGAAGCAAAGAAAGAGGATTGAAAGCAGAATATTTCAACAATCCGAATTTGCAGGGTGTTCCGGTCTATACAACTATTGATAAAAACATAATATTTGATTGGCAGGCAGGTAGTCCAAACGAGGCTATTCCTGTTGATAATTTCTCCATACGCTGGACAGGTGTAGTAAGAGTTCCCTCATCAAAAATATATACTTTTACGGCTAAAGCGGATGACGGGTATAAACTTTGGGTAAATGGAGAATTGATCATGGATTGCTGGAGAGATCAGTCATTGACTCAAAACAGTGCTATGTATAAATTTGAATCCGGAAAGGATTACAGTATAAAATTGGAATATTATGATCGTACAGGAAATGCTACGGCTATGCTCGGATATCAAGATAATTCTATGGTTATAGATGATGCGGTAAAGCAAGCAAAAAAATCCAATATTGCCGTTGTCTGCGTAGGATTTAATAATGACACAGAAGTTGAGGGTGCAGATAGGACCTTTTCTCTCCCAGGATATCAAGATGCTCTTATTAATGCCGTTGCTAAGGCTAATCCCAATACTATTGTAATAGTTAATGCGGGAGGTGCCGTGGATATGCAAAATTGGATTAATAAAGTAAAAGGATTGGTTTATGCTTGGTATCCGGGGCAGGATGGAGGTCAAGCCCTGGCTGAAATACTTTATGGGAAGGTAAATCCCAGTGGTAAGTTGCCCGTAACATTCGACAAGAAATGGGAAGACAATCCATGTTTCAACTTTTATCATGCAAAAGACGGAAAGAAAGAAGTCGAATATGGTGAAGGGCTTCTTGTTGGATATAGATATTATGATACAAAGAAAATTGAACCCCAATATCCATTTGGTTATGGAGAATCATACACTCGCTTTGCTTACAGCAATATAAAAGTTTATCCAAAAGATGTAAACGAATATGAAGTGTCATTTGATATTGAAAACACAGGAAAGATGGATGGAGCTGAAATTGCTCAACTATATGTTAAACCGATAAATAGCAGAGTCTTCTTGCCTGAAAAATCATTAAGAGGATTTGAAAAAATATTTCTCAAGAGAGGTGAGAAAAGGAATATTACTATTACGGTTCCTGCCGATGCATTTAATATATATAATGTGGATATGGAAGATTTTATCACTAATCGTGGAATTTATGAATTGTTAATAGGGACTTCATCACGTGATATTAGATTACGGGCACCTGTGACAATAAAATAGTGGAATTTTGTTTCATTATATAATGTCGAATAACTCCATTTTCTGTTTCTAATGTTAAATTTATTAGATTCCGATATAAGCATAGAAAAGCGGAAAATAACTTCTTGCTTTTGTTCTTACATCGGACAAATAAAATAAATAGTATGAGTCTTTATTCATAAACTGTTTGTAAGTGCCTATAGTCACAATTTCTATAAAAAGAGGGTGTCCCAAAAGAGGACACTCTTTTTTCATACAGCCAATTTGTTATTTTCAAATTGAATCAAATTTGATTCAATATTTCCAGTTTTGACTGTGATGAGTCCATAAAATGGAGTTATTCGAGTAAAGAGTAAATATAAACCGGCTTTTCTGGCCATTTTTCTTAAGTTATGGGCTATAGCTACCAAGGTAAATTCTACCTTTACTTTTTCCAAACCTCTTAATCTAAATCTATTCAATGCTGAATTGTGTTTGATTTGTTCGAATACGGCTTTCGGCTCTATACACCGCTTTCTCCTGTGGTAAATGCCCTCTTCTGAAAGTAACCGTTCTCGTGTCTTTCTTTTATATTCATTCAATTTATGGTTCACCTCTATAATCTTTTTATTCTTAGACTTGTAACATAGGGGCCTAAGTGAACAACTTTCACAGTTCTGTGCTATATATCGGGTCATAGACGATATATATCCTAAATCAGAGACTTTCTTTTTTTTTTGCCGATGTTCTCCATATACTGCCCCATGGGACAAATGTAATAGTCTTTTTCATGATTGTAGTATAGATTGTGTGTAGTAGCTTCGTCTTTCTTCCAGACCTTTTCTGCTCTTTGTGAAAAAGGTTATATTTGACAAATGCCTCTATTTGTTTTTCTTCCATGAACTCGTAGCTTTCTCACTTCCATAGCACGAATCTGCTGCTATGATTTTGGACTGTTTATCGTAGGTTCCCTCAAAATCCTGTAGAAAAGATGGTAAGATAGCTGTATCACCAGCTCTCTGATAGATTCCTAAATTTGTTATGAATTGGTTCTATGTGGATATCTGAACATTATATGCAGGCTTTACTGACCGTTTTTAATGTGATCTTCCTTCATGCGCATAAAGGTTGCGCTCTTATCTATTTTGCTATAAGAATTGCGCTCACCCAGTTTTACTAATTGTGATTCATACGTTTCTAATCGGGGAAGTTAATCCTGATGCAATTGCTTTACTTGTTTCTGCTCGGCTTTGTTCATTGAACCTATAAATTTATTAAGCAAACTTACTTTTTCTTTTAGTGAGGCGGAATCAATCGGGGGTAACTCGTTTGGACTTCTTTCTGATTTATCTTGTTCGATATGTTCATCTATTAAAGAGAAAACTGAATGTATTTTTGCTTCTAGTTTAGCTTTGTTTTTCTCCACACTTCCCCGCCATACAAAAGTATAACGATTAGATGCCTATTCTATTTTTTTTGCTAATATGTTGAACGTCAATGCTTATATATCCTTATTCTGCAATAAAAGAACAATTGTCGAAAATAATTTCTTTATATTTTCCTTCAAACGTTTGTCACGAAATTTATTAATGGTTCTAAAGTCAGGAATTGTATTACCGGAGAGCCAAATGAAATGAATATTTTCACTCAAAGCTTTCTCTCTCTTACGTTACGAATAAATATTGTTCAGATAGTCATAAAACAGAACTCTACTTTTTCGGACAGCTTCCACTCTGAAAAACACATTCTTTAGCAGAATGTATGATTTTTATTTTCTTTCCATTAGTATTTTTACAGGACCCATAAGCCCAGATAGTTGAAGTGGAGAATTAACAGAATAAGGATTGTTAGGACAGCTTGTCTGACGTTGGGTGACATCCTTATTTAAATCACCGATCAAGCGATTTACCCAAGTGTTGTCAACAGTAATCTCTATATCATTTATTCCTGTCTTAATGACATCGGAAATCTCAAGCTGATATGGTGGGGTCCATACTCCTCCGACATTCTTTCCATTGATTTTCACTTGTGCAATTACGCCAACTTCACCCAAATCCAAATAATATTTTTGCGTTTTTTTTATTTCTTTTATTTTGAATGAATTCGTATAAATTCCTTCTCCTGAGAAATATTTTATTTCATCGTTTTGATTAATAGACCAGCTGCTAAGTGTCCAATCCGTTTCTTTCTGAGTGTTGCCAAACATATCTTTAAGATTTAATGTCCAGTTGGAATTAAGTGATTGCATACAGACTTGTTTTGGATAATTTTTTTCGAAGGAGATATATTGGGAAACACTGGCAGGAATATTTTTTTCAAATACAATGAATGTGCTTTCTAAGGGATAAAGTTTCATAGGGATAGTCGTTGATTTATTGAGCGATACGAATGAATTGATATCTTTAATATTTCCGTTGATCGGATTCCAAAGCTGTGGCAATCTGTTGTCTATTCTGAATTGGGCATCAAATTGTATCGTATCACTACTTTGATTGGTAATGTAATAAATGTCTTTTCCTGATTGAGTAGTGTGTGCATAGAGCAAGCTATCATTTTGTGGAATAAAGTCGGGTGTCACATCAATCATTTTAAAAATATCAGCTATATCATAGTCCTTGAAGATATATCCCTTACCAATTTTCCTCATTATTTTTCCTTTGGAATTTTCACCCCAAAGCTCATCAGCCATAACTTTGATTTCCTCATCGCATTTAGGATAGTTTTGAAGACTTGGCGATTTTAATGGTTTGGGACCTAAAACAATTGCTCCGTCATATACTAATGTCCTGATTTTGCGAAGTAATTCCGGACGTATCGTGTTTATTGGAGGAAGTACTAAAAGTTTATATTGGGTTCCATGAGGAAGGGTAAGATTATGAAGAGAATCAACAGCTAATGACTTTTCAATTACTTCTGCATTAATGTAATCATATTGATAGCCTTTGGGCAATGAAGGAGAACATATTCCTGTCATTACAGGTGAATCTTCACCAATGAAATAAGCCACATCTGCAACATAATTACCTTGTTGAAGCATATAATTACAGCGTTTTAGATAATCTGTGAATTGATGCAACTGCCTGTACCATGTATTCTTTCGATTGAATTCATTGCCGAAAGGGGCATTGAGACCTGGGAAGGTAGTCTCATCCGGTTGGGAAATGACAAGATGCAATAGAGTACTATTGATTCCTTCTGTGAAAAATCTATCCCCACGTTGCTTCATTAAGCTGGGATAACGTGTGAAGGCTTTGCCACCACAAGTAAATGATTCTGCATATACCTTTTGTTTGCCGTAAATGTGCCCACATGATGAAGCTGCACGATTTTCTATATCTCCTAAAGTGCCTTCACTCCAAAATTCACCGGCTATATCGTCCGCTTGACCTCCATATTGAAGGAACTCCCCTGGGAATCCCCAATGCCCGTAATTTTCAAGCCACAGTTTGAATCCATCATTATGTGCAAGTTTGCGCAAACCTCCGATGTGGTCATATGCAAGACGATTTGCAATCATTCTACGCACATCCCATAAAAAACGATTGGATTTTTCCTCATTACCTACTACTGTCCCATTATACGTTAATAAGAATGGTGTTGGATCATAGCCGTAAGCAGCCTTGAAACCTTTAATAAAATCATCACCAAAATTTTGAGTTGCTTTTTCATAGCTGTCACATACAACTACTTTCCATGTCTTTCTGTCCTCAACAGGAATACTATCTCTAATTCGACCTATGAAGCTATTATAGTGATGTTCCAAATTACTTTTGTTCCAGCGATCCACTTCTAATCCTCTTCCATCGGCTAACGCAGGTGCATTACATATTCCGGTTGGCAGCATATAAGCGCGAACAATTCGCCACATACCTTTAGGAAGTGTACAGGAAAGTTTGTTGTTCTTAAACTGTGAAGTTAAATCAACTATATCCTTTTCTTTGATTGCACTGTGATTATTATTTATTGTATCACTATACCATTTGTATTCGTTCCAATAAGGGAGAGGTGCTTGATACATCTTAGATAAAATCTTTTCAGCATATTTTTCGACAATGGGAGCTGATGATATTTCAATTTCTCGAATTCCACAACCCGAATTCATATTTTCAAACGCAAGTTGAAAGACCTTTCCCTTTACATTAGGTAGAGTAATACCAAATGGAGCAAACACATCATAGCCTACATCAGTTGAAAGATTTGTGCGGTCTATGACAACTTCTCTGATCGTATCCCATTTGTTCCCGTTTTTCACTAAAACTTTCAATTTGCCCAAAATGGGTTTTGAATCAGGCAAAATGCGCAGTGACCTTGCTATGAAATGTTTATTCTTTGACGTAATTGTTATTGAATAATTAGAAGAAGGAACAGCGAGAGTCGTAGATTGGTTCCCATCGAATAGCTCTCTTGCATTTTGCGAAATATTGGAATTTTTCGTACTGAGTACCATGTAATCTTCAGGAAGAGGATATGCTAGCACTTTCACAGTCTTATTGATATCATTAATCTTCATTTCAAAGTTGATATTAATCTTTCCTCCCTTTACATCCTTCGATTGAGTGGCAAGATATTTCATTGATTCTTCCGGTGTATTCCAAGGTCCGCCAGCCTGACTCCATCCTGGAGAATTGAATATGCCGATCTCAATGTTCAAATCGGAAGCCGTCTTTAAAGCTGTGCGCATAATATCCCACCATTTCGGTGACATAATTTTGATATCGCCAGTAGGCGCTTCATTGGGTGGCAGCCCTATGTTACCGATGTATGCACGATTTATTCCAACCTGCTTCATGGCTTTTAGATCGTTGACGATACCCTCTTTTGATATGTTGCCGGAAATCCAATACCAATAGCAGGATGTCTCGACAACTTCTTGCGGATTCCTGAAAATACTTTCAAGATTGTGCTTTTCTGAATCATTTTTTGCAATTATGTTACTGGCGCTTAAAGCAAGAAATGCCAATATGGTGCTTTTTAATAGTGATCTCATCTTGTTGCTTGATATTTCTTAAAGTTAGATATAAATGCGTTTCAGCAATAATAATATCATGTGAGCAATCTTTTATACTTCGTTTCATCATTTCTTTATGAAACATTTTGTTTCCCCATTCGTTTTTATAGCATATATTCCAGAGGATAAACTTGAAACATCAATTTTATTGCCAACTCCCTTTAAAACGAGGCTCCCTGATGTTGTATAAATCTCATACTTATTGTACTCTCCTCCTACGTTTAAGATATTTTCACATGGAGACGGATAAATGAAAAGTTTTGAATTTTCTACTTTTTTTATTGATGTAATAGGTAAGTTATTTGTCGTGTCATATACATAATTAAAACGACCTCCAGGAGCCACATCTCCACTGACGTAAAAATCCATGATATTGCCATCTTCTTGCATATTGTCGCACCATTTAAATTCTATATTTATGGGATCTTTACTTAATCCGATAGCTGATCGTGGTATTTTAATTACAAGTTTGTTGGAACTAATGACGTAATCAACTTTGGCAACTTCCTGCCAATTCCAAGAGTTGCTAATGGATTTTTCTACATATGCGTTTTTTTCGTCAGGACTTTTATGGTTGATAACATAATCATAACCCTGCCATCCTGTAGCTTTGTTCCTGTCAATATCCAGGAAAAGCATCATCCAGTTTTTTTGAGAAGAGTCTGTGAGAGGTTGGTTAGTTTGGACATATATATATACATAATCATTATCTCTTGCTATTTTAGAAGATATAATATCATTTCTTGCACTTTCGTCGTAGTAATATTTCTCGCAACGTCCGGCACTGTTTCTTGTCTTAGTATTATTCTTATAAGAATTATAAGCAGGTTTTACGTCTCCCCAATCTGATAGATTTGCAATATCAATCGTTTTAGGGTCAGAAACGATTGGACGTTCTTTCATGCCTTTAAATTTTCTTACTCTATCCACTAATTGAAGATAATAAACATCACCGTTATCTCCCCAATTTTTAACAGGCTCGATGTCTCGGCTATGATCCCAATCATATTCATCAACAAAAGAGAACGGCTTACCAGTCCAGCCACTTTCCGGAAGCCATTGACCGGAAACGAATTCATTCCAGCCGGTGACAAATACCATTTTCGGGTCAATTTCATCGGCTCTGTCCCATTGCTCTTCAAAATTCCAGCCATACAGATAACCGTTTTTTCTAGTATCAAAACCTTTTACTTTTGAATAGCTGCGACCATAAGTGTCTGACAGATTAAAGGCACTGCAGTGTCCTCCAAATGCCGCGCAGGTATTTTGAGCTATCCCAACTGTACATTGTTCATATTTCCCATTATCCAAAGGAGCAAATCCGTGCTGAGGGTACACTTCAAGCCATCCCCATTGGTCGGGTGAAGATGGGCCATATACATAATCTGGCATCCCAGGACGGAATGTAAAGTAATTTTTAATTTCAATGTCAAGACTTGTATCTGTAAGATTATTCTGATAGGCCATGATGAGTGGTTTACCATTCCATTTGAACCATAATTCAGGAAAATAATTCGCTTGATATACTGTACGATATAAGTGTCGCAATGAAACTAAAGAAGCGTTGGAAGGAGAAAATGGCAACAGAAAAGATATCTTAGGAACTTTTACTCCATCTTTACGTGCTTCATCCCAAACAGACATCAGCTGTCTGAATGAGTCATCCCAAGTAAAAGAACCATTTGTACAGTCAAAAAAAACAACATCAATTTTTGCATCCGCCAACAGTTCCGCATGTTTACGCAATACCCATGTATCTGTCGTTCTATAGTATCCGTACAAAGGCTCTTCCCAATAAAAATATCCGGGGTCTCCTTTTCGCCACATTGGATCATTATAATTATTCACGGCATCCGGATTTGCATCCTTAATTTGAGAAATATTTTTTATTCTTGCCGTATCGGCATCGCCTCCTTGATGCCAGGTCCAATAAAACATCCCAACGAATTTATTGGGGTCAGCATCTTTACCGCTGTATTCACGCGTTTTCCTTCCGAGTCCATCTGTTGCAGTCCAAAAATCACTATTAACGACTAATCCGTCCGAGATCGGGCTGCGGGTTGTGATTTCCTGTGAATAGGCAAAAGCGGGTAATAATAAAATGAGGCCTAAAAGGTATGATACTTTTTTCATGATGTAATTATTAGGATTAATTATTTGGCAAAGTTATTTTATTATAATCAAATATATCTTTCCGTTTGTTTTAACTATTTATTCGGTTGTTTCAAATATAAAAAATGGGTTTGAAACAAACCATATAAAATATGAAACATCTCAAAAATGCAATATGTCTTGAATTTAATATCTTTGCGGATGAAATTTTAATTAATAAAATAACACCGTTGAACATGAAAAAAATATCACTTTTACTCGTGGTGTCAATTATCTATTCCTTAAGTATAGTGGCGAATCCTCCCCAAAAAGCTCGGATGAACAAGTTTGTATCCAATCTGATGAATAAAATGACTTTGGAAGAGAAAATCGGTCAACTTAATTTTGCTGCAGGTGGTGTACCACAAGTTGCAGGTAGTGCATTGGGCCAAGAGCAAGCTATACGCAATGGGCTTGTGGGGGCTACAGGCGGTTTTACGCCTGAAGGCAATTATCATGCACAAAAAATAGCCATCAATGAGTCTAGACTTGGGATTCCATTGCTATTTGGACTTGATGTAATTCATGGTTATCATACAGTCTTTCCCATTCCTCTTGGTAGTGCTTCAAGTTGGAATATTTTATTGATAGAAAAGAGTGCAAGGATTGCGGCCAATGAAGCCACTTGTTTTGGAATAAATTGGACATTCTCCCCCATGGTGGATATTTGCCGGGATGCGCGTTGGGGCAGGATTGCGGAAGGGGCTGGTGAAGATCCTTTCCTTGGAAGTTCCATAGCTCAAGCTATGGTACGAGGTTATCAAGGAAATGATTTGGGATCAGATTCAACCCTTGCGTCTTGTGTGAAACATTTTGCTCTTTATGGAGCGTCAGAAGCAGGAAGAGACTATAACTCGGTGGACATGAGCCGTGTGAATATGTATAATTATTATTTGCCACCTTATAAAGCCGCTGTTGATGCAAATGTTGCTACGTTGATGTCATCGTTTAATGTCGTTGACGGTATTCCGGCTACAGGAAATAAATGGCTGTTGACCGATCTTCTCCGTAATAAATGGATGTATAGGGGAATGGTCGTATCTGATGCTAATTCGATTGCTGAGATGAAAGCACACGGTTTGGGGGATGACATGGATGTGTCGTGTTTGGCTTTGAAAGCTGGCACTGATATGGATTTAAATGCAATGGAATATATCCTTAATATTAAAAAAGCCCTTTTTGCGGGTAAAGTATCAATGAGTGATATAGATAATAGTTGCCGTAGAATTCTTGAGTTAAAATATAAATTGGGCTTGTTCGAAAATCCATTTAAATATTGGAATACAGACAGACAACGGCAAGTTGCTTCATCCTATAATCTCTCAGTGGCTGAAAATTTGGCGGAAGAATCAATTGTACTTTTAAAGAATTCGGATAATCTGCTTCCATTGTCGAAAAATAGGAAGATAGCTGTGATTGGTCCTTTGGGGAGTGACGGTCAATTACTTCGAGGCACGTGGGTGACGACTCAGAATGACAAAAATGCCACATCTGTGTTTGATGCAATTAGAAATATTAATAAATCAACTGTGCAATATGCAAGAGGTTCTAATGTGACAGAAGAATATAATATTTATCCCAATTCACATCCGGCTCCGTCTGATTCATTGATAAATGAGGCTGTTAAAACCGCAAAAAATGCGGATGTGATTATTGCTACAATTGGTGAACCGTCAGATTGGAGCGGAGAAGCCCATTCAAGAGCATATTTGGAACTTCCTAAATGCCAGAAGCAACTTCTTGCTGCACTTAAAACTACGGGTAAACCTATAGTATTAGTATTATTTAGTGGGCGCCCATTAATAATAACAGATGAGGAAAAACAATTCAGCACAATCATTGAGGCCTGGCATGGGGGAACGATGGCGGCTCCGGCACTTGCAAATGTCCTTTTTGGCAATGTAAATCCATCTGCAAAGATAACCGCAACGTTCCCTAAGTCAATGGGGCAGATTCCTATATATTATAACCATTTAAATACCGGACGTCCTTATGTACCTGGTAATGCCTGCGTTACACTTTATATTGATGAGTCAAATGATCCACTATTTCCATTTGGATATGGTCTAAGCTATACTAGTTTTGTTTATGGAGACATTGTACTTAACAAGACAAATCTGAAAGGTGTAAATGATAGACTTATTGCAACAATCCCAGTCACAAATACTGGAATTTATGACGGAAAGGAGGTGATACAGTTATATATTAATGACCCTGTGGCAAGAGTTTCTCGTCCGGTGATTGAATTGAAAGGGTTTAAGAAAATCTTGTTGAAAAAAGGTGAAACCCAGAATGTGGAATTCGAGATCACTCCAGAATTACTCAGTTATTATGATAACGATGGTAAATATGATTGGGACTCGGGCATGTTCAATTTATATATAGGACCAAATTCTAAAGATTTGAAAAAGGTAAGTTTTAGTTGGATCAAATAATAGTAATGTTAGATGTAATTCTAAGTTTAGGATAATTTGTTTATTTGAAGGTTGCTGGAGTAACTTCAGTAACCTTTTTTATAGGTGTTCCGTGCATGGTGCATAACTTGACGGTGTAAGTCCGTTATGGGGGGCGGTAGTTACCAACCATTAGCCAATAGCAAGGGTGTCGACCGTGAGGCGAATCTGAAAGAAGCTGGCGGCAAAGTCCCGAACCAAGGAACACGAACAACATCAGGCAAAGCTGATTCGGACGAGTTTGCAAAACAGAACGAAGTCCTATAACTACCCGGGGAGTCAGCGTGTATATGTTGAGGTTACATGGGATGAAGGTTATACATCTTACCACGTGAGATCTCACGGACGTGTGGATGTTTTTATTCAGAAACACGGATAACAATTGCCGTGAGGAGTCAGCCTAGGACATAGTACCCGATTTAAATTGGCCATTTGGGGAAGGTCTGAACCTTATCTAAATGAGAATTAAATGAATGTAACCTTATGAAGGGAAGAATGCCGAAAATATCAACGCAGAATGATAGCTGCCCGTAAAAGAATAGGACGGAATCCGAATGCTATGCGGGAGTGCAAACTTTTATAGGGATTACTGAAAACAACCTCACGGAAGTGCATTTTACAAAAGATGATTTACTGGAACGTATATTGTCGCCTGCCAATTTGAACAAGGCCTATAAACAGGTCATGTCTAATGGTGGTAGTGGAAGTGTCGATAAGATGGAAACAGAAGAACTTCTTCCGTTTCTGAAACTCCATAAAGATGAACTGGTAACATCTTTAATGGATGGCAACTACCATCCTAATCCTGTCCGTAGGGTAGAAATCCCGAACGATAATGGCAAGAAGCGCCAGCTTGGTATCCCTACTGTAGTTGACCGTCTTATCCAACAAGCCATATCCCAAGTTTTGTCTCCAATTTATGAACGGGAGTTCAGTAACAACAGCTTCGGTTTTCGTCCGAAACGCAGTGCGCACAAAGCGCTGCGAACAGCTCAGAGTTATATTAATGCAGGCAATAAATATGCCGTGGATTTAGATCTGGAGCAATTTTTCGACACATTCAACCAAAGCAAGCTGATAGAAATCCTTTCCCGCAGGATAAAAGATGGGAGAGTGATTTCTCTTATCCATAAGTATCTCCGTGCGGGAGTGATTACTGATCATAAATTTGAAGAAAGCCATCGTGGAGTTTCAAGGTGGTCCTCTGAGTCCGTTACTGAGCAATATAATGCTCAATGAATTGGACAAAGAGTTGGAACGCCGAGGACATCCGTTTGTTCGCTATGCAGATGATTGCATGATATTTTGCAAAATTAAACGTTCAGCCACCCGCACGATGAATCACATCATCCGTTTTATCGAAGAAACTCTCTTTCTGAGGGTGAATCGTGAGAAGACGAAAGCAGGATATGTGCGGGGTATGAAGTTTTTAGGTTATGCTTTTTATAAGAATAAATCAGGTTTTCGTTTATCTGTGCATCCCCAAAGCTACATGAAACTGAAAGCTCGTTTGAAAGAGCTGACGGGGCGTAGTAATGGTATGGGTTACGAAAAACGTAAATACGAACTTCATCAGTTCATTCGTGGTTGGATAGAATACTTCAAACTTGCAGATATACAAAACTATCTGAAGAGAATAGATCAATGGCTCCGTCGCCGACTTCGTATGTGTATATGGAAATATTGGAAGAAAATAAAGGCTCGCTTTAACAATTTGATTCGTTGTGGAATAGACAAAGTTCGTGCTTTGAGATTTGCCAATGTCCGTCAAAGCTACTTGTGCATGGCTGGACATCAAACCCTGAACGAAGCTATTTGCACCGAAAATCTTCGCAAAGCAGGCTATTCTTGTCTGATGGATTATTACCGTAAAATTGCATCGTAAATAAGGAACCGCCGTATGCCGAACGGCACGTACGGTGGTGTGAGAGGTCGGAAAATGAAATAGGAGGAAAACTATTTTATTTTCCTCCTACTCGATCATATTATTTCTTAAATCCTTACACATTGCATTTTTTTGTTAGAAGATAATCTGGAGTTATTGTAACTACGGTTAGAGTAAATAGAAGTTTCAATCCCCCTTTTATTGGGATAAGGGTAAACACCTACTTTTGTAAATACACCTTTACTGACAATAACATCATTGCAGGTCGCATTATTATAAATTATTATTAATTCTCTTTCTGATCTACCAATGGATTGAATCAGAGTATCAATCACATCTGACATAACACTCTTTGGAAAGGGGTTGAATAAATAGACAAAATTGTAAGTATCATATTCTCTGAATAGTGAAGCATCACCAATAAATACTTTGCTCTTTTTATTAAAGTTAAGCCTTTTAAGATTTTGCTTGGCAATGTTGGCAATATAATCAGATATTTCAATGCCATCAATTTTCTTAAACGGGAATTTAAGCATTGCAAGCATTGCACTTCCTTTACCGCATCCTATGTCTATGATTGAGTCTTCTGAAGTGATATTGAAATCTTTTAGCAAGTTATACAGATTACGGTAACCTGAAGGTTCGTATGCATGAGAAACTTTTGAATCTAACCCAACATCTTCTGGATGTATGATAGTTATAAGATCTAATCCGAAAAGTCTTTCTAACATGAGTTTACTATGCCGGGTTAAATTATCCGGCGAGAATGATTTAAGATTCATAAAATTACACTCTTATAAATTGAACTGTTATGTGTTTATTTTTAATATGCATAGCCAATATTTATATTATAAAAATGAAATGCATGTTTTACCTAAACAAATTATCACTTATAATAGTTTAGGAGAATAAGAAATAACTCACTTATGGGAGTCCCGGGCTCACCTGCAAAAGTCTGGATCATACCGGAATTCTGAAGGATTGTCTTTTTGATCAAAAATATCAGCTAGCCTGAAAAGAAAAAAAACATGAGATGATTTTAATCAGCATACAGCAGAAGCTTGCCCCAGAGAGGTTATTAAATATGAATAAATATTTTTTTTCATAACTTTATCTACCACCTCCCACTAAATAGATATTAATCCATTGATTAATAACATAATAACTTAGTGTTAGATAAACTTTCCGTACAATTTATCTACCACTAAAATCAGTTATCTGCCACCAACCAGTTTTTCAGATTGCATTATAATTCCGGAAACAACAGCTTGCTTAGATTACTAATATATGGCGTCTTATATAATGAGCTAACCATTTCTTTCATTTATCTAAGTAAGCCTGCAACCGAGAACCCATGAGTTTCCACTCGAGAACCCATGGGCCTTCATTCATGAACCCATGGGCCTACGGCCGCGGGCTTACTTATGTTTCTTTGCAAATTTGGTTAACTTGTCTGGGAAAAGTAGTTAATGTGCTTATCACTACAACTTATGGTCAGTTTAATCTTACTATTTATAGCTGAAAATTCCTCACCTAAGGATTAGGGAAAATGCCTTATTATAATGCTGTGGAGTGTTGAATTTAGTGGTAGATACCCCTGGTTTGTAGCAGATAAACAAGATTTGGTAGCAGTCCCTATGTTTGTAATTAATATGCAGAAGAACAAAGCATAAGCTAAGAGTATTAATATATTTGAGGTACCAAACTTAAACAATTAAAAACTCAAAGCTTATGCGTACACAAAGTAACAAACTAAATTTTGAAGGAGAAAATATTTATGTTGGAATTGATGTTTATTTGAAAAGTTGGAATGTGACAATTTACACAGAATACCTGCATCATAAAACATTCAACCAACCTCCTGTACCTTCAATATTAAGGGACTATCTGAATACTAATTTTCCTGGTGGAACTTATTATTCAGCCTATGAAGCCGGATTCTGCGGATTTAATATTCATTTTGAACTTAAGAAACTAAATATAAATAATATTGTGGTTAATCCAGCTGATATACCAACTAGCCAGAAAGAACAGATACTTAAAAACGATTCCCGTGATAGTATGAAAATTGCCCGTTCTTTAAGAGCTAATGAACTCATTGGCATACATGTCCCATTCATTGAGACATTGGAAAACCGCACATTGATACGCACTCGAGACGTAATGGTGAAAGATATGACTAGGTTTAAACAGCGTATAAAAGCTTTGCTTTATTTTTATGGCATATCTTACCCTCCGGAATTTGAGAAATCAACCAGACATTGGTCCAACCGTTTCCTTAAATGGTTAAAAGAGGAGGTATCACTTAGTACAGCGAATGGGAATGACGCCTTGTCATTACTCATCAGGGAAGTAGAGCAACAAAGAGTTCTTTTATTGGAAATCAATAGAAAAATCCATAGTCTTGCTATTTCAGAAAAGTATGTGAAGGAAATAGAGTTAATAAGAAGCATTCCCGGAATCGGTTTGGTTACAGGACTTACTTTTTTGTCGGAGATAGAAGATATTGAACGATTCCCAAATACAGACAAGTTAGCTGGTTTTGTAGGACTAATCCCTACCTGTCACTCCAGTGGAGAGGTCGAAAATTATGGAGAGATTACATTTAGAAAGAAAACGACTTTAAGAAGATGGCTGATTGAAAGTGCTTGGGTTGCAGTAAGAATAGATCCGGCACTGACAAGGTGTTTCTCACAACTCTGTAAAAGGATGGAGCCCAATAAAGCTATAATACGAATCACAAGAAAACTATTAAACAGAATGTATTATGTTTTAAAAAAGAGACAAAAATATGAATGTGGAGTGGTTTAATAATAATACCTATATAAATATCTTTCAGAACAAGAGTGATCGCTTCTTTCATCTTGCAGCTTAGTCTGCTTTAGCAGTTTGCGGCCTCTTCCTATTGAACTGAAAAAGGAAAATGTAGAAAACTGATAACAATATCAGTTTAAACTACTGATAGAAGGTTGTTTATATAGGAGTTATTAATAAATAGAAAGTAAGGAAACAATCAATAGAGGTTTTCTTAGCCATATAGCGATATCTGTAACATGAAAGGGGAAACCATAAAGGCCTCCCCTCCAAAAAAAGAATGTTACAGTGTAACGCAGGAAGTTTATTGCTGACAAGTTGCTCCTCAGCAGGGCTTGTTTCCTCTTCAACTCCCTGATTACAAAGCTAATAAAAAGTATAATTAATATTAATAATACTCTTGTTATTTGGATTACAACATAGAAGATGATTGGTTGAATATTTTTATCTGCTACTAGCTGAAAGTCCTTTTGCAAGGGCTTTTTACCCATTCTAGTGGAAGATGTGGAAGATGATTTTGACTTTTAACTTATTCCTTTGCGGAAAAATAAAATGCCGGTAATGATCAGAGCTGTTGAGAGTCCGGTATAAAATACCGAGATAAAAGAGTTTGGCAGGAGTTGGAACTTGCGGACGGTAACTCCGAGAGCGATCATAAAAAACATAATAATCCATCCTTTGAGGTCAAAGAACGAAAACAGATGGTTATTATTGGCTTTTTTGCAAATTCGGTCTGAATGTTTGATATATAGTCTTCTGAATATCAGATTGAAAAAGATCAGAAAAACAATGGTTGCCTCTCCTGCTTTAAACAACCAGTATTGGGAGTCTGTGAGCCATGTGAGAATGCCAATCCTTAAGATATTAGCTCCGGCCACTATCCATACCATTCCGGCTAAGAGAAGTAACTGTCGGTTGTTAACTCTAAAATTCATTTAAATAATGTATATGCTTTATTCTTTCTCTGCAAAGAAAGTGCATTTGCTCCGCTTATGAATGAAAAAACGGTTAAATATTCCTTTTTTTATAATATCAGACAGGTTGAATTAGTAGGCTTGCTACCGAACAAATGCAAAATAAGAGCGTTACATAAATACAGGGGTATTTATATTTAAACTCAATTTATCATGGAGAAGAAAACGAAGATGAGCAATCTCGGGAAATTCATTACCAGGATATTGCCGAATTTCGGGGGAGAAAAAATGCCTAGGTCGGTACTTCCCGAGCCTGGAAAAACAAATGATCCGGTAGTCCCTAAACTGGGTAAGTCAAGCATGCATGAGAATTTTATGAAAACAGTTAAGCATGCAGTGTTTAAACCAGGAAAAACTAACATGATGGCAAGTGCTGGGCGAAGAGCTAAGAAGGCTTAAGCTGTATTTTATTAGCGAGACAAATTGTCCCGCTAATTTTCTTTTCTGATTCTTCACAAATTCTGGATGTGAAAGGATATAAGTCTGAATTCTAGCTAATCGTTATATCTATGATTGCGAATAATGCAATAAATGAAGATCTTTAATTATTGCTATAAGGTAAATGAAAAGTGCGTTTTTTTGTCTGAACAAATCTTAGCTTTTTTCAGTAGATCTCATTCGTTTCATATATTCCGTTGGCTTTTCATTATAGAACCTTGTAAAGCAACTGGTGAAATAGGATGGCGAATTGAATCCTACAATGTAAGATATATCGGATATGTTTCTGTCTGTGTGTTCCATTTGATACGCGGCCTCCTTTAAACGAATAATACGAATCAATTCACTTGAGGAATAACCAACAAGCATTTTTAGTTTACGGTGAAGTGTCATTCTGCTCACATTTACCCCTTTTGCTATCTTATCTCCATTTAATTCAGAATCTGAGAGATTCTTGTTTATAAATTCAATAATATCATTCAGCAGTTTCTCATCCAGCGAGTTATTCTCAATATGAATTGTATTGAGATTTGGTTCCTGATTTAATTTTTTCCCAAACATATTTCGGGATTCAATCAACTTTTCAATCCGTACTAATAAATGTTGTGGATGGAATGGCTTCGATATATAAGAGTCAGCCCCAGTTTTCAAGCCTTCAATTCTACTCTCAAAATCAGCTTTTGCTGTAAGTAAAATTACTGGAATATGGGACGTTTCAATATCCGATTTAATCTTGTCACAAAGTTCGTAGCCATCCATGCCGGGCATCATTATATCTGAAATAACTATGTGGCATTCTTCTTGTTTAAGTATATATAATGCATCTTTCGCGTTATTGGCTGTCAGTACTTTATATTTTTGGTTTAGGAGTCCCTTGATATATTCGCACATATCAGGCTCGTCATCGACTACGAGAATACAGGTGGATTCATTTAAAGCCGGGCTGTTAATATTATCTGCTTCTTCCTGAACCTCTTCATTTTCCTGAATTCCAGTTCGTGGCATAGCCAATTCTTTATCAGTATAGGAATTTTGTTCCAATGGAATAGATACAATAAAGGTGGCTCCTCCATTTTCATTGTTTTTAGCTTCAATGGTACCATGATGAAGAGTTGCGAGATGTTTTACCAAATGCAGTCCGATGCCGGTTCCTTGTTTTGTCTGTTCACTATTGTCGCTCTGATAGAAGAGTTTAAAGATGTTTTCAAGATCTTTTTGTGGTATGCCACATCCATTATCTATCACCTTAATAATAGCCCATACCTTATATTCAACAGTTTTCTGTTCCAGCACTACAGATATAGTGCCTCCATTGGTGGTGAACTTATAAGCATTTGATAGTAAATTGAAAAGGATTTTTTCGATAAAATCGCTGTCATAATAACCAGTTACGTTTACTGGCGAACTTGTGAACTTCATAATAAAATGACGTTCAACCCGTAGGCCTTCAAAGGAAGTTGAAATATTCTGTAAATGCTGAGACAGGTTACCGTAGTGTACATTAAGTTTCATTTGCCCCATTTCTGCTTTCCTGAAATCAAGTAGCTGATTGATTAGCATCATTAATTTCTTGGCATTCCGCGTGATCAGATCGAGTGTGTTGCTAATTTCCGGGTACTTTTCCTGATTCATACTTTCCAATGGAGATATAATCAGTGAGAGAGGCGTTCGTAACTCATGAGAAATATTAGTAAAGAATTGCAGTCTGGCCTTATAAATCTCTTCATCTTTCTGCCGTTCGGTCTTTTCAAGCTTTAATTTATGTTCAGCACGCATCTTTATTGTAGAAATACGCCATGCTGTATATAGTATTCCAAGAAAGAGAATGAAATATATCGTATGTGCCCAGCCTGTATCCCAGAATGGGGGATTTATAACAATTTTAAGTTCTGAACAGATAGAAGAATTTTTTTCTTTCACTTTCAGCACATAATTTCCCGGAGCAAGATTCCTGAATGTAACTTCAGGCTCCTTTCCTACGTCCATCCAATGATTGTCTGTTCCTTCCAGATAACAGCAATAACTAAAAGATTCTTTTTGATTATATACCGGTGACGAGAAAGTTATTGTAAAATTCGGCTGGTTATAGGCCAGTTCAATTTTACGTGTTAACATCATGTTATCCTTTAACGGGTTATTTTTTACAGAACCAAAAAGAGGTTGTCCCGGACGGATGTTTTGCCCATTGATTTTCAGGCCAGTGAAATAAATAGGTATGTTCTGTGGCTTCAAATCAAGCTTTTTGCTTGAAAGAATATTTAAGCCATTGTACCCGGAGAAATAGAAGGTGATGCTGCCATCTGCTTCTTTATAGGCATAGCTATTTCCGAACTGGTTTTCCTGAATGTTATTTTTCATATTAAACAATACTACATTGTTCTTCTTTTTTAAATACAGAATCCCTTTCTCGGAAGCTGCTAAAACATTATTAGCATTGTCAACCTCAAATGTAGAGTAGAAGTAATTTTCCATGTATTGGTCAATACGTTTAATAACCTTCTTTTTCGGGATCGAGAAAAGAAGCATTCCCTTGCCTCGGGTACTCAAATAGATGTAATTTCCTCGTACAATTATTTTGTAGATGTATCTCGTCTCAGTATCTTTGGATAGAAAGGATTTTATATTATGAGTACTTTCATCATAGCAGGTAAGTCCGTCACCATAAGTTCCCATCCAGATTTTGTTACCTTGAAAATCTATAGAACGAATATCATAACGTCGCCTGGCCCATCGAATAAAATCAGTATTTACTTTCCCGTTCTGCCAATAACAAAGTCCCTCTTCCGTAGCAATGTACATTTTCTTTCTGTCATTCGACTCTTTGACGCAATGAACAAGATTACTGGGTAAACCATTAGACACAGACAAATGTTTGAATGATGAGCTGTTGGACGGTTTTATATCAATACCCTCCCATTGACTGATAACCCAAATATTGTCGTGAGAATCGTTATACATTCCTAGAATATTATTAGATGTCAATCCATTTTTAGTGCTCATATTGTACATCACGTTCAGATTACGGTCTAATACATCTATTCCACTATTTGAGAGTCCAACAAATAGATTCCCCCGATGATCGCGTACGGCACAAGTTACGTTGCTGGATGTAAGTTGCTGAGGATTAGACCAGTTATGCGTTAGCAATGTGAACTGATTTTCTTTCCCTTTAATCATATATACGCCATCTCCATACGTTCCTACCCAAACATTTTTATCTTTATCGACGAGCAGGGCATCCACCATAGAAAAAGATCTCCCCCAATTATCACCTCTTAATTTGATCTCTTTGACAATAGGGCTTTTGTCCCACTCGAAAGTTGAAAGATCTATATAACCCAGGAAATTAAAGCATCCGAACCATAAATATCCGTTATTGTCTGCAAAAATCCGAGAGCATTTCCAGTAGCTTTTGTTTGCAAACGAAATCATCCGGAATTTTTTTGTTTTCAGATTGTATACAAAAACCTGATCGGCTGCAAACCATATATTTCCCCTGAAGTCTGCAGCGATCTGATCAACACGTCGTGTATTAAAATGTTCCCAGATTTTATTCTTTAATGAGTAGCGGAAAAGTCCATCCTGTAGTGTACCTAACCACAAGTTCATTTGTGAATCTTCGAAAATACTGGTAAGATTTTTGAATCGGATTCCTTTTGGCAAACTCAAGGGTTTGAATGTTTGCGTTTCGTAGTCGTAGAAATTAACCCCTTTATCATAGGTCGCAATCCAGACCCCTTTATTGAGTATATCTTTAGCAAAGTGTACAATATCATTTGATAATAGATGTCCTTTTGACGTTTCTTTCATGGATACAGAAATCGAGTCATTATGAATCATATACCTGTTAAGTCCATTTGATGTGGCAATCCATATATTCCCATCTTTGTCTTTGAGCAGGTCTTGTGCATAATTATGAGAAAGGCACTGACTGCCTTTACCATAGTTGAAGGAACGGAATTTGGCTCCTTCATAACAATTTGCGCCCGATGCTGTGCCTATCCAGATAAAGCCATAGTCATCTTGGGTAATAGACAAAATATCGTTGCTATTTAATCCGTCGGTTATAGAGAAATGAAGAATATCATTTTTAGAATAATCAATCTTTTTTTGTGCGCTAGAATTGGTGATTAACAAAGAAGAAACACAAAAGAAGAAAAGGAGTCTTGATAGCATTACTTTTTTTATTATTGGTTATTACAAAGATAAAGTTTTCTACTTTAGGAAGCAAGCATCTTTTTTAAATTCATTATTTATTCTATTATATAATTAGCTGAATGCTGAAGATTTTAAAGAGTCTTTTGATTATGTAACAGCTTGATCGTTACTAAATTAATAGCTTTTGTTACAATTCTAATAAAGTTACTGTAGAAGAATATATAATTTCGTAACCAAATTCGAATAATAATCTATTGACAACTTTGTATAACTTTAAATTATAGAGGATGATAAGTTCTCTGTTTGCCAGTTCAGGCATGAATAGGATGGGGTTATCCAGTTTAGTTAGTATCTCCGAAGAAAATACTTTTGCATCATATCTATTGAATATACAAATGAGATTGTTGCAACTCTTAACTCTTCTTATTCTGAAATTGATATAAAATTAAATATATAAAATCTAGTTAATTAAAGTCTTAATGTATGAAACATTGTTGGAAAAAAAATATTAGCATTTATGCTTTATTATTACTTATGCCGATGTTCTGTTTTGCAAATCCAGGATTTGGACGATCGCAATTATTTGTCAATAACTGGAAGTTTAAGTTAGCTTCAGATAATGAAAACCTGTTAGATTCAACTGCTATGCATTGGCGTAAGGTAACTCTTCCTCATGATTGGTCAGTAGAAGGGCCTTATAGTCCAAATAATGCGAGTGCAACAGGTTATTTACCCGGAGGAATGGGGTGGTATGAGAAGGAATTTATTGTTCCGGCTGAACAAAAGGATAATAAAGTTTATATCTATTTTGAGGGGGTTTATAATCGTAGCACAGTATATCTTAATGGTCATAAGATTGGATATCGGCCTAATGGTTATCTCTCTTTCATGTATGACCTGACTCCATATATAAATTTCGGGGAAAAAAATGAAATCAAAGTGCAGGTGGACCATACACGTTATAATGATTCACGCTGGTATACCGGTTCTGGCATTTATCGGGATGTATATTTAGTCTATGCCAATCCTGTTCATATTGGCCTTTGGGGAATATTCTGTAACGTAAACAATGTATCAGAGAAAAGTGCAGACTTTACAGTTTCCACAACTTTGAGGAATGAATCGTTAAAGTCTGCTAAGGTGAATGTACAGTTGGAAGTCTTTAGTAAAAAAACGGGATTAAAGGTTGTATCTTCTTCTAAGAAACTAAATCTTGACGTGAATGATTCTGTAGACTGCATACAGAAAATGACGGTTAAAAGTCCGGAAATGTGGTCGATAGAAAATCCCAATCTTTATAGAGTAGTTACTAAAGTATTTATCGATGGTAAGCTGACAGAGACAGATGAAACTATTACAGGTGTACGTAAATTGGTTTATGATCCCAATAAAGGTTTTTTCCTAAATGGAAAAAATACTAAACTACGGGGAGTCTGTATCCACCATGATGCAGGCTGTTTAGGTTCGGCTGTACCGAAAGAAGTATGGGCTAGACGTTTGAAGAACCTGAAAGCAATGGGATGTAATGCAATCCGCTTAAGCCACAATCCTCAGGCTCCTTACATGTATGACCTTTGCGACGAGATAGGACTTGTTATAATGGATGAAGCATTTGACGAATGGGAGTTCCCGAAAAAGAAGTGGGTAAAAGGATGGAATGAAGGAAAGCCTACATACGATGGCAATTATGACTTTTTTAATGAATGGGGTGAACGTGACCTGAAAGATATGGTGCTTCGTGACCGCAATCATCCTAGTATAATTATGTGGAGCATAGGCAATGAAGTTGATTATCCAAATGATCCATATTCTCATCCTATATTGGACAGAGGGAAAATAAACCAACCGGTACAGGGAGGTTATTTACCAAATAATCCACCGGCTGAGCGTTTGGGAGCAATTTCTAAACGGCTGGCATCAGTTGTGAAGAAGTATGATACTTCTCGTCCTGTGACGGCTGCTTTGGCTGGTGCAATTATGTCAAATGAAACTGATTATCCTTTTAATCTTGATATATGTGGATATAATTATACAGAAGATCGCTATGTAATGGATCATGAGAAGTACCCTAACCGAGTACTTTATGGAAGTGAGAACGGTTCAGGCTTGGATGCCTGGAAAGTAGTCCGTGATAGCAAATATATTTTTGCTCAGTTTATTTGGACAGGTATCGACTATTTAGGAGAGTCAGGAAAGTGGCCTTCTCGTGGTTTCTATACTGGACTGCTTGATTTTGGTGGGTATCCTAAACCAAGAGGCTATTTTAGGAGAGTTATGTGGTCTGAAACTCCTTCAGCATATATAGGTACTTATATTCCTCGTAAAGAAGCATCAGGAGGCAATAAAATATATCTTTCAGAAGATGCCTGGTCTAGCTGGAACTATAAGGAGGGACAAATAGTCCGTGTTGTGAGTTATACAAACACACCGCAGGCTCGTTTATTACTCAACAATAAACAAATTGGAGAAACAAAGTCCTTTGACGAAGAAACTTTTATTACCTATTGGGATATTCCTTTCTCACCGGGTAAGCTGACTGTTGAAGGTTTGGACAATTCAGGGAAAAAGTTATGCTCCTATGATATTCAGACTTCTGGCCGCCCTTACAAGATTATTGCAACTCCAGATATTACCAATATTAACAAAGAACGTGGCGTTACGCAGATTGAGATAAATATTGTAGATGAAAATGGCATTCCAGTTTTCTTGTCGGATGACGAATTGACCTGTTCTGTAGAAGGACCTGTACGTCTTCTAGGTTTAGAATCAAGTAATAACTCTGATATGGGAGACTACAAGGATAATAAACAACGCGTTTTTCATGGCAGGTTGATAGCCTATATTCAAGCTATAGGTGAAACCGGGGCTGCAAAAATAAAGTTCAGTGCACCTTGGCTGAAATCAACAACAGTAAATATAGATATCAATTAAAGATAAGCAGAAAGCCGATTTATAATCGGCTTTCTGCTTTATTCAGCTAGCTTCAGATTTGTTTTATTAAAGTTCATCAAAATATCTTTTTTGAGCGTTTGTCCACCCTTATGACTATAAATTGAACCTCAGATTGAATCAAAAGTCTTATATTTGTTGCCTTATTACGAAAATACAAAGTAATTATAATCATATTTAATACAATAAAAGACATGAGAAAATCCCTATTTTTCAGCACTTTGCTTGCTGTGAGTCTATCAACATCGGCACAGAAAAAAGCGACAATTGAAATTCACCCTGAACAAGGAACACAAATGATTAGCAAACATATTTACGGGCATTTTGCAGAGCATCTGGGAAGCTGTATTTATGGCGGACTTTGGGTGGGAGAAAAATCGGATATTCCTAATACAAAAGGTTATCGTACCGATGTTCTTGAAGCATTAAAGAAACTGCATATTCCGAATCTTCGCTGGCCTGGTGGATGTTTTGCTGATGAATATCATTGGATGGATGGTATTGGCCCGAAGGAGAATCGCCCTAAAATGGTGAATAATAACTGGGGTGGTACTATTGAGGATAATAGTTTTGGTACACACGAGTTTCTGAACCTGTGTGAACTATTGGGATGTGAACCTTATATTAGCGGAAATGTGGGAAGTGGCACAGTTGAAGAGTTAGCTAAATGGGTGGAATATATGACCTCTGATGGTGATAGCCCAATGGCTAATCTTCGTAGAAAGAATGGTCGTGACAAGGCCTGGAAAGTTAAGTACTTAGGCGTTGGCAACGAGAGCTGGGGCTGTGGTGGTAACATGGAGCCTGCTTATTATGCAGACTTATTCCGCCGTTATTCTACTTATTGCCGTAATTATGATAGCAACCAGTTATTTAAGATTGCCAGCGGTGCCAGTGACTATGATTATAAATGGACTGAGACATTGATGCAAAAAGTTGGTAACAAGATGAATGGCCTTTCACTTCATTATTATACTTGCAAAGGCTGGAACGGAAGTAAAGGCTCAGCTACTAACTTCTCTAAAGATGATTATTACTGGACTATGGGTAAATGTCTGGAAATTGAGGATGTGGTTAAGAAGCATATTGCCATTATGGATAAATATGACGCAAAGAAGCAAGTTGGTTTAATGGTTGACGAGTGGGGAACATGGTGGGATGTTGAACCGGGAACTAATCCGGGACACCTTTTCCAACAAAATACAATGCGTGATGCCTTGGTTGCTGCTCTTACCCTGAACGTGTTTAATAAATACGGAGACCGGATCCAGATGGCCAATATAGCTCAGGTTGTTAATGTGCTTCAATCTATGATTCTGACTAAGGGGAAGCAGATGGTGTTGACTCCGACTTATTATGTGTTTGACATGTATAAAGTGCATCAAGGTGCCACCTATTTACCATTGAATCTGACTTGTGATACAACGAAGCTTGATAACAATCGTGCTGTTCCTGCATTGAGTGCTTCTGCATCTAAAGACGCAAATGGAATTATTCATATTACTTTGGCTAATACTGATCTTGATAATAGTGAAGACGTAGATATTAGTATTCCTTCATTTAAAGCTGCAAAAGTGAATGGCCAAATTCTTACTTCAAAAAAGATAGATGATTATAATGAATTTGGTACCCCAGAAAAGGTACAGCCGAAAGATTTTAAAGATGTGAAGGTTTCTAAACAAGGAATTAAAGTGAAAATGCCTGCAAAATCAATTGTTGTTTTAGAGATTAATTAAAGAAGATAAAGGATATTTCTGAACTAAAAAAGCTTAGCTGATACAGCTAAGCTTTTTTTATATAGTAGAAAATTAATTACTTATCTTCTTTCTTTGGAGGGCGTGGAGTTAAAACCTTCTTAGAAAGTTTGAACTTACCAGTTTTAGCATCGACGTCGATTAACTTAACTTCAATTTCGTCACCTTCTTTGATTCCAGCTTCTTCAACTGTTTCAAGGCGTTTCCAGTCTATTTCAGAAATATGAAGCAATCCGTCTTTTCCTGGAAGGAATTCAACAAATGCACCGTAAGGCATAATTGAGCGAACTTTACCTTTGTAAACTTCACCAACTTCAGGTACTGCAACAATGCCCTTGATTAAGCGCATAGCATTATCAATAGCTGCTTTGTTTGTTCCTGAAACTTCAATTCTACCAACACCTTCGATTTCTTCAATAGTGATAGTTGCACCAGTTTCTTCCTGCATTCCTTGAATGATTTTTCCACCAGGGCCGATAATTGCACCAATGAATTCTTTAGGAATAGTTAATGTCTCGATACGTGGAGCATGGTCTTTCAAATCGGCACGAGGCTCTTGAATTGTCTCCATTATCTTACCAAGAATATGCATACGGCCTTCTTTAGCTTGACTCAGGGCTTGTTCCAGAATGTCAAAAGAAAGTCCGTCTACCTTGATATCCATCTGAGTAGCAGTAATACCATCTTTTGTACCTGTAACCTTGAAGTCCATATCGCCTAAGTGGTCTTCATCACCCAGGATATCAGATAATACAGCAAATTTATCTTCGCCTGCATTTTTAATTAATCCCATTGCGATACCGGAAACTGGTTTCTTAATCTTTACACCAGCATCCATAAGAGCTAATGTTCCGGCACATACAGTAGCCATTGAAGAAGAACCGTTTGATTCAAGAATCTCAGATACTACACGAACTACATAAGGATAGTTATCAGGGATTATATTTTTTAAAGCCATGTGAGCCAGGTTTCCATGTCCGATTTCACGACGGCCTGTGCCTCGTTGAGCTTTTGCTTCACCTGTACAGAATGGAGGGAAGTTATAGTGTAACAAGAAACGTTCTTTTCCTCGTGTTAATACATTATCAATGATTTTCTCATCCATCTTGGTACCTAAAGTAACAGAAGTCAGAGATTGAGTTTCACCACGGGTAAAGATAGCAGATCCGTGAGGGCCTGGAAGATAACCAACTTCACTCCAGATTGGGCGAATTTCTGTAGTCTTTCTTCCGTCAAGACGTTTGCCTTCATCAAGAATGCAACGACGCATAGCTTCTTTTTCTACATCGTGATAATATTTGTCGACTAAAGCTCCCTTTTCAGCTAATTCCTCTTCTGATAATTGAGCCTTGAATTCATCACGGATAGCATTGAATGCATCTTCACGTTCGTGTTTGTTTCTATTTCCTGATGCTGCTATAGCATATGATTTATCATAGCATGCTTCATGAACAGCCTTACGAAGTTCGTCATCGTTTACTTCATGGCAATATTCACGTTTAACAGTTGAACCTACAGCTTCAGCTAGTTCCATCTGAGCTTTGCAATGCACTTTGATTGCTTCGTGAGCGCATTTCATAGCTTCCAGAAGTTCAGCTTCTGAAACTTCTTTCATTTCACCTTCAACCATCATGATGTTGTCATAAGTTGCAGCAACCATGATATCCATGTCGGCTTTTTCAAGCTCAGTGAAAGTTGGGTTAATAACAAATTTACCGTCGATACGTGCAACACGTACTTCAGAAATAGGTCCGTTGAAAGGTATGTCAGAAACAGCTAATGCTGCTGAAGCAGCAAGTCCTGCTAATGCATCGGGCATATCTTCACCATCTGCAGAGAAAAGGATAATGTTCACAAAAACTTCTGCATGGTAATTATCGGGGAATAGTGGGCGTAGAGCACGGTCTACAAGGCGACAGGTAAGAATTTCATAATCTGAAGCTCGGCCTTCTCTTTTTGTAAAACCGCCAGGGAAGCGGCCAAATGCTGCGTATTTTTCTTTGTACTCTACCTGTAAAGGCATGAAATCTGTTCCGGGAACTGCATCTTTAGCGGCACAAACAGTAGCGAGCAACATGGTGTTTCCCATGCGCAGCATTACAGATCCGTCTGCCTGTTTTGCCAATTTTCCCGTCTCGAGCGTGATGGTTCTTCCATCTCCTAGCTCGATTGTTTTAACAATTGGGTTGATCATAAAAATTGTTTTATCTATTTCTTTCTTTCAAAATTACCGCAAAGATATATATTTCTTATTCTAAGACAGTGGAAATGAGCGAAAAAGTTACCTCGAAATTGCTTTTTTTTATTTTTTGAAGAGAAGATGGCATGCAAATGCTTTGTCTAAACGTGAAAAGAACTATATTTGCATTTAATTAATTACAAATGAATCGTGCAAATTATAAGAATATATACTATGAAAAAGATTTGTTTATTTATATTTGGAGCTTTGGCTTTAGCCTCTTGCAATAAAGAACCAAAATTTAATATTAAGGGCACTGTAGCCGATGCTGATGGGAAAATGTTGTATCTGGAAGCTTCTGGCATTGAGGGTATTGAACCGTTAGATTCTGTAAAGCTGAAAGGCGACGGTGAATTTAATTTTAAACAATTGCGCCCCGAGTCCCCGGAATTTTATCGGTTGAGAGTTGGCGATAAGGCAATCAATTTTTCTGTTGACAGTATTGAGACTCTTAATGTTAAAGCAAAATATGGTGATTTCTCTACAGGTTATACTATAGATGGTTCTTTAAATTGTACCAAGATAAAAGAACTGACTCTGATGCAGATTGATCTTCAGAAAAAGATTGACGCCTTAGTTAAAGTGGCTCAACAGAATAAAATTGCAAATAATGTGTTTGAGGATAGCGTTTCAAAGATTGTAGATAAATATAAGAATCAAGTGAAAATCAAGTATATTTTTGCTGCTCCTAATATGACCTATGCATATTTTGCTCTCTTCCAGAAAGTAAATAATTATATGCTTTTTGATCCAATGAACAGTAAAGAAGATATAAAATGTTTTCAGGCAGTAGCTACTAGCCTAACCAATGCATATCCTAATTCTGATCGCTCCAAAAACTTATATAATATCGTAATAAAAGGACTTAAGAATACCAGAGAAGCTAAAAGAAAGGTAATTGAGCTTCCTCAGGAAAAGTTGTCTGAAGCCGGTTTAATTGATGTTAATTTGAAAGATATTCATGGAGTATCTCATAAGCTAAGTGCCCTGAAAGGAAAAATTGTGATTCTTGATTTTACTGTTTATCAGGCAGATAATTCGACAGCACATAACTTTATGTTACGTGATTTGTATAATAAATATGCTGCTCAGGGTTTGCAGATTTATCAGGTGTCTTTGGATGCAGATGAACATTTTTGGAAAACTGTAACTGATAAATTGCCTTGGATTTGTGTTCGTGATGAAGATGGAACTAGTTCAAAATATGCATCGTTGTATAATATAAAGAAAGTCCCATCATTCTTCTTAATCAATAGAAATAATGAGCTTAGCGCTCGTGACGAGAATATTAAAAATCTGGAAGCAGAAGTGAAGAAATTGCTTTAATTTGCTAATAATTAAGGTGATTATGTAAAACATGTTACAAAGCATACGATTTTGCTTGGCATATATCAACTAAAAACGTATCTTTGCAGAGTATTAAAATAGAAAGAGGGTTCCGACATGCTTATGTTGGAATTCTTTTTTGTTTATATGACCGTTAAATAACTTATATGTTTAAAGCATATTTATTAATTAATTAAATAAGGAGGATCAAACATGGCTTATATGTCAGAAGAAGGTTACAAGAAATTAGTTGAGGAACTGAGAATACTCGAAACTGTAAATCGTCCTGAGATATCAAGACAGATTGCTGAAGCGAGAGATAAAGGAGATTTGTCTGAAAATGCAGAATATGATGCGGCAAAAGAAGCACAGGGTATGCTTGAAATGAAAATTAATCAATTGAAAACCATAGTTGGAAGTGCAAAAATCATTGATGAAACAAAATTAAAAACAGATTCTGTTCAGATTCTTAATAAAGTGGAGCTTAAAAATCTAAAGAATGGTATGAAGATGGTTTATACTATTGTATCTGAAAGCGAAGCAAATCTTAAAGAAGGGAAACTGTCAGTAAAAACTCCTATTGCTAAAGGCCTTTTAGGGAAAAAAGTGGGCGATATTGCTGAAATTTCTGTTCCCCAGGGTAAGATTTCTCTTGAAGTAATGAATATTTCTCTTTAATATACAGATGGAGTAATGGCAACAATATTTAGTAAAATAGCAGCTGGCGAAATTCCCAGTTATAAAGTGGCAGAGAATGATTGTTTTTATGCTTTCCTTGATATAAACCCATTAGTCAAGGGGCACACACTGGTTATTCCTAAACATGAGGTGGACTATATTTTTGATCTGGAAGATGAAGAGCTTGCGGCGATGCATCTTTTTGCAAAGAGTGTTGCCAAAGCCATTGAAAAGGCTATCCCATGTAAAAGGATTGGTGTTGCTGTGATGGGCCTTGAAGTACCTCATGCTCACATTCATCTTATTCCAATTAATAAAGAATCTGATATGATTATCTCTAATCCAAAACAGAAATTCTCAGATGAAGAATTCTCTAAGATTTCTGAATCTATTAAGAATGTTTGGGAAGCTGAGAATAGACATATATAATAAAAGAAGCGCATGGAATATATCATGCGCTTCTTTTATTATAGTTTGAGTGTTAAATATAATCCTCGCCCATTTTTATCTGAGCATCATTTACAAATTTTCGGATAGAGCTTTCTTCATCTTTCTTGCAGATCAGTAATACATTGTCCGATTCAGCTATCAGGTAGCCTTTTAGATCCTGCAGTACAGCTAATTTTCCTTCTGGCAATACAACGATATTGTCTTTACTGTTATACATTAAAGTATCACCCTTAAGGGATACATTTTTATCTTTATCTTTGGGCGAAAGATCGTATAGTGATCCCCATGTTCCAAGGTCAGACCATCCAAAGTCTCCCATTAAAACATAAACATTATCTGCCTTCTCCATAATTCCAAAGTCGATTGAGATATTGGGACATGCAGGGAAATATTCGTCAATAAATGCTTTTTCTTTTTCTGTGCCATATACACTTTCATCTGCAGTTAATTTGGCTACCAATTCAGGTAGGAGCCCGCTAAATGCTTTTAAGATAGAATTGACATTCCATATAAACAACCCCGAGTTCCAATAAAACTCTCCACTTTCCACAAAAACCTTTGCTAATTCCAATTCAGGCTTTTCTGTAAATGTTTTTACCTTATAGAAATCTCCTTCTCGTTGCTCGTCAATCTGAATATATCCATATCCCGTTTCCGGTCTGTTAGGCTTAATTCCTAGTGTAAGCAGGTTGCTGGATTTAGCTGCAAATTTCAATCCCTTATCAACCGATTCCAGGAATTCGCTTTCTTTTAATATAAGATGATCTGAAGGTGCAACAACAATATTGGCATTTGGATTTAATGCGTGGATATGATAGGAAGCCCATGCGATGCAAGGAGCTGTATTTCTGCGAGTTGGTTCCAGTAATATCTGACTGTCGGATAATTGTGGCAGCTGTTCCTGGACTAGAGAAAAGTATAAATCGTTGGTAACGATGAATATGTTTTCTGGTGGTATTATTTTACTGAAGCGATCATAGGTTTGTTGAAGTAGAGAACGGCCAGTGCCGAAGAAATCAAGAAACTGTTTAGGGAGGCTTTTGCGACTGAAGGGCCAAAAACGGCTTCCAATACCTCCACCCATGATTACACAATAGTTATTGCTGTTTGTCATGATAATAGCTATTTTAAAAGTTTCCGCTAAGTTAGTATTTTTTTTATAGAAAGTGAATTCAACTTTATCTATTTCTATTTCCACTGATTTTTTTTTTGAATAAGACTTGGAATTATATAAAAAAACTGTATCTTTGCACTCGCAATTCGCCCAGATGGCGGAATTGGTAGACGCGCTGGTCTCAAACACCAGTGGATTCACTTCCATGCCGGTTCGATCCCGGCTCTGGGTACTTTTTAGAATGAAACAAGCCTGTAAATAGAGTATTTACAGGCTTTTCTTTTGCTGAATTATTTTATTTTCTCCAATAAATAAAAAAAACATTCTCCAATAAATGAAAATAATTGGTGAATAAATCTGAATGATTCACCAATTATTTTTTAGAAAAAACGATTAAGAATTGTTGCCGGATACTCTCTCTGAAAGTCTCAAGTGATGTTGAAGAATAAGTTTTAAAAAATCAGCTTTATTTAAAACTACTTAAATACTTAAAGCGGAGAAATAAATACCTCCAAAGGCTTTAAATACTTTTTGTTGATATTGGGAATGTTAAGTCCTATTGTTTCGGTCTTACTCGTATTGGAAGCAATGATGAACTTATGATTCTTGTCTTTTTTCTTGATTACATAATGCAGGTCATTCTGGAACTTGCTTTCCACTGTTTTCAGATAAACAATATTCAGGTTGTCAGTTAATTCCTTAATAACCGGTTCCAAAGCATTAAAGACTTCGGGCGAAATAGAACGGTCATTCCAGAATAAGATACCCGTGGCTCCATGTATAATAGAGGTATACATCTGGCATTTTAATATCTGAACGAACTCTTCTGCAGAGATATCAGAAGGTTTCGCATATCCGTTACCATCAAAAAATAGCCATACAGGGATGTTGGGGCCGATACCGGCTTTAATGGCATCAACAGTTATGCCAGACAATATCGGATATGCATTAACATCGATGAAAGTATTCATTCCAAAGACATCACCACAGCCCTTATATTCTTTTGCGCATAATCTTATATTCTCAAAGAACAGTTTTTTTAAGGTCTCAAGATCATATTCTGTATAGTTAACTGTTCCGTTGTCATAAACAGGCTTTCCGTCATATGCCTGGGAGAACCCAAGTAAAGGTCGTTCCTTTATTATTTTAGCATTCTTTCCTAAAGCTTCATAAGGAGGTGCTGCAGGCATGGAACCATGATTTTGCAGATATCTTCGTTCAAAAAGATAGCAATTACCTCTTGCCCCACCCGCCAGATCTGTATAGACAAGCGTATTCTTTTCACGATTCTTTATCCGCTCATTGATTTTCTTGCCTACAACAGAAGGCCAGCACCATCCACTCCCTGCTCCTCCGTTTACTATTTCGTCAATTGGCGCCCAGATATGATCCACGGTACCATTTAATGTAATGAGATTATTTATGATGCTATCCAGTGCATTCTCAAATCCTTTATCGTTAATATGATTTTTTATATATTGTCTTCTGACATAATCACTGTCAATACTCTGATTGATATCCGGGATCTTGTCGAGATATTTTTTAAGTGTTTCAGGGAATTTGATTGATCCTGTTATTTCCACCCTTTTATGTAAGTCCTTATTGCTTCCGGGAGTCATGTAAACCATGTTATAAAGAGGCGTTTTATCCAGATATAGTTTAGCCTTCTTTCTGTAAGTAACAGGATCTTCTTCCATCGAATTAATGGTATATCCGGGCATGTTCCAAAGTCCTATAGCAAAAAACTTTTTATACCTGGTGCTACCTGGAGCTTTCCGTAATACCCATCCGTCCTGATTGAGCTTCCATGCCGATTGTTGTGAAAATGATTCTGAAGTATGAAAACAAAATGCGACTAAAAGGGTCAGAGTCGTGTAAATTAAATTATGCTTATTCATAGATGTAATAATTTAGATAAGATGAATTTTATTTAAAATCTGAAAGTCTGGACAAATTCATTAAAGGGATTTTTTTACATGGCGCTAATTTCCAGTACTCCTTTCTTGTTTGTTGCAGGCAATTGTATTACCAGTAATCCTTTGTCCTGCTCTTTTACATTTACTGCCTTATTATTGAAAAAGACTTTGTATCTGTTTTTGGGATTCATACATAACAATATACTTCGTTGGTGAGCGGCAGTAGCATTGTCAAAACTAAGAGTTGCTTTAAGACTGGAATTATCTTTGTTGAAAGCAAATTCATTGACCATTATTTCAAATCCGGTGGTGATAGTTCCTGTTTTATAATATGCGTTAAACCATGGGATAACCGGAGATGATAAACCTCCAAACTGATATAGTCCTGCTCCCCGGCCATTATCTATCTGAAAATGTTCGTAGGTATGATAACTTTCATCTGTTTCTCTTTTCCAGGTATCTAATCCAGTTTTAGCTATTTTATTTGCCAGATCGGGACGATCTAAGTCTAACATGGTTTTCCACATAAACCATTGATGTGCCATCCACACAGCCCCATTCCAATAACCGTCATTCCTGAAATATGGAGCAGACTGATCGACAACAGATATTCCAAAATTCGTCCACATATGTTTCGGTGAGAATATCTTATCCAGTAATATTTCTTTCTGTTGAGGAGAACAAATGCCCGACAATAAAGGATATGCTCCGTCCAATCCCATATTATAATTCTTTCCACTTACCGGATCAATAAAGAAATGGGTAGGATTACCCTCCTTATCATGTTCCATATAACTAAAATAACCTGCATTCTTATCCCATGTATATTTTTGAATAGCCTTAGAGAAATCGTTGATATCTTTATCATAGACTTTAATATCCTCTTTTTTATTTAATTCTACTGCCATCATTCTCAATATCTTTGCTTCTCTTATTGCTTGTGCCGTTGTAACGACAGGGGTTATATCTTTTAAAGCAGGATTCGCGTCTAAATGTTTCTGAGGAGGGTAATCATCCCAGCCTCCTGAATTATAGAAGTAATCCCATGTTTCCAGTAAATTACTTTTTAGTTTACGGGTTGTAGAATTTTCATATTTGCCAGATATAAAATCATAGAACTTCTTTACTCTAGGGTAAAAATACTCAAGTAATTCCTTTGACTGTGTTTTATTGCAAAGATCCTGTAAGGCATATATTTGTACAGGAAGAGGAGTGCCATGTTCTATAAATGCTGATTGACTATTTTTAGGTGTAGTATAAGTATTTAAGTATTCAGTGGCAATTTGCTTGTTTATTTCATTCAACCCTAAATTAATAAATCCTCCATCCCACGTATAAAGCATGTCAAACCATTTACCCGGTGAATAGTGTCTGATGTAATTATTCTGTGTGTAGGTTGGATAAATAATGTTCGTTAACAGGGCAGCCTGCATTATCTTTTGTCCGAGGAGATATTGACTGGCGCCCGGTCGTAATTCTTCAGATTGATACAGATGATCAGTACTTTCCTGTTTTATTCTGCTTTTTAAGTCTTCCAGCCTTTTTAATGAGCTCTCAACAAAACTCTTATTGCCATTACAAACCAACGCATAGAAAGTCTTTGATGTCTTTGGTTTCATCGATATTGGCCGGATATAGACATTTACATAATATCCGAGATTATTCCCCCTCCAGATTTTAGTAAAACGATCAGGAATCTTTTCTTTGAAAAAGTTGTCCAGTTCATCATTGGACACCCCTCTTATGAAGGAAGAGTCGGCATCCCATGTTATTCCATAATATGGAGATACATCCTTATATTTTATTGTAAGGTGTTTCTCTCTGTTGTTCTCAGCTATTTCAGGAGTATATGATTTTTCTTGTGGAACAATTTTAATTGATGATGAGGCTGCTGATAACAGAAAGCCGTTCAGGTCCAGTCCCGGTCCTTCTTCCGAAACAAGCTTAATCTCTTTATTCCCCGGAGTGGTTGCATTGTAATCAATTGCAAGTGATTCAAATTCTCCGGTTCCCTTAAAATTGATAACTTTATCCTGATCTAATCCCGTAAATCGGAAAGGCATGTTTTTACCCTTATTAACCCGATAAAGAAAAACTATTTTCCCTATTAATTTATCTGGCCTGATATTTATATTATAAGTTACAAAATCGCCGGCTTCTTTCCCGAAATTCTTTCCTATTATGCGGCCATCAATAAATTCACTGTTTCTTACCTCATCACGCAAACATCCATCATAAACAAGATAGTCATCAAAACGTTTCGTTTTATGTTCCAATGTTTTGTATTGCAATGCATTATACCATTCATCATTATCCGGATTATTGATCTTAAATTTTGGATAATTTGCAGGATAGTTTATATTACTCAGTAAATTCATGCTTAAGCTTTGATCCATATCCGAATTGTTCACATAATCTGCTTTAATAAGCACAGTACATGTATCAATATTAAAATAAGTTACATCTGCATAAACTTTATCTTTCCATTCCAGTTCGTATCGATATGTTACAAAGGAGTAATCATTGCTCACATTCCATGGATAATAATCTGATTCATATCGAACATTGGGTATTAGTGCCTTTCGCTGATAATAGCCCGGAACAACGAAAAAGTCATATCTCATTCCGCTTTTCATATCAGGAATGTGGGACATTCCGGCGTATCTATTGCTGTAAGGCCCCCATGGAGAAAGACTTGTCAAGTCGTGTGTATTATTCATTTTTTGTAAATTGTTCTCAGATAAGAAAGCAGGCTGAGAATAAGATGGTTGTGTAATAACTGATAGAAAGAATGCCACACAAAATTCTATAAAATGTTTTTTCATATTTTTTTGTATTAGATAGTTGTTCAAGGTTCATTTCTTTTAGAAGTATTTTTATACTTCCAGAAGCAAATGTATTAAAAAAAACGGAATATTTATTTTTTTTAATATATTAATAGTTCTATTTATTTATCATTGGACTTCCCAGCCACTCTTTCATATTTTACTAATATTGTTTTTGAACTTCACCGTTCAATAGTATGTAAATCCTGAACCCTTATTGTATCGTTCTTAGCTTTCATGTCAAAAGGAGATTCAGCCCACAGCTTTTCAAAATCTTCTTCGTTTGCATAAACTATTTTATTCCTTAGATAGAGTCAGCTAAGAATCTAGACGCAGATATTAGATCTAAATGTATTTTTTAAAATTTTGTTGAGGCTGAAGAGACGGGGACGTATAATCTTGAAGAGCACATGGGAGCTGCCTGCATTGGCAACTGGACGTCTCTTTTGGAGATGAAATTTTTTTTGGGGTGATAGATGCTTATGTCTTACTTAACTCGCTTATCATGGTTATTGTAAATATCATACCGATAATGCAGCACAATGTTATCAATAAAAGATTGAGAATCCTGGCTTTTGGCTTGGTTGATTTATGCAGATTAGAATTAATGTATTCTTTAAAGAAAAGATACAGCGCCGGAACAGATGAGCTGGCTAAAAGAAAATCTTCCGGTATCTTAAAAAAATAGACTTTTGTAAAGCCAATCAAAGCCCAGTGAGTCAAAAAGAGAACTAGAAAGATATTTACCTTCTTAGAAAATGCCAGCAACAAGCCTATTGTAAATACTGCTACGGAGCAAGGCATAACAGGAGATGTCATCATTGGAAAATGAAGACCGCGGGTAAGGGAAAATAGTGGATAAATTAGTGGAAGCAGACAAAGTAGTATTGATAGTTTGTCGTATTTGTAGGTACGTTCAAAAGGCGTATGACCTATAAATAAATCATATAGCCAGAAAAGAACCATTATCCCCCAGAATACAGCGAAAATGCTATTAAAACTTCTTGGTTCACAATATATGTAGTAGTAAACTATTGCAATCCAAGCATTAAGAAATGCAAGAAAAATTTTCATGGCATATTTCACAATCTTTGTTGGGCGCCTGAACAAAGAGATGGTTAATGCAATTGCAATAATTGATATTAGTATTTGATAAACCCAGGTTCCGGCATTATATTGGGCAATTGTATTCCAAAAAATTTCCATATATTCTTAGTTCGTTATATTGTATTGCTTCTTCTCGTTTTAATGAATATGCTTTATTGCGAGATTAAGAAGACAGAGGAAATCAGGCAATCAGCCGCTTTCCCAATTCTTTTTCTGTTACCTTCTCTGGTTCAATAAGGTATAGTAAATTTGGGCGGCAAAATTACAAAAAAATATTTTCCTAATTACAAATATGAAGAATATAATCTTAGACTTTTGTTTTGATGAGGTATGATGTGTTTAATGTTGTGCTCAACGAGTGCCGATAGCTTTTTTGGATGAATATAGTAGATTCCCTTAAATTATAAGTTGGCCTGTCTTTCTTCCTGGACAGGCCAACCATAATAATTCTTATAGAGCTAATTTAAATGTCCTGGCTATTGTTTTAACCAGATATGTATGACCGGTAGCAACATTGATTCTTGTTATGTCGTCTGTTACTCTGACACTTTGCAATAATGCTCCTAATTCATTATAAATGAAAATTTCATCTCCTAAATCTAATCCTCTAGCTACTATTGCATTTTTGTCTACATAAACTTTTATATTGCTTGCTTTGGTTTGAATGATGGAAGTTGACTCTTCTTCAATGATATATGTAAAATCACTCCAGCCTTCAGTATTCCTATAGGCCGCTGTAGCACCTTGTGGAACATACAATTTACAGATTGATTTATCTATTCCATAAAAGATTGAAGACGCAGTGTTTGTAGATGTTAGTGTTCTGCTATTTACCAACTTACAACTGTTTTTCATTGATTCTGGTGATATGGTGGGAGTTGCATTGGGTGGAGTTAATGCTTTACTATGCATTTCTAATAATGCTGTACAACCGTAAAAAGCATTTTGACCAATAGAAGTTACTGTATTGGGGATAATAACGGTTGTTAATCCTTTGCAATTGTAAAATGCACTTTCACCAATGGAAGTTACGCTATTCGGTATTGTGTAAACTTTAGATTTAGCATTGGGATAAGCAAATAACAGGTCTTTGTTTTTGTTAAATAAGACACTCTCAAAAGAGGTGTATGTAGTATTACTTTCGGCAACAACGAACTCCTTTAATGCTGAACAGCCTGCAAATGTCTGATCTTCGATTGTGGTTACTCCACTACCAATATTGATAGAAGTTAATCCTGTGCAATAAGAAAATGCACCTTGACCAATATAAGTAACATTATCTGGTATCAATATTGAAGTTAGCCCGGAACAACCACTAAAAGTAGATTCTTCGATAGAGGTAACGCTGTTTGGTATTTCTATAGAGGCTAGCTTCTTACAATTATAAAAAGCACTACAAGCAATAGAGGAAATTGTGTTTGGTAAAATAACAGAAGTTAATTCTGTACAATCATAAAAAGCGCCGCATGCTATAGAGTTAACATTGCTTGGTATTGTAATTGAAGTTAACCCTTTACATTTCTCAAATGTATTTTCACTTATTGAACTAATTGTAGTTGGTATAGCAATCGAAGTCAGTCCTATGCAACCATAAAAAGCACTGCCGCCAATAGAGGTAACTCCATCTGGAATTGTGATTGATGTTAATCCTGAACAATCATAAAACGCATTCAGATCGATAGTTGCAACACCGCCTGGAATGGTGAGCGAGGTTAATCCTGTGCAACCTTTAAAAGCATTGCTGCCTATATATGTAATGTTTTTGGGGAGAATAAGGGACGTTAGATTGCTTAAATTAAGAAACATAGAGCTTGAAATAGCATTGTTTTTGGTGTAATTTAGGTAATTAAACTCATAAAGAAAAATGTAATAGTCCCCCCCTGCTACGATTGTTGCATCTGCCAGATTCAGTTTTGTAAGTTTCCCGGTTGTAACATTGTCTTTATAATCCCGCCCGGCCATTTCACGAATAAAATTAATGTCAGTTCCGTTTAAATTTCCGGAAAGAGTCAGATCCGTAATTAAATCTTTTTCTGTAGACGAAATTAATGAAGGTAAAGTACCTGCAGTTTCAACATGGATGATAACAGGTGGTACCTCTTGAGCTTTCAAACTGTAACTTTGAATCAGACAGAACATTACAAAAATGTGTTTACAAATTGTATTTGTTTTCATAATAAAAAGGATTAAAGCTTCCCTGTTCCCTTCGGTTGGCATTATTAATTGAAAAAGAGTAGGAACTGACAATTTGAATTGTACTCCTTTTGTTTATTTGTTATGACGTATAATCTTTATATATCAGATTAATTTTAGTATTTATCCGTTGGCCGAATTGAATCGATGCATCATAATTGGATAAATATTTTTCTCTAATAAAGATCCTTTAATCTTTATTAGAGAAACAAAACAACGTTAAAAATAGTTCATCTAAAAAAATGAAAATGCTAAAAAATATATGATTTTTAGTCAGCTTATCCATATAAACTTCTCAATGAGATGTAAGATTGATTAGATTTTGATTTTGAAACAGGAAGATTCCTTTTTGTTTTCTACTGTCATTATTGCAACTTTTTACTGTCATTGGGCTGTAATGTTTAGATTTCATCTCTTAAAGGACTAACACTGGTAGCGTTCTCATACCATCAAATTATACCCAGACTTCTTTAAACTATGCTACTTTAAAGTTTTCTGATAGAATGTTTATAATTATTTATTTGTTGTTCTTTTAACTTAATTAACTGACAACGCCTGCTAATGGTATGTTTTTTGTACTCAAAAGGTCGCTCGCGAATTTCCACGAACATTTATTTAAAAATATAAATTCAATTTAAAATTTAAAGAAAATGGGAGCTGCAGGAAACAAGAAACCCAAAAAAGGGGCAGACAAGTCAAAGAACAAATCAGAGTATCAAATGGAAAAAGCTTCTACTGAAGGAGGTAAACACAAAAAGAAATTGTAGTTCCATTTATTACCCAAAGAATAATCCATCGAAATTTTCTATTTTGATGGATTTTCTTTTTATGTTTTTATACCAATTAAAATGTAATAGATATAGAATCTGTTGAACAACAATACCTGGAAACTGTTGCAAATAGACCTGTTATTACATTTTTTAAATGGAAGAATTAATAATATCATTATCTTTGCGTTATTCAAATTAAGTCCATGAAAAGAAGAATGATTTATAACAGGATGCTTATCTGGTTGCTAAGATTTCGGCACCGGAAGGGATATGGAGTGCATTCTCCCTTTGCTTTTAACTTAATTACCGGAGTAATTTATGAGAAAAGCCCTTACTATGATTACCAGTATTTAAGAGGAATTATCCGAAAGGAATGCAAAAACTCGCCTACTTTATGGAGACGTTATCCAGAAAGCCGAAGAATCTGTGAACTACTTTTTAGACTGGTTAACTATGCTCAGCCTTATACTATCCTGGAGATTGGAACTTTTGCCGGAGCAAGCAGTGTCTATCTATCTTGTGCCCGGAAAAAGGCGCGATTTATAACTTTGGATGTGAAATCCCCTGCAAATCAGTTGGCTACTAGCTTATTCAAGCGTTATAGAAACAAAATAGATTATAGGATTGGAGAAGTTTCGGCTCTGGCTTCTGAAGTGCTATCAGAATTTGATACCTTGGATTTTCTATTTTTGCATGCCGGAGATTATCCTTTGAGTACTGTCCAGAATATGTTTGAAAGCTGCCTGAGTAAGAGCTGTCCTCATTCTGTTTTTGTGATACAGGATATTTACTCTTCTTCAGCCGTAAAAAAATGGTGGAAAGAGCTTGTGGATGACGAGCGGCTGGGAATTACATTTGATCTTTATGATATAGGTGTCATTTTCTTTGATAAAAAGAAGATAAAGCAGCATTATATTGTTAATTTTTAGTATGTTTGTGAGATAACATAAACGGAATAACATAATCGCCATGAAAAAAAGTGTAGTATATACCCGAACAGGAGACGAAGGAACTACTGGATTAATAGGTGGAACGAGAGTGTCTAAAACAGATGTTCGTTTGGAATCGTATGGCACGATAGATGAACTGAATGCCCATTTAGGATTATTAGCAACATATCTTGAGAATGAGGCTGATAAAAAGTTTCTTTTAATGATACAGAATAAACTTTTTATTGTAGGTTCTTATCTGGCCACTGATCAGAATAAGACTACGCTAAATCAGTCCAGCATTATTCTTCTGTCTGATATAGAAGAGGTAGAACAACAAATAGACATGATTGATGGACAATTACCACCTATCAATCGTTTTGTCATACCTGGCGGATGTCGTGAAGCTGCGCTTTGTCATATTTGCCGGACTGTTTGCCGTAGAGCTGAAAGGCGTATATTGTCGCTGGCGAAAACCTGTGCTATAGATAAAAATATTATTGCATTTATCAACCGTTTATCCGATTATTTGTTCCTTTTATCTCGAAAACTGAATATAAGTAATAATAACGATGAAATATTTTGGGATAAAGCTTGCAAATGAGATTATTTATTATACTTTTGCGAAAAAAATTAAAACACGAGTTTAGTAATCATTTTTAATACTGAAGACTATGTATTGGACATTGGAATTGGCATCTAAACTGGAAGATGCGCCTTGGCCTGCTTCCAAGGATGAACTTATCGATTACGCTATGCGCTCTGGCGCACCTCTTGAAGTGATAGAAAATCTTCAGGAAATGGAAGATGAAGGTGAGATATATGAAAGTATAGAAGATATTTGGCCGGATTATCCCAGCAAAGAAGACTTCTTTTTTAATGAAGAAGAATATTAGTTAAACTTATTACAAGGAAGGTATTCAAAACTACCTTCCTTTTTTGTTTAGTTCTTCTTTTGTTCCTCATTATATGGTAAGCAACACAATTTATTGATCTTTTGACAGTTAATAAAAGTAGTTTTGATTAGAATGCATGAATGATAATTAAGAAATTCCTTTTGTTTTATTTTGCTTTGCTTTGCAGCCTTGCTGCAAGTGCACAGTTCGATGCGCAGTTTAGTCAATATTGGGCAGTAACTGGGTATTATAACCCTGCGTATGCTGGACAAACGGATAAATTAGCTATCTCTGGAGCTTATAGCCAGCAACTGATGGGTTTTACCAATGCGCCTAAATCAATGTATCTAGGTGCTGACATGCCATTTAATTTTCTTGGAAGGAAACATGGTGTTGGTGTCATTCTTTTCAGTGAAGGAATTGGTCTTTTTAGAAATCAGATGTTTGGGTTGCAATATTCTTATAAAAAACAGATTGGCAAAGGTCAGCTGGGAATAGGAATGGAGGTGGGCGCATTAAACATCTCTTTCGATCCGACTAAAATAAATTTGGGAGACCAGACTAATGATGATGCTTTTCCGACTGCTTCTGTTAGTGGTATGGGAATGGATGCCGGAGCTGGTGCATTTTATACACATCCAGATTATTATGCCGGAGTTTCGGTTACTCATATTACTGGCCCAACGATATTGATGGGCGAAAATAACGAATTTAAAGTGGATCCTACCATTTATTTAACAGGTGGATACAATATTAAAACCAGAAATCCGTTAATTCGGGTACAGCCATCTTTCTTATTGAAGAGTGATCTGGTCTCTACGAAAGTTGACTTAACAGGGCGATTGTTCTATGATTATAATGAAAAAACCTTTTATGGAGGTCTTTCTTATAGTCCTGGTACATCAGTTGCATTTTTGGTTGGAGCAAAAATAAAGAATATTACTGTGGGCTATGCATACGATATGTTTACGTCGCAAATAGGAGCCGGGAATGGAAGCCATGATCTGTTTTTTAATTATTCAACAGACATGAATTTCTCTGGACACAGTAAAAATAAACATAAAAGTATACGTATTTTATAAGAAAATATGAAAAAAATCTTATTCATAGCAAGTATCGTCATTGCAGTTGCATTAAGTTCATGTGGCGGTCCTATTGGTGAATCTTCCAATGGGGGCGAATTAACGGGTGTCAGTGCAATGGCATGGGACGAACCTGCACCTTATGGCATGGTGCTTATCAAGCGAGGATCTTTTAAAGTTGGCCCGGATGAAGCCGATAGTCTTTGGGGAAAATCGGCTCCAACCAAGGAGGTTTCTGTTGATGCTTTCTGGATGGATGAAACTGAAGTAACCAATTCCAAATACAAACAGTTTGTATTCTGGGTACGCGATTCTATTATTCGCGAACGTTTAGCTGATCCGGCATATGGAGGTAACGAAGTTTATAAGATTGCTGAAGATAGGGAAGGAAATCCTATCAAACCTCATTTAAACTGGACAAGACCTATTCCATGGAAGCGTGCAACAGAAGAAGAACAGGCTGCTATTAAAAGTGTGTATATGGTTCATCCTGTTGAAGGGAACTCAATGCTTGATGCGAAGCAGATGAATTACTATTATGAATATTATGATCATACACAGGCTGCACTTCGTAAAAACAGATTAAACCCTGCTGAAAGAAATAGAAATACAGATGTTCCTGTGAATTCTGATGAGGTGGTAATGATCTCAAAGGATACTGCATACATAAATGAGGAAGGGAAGATTGTTAATCAGACTATCACGCGCAGACTCTCTTCTTTATATGATTTCCAGAATAGTTATATTGTAAATATTTACCCTGACACTACTTGCTGGGTGAATGATTTTCAGAATTCATATAACGAGCCATATATGAAGCTTTATTTCAGTCATCCTAGTTATAATGATTATCCTGTTGTTGGAGTATCATGGGAGCAGGCTAATGCTTTTTGTGCATGGCGGACAAATTACTTTTTAGCAGGCTTACGCGGAGTGGCTCGTCAGATTCAGCGTTACCGGTTACCAACTGAAGTAGAGTGGGAGTTCGCTGCAAGAGGACAGGAGGATAGTCCTTATCCATGGAAATCGAAGGATACAAAATCCGATAAGGGGTGTTTCAATGCAAACTTTAAGCCAGATCGGGGCAATTATACGAAAGATGGAAATCTGATTTCTACAAAGGTGGGTTCTTATTCCCCTAATTCAAATGGTTTGTATGATATGGCAGGTAATGTGTCCGAGTGGACTTCTACGGTTTATACAGAGGCTGGAGTAACTTCTATGAATGATATGAACCCTGAGCTGAAATACAATGCGGCAAAAGAGGATCCTTATATGATGAAGAAAAAAACGGTTCGTGGTGGCTCATGGAAAGATGTGGCTGCATTTATTCGTTCGGATGCTCGTTCTTATGAATATCAGAATGAAAGCAGGTCTTACATCGGATTCCGTTGTGTAAGAACACAGATTGGTTACAATAAAAAAGGAAAATAACTATGGGTATTGATAATAAAAGAAGAGGTTTATTCCGCAGATTGGAGGATTTCCTTGCTAGCTATAAAGGAAAAGTAGTGCTGAACTATGCTTATAGTTGGGGTGCTTCTATCGTAATTACAGGTGTGTTATTTAAGTTAACCCATTTACCGGGTGCAAATCTTATGCTGTGGATTGGTATGGGTACTGAGATACTTGTGTTCTTTATATCAGCTTTTGACCGTCCCTATAAATCGTATAAGTGGGAGAGCGTATTTCCAAATATAAAGATTTCCGGTACAACTCATTCTAAGCAAAAGGAGTGGCCTGATGATGATAATGGAGATGAGGAGAATAATCTTCCTGGAGTTGTTGAACAAGCAATTAGTCAGCCGGCTACAGCTCAAAAAGTCGTAAACTATGGAACATCACAACCTTTGCCTTCTCAGGGTGTAGCATCATTTGTGCCGGGAACAGCTCAGCCTGCTTCGTCTGGTGTACAGGGAGCATCGGTAATTGGTGGCGGAAACGTTGTGTTCGTGGGTGGTGCGCCTATGCCAAACGGTGAAGATTGGGCGTCTGGAATAAGTGGCGAAGTTGCGGCAAATTCTCCCGAAGTGGCTGATGCAACAGCTGTTTACCTGACTAAACTGGAATCAATGGCAGATACTTTGGAACGTTTCAACTCGGCAACCAATGCATTAGCTGAAGTTTCGGATACCCTACTGAGATCTTATAAAAGCATAAGCGATAATTCGGATTCAATTACCACCAATTCACAGGGATATGTAGATCAAATGCAATCTCTGAATCGTAATTTGATGGGATTGAACACCATTTATGAAATTCAGTTGAAAAGCATAAGTTCTCAGATTGATACCATCGATAAAGTAAATATTGGCTTGACTCGTATCAAAGAAATGTATGAGGGATCAACGGGTAATAGTGAAAAATTCAATGCTGAGGCCGAAAAGATGGCACAACAAATAGAAGAATTAAACAAAGTTTATGCCCGCATGCTGAAAGCTATGACGGTGAACATGAATAATCAACAACAATTATAAATATAGTAGATAATTATGGCTTCAATTGGACCAGAGTCTCCACGGCAGAAGATGATAAACTTAATGTATCTTGTTCTGATGGCTTTGTTGGCTTTGAATGTTTCCTCGGATGTGCTCAATGGTTTCTCACTGGTAGATGAGAGCTTGAATAGATCTACGGCTAATTCAACGACACAGAATAAGTCATTATATAAAGATATGGCCGATTTTCTGGCAAAGAATCCGGAAAAGGTGCAAGAGTGGTTTAATAAAGCTCAGTATGTACGAAAAATGTCCGACTCTCTTTATCAATACGTTGATGAATTGAAATTCAAGATTGTTAAGGCTGCTGATGGTGATGAGGCTAATGTAAGGGATGTGAAGAATAAGGAAGATCTGGAAGCTGCAAATTTTGTAATGTTAGCTCCGGGTACCGGACAGGGGAAAAGATTATACAATGCGATAAACAAATATAGAAAAGCTATTCTTACTATGGTTGTTGATAGTACGCAGAAGCAGATTATTAATAATAACCTTAGTACGAAGGTTCCCCGAAGAGCAACAACTATAGGAAAAAACTGGCAGGAATATATTTTTGAGAATACTCCTGTAGCAGCAGCTGTTACTTTACTGACTAAGTTACAAAATGACATTCGTTATGCTGAAGGGGAGGTGTTGCATACATTAGTGAAAAATATCGATGTAAGAGATATTCGTGTAAATGAGGTAAATGCTTATGTTATTCCTAATGCTCAGACAATTGTTCGTGGAGGGAAATTCAGTGCTCAGGTTATTCTGGCAGCAGTTGATTCCACGCAAAAGCCCTCTGTATATATTGGAAACAGATTAATGCCTGCTGGGCGGAATGGGTTTTATGAAACAATTTGTAATAGCACTGGCAACTTTAATTTGACTGGTTATCTGGAACTAAACCGGGGTAACGGGGATATTCTGAGACGTAATTTCTCTCAGAAATATACGGTCATAGATCCATCGGCAACTGTTTCGGCAACAATGATGAATGTGCTTTATGCTGGATATGACAACCCAATGAGCGTTTCCGTTCCGGGAGTTCCAAGTCAGAACGTACAAATGACGGTGACAAATGGAAATGGATCAATAAGAGCAGTGTCTGGAGGATATATAGTCCGTCCTTCCAAAGTTGGTCAGACAAACTTTGCTGTTACGGCAAATGTGGGAGGAAGATCTCAACTGATGGGTAACTTTGAATATAGGGTACGTCAGTTACCAGATCCAATGCCGTTTATTGAATATGACGGTACTGCTGGAAATCCTAAAAGATACCGTGGAGGAACAGGTTTCTCAAAGGCTCTTTTGATGGGTACTGAGGGTATTGGGGCTGCTATAGATGATGGGCTGCTGAATGTGAATTTCCGTGTTCTTAGTTTTGAAACTATTTTCTTTGATAATATGGGAAATGCTGTACCAGAGGTATCAGCTGGAAGTAAATTCTCTGTCAGACAAAGAGATGTTTTTCGTAAATTATCTCGCGGAAAACGATTCTATATTTCACGGGTGAAAGCGGTTGGTCCTGATGGCATTGAACGCTTGCTACCTACAACTCTGGAAGTAATTGTAAATTAATAAAATACGAATATATGAAACGCTTTATATGTATCATGGTTTTTCTTTGCACTGCACTTGGTATACATCAGGCTACAGCGCAACCTAAAGCGCGTAAAGCTAAGCAAGAAGCAAAAGAATCCAGTGGATCTACACTTTCTGTAAGAGCGCAAACACAATATACCGGACAAATTGCAATGCCTCAGGAAGTACCTTGGAAAAGGGAGATTTATAGGACTCTTGATTTAAAGAAGGAGAAGAATACAGCATTATATTACCCGGTTGAACCTATTGGTGATAGAATGAATCTTTTCACTCTTATCTTTAAGTTACTTGCAGATGGGAAGATTCCTGCTTATGAATATAGATTGGATGGTAATGAGGTGTTGACAGCGGAAAGTAAAGTAAAACTAAAAGATGTACTCGATCGTTTTCACATCTATTATCAAGCAAAGAAAGAAAGTGGAAGTAAAGATACTCTTTACTCTGTTGATAATAGTGATATACCAAGTAATGAGGTGCTTAGCTATTTTATGAAAGAAGTATGGTATTTTGATCAATGTTCGTCTACCTATAATTCAAAAGTGATTGCCATCTGCCCTGTACTTCATCGTTCCGGTGATTTTTCAATGGATATAACTAAATATCCTATGTTCTGGCTAAACTATAGTGATCTTAGTCCTTACTTGGCACGCATGAATGTGATGACCAGCAATTTGAACAACACGGCAAGCATAAGCATGGATGATTATTTCACTACCCGTCAATATAAAGGGGATATCTATAAAACAACGAATATGCTGAATCAGACTCTTGCACAGTACTGCACTACGGATAGTGCTATGGTCAAAGAACAGAAAAAGATAGAAGGTCAGCTAAAGGCGTTTGAAGAACATCTGTGGGTGAGCTCTTCTGATACTACCACGGTAGCAGTGAAGAAAAATGTAGAAATGAAGAAGTCTGCTGTAACAACAACTGATAAGTCTGTAAAAAAGAGCTCCAGAAGGAAAAGCGAAACTACTCCTAAGGTAAAGGTTAAGAAGGAAAGTACCTCATCCTCTTCTGCTCCTAAAGCTTCTGTACGTCGTCAAAGAAGGTAGAGGTTTATCGTAGAGGGTACACTGAATATGTAAGAGTGAATAGTTAACTCTAGTTTATAACACAATAAAAAAGTGGCAGATAATACTATCGCCACTTTTTTATTGTGTTGTTCGCAACGTTTTTATTAATAAATTCTTGTTATCTGTGTGGAACCCCATATTCTTTAGCGCTAATGCTGTCAATTGGGATTTCCCATATCTTCACATTTTTCACTGCGGGGTCTGAATATTCAAAAGTCTTGTCTGAATAATGGGCCATAATAATATTTAGGGCCTCTCGTTTATCTTCCAGATTTTCAATGAAGTGTACCTTACCCCGGCATATTATACTCTTGGCTTTCATGCGATAGCTGCAGGCAACCTTTGGATGCTGAAATACCAGTTCGTGATCAATACTAAATGTTATGCAAACATTATTGTTATGCCTTAGTATATCTATGGAATGCCCGGTGGGACCGGAATGCAGGTAAATAACCCCATCCTTGTATCCAAAATTCATAGGGATAACATAAGGAGTATTCTGGCTATCAACCATTCCTACAAAGCATATATCACATCGGGAAATGATTCCTTCAATTTTGTCCTGTTCTTCTAATATTACTGTTTTCATTTTCTGGTTCTGTCTGTCTGTTTTGTCCAATGCACTTTAGCAAGTTCAAATCCGAGGTTGACAAGGCGATAAACTATCGGACGGAGTTTCTCATTATCTATTATCGGTTTGCGATAAAGAATCCATAAATTAGTTTGAGATGGATTAGAAACAACAGCCCACTGATAATCTTTGTCTAAATCAATAATCCAATAATTCCCTTTAAACGGCCAATGAAATTGGACTTTAAACTTGGCATTTCCGGAATCAGGAATAATAAAAGCCTTTCCTCTTATTTCGTCGTATTTATTAGATTTTTCATATCGGTTTATTATATCTATATAGCCATCTCTTGGAATATACTCAGCTGAAACATTGCTGATACCTTTCTCATACCAATGGGAGTATCGGCCAATCTCATACCAGATACCTGCATATCTATCAATTTCAATGTAGGGTACAGCATCTATTTGGGAGGCTCTCTTCATATTTTCTTATTTATACTTTAAGAAACAATTTCGGTAGAAAATGGTTTTATCGAAATCTAAAATGCGAAATTTTATTTTTAAATCACTTATCTAAATCAACTAAAGCAAAATCAAGCTGCTTCTTTTCTATGTTTGCGCGTGCAACTTTTATTGTGATAGAATCTCCCAAACTATATGTCCGATGTTTCTTGCGACCTTTCAAACAGTAGCTCTTTTCATCGAATTCATAATAGTCATCGTCCAGGTCACGAATAGGAACCATTCCTTCACATTTGTTTTCATTCAGCTCTACATATAATCCCCATTCTGTAACGCCTGAAATTACTCCGTCGAAAGTTTGTCCAAGACGTTCGCTCATGAATTCTACTTGTTTATACTTAATTGAAGCGCGTTCTGCGTTTGCTGCAATTTGTTCCATATCAGAACTGTGTACACAAAGATCTTCATATTTGGTTTCCGAAACAGTTCTTCCTCCATCCAGATATCTGGTAAGCAGACGATGAACCATCAAATCCGGAAAACGGCGGATTGGTGAAGTAAAGTGGGTATAATAATCAAAAGCAAGTCCATAGTGCCCAATGTTGTGAACGGAATATCTTGCTTTCTGCATTGCACGTATTGATACGGTTTCAATAAGATTCTCCTCATTTTTCCCTTGAACGTCATCTAACAGGTGGTTGATTGACTTTGAAATATCAGTTTTTGTGCCACTTGTGCGGAGTTTATACCCAAACCGGGCAATAAATTGTGATAAATTGTCTAGTTTATCGGGGTCTGGCAAGTCATGAATACGATAAGGTAATACCTTTGCATTCTTACCTTGAGGAACTTTTCCAATTTTTTCGGCCACAGTTTTATTTGCCAGTAGCATGAACTCCTCAACTAATTTGTTTGCATCTTTAGAATATTTAAAATAAACACTGATAGGTTTCCCTTTCTCGTCAATTTCAAACTTTACTTCATAGCGGTCAAAGTTTATGGCTCCAGCTGAATATCTTTTATCACGGAGAATTTTAGCGATGCGATCCATTGCCAGAACTTCCTCTTTATAATCACCTTCTTTTGTCTCAATAATGTTCTGAGCCTCTTCGTAAGTGAAACGGCGGTCCGATTTAATAATAGTGTGCACAATACGGGAATCTTTTACCTCTCCTTTTTCCGTAATATCGAAGATCACTGAATAAGCCAGTTTCTCTTCATTAGGGCGAAGTGAGCAGATGAAGTTGCATAAACGTTCCGGTAGCATTGGAATTGTACGGTCTACCAGATAAACGGATGTTGCACGTTTCTCTGCTTCTTTATCAATAATGCTTCCTTCTTTTACATAATGAGATACATCGGCAATATGAACTCCGACTTCCCAAAGTCCATCTTTTATTTTGCGGATGGAAAGGGCGTCATCAAAGTCTTTTGCATCTTTAGGGTCAATGGTAAATGTTGTTACATTACGGAAATCTTCCCGTTTGGCAATCTCCTCTTCAGGGATTTCTGCCGGAATCTTATCAGCAGCCTCTTCAACAGTTTTTGGGTATACATAAGGAAGACCGAATTCCGCTAAGATGGCATGCATCTCTGTAGTATTGTCTCCGGCAACTCCCAGTACATCTATTACCTGACCAATTGGATTTTTTGCCTTATCCGGCCATTCTATTACTTTAACCACAGCTTTGTCACCGGTTTTTCCTCCTTTAAGTTTTTCTTTTGGGATAAAGATGTCGTTGGCAAGCGTACGGTTTTCTGTTACAAGGAACGCATAAGAATTGGCAACCTCTAAGGTTCCTACAAAAGTGTCATTAGCGCGTTCCAGGATTTCAATAACTTCCCCTTCTGCTTCGTGGTTCTTACGTTTTGCATAAAAAGCCATACGCACGCGGTCATTGTTCATTGCATGAGCAGAATTGCGCTCAGCCACGAATATTGGTTCTCCACCTCCATCGGGGATAAAAGAGTTCTTCCCATTACTTTTGCGTTGGAAGATACCTGTCATCTCTGTTCCGTGGCTGTTCAGTTTGTATTTTCCTTTATCTACCTCGGAAAGGTAATCATCAGCAAGCATCTCGTAAAGAATATCCATACACAACATCTTGAGAGGATGTGTGTTAAGGTTTAATTCTGCGAAAATATATTTTAAGTTAAGGACTTCTGCCGATTTACTTTGAAAGAGGTTCATCATGAGTTCAGCCAATTGAACTTTTTTCATTCTTTTCCCTGCTTTCTTTTTGTCTTTTTTTGCCATAAATGGATTTTTTGAGTTCTGATTACAAAGTAAATAAATTATTGCTTTTGATGTGCGTCATTTTTGAGAAAGTTCTTTTATATATTCGAAAAATATGTGATTCAATTCATAAAATGAATTAAAATATTATCTTTGCCAGACAGATTAGTAAAATAATAGTGATAGAATGTTATTTGCTCCGATTTTAAATGAGTATACTTGTGATAGAATGTTTTACTCTTTTGAGGATATTACAGGAGATAATTCTAAGATGGCTAATGAGTGAGTTCCTTAATAATAATGACAGAGAATCAGATTGGTATGAACGGAAGTGTTTTAGTAACCGGAGCAAGCGGATTTATTGGTAATTTCTTAATAAAGGAAGCCTTGAAAAGGGGGTACGATGTGTGGGCCGGAGTACGGGCAACAAGTAGCCTGGAAGGATTGCAAGCTACTAATATTCATCTGATTGAGCTGGATTTTGCACACCCTGCAACACTTAAGGTACAGTTGTCTGATTTTAAGGAGACTAATAGAAAATGGAACTATATTATACATACGGCAGGTGTAACCAAATGCAAGAATAAAAATGATTTTGAGAAAGTGAATTACACTGGGACAAAGAACTTTATTGAGACCCTGAATCTGCTGGGTATGACTCCCGATAAGTTTATTTACTTAAGTTCCTTAAGTGTTTTTGGACCGATTCATGAAAAGGGGCTGGAACCAATATCTGAAGGTGATACTCCTAAACCTAATACTGCTTATGGTCTTAGTAAACTCCATGCGGAAGAGTACATTCAGAGCCTTCCTGATTTTCCTTATCTTATTTACCGTCCTACGGGAGTTTATGGCCCCCGCGAGAAGGATTATTTCTTGATGGCAAAATCTATTCAAAAGCATGTGGACTTTGCTGCCGGGTTACGTAAACAGCTACTTACGTTTATTTATGTTGCTGATTTGGCTCAGGCAATTTTCCTTGGAATTCAAAAAGATGTTTACCGGAAATCTTACTTTGTAAGCGACGGAAATGTTTATTCAAGTAGAGATTTTTCGGATTTAATTCAAAAAGAGCTGGGTAATCCTTTTGTAATACATATTAAATGCCCATTAATTATTTTAAAAGTTATATCTTTGTGCGCTGAATTTTTCGCATCTTATTCAGGGAAGAGTAGTACTCTGAATGGCGATAAATATAAGATAATGAAACAAAGGAACTGGCAATGCGATATTGCCCCTTTGGTAAATGATTTGGGATATACACCTCAGTATCATTTGGAGAAAGGAGTTAAACAAGTTATTGACTGGTATAAAAAAGAAGGATGGCTTTAGATATATTTAAAAAGGTAGAAACTCCGAAAGGGTTATTTGCGGTTGAGAAGATTTCGTTGATATATAATCTTCTGACATCAATTTTGATTCTCTTTATGTTTCCTCAGATGAGCCATCCGGTGGAAATGCTGTGGGATCGGATTTTAATCACTTTGACAACCTTCTGTTTAATTTACCTTTATCGCCTTGCACCGTGTAAGTTTTCAGCTTTTGTCAGAATCATAGTTCAGATGGGGTTACTATCTTACTGGTATCCCGACACCTTTGAATTTAATCGGTTATTCACTAACTTAGATCATTTGTTTGCTTCAACAGAACAGTTTATCTTTGGATGTCAGCCGGCAGTAGAGTTCTCTAAGCATCTTCCTTACGAGTGGGTAAGCGAACCGTTGAACTTAGGCTATTTCTCTTATTATCCAATGATTGCTGTCGTAGGAGTATATTATTTTTTCCGAAGATTTGATTTGTTTGAGAAATGGTCGTTTGTGATTGTCACCTCTTTCTTTATATATTATTTCATCTATATCTTTGTCCCTGTTGCCGGACCTCAGTTTTATTTCCCGGCTATTGGAGCAGATAATGTTGCAAACGGAATTTTCCCGGCTATTGGTAATTACTTTAACACACACCACGAGTTGCTTTCCGGACCTGATTACCAGCACGGATTCTTTTATAGTCTGGTTGATGCGTCGCAACAGGTGGGAGAACGGCCTACAGCTGCTTTCCCCAGCTCACACGTTGCAATTTCAACCTTGTTGATGATCTCTGCCTTCCGTGTGAGTAGAAAACTGGGCTCTTTCCTTTTACCTTTCTACTTCCTTCTTTGTTGTGCTACAGTCTACATTCAGGCTCACTATCTGATTGATTCAATTGTAGGATTTATTTCAGCCTTCTTTATGTATGTACTTGTTACAAAGATTTATAAGAAGTGGTTTGCCTATCCGCTATTTAAATAGAAAAAATCCTTTCACTTTTGTAACTGTGAAAGGATTCTTCTGATTTTTTATGCAATAACAAAAAATTGTTCTATATTAAATTAGAATTCTGTCAGAGTTCTACCTTGCCGTGTTCAGCAATAATCCGGTCGAATAGAGTAAATAATTCTTCTTGTGTGTTAGCCCTTAGCATGGCTATGCGGGTGTCCCTGAAATTTGGAATTCCTTTGAACAGGGGCGAAGCTGCCAAATGCCTGCGGACGTGGATAATTCCGCGGCGTTCGTCAAGTCTTTCAATGCTTTGCTTAACCTGCTCGCGAAGTACATCCATTCTCCATTCAAAGGTGAGAGGAGGAAGCTCTTCGTCTGTTTCCAGATAGTGTTTAACTTCTTTGAATATCCATGGACGGCCAAAACTAGCACGGCCAATCATAATAGCATCTACTCCGTAGCGATCAAAATACTCCTTTACCTGTTGCGGAGTGGTAACGTCTCCATTGCCAATGATGGGGATATGCATGTGAGGATTATTCTTTACATCGCCAATCAGTGTCCAATCCGCTTCGCCTGTATACATCTGGCTGCGTGTTCTTCCGTGAATGGTCAGTGCGGCAATACCGCAATCCTGCAATTGCTCGGCCAAGTCCACGATAATCTTACTATCATTGTCCCATCCCAGACGGGTTTTAACAGTCACAGGAATATTAACGGCATCAACCACAGCCTTGGTTATTTCGAGCATCTTTGGAATGTTTTGCAGCATTCCTGCTCCGGCACCTTTACCTGCAACCTTTTTCACCGGACAGCCAAAGTTGATATCCAGAATATCCGGGCGGGCAGCTTCCACAATCTTTGCGGCTTCTACCATAGGTTCTACTTCCCGTCCATAAATCTGCATGGCAACCGGACGTTCTTCTTCACTGATGGTGAGTTTCTGAGTTGTTTTATTTACGAAACGTACCAGCGCATCACTCGAAATAAATTCGGTATACACCATGTCTGCTCCGAATTGCTTGCACAGCAGTCGGAAAGCAATGTCAGTAACATCCTCCATCGGAGCCAGAAATATGGGGCGTTCCCCCAAGTCTATAGAGCCTATTTTCATATTCATATTAATATTGGCTGCAAAAATACGCAAAAAACTACTACCTTTGTACACAACAAATTATAAAAATTAGGTATGAATCATCAGTTAAAAGACTTTGAAATAATGGCACCTGTGGGTTCTCGCGAATCTCTCGCCGCTGCAATTCAAGGTGGAGCAGATTCAATTTACTTTGGTATAGAGAATCTAAATATGCGTGCCCGCTCATCAAATACATTTACTATAAATGATTTGAAAGAGATTGCCACGATTTGTGACGAACATGGTTTGAAGAGTTATCTTACTATCAATACAATTATTTACGATAACGATATTCCTTTGATGCGCACCATTGTTGATGCAGCAAAAGAGGCTGGAATCTCTGCAATTATCGCCGCTGATGTGGCAGTTATGTGCTATGCCCGTTCTATTGATCAGGAAGTGCATCTCTCTACTCAGTTAAATATTTCAAATGCTGAGGCGTTGAAGTTCTATGCACAGTTTGCCGATGTGGCAGTCCTTGCCCGTGAATTGAATATGAAACAGGTTAGAGGCATTTATGATAAGATTAAGGAAGATAAAGTATGCGGTCCGAGCGGCGAAGAAATTCGTATAGAGATGTTTTGTCACGGCGCTCTTTGTATGGCAGTCTCCGGAAAATGCTATCTTTCTTTGCATGAAATGAATAACTCGGCCAATCGTGGAGCATGCATGCAGATTTGTCGCAGGGCTTATACGGTAAAGGATAAGGAAAGTGATATTGAACTGGAAGTGGACAACCAGTATATCATGTCGCCAAAGGATTTAAAAACTATTCATTTCATGGATGAAATGATTGAAGCTGGCGTAAGAGTGTTCAAAATTGAGGGACGCGCTCGCGGACCAGAGTATGTGCGCACCGTTGTTGAGTGTTACAAGCAGGCTATTCAGTCTTGTCTGGACGGAACTTTCACCGAAGAAAAAGTACAAGCTTGGGATAATCGCCTGAAGACGGTGTTTAACCGCGGATTCTGGAACGGATATTACTTGGGACAAAGACTTGGCGAGTGGAGCAAAAACTATGGCTCGGAAGCTACTGAACGGAAGGTTTACGTAGGTAAGGCGGTGAAATACTTCAGTAACATCAATGTGGCTGAGTTTTTGGTGGAAGCCTCTGAAATTAAACTGGGAGATAAGCTTCTTGTAACCGGACCAACCACCGGCGCTTTGTTTTCCACACTTGAAGAAGCGCGGGTAGATCTGAAACCTGTTGAAGTGGTTCGCAAAGGAGAGCATTTCTCTATGAAATTTGATGAGAAGATTCGTCCAAGCGATAAACTATATAAATTAGTCTCTCCCGAAGAGTTGAAGAAATCCTGTACAAAAGAATGATTTCTTCTGTACAGAACAATTAATTCTTTTGTACAGAATATTGCATTCTTTT